>Ga0081455_10001613_pt1 | contig 27561 bp, 23 predicted proteins | sample TabmetS3T2R1_FD_70207 | JGI IMG/M metagenome (GOLD analysis project Ga0081455, IMG submission 70207) | Tabebuia heterophylla rhizosphere microbial communities from the University of Puerto Rico - S3T2R1 | ecosystem: Host-associated > Plants > Roots > Rhizosphere ...
CTGGCGCTCGTCGCTGGCATCTGGTGGTTCCTCTATCGCACGCGCTCAGGCCTCGTGTTGCGCGCCGTCGGCGACAACCATGCTTCCGCCCATGCGCTCGGCTATCCCGTGCTCTCGATCCGCACCTACGCGGTGCTGTTCGGTGGCGCCTGCGCCGGGCTCGGCGGCGCGTATCTGCCGCTTGCCTATACGCCGTTCTTCATTCCCGGCATGACCGCCGGGCGCGGCTGGATCGCGCTCGCGCTCGTGGTGTTCGCATCGTGGCTGCCGGGCCGGCTGGTCGCCGACCACATGCCGCGGCTGGCCGCCGAGCCGCACCGGGCGGCCCTGGAGGACGCGGTGCCCGGCCCCACCGACGTGCACCCGGCCAACCCGGGCATCGGCAAGCGCCGCTTCCCCGTGCCGGTACGCCTGGACGCCGACGAGGTGCTGTTCACCATCCGCAGCGACCACCTCGGCACCGTGCTCGGCATCGCGGCGTGGCTGCGTGGCAGCGGCCGGCTGGGCGGGCGGCGGCACCGCTCCCCCGCCTTCGGCGGCCTGTTCGGGTGGACCTCCAGCCGGCTGATGTTCGCCGGCGCCGGGCTGCCGCGCCGGATCGCCGACGCGCAGCGGCTGCCGTACGCGGAGTTCGTCCACCCGCGCTCCCCCACCTGGATGGGGTTCGCCGACCTGGTGGTCGGCGCGTTCGCCCCGGCGCCGGTGTGCACCTTCCAGGGCACCGACGTGGCCCGGCTGACCACCGAGGACGGGACCGGCTACTTCGCCGACAGCGCGGTGCAGGTCCTCAGCCACCTGATCCTGGACCTGCGCGAGTGGTACCTCACCAACGACACCGAGAACACCCTGCGCAACCGGGACGTGGCCTACCTGGAGCGGGTGCAGTACATGTACCGGCCGCACGACCCGCCGGCCTTCGGGCACCTGGACCAGTTCACCGACGGCGGCGGGCCGGCGTTCCTGCCGAACGCCTTCAACGGGGTGGGCGATGCGCGGGCCGGGCTGGAGTTCGGCTCGTACCAGCCGGCGGACCGGATCGGCGCGCCGCCGGTGGTGGACACCTCGCACCCGATCCTCGGGCACGTCTCGGCCCTGCAGCGCACCTCGCGCACGGCCGGGGGTACGCCGCTGCACATCCGCATCGACGGGGCGGGGTTCGACGCGCTGGACGTACCGGACGGCAGCCGGCAGCCCAAGCTCCAGTTCTCCGCGTTCGTGCCCACCGCGGACTTCTTCCGGCGGATGCGGATCAGCCAGGCCTCGGTCGACCTGTCCGAAGAGTTCAGCATCGAGTCCGGCGACCGGGGGCTGGAGCCGCGCATCACCGCCACCCGGCGGCAGAACTTCCTCATCCCCAGCCGCCGGCACCGCGCCTTCCCGCTGCTCGAACTGGCCGCGCACGGCACACCCACCCGGCCGCAGTGGGAAGATCGGCCCTAACGCTGCGGCGGCGGTGGCCCGAACTGGGCGTCGAAGGCAGCAAGCTGCTGGTACAGCTGTGCCAGCTCGGCCTCGAAGCCCCGGATCGCCGCGGCAGCCGGCAGCGCCTGCTCGGGTAACGGCAGCCCCGCCTCCAGCGCAAGCCGCCCGATCCGGGCGCTGGACCACTGGATGATCCCGTGCTGGTAGGCGATCTGCTCCTGCACGGCCCGCCGGCGCACCGACCGCTGGTAGTTGGCCACCGAGGCCTTGGCAGCGTCCGAGGCGGCGTTGATAGCCCGGTCGTACAAGCTCATCGCGGCGGCCCCTGCTGCCAGGGCCCCTGCTGCGGCGGCCCCTGCTGCCAAGGTGGCGGTGGTGGCTGCTGCGGTCGGCTCGCATCCCGGGCCAGGCGCGCAGCGCGATCAAAAAACACAGCCACCGGGTCGCGGCCCCGGCGGCCCAGCCGGACGATGCCCACGATCGCCAGGAATCCCAGCAGCCCCAGGAAGATCGCGAAGATCGACACCTGCGCGCCGGAGCTGAACGGGATCGGCGCCGGCCCCACCGACGACCCGGCCGCGATGTCGAACAGCGCGTGCAGCAGGCTCACCCCGACGTAGGTCAGCCACACCCGCGCCCCGAACGGCGAGCGGCCGGCCGACCGCTCGTACCAGATGACCGCGGCCAGGATGCCGGTCCAGGTGCCGTGCCCCAGCGGCGCCAGCACCGCACGCGCGTTCAGCAACGCCACCATGGCCGAGGTCGGCTCGGTGCCGGCCTGGACGGCGGTGAAGAAGGCGACGAAGCCGTACTGCATGGTCTCGAACGCGGCGAACCCCATCCCGGTCGCCGCCCCGATGACCAGCCCCTTGTCCGGGTCGCGCAGGTCCGCCCGGCGCAGCCAGGTCAGCACGATCGCGATCTTGCAGCCTTCCTCGATGAACCCGACCGGCAGGTACTTGGCGTTGCCCTGCAGGTCGAACGGGCTGCCCAGCACCGCGACCGCGCCGCAGCCGAGCACCGCACCGGCGACGAAGGTGGCCACCAGCACCCCGAGCGGGGTCTGGCTGCGCGTACCCCGCTCGTAGAACCAGGTCACGAACGCCACCGGCACCAGGCCCGCGCCGATCACCAGCTCGCCGACGATGAACGCGGGCAGGTGCGAGCCGGACAGCAGCGCCTGGCAGAAGACGTACAGGGCGATGCCGGCCAGCAGCACCCGGAACCACCGGGTCCGGAACCAGCGGCCGCGGGACAGCGCCAGCCGCCAGCCGCAGCCGGTGCAGTACGACTCGCCGGCGCTGACCGGCCGGGCGCAGCGCTCGCACGCCGGCACGGCCAGCTCCCCCGGCGCGCCCAGCTCCCCCCGCGCGCCCAGCTTCTCCCCGCAGGCCGGGCAGTACCGCTGGCCGGGCGCGACCGCGGACCGGCAGGCGGGGCAGCGGCCGGACGGGTCGGCACCGGCGGCCGCGGCGGCGGCCTCGGCCTCGATGGCCCGCAGCTCCGCCTCGTGCTGCCCGACGGCCCGCTCGGCGGCACCGATCCGCTCGATCTCCGCGGCCACCTCCGCCGACCACGGCGGCGTACCCGCGGCCCGCAGCCCGCCGACCACGGCCCGGCCGATGTCCGCCTCCGCCGCCGCGACCGAGGCCTGCCTGCGGGCGATCTCGCCGACCAGGAACTGCCGCTGCCGGTACGCCTCGGCCGGCTGCCCACCCTGCGGATAGCTCACCCGCGCAATCATCCCAACCTGGTCGCCGAGAGCCAGCACTATCTCGTCCAGGGCGCCGGCCTCGTCGCGGTGCTGCCGAAATCACCCGTTCGCCGGACCCGGATCGGGGTTTCCCGTCCCGGCCGGCGCTCGTTGGTTCCGGCGGGGGTCGCTTGATGGGTGGGCCGGAACCTTCGGTACGGGTGGAGCTGGTCATGCCGCGCGGGCAGGAGCCGCCGGGCACCCGGCTGGTGCGGCTGGCCGGCGACATCGACGTGCTGGCCAGCCAGGGCCTGCGGGTACGGCTGCTGGATGTGGCCGTGGCGGGTGCCGGCGATGTGGTGGTGGACCTGGCGAAGGTCACGCTGCTGTCGGCGGCCGGGGTGACCGCGCTGGTGGAGCTGGCCGACGTACTGGCAGGCAGCGGCCGCCGGCTGCGCCTGGTGGTGACCTCCGAGCACGTCCGCGGCGCGCTGGCGGCCAGCCACGCCGCCGACCTGGTCGACACCTACCCGAGCGTCGGCGCCGCGGTCTCGGCCCGCGCCGTGCCGGAGGGCATCGTGCCGGGCGGGCGCGGCGACCGGCTGAGCCGGCTCGGCCAGGAGGTGCGCGAGCTGCGGGCCAAGCTGTCCACCCGGCCGGTGATCGCCCGCGCCCTGGGCATGGTGCAGGAACGGTACCGGCTGCCCGACCTGCCGGCGGCGCAGCGGCTGCTGCGGGACGGCTCGCAGCACGGCAACGTCAAGCTGTACGCCCTGGCCCGGGTGCTGGTCGAGCTGCCGCGGCCCGGTCCGGACGGGCCCTGGCTGACCGGCGAGCTGCGGCCGGCGGCGCCGAGCGTGCCGTTCCCGGCCGTACCGCCGCAGGGCTGGACCGCCGACGCGGTGCTGGTCGCGACGCTGGAGGCGGCCATGCGGTGCACCGGCGCGGGGGCGGGCGCCGTACACGCCCAGCACGGCGGCCGGCTGCGGATGGTGGCCAACCGGGGCGCGCCCGGCGGCGGGCAGGTCGTACACAGCGCCTCGGTCCTGGCCGGGGACGGGCACTGCCTGGCCGTGGTGTCGGTACGGCACGGGCGGGCCGAATGGCGGCCCACCGGCGCCCAGCGCGGCGAGCTGGACCGCATCGCCACCGGCGCCGGCCGCTGGCTGGACTGGTGGGAGCGCGACACAGTGCTGGGTGCGCTGGAACACCTGCACCGGATCGGCACGGGCAGCCGGTGAAACGGATCGACGCTTCTGAAGGCACAGTGCTCGGTGCGCTGGAACACCTGCACAGCATCGGCACAGGCACCCGGTGAAACGGATCGACGCTTCGGAAGGCACAGTGCTGGGTGCGCTGGAACACCTGCACAGCATCGGCACGGGCAGCCGGTGAGCGGCACTTCCGGCGAGCACCCGGGCGGCACGGCTGGGATGGTGTGCGCGGTCTTCGACGCGCTGCCGCTGATGCTGCTCGGGATGGACGGCCCCGAGCACCGGATCGTCGCGGCCAACGCGGCGTACCAGGCGGCGAGCGGCAAGCACGAACTGCTCGGGCGGCCGCTGCGCGAGGCGTTCCCGGAGATCCTCGGCCAGCAGGTGATCGACATGTTCGACCGGGTCTACAGCTCCGGTGTCCAGGAGACGGCGCGGGAGTGGCGCGTCCAGTACTGCCGCGACGGCCGCACCGAGCCGGACGAGGAGTACTTCGACTTCACCGTCACGCCGCGGCGCGGCGTCGGCGGGGAGGTGTCCGGGGTCAGCATGTACGCCATCCTCGCCACCGACCGGGTCCGGGAGCGGCAGGCGGCGCAGGCGCGGGCGGCCGCGGCCGAGCGGCGGTACGAGCAGGCCCGGGACACCATCACCGCGCTGCAACGCCAACTGCTGCCGCCCGGCCTGCCGGTGCTGCCGGGGGTGCAGGTCGCCGCGAGCTACCTGCTGGCCGATGCCGAGACCGCGGCGGGCGGCGACTGGTTCGACGCGGTGCCGCTGCCGGGCGGGCGGGTGGCGCTGGTGGTCGGCGACGTGGTCGGGCACGGCGTGGCCGCCTCGGCGACGATGGGCCAGCTGCGCGCCGTACTGCAGGATCACCTGGACCGTACCGGCGACGTACTCGACGCGGTGGAGGCGGTGGACCGGATGGCGCACCGGCTGCCCGGCGCCCGCGCCGCGACCGTGTGCGTGGCGTTGTTCGACCCCGGCCGCGGCACGCTGGCGTACTGCACCGCCGGCCACCCGCCGCCGCTGCTGGTCACCGCCGGGGGCCAGGCCCGCTACCTCGCGCCCACGGCCGGCGGCCCGCTCGGCACCGGCTCGGCGTACGGGCTGCGGTACGACCGGCTGGAGCTGGGCGAGGTCGTGCTGCTCTACAGCGACGGCATCATCGAACGGCCGGGCCGGGAGCCGGCGGCGGCAACCGCCGAGCTGGCGAGGGCGGCCGGGGACGCGGTGGCCGAGCGGGCCTTCGGCCGGTCCGGCCTGCCAGCGGTGGAGCGGGCCTGCACGCACACCCTCGAGCTGCTGGTACGCGCGACCGGTCACGCCGACGACATCACGATGCTCGCCGCGCAGCGGGTCGCGCCGCCGGTCGAGCTGCTGCTGGAGCTGCCGGCCCGGCTCAGCGCCGTACGCGAGGCGCGGGCGGCGGTGGACCAGTGGCTGGCCGCCGTCGGCGCGGGCGAGCGGGACCTGAACGCGGTCCGGCACGCCACCGGAGAGCTGGTCACCAACGCCGCCGAGCACAGCAACCCAGACACCACCCAGGGCCGGCTGCGGGTGGCGGCCCGACTGGACGCGGACGGCACCGCACAGATCACCGTCGCCGACAACGGCCGCTGGCGGTCAGCGGCCCGCCCACCCGAACCACCCAGATCACCCGGGCCGCTGGACCGCGAGCGCGGCCGGGGGCTGGCAATGGCCGCGGGCCTGGTCGACGAGCTGCGGCTGGACCGCGACGGCGGCGGGACGACCGCCACGATCCGGCACGGGCTGTCCCGGCCGGCCCGGCTGCTGAACGCCGACGAGCTGGACGGGCAGGCCCCGGAGCGCTGGCACCGCGACGGCCCGGCGCTGCTGCTGGTCCTGGAGCAGCCGGGCGGGCGCATCCGGGTGGACGGCCCGATCGACGCGCTGACCGCGCCGCAGCTGCGTACCGAGCTGCGGCACGCCACCCAGGGCGGCACCCGGCCACTCACCGTCGACCTCACCGGCGTCAACCTCCTCGCCAGCGCCGGTGTCTCCGCCCTGCACGAGGCCATCGCCCGCAACGACCGCCAGGGCGAGCATCTCCTCCTCTACGCCCCCACCGGCAGCCCCGCCCACCACGTCCTGAACCTGGTCAACTTCCCCCACACCACCACCGACCCGGCGGCGGGGAAATCCTGATTCAGCGCTGTTCAAGCATGGGTTGTTACGTTCGCCCGGGATACGACTCCGTACCCAGATATTTCGTGATAAATCCGGGGAAAGGATGTGGATCTTTGCGATCCAAAGGACGCTTTGGCGTGGTGGCGGTGGCCGCGGTCGGGGCGATTGCCGGCTCGGTGATGTCGGCCACGGCGGCATCGGCCGCGCCGGTGACCCGCCTCACCTATGTCAATGCCGAGACCAACTTCGACTCGACCGTGTACAAGTCGGTGCGGGTGTTCTGCCCGGCCGGCCTGCAGCTGATCGGCGGCTCGTACGAGCTGAGCGGCGCCGAGGGTGCGGTGGTGCTCGACGACTTCATCCCCTCACCGGACAACCTGCTGGTCGGCGCCGGCGAGATCGTCGGGCCCGGGGAGAGTTCTGACGGCACGACGGCCAGCTGGAAGGTCGTGGCCACGGCGGTGTGCTCCGCCCCACTGTCCGGCTACTCGATCCAGACCGGCAGCTCGGACTTCACCCACACCGGCCCCAACGTCTCGCAGGCCGGCCGGGCCTTCTGCCCGCCCGGCAGGTCGGTGGTCACCGGCGGCGCGTCGCTGTCCAACGGGTTCGGCCAGGTGTCCATCAGCCTGCTGGACGTGGGGAACACCGTCGTGGAGGCCGACGCGCACCCCGACGTGGACGGCTACTCGGGCGACTGGTCGGTCACCGCGTACGCGATCTGCGCCGACCTGCCCAGCAACTGGCGCGTGATCGAGAAGCTCTCGCCCAGCGACACCTTCCTGTCCCGGACCGAGACGGCGTTCTGCCCGGCCGGCCTGGTGCCGATCGGCGTGGGCTGGCGGACGTTCGGCAGTGTCCGCGGCGTCGTCGACAGGTACTTCACCCGGGCGAAGATCGTCACCGGCACCGACCCCGGCGTCACGGTCACCGCCGCCGGGCCGGCCAGCACCAGCAGCCCCTGGCAGCTCGCCGCCCGCGCGGTCTGCGTCACCGGCCAGGCGTAACCGCCCATGATCAACGCCGACTTGTTGCCGATTTTCCGGCAGTAACTCGGCGTTGATCACCCGGGCCAGCGCCGAACTAGCCGACCAGCCCCGCGGCGGCGAGCAGGTCGGCGTGCGGGACGATCTTGACGCGGGGCCGGCCGCCCTGGGTGCCGCGGGCGATCTCGGCCTGGTCGATGCCACGCCAGCCGGTGCAGCTGACGACCAGGTGGTCGCGGGCGGTGAGCAGGGTGAGCAGGTCCTCCTCGAGCAGGTCGGCCTGGAGGAGTTTGGCAGCGTCGGAGCGGATCGCGGCGGCGGTGAGCTGGCCGTCGGAGCGGTTGGTGCCGATGACGCCGACCGGCCCGCGGCTGACCCAGCCGCTGGCGTACTCGCCGGGTGAGGCGTCGCCGTCGCGCAGGACCCGGGCCTCCAGGGTGGGTACGACCCCGCGGTCGGCGTCGAAGGGTACGTCCGGGACGGGGATGCCGAGGTAGCCGACGGCACGCAGGACCACGCCGACAGGCAGGTCCTGCGTGCCGGCGGCGCCCTGGACGCGCAGGGTTTCGACCCGGTCAGCGCCGAGCATGGCGGTGGGGCGTACGCCGAAGCGCAGGTGCAGCCGGCGCGGTGCCCCGGTCAGCGGGCGGGTGGACCACTCGCGCAGGGTCGCCAGCATCTGGGCCGTACCGCGGGGTAGTGCCTTCTCCTCCGCCTCGGGCAGGACCAGCTCGGCCGGGTCGACGACGACGTCGAGGCCGGGCACCTCGCCCAGCTCGCGCAGCTCCTTGTGGGTGAACTTGACCGCGCCCGGCCCGCGCCGACCCAGCATGTGGATGTCGGTGATGGCGCTGCCGCGCAGGACGGCGAGCACGTCGTCGGGCATGTCGGTCTGGGCCAGGTCATCGGGGCGCTTGCCGAGGACGCGGGCCACGTCGACGGCGACGTTGCCGACGCCGATGACCGCGGCCGCGGAGGTGTCGAGCAGGCCGGGCGGCAGGTCGAACTCGGGGTGTCCCGAATACCAGGCGACGAACTCCCGGGCCGACATGCTGCCGAACAGGTCCTCGCCCGGGACGCCGAGCTTCCGGTCGCCCTCGGTGCCGAAGGCGTACACGACCGCGTGGTAGCGGGCGCGCAGGTCGGCGACGGTGGCGTCGGTGCCGAGGCAGACGTTGCCGAACAGCCGTACGCGCTCGTCATCCAGGACCCGTTGCAGTACCTTGGCCACGGATTTGATCTTGAGGTGGTCGGGTGCCACGCCGTACCGGAGGAGTCCGAAGGGTGTCGGGAGCCGGTCCAGCACGTCCACCCGCACCGGGACCGAGTCCTGCTGGAGCAGGGCGTCGGTGGTGTACAGGCCGGCAGGTCCGGCGCCGACGACCGCGACCCGCAGTGCCGGCTCCACGGCTGTCGTCATGTCGACATCAAACACCCGAACCGGTCTCGCGGGCATACCGGCTCGCCGGAGCGGGCGACGGGTGACCGCGCAGAATGTGCGAGAAATCGCGCCGGGAGGTGTAGACGGGCCGGGGCCGCGTTCGTCGTGGGGGTACCCAAACGAGATCGGGAGGCAATCGTGAAGTACATGCTGCTGGTGTGCACCGACGTGACCGGTGAGGGCGCGGACCTGGACGTGGAGCCCTGGGTGCAGGACCTGGACGCCCGCGGCATCCGGCTGATGGGTGAGCGCCTGCGGCCGGCCAGCGACGCGACGACGATCCGGGTACGCGGCGGCGAGGTGCTGCTTTCGGACGGCCCGTTCGCCGAGACCAAGGAGCAGATCGCCGGCTTCGACATCCTGGAGTGCAAGGACCTGGACGAGGCGATCGAGGTCGCGGCCAGCCACCCGATGGCACGCAACGGCCAGATCGAGGTGCGGCCGTTCTGGACCGAGTAGACGCCGGTACGGCGCTCAGCGCGGCGTACCGGGCCGAGTGGGGGCGGGTCGTGGGGAGCCTGATCCGCCTCACCGGCGACTGGGACCTGGCCGAGGAGTGCGCGGGCGAGGCGTTCGCGCAGGCGCTGGAGCGCTGGCGGCGCGACGGCGTGCCGGACCGGCCGGGGGCGTGGTTGACGACGACGGCCCGCAGCCGGGCGGTGGACCGGCTGCGCCGCGCCACGGTGGAACGGGCGAAGCTGCGCCAACTGGCCACCGAGCCGGCGCCGGCAGCAGGTGGGGAGGTGCCCGGCATGCCGGACGAGCGGCTGGAGCTGATCTTCACCTGCTGCCACCCGGCGCTGCCGGTGGAGGGGCAGGTGGCGCTGACGCTGCGCTACCTGGCCGGGCTCACCACGGCCGAGATCGCGAGGGCGTTCCTGGTTGCCGAGAAGACGATGGCGCAGCGCCTGACCCGGGCGAAGAGCAAGATCCGCAACGCCGGTATCCCCTTCCGCGTGCCGCCCGACCACCTGCTCCCCGAACGGGCGGCCGCGGTCCAGGCGGTGCTGTACCTGCTGTTCAACGAGGGGTACGCCGCCACCGCGGGCGCCGACCTCACCCGGGCGCAGTTGACCGCCGAGGCGATCCGCCTGACCCGCCTGCTGGTCGAGCTGATGCCGGATGAGCCGGAGCCGTACGGCCTGCTGGCGCTGATGCTGCTGCACGAGGCACGGCGCGAGGCGCGTACGGACCCGGCCGGTGACCTGATCCCGCTGGAGGAGCAGGACCGGACGACCTGGGACGGCGTGATGATCCAGGAGGGCGTCGCCGTGCTCGACCGCGCGCTGCGCTTCCGCCGCCCCGGCCCGTACCAGCTCCAAGCCGCGATCATGGCCTGCCACGCCACCGCCGAGCGCGCCACCGACACCGACTGGCCGCAGATAGCCCTCCTCTACGCCGAGCTGGCCCGCCTGGTCCCCACCCCGGTCGTCCGCCTGAACCACGCGGTAGCGGTAGCCATGGCCGAGGGCCCGGCAGCCGGCCTGCCCCTGGTCGAGGCCCTGGCCGCCGAACTCCCCCACTACCACCTGCTGCCCGCCACCCGCGCCGACCTCCTTCGCCGCCTGGGCAGGCACGCCGAAGCCGCAACCGCCTACGAGCAAGCACTCACCCACCCCACCACCGACGCCGAACGCCGCTACCTGACCCGGCGCCTGCGAGAGTCCCGCCAGCCCTAGAACGGCGGCGGTTCATCCTCGACTGGTGGCGGGAGTTGTTGTGGTGGTGTGAGTGGAATGGGTGGGTTGAGGTACTCCCGTTCGGTGGGGCTGGTCCACACATGTGCCCCGTCCGCCCGTCGTCGTACGGTCCATCCGTTGCGGTGTTTGATGCGGTGGTGGTGCCGGCACAGCGGTGCCAGGTTCTCAACGCTGGTTGGTCCTTTCGGGTAGGGCACTCGGTGGTCCAGGTCGCATCGCTCGGAGGGCACCGCGCAGCCGGGGAACACGCATCGTGCGTCCCGTGCGCGGATGAACTCGCTCAACGCCGCGGGTGGGGTGTAGGTGGTGCGTCCGTAGTCGATGAGCATCCCGGACAGTGGGTCGGTGAGTAGTCGCCGCCAGGTGGCGTCGTGGGCGGCGAGGTTGCGGGCTTGGCTGGCGGTGATTACTCCGTAGCCGGCTAGTTCTGCTGCGGCGGTTTCGGGGTGTGTGGCAGTGGCCGGCACGTGCGTGTCGGCTGCCGGCTGGGCCGGTCTACGGGCCTCATCGATGGCCGCCGCGTGGTCTGTGGCGGGGCCTGTGATCGCCGGTGTGGTGGCGTGGGTGGTTGCCGTCGGCTGGCCGGGTGTGGTCGCCGGTGTGCTGCCTCGGGGCGGCCGGTTGTCTGGGGCACGGCCGGTGTGGAGCCGGCCGGTGGGGCCGGTCGCGGGGTTGCTGGTGGTGGTGCGGGGCCGGCCGGCAGGGCCGCGGGTGCGGCGTGCGCGGGCAGGGGTGGGGGTGGGGGTGGGGTCTGTGGCCAGGATGGTGGCGGGTGCGGTGAGGCGGACGTGGGTGGTGATGGTGCCGGCTGATCGGCTTAGTAGGAGGTCGGTGAGGATGTCGGCGCGCTGCTGGTCGGCGGTGCGCGGGTCCGACTTCGGCTGCGCCTTCGCGAAAGCATCCAGGCGGACCTTGATCCGGACCGCGTCCTCGGCGGCGAGGTGGGCATACAGATCTGCCATGCCGTCCTCGGCCGGCCACAACTCCACCCGCCTGCCCTGGCGGCGCTGCTGATGCCGGGCCTCAGCACCGTGCGGGTCGATCTGCTGCACGGTCTTCGCGGCGGTCCGGCGTAGTTCGTTCGGGTTCTGCTGCACCGCCCCCGGCAACAGTCGGGCCTCCACCGCCCGGGCCAACTCCGGGGTGAGGGGTGCGGTGGCATCGGCCACAGCTTGGGCGTGCGGCAGGTCCAGGGCGCCGGCTTCCATCGCCGCCAGCGTGCCCGGCAGGCGGTCCAGCAACGCGCGGGCCAGGCCGTAACGCCGGTCGGCGGTCTGCATCGTCATCCGCAAGATCAACGCGACGTCGTCGATGGCGTCTTCCTGACCACCAGCCACCTGGACGTATTCGGCGATCTGCCGCAACTGCCTGGCCTGTAGGACGGCTAATTCGCGGGCGGTGGTCTCCATTTCTTCGGCGAGCGCGTGGCATCGACGTATCCGCCGGTGGTGGTCGTCGATGTCCATACCTCTATTATCCACCACGCATTTCCCACACCCGGGGCCTGGTGTGTTCTCCTCGGTCGGGCGTCCACCCCACGGCCACGGGTTCTTCCCGAGCGCCACCACCCCACAAAAGCAAACACAACGGACCAAAGCTGGGCGCTCGGGAAGGTTCCGTGGCATCACGCCCACCGACCGACCGAGGAGAACACACCCCACCTCTCCGAAGGGAGGGCCATCAGTTCACGCAGCAACCGCATCAGACTTGCCAGCCACAAGGCCAGCAGCCAACTGCTCCACAGCCTCGGTCAGCACATCGACGGCCATCCCGAACTCATCCAGATCGATGTGCTCATGATCAGTGTGATCCAACCGAGAATCCCCCGGACCATACACTGCCATAGGAATATCCCACCGCTGCGCCACAATGTTCAGATCCGCAGTCCCAGTCTTCACCTTCAGCTTAGGCCGAGCCCCACGCGACCGCACAGCCGAACACAACGACCGAACGACATCCGAATCAGTCGGCACCAGCACAGCAGGCGTCCGGTCATCAACAACAACGGTGCCGCCGTCCGCAACAGAACAGAGAAACCGCTCGAAGCCAGCAATATCGAACCCCGGCGGAATCCGGCAGGAAACAGCAAGATCCGCATGCTCGATCGTCCCCAGCATGTGCGTCAACACAGGAACAGGCCGGTCAAACACCCTACCAGCAGGCGAAAACCCCGCCAGATACTCCTGCACCCTCCCCCAGAACGAGAACGCAACCTCAGTAGCCTTCTCCTCCAGGCTAGCCGTATGCGCAGCAGCCCGCCGAACCTGATAATCGAACGTTACCCGACCCTTATACCCTATCCCAATCCCATTCCACCCATTCGGCTCCCCCACCACAGCCGCATCAGGCCGCAACGTACGGGAAAGATACCGAGCCCCCCGCCCATCAGTCTCCTCCCCCACAACCCCCGCAACAACAACCTGCGCCCCCCGCAATTCTGCCCGAGCCGCAGCACAAATCATGGTAGCCAACGCCCCCTTGGCATCCACAGTGCCCCGCCCGAACAACACCCGCCCCACCTGCCGCACCAGGATATCCCCCGGCACAGTATCCACATGCCCAAGCAGAACAATCAACGGCCCACCCGCGGTCCCCCGCCGCCCCACCGCATTCCCGGCCCGGTCGACGTAAGACCGGAACCCCCACTCCGGCAAAGCCCGAGCCAGGTAGGCAGCCACTTCCCCCTCATCCCCGGATACCGAGGGTATCTCCACCATACTACGGAGCAACCCCTCCGCACGCGCCCGATCCATTCCCGCGACCTCTCAGATTGGATGCAACCCAGGAAACCGAAGCCCAGCGTCCTCATCGAACCCGCGGGCAATGTTCACACACTGCACTGCATTCCCCGCGCCACCCTTCACAAGGTTGTCAAGAGCGGCAACCACAACCAACTGTTCCCCGTCAACAGCCAAGCCGATATCACAGTAATTCGTCCCACTGAGGATCTTCGGCTCCGGCAACCGCCGCAGGCTGGACCGCTCCCGCACCAACCGCACGAACGGCTCATCCCCGTACGCCGCCCGGTACATCCCCCACAACTCGCGTTCGCTGACCGCCCGCGCAAGGGTCACCCGGCAGACAACCTGCACCCCCCGCACCGCCTCCACAGCGGTCACGGTCATCAGTACGGGCACCCCGCACGCCTGCTCGATCTCCGCGGTATGCCGGTGCCCGTGCGGCTTGAACACCCGCAGCGCCCCGCTCCGCTCCGGATGATGACTCCCCTCATCCGGCACCGCTCCCCCACCGCTGGACCCCGTCCGAGCATCCACGCAAGCCGGACCCACCACCAGCGAGGCCACCGGCCACAGCGCAAGGATCGCCGCATTCGCCATACACCCCGCCACCGCGATGAACGAAGCCCCGACCAACCCGGCCCGATTCAACTCCGGAATCCCGGCCTCAAACCGCTTACACCACAGCGGATCCCGCGCCGGCCCACCGTAGTGACGCGCGTGCACCACAGGGTCAGACAGCCGGAAGTCAGCCCCAAGGTCCACCAGCACCGGCGCCAACTCAGCCCACCGCGAAATCGACCCGGCGGTGGTCCCGTGCGGCAACGCCAGGAACAGCACGTCGCACGGACCCAGCTCAGCGGCCGGCACGAACTGCGCCGCAACCTGCCCCCGCAGGTTCGGGTGCGCGGCGTGCACCGGCCGCCCCGCGTACCGCGACGAGGTCACCTGCCCCAGCTCCAGGATGGGGTGCCCGGCCACCAGCCGCACCAACTCCCCGCCGATGTACCCGCTGGCGCCCACCACAGACGCCCTCACCCCAGAACCTCCACCACGTACGAGACAAGAGCGTCCGCCAGATCCAACCCGGTAGCCGCGACCAGGCCGTGGAACTCCATCGTGTGGTTCACCTCGTTCACCAGCAGCTCACCATCGGGCCGCTCGATCAGATCCACCGCAACCGCCCCGCCGCCGACAGCGACCGCCGCCCGCAACGCCAGCTTCACCAACTCCGGCGTCAACCGACACTCCGAGGCGACAGCCCCCCGGGCAGTGTTGGTGATCCAGTGCGAAGACCCCCGGTGGATGGCCGCCACCACGGCGTCCCCGAGAACGATGGCCCGGATGTCCCGCCCACCCTTCTCGACATATTCCTGTACGTAGAACACCTGGTGCCCCGGCCCCGGCAACGACTCCCGGTGCTCCACCAGCGCTTCAGCGGCGTCCCGGTCGTTGACCTTCGCCAACAACCGCCCCCAGGACCCGACCGCGGGCTTCAGCACGGCCGGATACCCCACGGACTCGATGGCCGACAGCGCGGACCGGGGCGTCAGGGACACCACGGTCCGCGGCACCGGCAGCCCGGCCGCGGCCAGCGCCAGGCTGGTGTGGATCTTGTCCCCGCACGTCTCGATCACCGAACTGCTGTTCAGCACCGGGATCCCCGCGGCCTCGAACAGCCGGGCCGCGTACGCGCTGCGGGTGTGCGACATGATCCGGTTCAGCACCCCGCGCCACCGCGGCCCGGCGGCGCCGAGGGCCACCGAGACCCGCCGCTCGTCCACGTGCTCGTACCGGATGCCGCGCCGTTCCAGCGCGCGGAAGATCAGGTCCTCCTCCACCCGCACCCGGGACGTGAGGACGGCGATCGGGTCATCGGCAGCCGTACTCATCATTACTCTCCGAAGTCCTCCTCCAGCTCCGGCGCGAGGGCGAGGGTGACCGGCGCCAGCCCGACCACCTCAAGCTCGACCTCGCACGCGGGGCACACGACGATCGAGGTCACCCGGGCGTGCTCGGCGACCGCGACCCCGGTGGCGCACTCGGGACAGCTACTCATGGGGACATACCTCCTGCGGTGACTGCCGGCCGGCTGCCGGCTGTGGTGAGTGGGAAAGAAAGTCCGAGGGCGGTACGCGCGGCCGCCAGCACAGCGGAGGTGGACACGCCCGCGGCGGCCAACTGGTCGACGTGCCCGCCGGGCAGCGCGCAGAACGCGTCCCGTACGCCGACCCGGCACACCCGCACCGGCCGGTGCTCGGCCAGCGCCTCGGCGACCGCCCCGCCGAGCCCGCCGAAGACGCTGTGATCCTCCACGGTGACAACAGGCCCACGCTCGGCCGCGGCCACCAGAGCAGGCAGATCCAACGGCTTGATGGTCGGTACGTTCAGCACGGCGGCGCCAACCCCCACCGACTCCAGCTCGGCAGCCGCCTCCAGCGCGAACCGCACCGGGTACCCGCCGGCCGCGACAATGGTCAGGTCCGCCCCGGAGCGAAGCGAAACCGCCGCGCCCACAACAAATTCCGCCGGACCGTCGTAGACAGAGCCGACAGGCAGATGCCCCAGCCGCAGGTAGACCGGCCCGGGCAGGTACGCCGCGGCCCGCACCGCCCGCGCCGTCTCGGCCGGATCGGCGGGAACGAGCACAGTCAGGTTCGGCAGCGCCCGCAGCGAGGCGATGTCGTGCTGCGCGTGGTGGGTGGGCCCGAAGTGCGCCCCGGACAGCCCGGAGTGCGTCCCCACGATCCGTACCGGCAGGTCGTGGTAGGCGATGTCCACCTTCACCTGCTCCAGCGCCCGCGCGCTGGCGAAGGCGGCCATCGTGTTCACGAACGGCAGCAGCCCGGCCGAGGCGAACGCCGCCCCGATGCTCATCAGGTTCTGCTCGGCGATCCCCAGATCGGCGTACCGGTCGGGGAATTCGGCCAGGAACTCGCCGCACCCGCCGGTGTCGGAGTCCAGGCACCAGATCCGGTTGTCACCCCGCGCCAGCTCGACCAGCGCCCCGACGTACGCCAGGCGGTCGGACATCATGGGGACTCTCCCAGCGCCGCCAACGCACGCCGGTGCGCGGCCGGACCGAGGACGGCGTAGTGGCTCTGCCGCCGCCCCTCCAGGAAGCCGATCCCGCGGCCCTTCACCGTGTCGGCGACCAGCACGCTGGGCCGCCCGGCCTCGATCGGCATCCGGTCGAAGGCCGAGCACAGCGCCCGCAGGTTGTGTCCGTCCACATGGGACACTTCCCAGCCGAAGCTCTCCCACCGCTCGGCCAGCGGTTCCAGCCGCATCCGGTGCTCGGTACGCCCGTTGATCTGCAACTGGTTGCGGTCCACCACCGCCACCAGGTTGTCCAGCCCGAACTGGCCGGCGGCCATCGCCGCCTCCCACACCGAGCCCTCCTGCAGCTCCCCGTCGCCGAGCAGGACGTACACCCGGTTCGGCCGGCCCAGGCGCGCGGCGGCCAGCGCCAGCCCCACGCCGAGCGACAGCCCGTGGCCCAGCGACCCGGTGGCGAACTCCACCCCGGGCACCAGTGGCGTGGGGTGCGCGAACAACCGCCCGCCGGTACGCCCGTACGCCGACAGCTCGGCAACCGGCAGGAACCCCCGCTCGGCCAGCGTGGCGTACAGCGCGGCGCTGGCGTGCCCCTTGCTCAGGATGAAGTGGTCCCGGTCCGGCCACGCCGGCTGCTCGGGGCGTACCCGCAGGACGTGGAAGTACAGCGCCACCAGGATGTCGGTGGCCGACAGCGCGCCGCCCAGGTGCGTCCCGGTCGGCCCGGCGGCCATCGCGACGATGTGCCCGCGGACCGCCGCGGCCCGCGACCGCAGCAGCGCCAGCTCACTCATTCCAGACGCCGCTGCTGCGGTTGGCCGCCGCGATGTCGCGCACCGCGGCCCACGGCGGCTGGTACGGCAGCGAGCGGGCCAGCTGCGCGATGTGCTCCAGGTTCTCCCACACCTTGGCGAACCCGTCGGCGTACGCCTCCAGCGCCGGCCCGGCGTCGGGGTTGAGGTGCATCCGGCGCAGCACCAGCGAGTCCTCGATGACCGCCAGCGTCTGCGGGTAGTCCTCGATGTCGTAGTGCTGCGGCTTGGTCTCCGGCAGCGTCCACGGGTAGTCCCGGCCGAAGCCGACCCGGTTCTGGAACACCGGCTGCCCGGGCAGCGGCACGATCTGGTAGTACGACAGCGGCACGCCCTCGGCGACCAGCGCGCGCCGCAACGCCTGCCGGAACGGCCCCGCCGCCACGCCCTCCAGCCCGGCCGCGGCCGGGTCGAAGCGGAACCGCAGCATGTGCCACACGTGGGTACGGTCCGCCGGCACCGACGGCACGGTGATGCCCGGCAGCTCGGCCAGCCGCGCCAGGAACGCCGCCACGTTCACATCGCGCCGCGCCTGGTAGTCCGGGAAGCGCCGCAGCTGGCTGCGGGTGAAGGCGGCCAGTACGGAGCTCAGCTTGACGTTCGAGCCGATCGCGGTCGACACGTACAGCCGCTTGGGCAGGCTCAGGTCCTCGCCGAGCACCCGCAGCTCCCGCGCCTTGGCGGCCATCGCGGCGTCGTCGGTGGTGAGCAGCCCGCCCTCGCCGCAGGTCGGGATGCTCTTCTCCACGTTCAGCGACCATGTGGAGATGTCGCTCATCGTGCCGGCACCGCGGCCCCGGTACACCGCGCCCTGCGCCTGCACCGCGTCCTCGACCACCTTCAGGTCGTACCTGCGGGCCAGCGCGTGGATCTGGTCCATGTCGGCCGGCAGCCCGCCCAGGTGCACCGGGATGATGGCCCGCGTCCGGTCGGTGATCTTGGCCTCGATCTGCGCCACGTCGATGTTGAAGGAGACCGGGTCGATGTCGACGAAGACCGGCACGGCCAGCTGGTACAGCGGGGCCATCGCGGTGGCCACGTAGCTGAGCGCCGGCACGATCACCTCATCGCCCGGCTGGATGTCCAGCAGCGCCATGGCCAGGTGCAGCGCGATCGTGCCGCTGTTCACCGACACCGCGTGCTCGGTGCCGACGAACTCGGCCCACTCCCGCTCCAGGCCGTGGATCTCCTTCTCGTCCTTCGCGCCGACGGTGAACTTGTGGCTGTCCAGCACGCTGAGGACCGCGTCCCGGTCGTCCTGGGTCACCACCGGCCACTCCAGCCGGCGGTATTCAGCAGCGACGGCGGGTTCCCCGCCGAACATCGCCAGCTTCGAAACCATGGGTGGTGCTCCTTCGTTCAGGCCGCGTCGGCGGTGCGGTGGGATGCCGTTCCCGGCGTACAAGAGCCGGCCCCGGAAGGCGCCAGGACAGGCTTCGCGGCGCGTCGCCCGGTCGTGGCCAGCAGGGCCCCGAGCAGTACGCCCGGCAGCGCGCCGAGCAGCACGAACGCCAGCCGCCCGGTCAGCTCGTACAGGACCGTGCCGAGCACCGGGCCGGCCACGTTGCCGACGTCGGAGACCGCCCCGAACAGCCCGAAAGCCTTGCCCTGATGGGTTTTCGCCGCCGGCAGCTCGAGGATGGCGCGGCGCGCGGCCAGGAACAGCAGCGCGTAGCCGACCATGAACAGCACCAGCCAGCCGGCGACCGCGAACACGCCGGCGAACAGGCCGATCCCGGCCAGGCCGGCGCCGAGCACCGGCAGCCCGGCCAGCACCAGCCGCAGCGGGCGCAGCCGCTCGGTGTGCCGGCCCAGCCACCACATCGCCACGCCGCTGGTGGCCAGCCCCACCACGAACACCGCCGAGATCGCGGTACGCGCCGAGGCTGGCCGCCCCGCACTGAGGTACAGCGGCAGCACCGGCTCCAGCGAGGTGTAGATGACGCTGGTGAACAGGTCCAGCAACCCGATCACCAGCACCCAGCGCCACCACTGCGGCCCTGTCTCGCCAACGGCAACGGCAACAGGCACCGGCTCCGGCGGCACGTCGGGGATCGCCCGCAGCAGACCCAGCGCCGTGGCTGCGGTGAGCGCCGCGCCGATGGCGAACAGGGTGCCCAGCTCCAGCGGCGCCGCCAGCCCGGCGACCAGCGGTCCCAGCAGGAACCCCGCCACCGCCGCCGAGCTGAAGTTTCCCATCATCCGGCTGGTGGACAGCCGGTGCACCCGGCACAGCGCGCTCATCCCGGCGTACAGCGCGGGCGAGACCAGCCCCTCGCCGATCCCCCACACCGCCCGCCCGGCCAGCAGCGTCACCGGATCCCGCGCCACCGCGGTCAGCACGATCCCCGCGGCGGCGATCAGCAGCGAGGCGCAGGCGACCGGTCCGGCGCGCCAGCGGTCGGTCCACCACCCGCCGACCGGCTGCGCCAGCGACTTGGTCGCGGCGAACAGCGCGAAGGTCAGCGCGATCACCGCCGGCCCGGCGCCGGCCCGGTCCGCCAGGTCCGGCACGAACGGGATCAGCACCGTGTACGAGGCGTTCACGCTGACCGCCGCCGCCAGGATGAGCCGCGTACCGCGCATCACGCCGCCTCGATGTAGGCGCTCAGCGTGTCGTTCATCCCGGCCAGCGCCGCGGCCAGGTCCGGGCGCGGCCTCGGCGCGTACACCAGGGCGTACAGGTCGGTGCCGGTCAGGCCGTGCCGCTCCTTGAACCGGTAGTTGTCCCGCCCCCACTCGATGCGCGCGAAACCCTGCCCGTACGCCCACTCGATGCCCCGGTACATCAGCGCCACGTACGTCGACAGCTCGCGCAGCGTGGCGTACGCGACGCCGCCGCACATGAACGTGACCTCGTCCCCGTGCCGGAAGCCGAAGAACGCGCCGACCAGCCGGCCCCCGACCTCGGCGGCCAGCAGGACCGCGCCCGGTACGTCGAGCATCCCGTGCAGCGCGGCCGCGTCGAACAGCGCCGGCCAGTCGTTCTTGTCGCTGGTGTCGACGGTCAGCGGGTACGCCAGCGGCACCAGGTCGTGCGCGGCGGCACCCTCGAGCACCCGCACCGACAGGCCGCGCTCGGCGGACCGGCGCAGCCGGCGGCGTACGTCCCGGCTCAGCTTGCTGTCCAGCCGGCCCAGGTGGTCGGCGAAGCTGCCCTCGACGGCGCAGCTGTAGGTGCGCTCCAGCAGCACCCGGCCCACCGGCGGACCGAGCTCAGCGGCCCAGCCGGCGGCGCCCTCGGCGGTGTAGTTCGGCGCGACCAGCACCTCGGCGCGGCCGGTGCGGATCCAGTCCATCGCCGTCTCGTACGCCCCGCGGGCCAGCGCCGCCGGCACCGGGCCGCGCCGGCTGTACATCGAGTACGGCGAGCCGGCGAACACCACCGGGGTGCCGAAGGCCCCCACCAGGCCCACCTGCACCTCGTACCCGTGCCAGAACGGCGACAGCTCGATCTCGTACAGCGGCAGCACTGCCTCGCCGGCGCTGACGTACGCCGACCGGGTACGCCGCTCGATGCCGATCCCGGACCAGGCACCCAGCCAGCCGGCCGAGTCGTACAGGCAGGTCGGCGCCACCGAGGGCGGCAGCCGGTCGGACAGCGACCAGCCAGGGGTCACGCTCATGCCACACCAGAGCCGGGGCGGCTAGAGCATGGGACAGCTCAGCTGCTGACCGGGAGGGTGAGCTTCGAGCCGGCGCCGATCGTGTGCGCGGCGGGGCGCAGCTTGGTCGCGGTGGCCGGGTGCTCGTCGGTGCCGAGGTTGCGGGCCCAGTGCGGGTGCGAGCCGCCGGCGACCAGCAGCCGCAGCCGCGACCCGGCGGCGAACCGGTGCGCCATCGGGTCCAGCTCCAGCCGTACCGTCACCGGCTCGGCGCTGGCCTCCGGCAGCCGCACGTACCCGTCGCTGAGGTTGCGGGTCACGCCCCGGGAGTCGACCTCGCACAGCCGGACGAACAGGTCGGCGTGCGGGTTGTCGCAGCCGTGCCGCAGCTCCACCACCGGCCGGCCCAGCACCTCGATCGGCTCGGTCAGCACCGCGCCGGTGAAGGTGACCACGTCGCGGCGGGCCAGCAGCGGCGCGTTGTCGCGGCTGCCGCCGTTCGGGGCCAGCAGCCGGCCGCCCACGGTCGGCGTCGGGTCGGCCGGGTCGTAGCTGAACGTGGTCGGCGGCCCGCCGGCCGGCGGTGCGGCGCTGACCAGCCGGTCGCCGGAGGTCCACAGCTCGCGCGGCGTGCCCGGCACCGGGTAGGCGGGCAGGTCGCGCCACTGGCCGGCGCCGGTCACGTACACGCGGGTGACGTAGCGGCCCGGCCGGGTGCCCGCTCCCTCGCCGGCAAGGTGCCGGTCCAGCCAGCGCAGGCTCGCCCGCGCGACGGTGGGCGCGCCCTTGCCGACGATGTCGACGTGCTGCCAGGGGCCGACCAGCAGCGCCACGTCCGCGGCCCGGCGGCGCAGGTGCTCGTACTGCTCGATGGTCTGCCGCAGGAACAGGTCGAACCAGCCGCCGACCAGCAGCAGCGGCACCTCGACCCGGTCCAGCGCGGCGGCGTGCCGCATCGGCGTCCACATCGGGTGCGCGCTGTCGGGGTTGCCGACCCAGTCGGCGTACCAGGGCGCGCCGCCGTCGAACAGCTCCGCGCCCGCCTCGGCGATCGGCAGCCGGGCCAGCGCCGGGGCCAGCCGGCGCTGCGCGGTCACCGCCCGGGTCAGCATCGCCAGCCGGCTCAGGCTCTCCTGGTGGGCGACCATGTCGCTCCAACTCACGAAGTCGTTGAGCATGAACGCGCCGGTGCCGTGGGTGGACTGCCAGAAGTCGTGCGGGCCGACCACGATGATCGCGGTCTTCAGCTCCGGCGGCGGGTCGGCCAGCAGCGCCCACTGGGTGTAGCCGAGGTAGGACAGCCCCGTGGTGGCCAGCCGGCCGTCGAACCACGGCTGCCCGCGCAGCCACGCCACCGTGTCGTGCCCGTCGTCCACCTCGTGCGCCATCGGCTCGAACTGCCCGCCCGAGCCGAACGTGCCGCGCACGCTCTGCAGCAGCACGTGGTACCCGCGGGCGGCGAACACCTTGGCGTACAAGAGGTTGTACGGCGCGCCGCGGCCGTACGGGCTGCGCACCAGGATCGTGCCGCGGGCGGCGCCCTCCGGGGCGTAGTGGTCGGCGGCCAGCTCGTACCCGGCCCGGACCGGCACCCGGACCGGCTCCACCCGGTATCCGGTGCGGGCCGGCGGCAGGCCGAGCAGGCTGGTCAGCGCGCGGTCGGCAATGCCCATGGCGCGGATACTAACCCTCGCCCGCCACACCTCTGGGCAGGTAGCGCAGCACGGCGACTCAGCCCATGGCGCGGATACTAGCTCGCTGTCCCCGGCAGGTAACGGAGGACAACGACGTCGCCGATGGTCTGCACCTCGGCCAGCGTCATCGGCCGCGCCGGGTCGTTGACGTACACGCCGGGGCCGACGAAGCGCGGCGCGTCCGGCTGGCCGACGAAGAACGGCGCGATGGCCAGCTGGATCTCATCGGCCAGCCCGGCCCGGGCGAACTGGGTGTGCACCGTGCTGCCGCCCTCCACCATCAGCCGGCCCACCCCGCGCGCGGCCAGGTCGGCGAGCATCCGGGGCAGGTCGAGGGTGTCGCCGATGCCCACCACGGCGGCCAGCTCGCCCAGCGACTCCTGCACCTTGGCCACCACCCCGTCCGGGCAGTACACCAGCTTGCCGCCGCCGCAGTGCCAGAACCGCAGCCGCGGGTCCAGGTCGCCGGTGCCGGTGACGGTCACCTTCAGCGGGTGCTCGCCGCGGCCGCACCGGACCCGCTCGGCCCGCCGCCGCGCCGACTTGACGATCAGCCGCGGGTTGTCCCGGCGCAGGGTCGCCGCGCCGATCAGGATCGCGTCGCTGCCCGCGCGTACGGCGTCCACCCGGTCGAAGTCGGCCGCGTTGGACAGCATCAGCCGGTCCGCCCCGGTGTCGTCGATGTAGCCGTCGACCGACATCGCGCAGCTGAGCAGCACGTACGGAGCGGGACCCATCGGCCTACCGGGCGAACGCGGTCAGGAAGCGGTCCCGGAAGGTGTCCATCCGCCACACCGGCGCGTCGGTGGCCGGCCGCAGCCCCTCGGTCCAGCCCCAGTCGGCGATGCGGTGCAGCACGGCCGGGTCCTTGGCCACGATCGTGATGGGCACGTCGCGGCTGGCGTGCGCGCCCACCACCAGCGGGCTCGGCTGATGGTCACCCAGGAACACCATGACCAGATTGTTGTCCCCGTAGTGCTGGATGTACGAGATGAGCGTGCTGAGCGAGTACTGGATCGACAGCTGGTACGCGTCCCGGCTGCGGTGCGAGTTGCCCAGCACCGCGCTGCCCGGCGGGCCGATCCCGTTGACGCCCTGGGCGTACACGCTGCCGTTGCCGAGCTCGTTCCAGTCCAGCAGCCGCGGGATCGGGGTGAACGGGGTGTGGCTGGAGGTCAGCGTGATCTCGGCCATCAGCGGCTGGTGGCCCGGTTGCAGCTCGGCCCGGTGCAGCGACTCCATCGTGTACTGGTCCGGGATCGGCGAGTAGCTGAACTGCGGCCCGTGGTAGCTCAGGCTGGGCCGGTCGTAACCCTTGGCGTAGCCGTAGAACAGCCGCTCCGGCCAGGCGTGGCTGATCGCCGGCTCGACGCTGACCGTACGCCAGCCGGCCCGGTCGAAGGCCCGCGGCAGGGTGAACCGGGTGCCGTTGACCAGCGAGTCGTACCGGCGCTTGTCGTTGATCCACAGGCCGGACATGAGCGAGGCGTGCGCGAGCCAGCTGCCGCCGCCGGAGGTGGAGGAGGTCAGGAACCCGCTGCGCGCGGTGAACCCGGCCGCCTTGAGGGCCTGCGTGCCCTGGTCCAGCACCGCGTTCACCCCCGGGGACAGCCCCGGGTCCTCGACCGCGCCGCGGCCGTAGCTCTCCACGAAGGTGAGCAGCACGTCCTTGCCGCGCAGGCCCTGCAGCAGCTCGTTGCCGGGCACCAGGGCGAAGGCGTCCCTGCCCTCCTGCGCGGTGAACTCCGCCTGGTCGCCGAACATCCGGCCGACCTGGAGCCCGTGCTGGTAGGCCATCGTGGCGGTGCCGTGCCCGGCGGCCGGCACGCCGAGGGTGGCGAGGGTGATCCAGGCGACGGCGAGCGCGGCGACCAGCCGCACCGTGCGGGCCTCGTGCCGGACCGCCAGCGAGGACAGCCGCAGGACCGAGCGGATGGTCACGGTGAGTACGGCGGCGACCAGGGCGATCACGCCGACGATGATGCCGATCTCGGCGGCGCGGCCGACCGAGGCCTGCAGGACGCTGGCCGCCGGCGCCAGCGACCACCAGTCCAGCGCCACGTCGAAGGGCCGGTCCAGGTAGTAGGTGAACTCGATGTCGGCGATCTTCACGATGGTCAGCAGGCCGAGCAGTACGCCCAGGGTGACCGCGACGACCCGGCGGGTGCGCGTCCGGCCGCGCAGCGCGAGCAGCAGCGCCGCGGCGACCAGCCCCTCGACCGGGATGCGCACGAAGGACGCCGGGGTGAGCTGGCCCCACTCGTCGGGCAGGATCAGCGCGAACACGACCAGCGCGCCCGCGAGCCCGTCCCGGATGCGCGGCAGCGCCCGCCGTACAGCCGGCCAGGCACGGCGTACGGCCAGCCGGACGCGGCCGAACCGGGTCGGCTCCGGGCTTTCCTGGTGGGCAGCCCGTTCTTCAGTGGTGGTCACGGTTCAGCGGGCCCTCTCCGCGCAGCCGGCGAACGGCAGGCCGTGCAGGCGTTCGGCGCGGCGGGCCTTGGCGGCCAGGTAGCCGGCGTTGGCCGGGGAGCGGAACACCCCGGTCGGCACCCGCTTGGCGACCTCGATCCCCAGCCGGCGCAGCTGGACGGCCTTGTCCGGGTTGCTGCTCAGCAGCACGATGCTCGGCACCTCCAGCGCGGTCAGCATCTGCGCGGCCGCGGTGTAGTCGCGCTCGTCCTCGGCGTGCCCGAGCGCCAGGTTCGCCTGGTAGGTGTCCAGACCCGCGTCCTGCAGCGCGTACGCGTCCAGCTTGGCGTACAGGCCGATGCCCCGGCCCTCCTGGCGCAGGTACAGCAGCAGCCCGCCGGAGGCCGCGATCCGCTCCACCGCCTCGCGCAGCTGCGGGCCGCAGTCGCAGCGCTGGCTGCCGAACACGTCCCCGGTCAGGCACTCGCTGTGCGGGCGCACCAGCGGCGGCGGGCCGCCGTCGGCGTACCGCTCCAGCGCGCCGGCCCAGTCGCCGAGCCCGAGCGCCACGTGTTCGGCCCCGTCGGCCAACCCGTCGAAGGAGAACAGGTCGACGGTGGTGGCGTACCCGTCGGGGAACCGCAGCGGCACCCTGACCCGGGTCCGTACCTTCGCGGCGGGTAACTCAGGCATGCGTCAGACCTCTCGCTGGGGTTGCCGGCTGGGCGCCGCGGCGCAGGAACAGCACGGCCGCGCCGGGCAGGCTGGCGGCCAGCACCAGCGCGCCGTACACGACCGCGGTGGCCAGGCCCTGGCCGGCGGTGAGCCCGGCGGCGCCGAAGGCCCAGGCGGCCACGCCCTCGCGCGGGCCGAACCCGACGACGCTCGCCGGCACGCTCATCGCCAGCAGCGCCAGCACGGTCAGCGGCACCAGGCGGGACAGCGGGGCGTCGGCGCCGGCGGTCCGGGCCGCGATCAGGAACGTGGCGAGGTTGCCGGCGACCACGCCCGCCGAGGCGAGCAGGATGCCGGGCAGGGTACGGCGGCCCAGCAGCTGGCGCGCCTCGCCGCGGGCGGTGCGGGCCAGCCGGGCCAGTCGGCCGCTGCTGGCCGGCGCGGTGCCTGGCGCGGTGCCCGGCGCAGTGCCTGGCCCAGTAGGCAGCGCAGTGGCCGGCGCCGTGTTTGGCACAGTGGTCCGGCGCAGCAGCAGGATCGTGAGCGCGATGCCGGCCAGCACCGCGGCGGCGGTGGGCAGGTAGCGGCGGACCGGGGAGGGGAAGGCGATCAGCACGGCCGCGGCCAGCGCGAACTGGACCAGCTGCCCGGCGATCCGGTCCCAGACCACGGCCCGGACGCCGCGGCCCACATCGCCGTGGTCCCGGCCCCGGTTGACGCCGCGGTGCACATCGCCCAGCACCCCGCCGGGCAGCGTCACGTTGAGGAAGATCGCGCGGTAGCAGTCGGCGAGCGCCGCCGGTACGGGCAGCCGGATGCCGAGCCCGCCCGCGATCAGGCTCCACCGCCACGCGCAGCACAGCGCGGTGAGCACGCCGATGCCGGTCGCCGCGGCCAGCGCCGGGCCGTCGATCAGCCGCAGCCCGGACAGGAACGGGCCGGTGCCGAGCCGCCACAGCAGCACGCCCAGGATGGCGGCCCCGGCCAGCGGGCGTACCCACGGCCAGATGCCGCGCCGGGTGACCGGCTCCGCCTCCGGCGGCGCCTGTATCGCTACGGTCTGCAACGGTCCTCCCTTCCGCTCCCTGCGGGGGACCACGCTACGTCGAGGTCCCGGGTTCACTTCCAGGTAATTCGCCTCACTCGCACCCGGCCAGTACGTCCTGGTGCGCAACCGTCACGGCCAGTACGCCCGCCGCGAGCTGCGCGGTCCTGCGGTCCGTATACCCACCCAGCTCCAGTGCAGGCTCCTGCTCGGCCGCGGCCCGCACCCAGCCGGCGAACCACGCCCCGGCCAGCGCCGCCTGGTCCGCGCCGAGCCGCCACGGGGTGTCCCGTACCCGGGTGCCGATGCCGCGCCGGGTGAACGCCTCGACCGCGGCGTCGGCCGCGTCCGGGCCGAGCAGGGTACGGCCCCCGGTCGTACGCCGCTGGTGGGCGTTGAACGCGGCCCGCACCGCGGCGTCCAGCGGCTCCGGCGGGGCCAGCGCGACCTGCCCGGTGACCGACAGCGTGAACCAGGTCGGGTGCCCGGCGCAGGCGGCCACGACCCGGTCCAGTTCGGCGGCGGTGAGCATGTCCAGCAGCGCGGACGCGGTGACCAGGTCGGCGCCGTCCAGCCGGGCCGTGGTGATGTCCTGCCGGCGGGTCCGCACGGTGACCGGGGCGCCGTCGGCCGCCGCGCAGCCGGCCAGCCGCCGGGCCGCCTCGGCCAGCAGCGCCGGGTCCCGGTCGTACAGGATCCAGTGCTGGGTGCCGGGCAGCCGGGGCGCCAGCCAGCGGGCCATCGAGCCGGTGCCGCAGCCCAGGTCGTGCACCACGATCCGGTCCCGGCCGGCCAGCGCGGCCTGGACGGTGGCCAGCAGGTCCGGCGCGCGGGCAGCGGCATCGGCGGCCTCCCCCAGCGCCAGCCACCCGCTGAAACCGCTCACCCCACCACCCCCGCTCACCCCACCACC
>Ga0081455_10001614_pt1 | contig 27559 bp, 24 predicted proteins | sample TabmetS3T2R1_FD_70207 | JGI IMG/M metagenome (GOLD analysis project Ga0081455, IMG submission 70207) | Tabebuia heterophylla rhizosphere microbial communities from the University of Puerto Rico - S3T2R1 | ecosystem: Host-associated > Plants > Roots > Rhizosphere ...
GGCGACTCAACGTCGAGCACGGGCTGACGTTCCTCATCGTCACGCATGACCTCTCGGTCGGCGAGAAGGCCGATCGGATCGTACGCATGCTCGACGGCGAGGTCGTCGCCTCCTCGGAGCGCGAGCCCGATTTCGCCGTCCGATGACGAAGCTCTTCGGCATCCCCGTCGACACGCTCCTCGTCGTTCTCGTCGTTGCGCTCGGCGTTGCCCTCGGGATCCTCTCCATCCTGGCTCTTCGGCACCCGGTGCTGGTGAAGCTGGGCCTTCGCAACGTCGGCCGCCGGCGGGGCCGGACGGCTCTGATCGTCGTGGGCCTCATGTTGGGCACCACGATCGTCGCGACGGTCGTCACGCGCGGCAACGGCCAGTTCGGGCCGATCGCACTGCCCGACGGCGAGTACGACGTTTCCGTTACGGCCCCGTCGCTGCTGGCGCCGGCAAAAACCGTGAATGTGTCCGGCGCCGTCGACTTGGCGATCAAACTCAATCTCAGCGCGGTCGGTACGACCGTTGTCGTATCGGCGGCCCAGGTCGATCAGCCCGCGGTCGACCATCCGACGGTCGCCACATGGGAGGTCGTCTGACGGCGGGGGACCGGTCAGCCGGTCTCGTCGCTCTCGCGTTCGCGGATGTGATCCGCCACCCCCAGGCTCGTGAACGGCAGGGCCGGGGTCAGCAGGATCGCGGCCTCCGGGGCCGTCCGGGCCATGACGAACGCGAGGATCGTCGCGACGGCGACACCGATCGCCCGAGATCGCCAGTCGTGCCGCAGGTCGGCTCTCAGGGCCACCGCACCTCCTGCACCGAGCCCCGCCACGAGTCCGGTGACGACATCGGCGGCCAGTGCCGAGACGGGGATGCCGATCAACAGCGACAGCACCATGGCCTTCACGATGGCCGCGGGGGCGCGGGGGTGCTGCGACGCGAAGGCGAGCACGACGAAGACGAACGGGATCAGCATCAGGCCGAACGCCACGAACGCCCCGGGGTTCGCGACGCCCCCGCTGTCGGAGGCCGCCGAGACCGCCCCCGCCACGAGCCCCCAGTAGCCCGGCGCGAACAACAGGGTCGCGAGCAGGATGGCGCGCCACTTGACCCGGGGCGACAGCGGCGTCGTTCCCGCCAGGGGTGACCGCTGCGTCTTCGTCATCACGTCAGCCTTTGACCGATCCCGCCGTCAGCCCACGCACGAAGTACTTCTGGAGCGAGAAGAAGACGACGAGGGGCAACGCCATCGAGATGAAGGCCGCGCTCGTCAGCAGCTGCCAGTTCTCGCCGCGAGAGCCCACCAGGTTCGCGAGGTTGAGCGTGAGGACCTGGACGTCCTTCGTCCCTCCGAGGAACACGTAGGCGACCAGCAGGTCGTTCCAGACCCACAGGAATTGGAAGATGGCGAACGCGGCGAGCGCCGGGACCGACAGAGGCACGATCAGGCGCCAGAAGATCGTGAAGTGGTCGGCGCCGTCCATCTTGGCCGACTCGATGATCGACGACGGCAGCGATCCGATGTAGTTCCGTAACAGATAGACGGCCAGCGGCAACCCGAACCCGGTGTGGGCGAGCCAGACCGCGAGGAACGTGCCGTTCAGACGCAGCTCGGGGAACACGACGTAGTCGGCGATCGTCGCCCCGTTCACGTACAGCTTGAGGATCGGGATCAGGGCCATCTGCAGGGGCACGACGAGGAGACCAACGACGGCGACGAACAGCACGTAGCGACCCTTGAACTCCATCCACGAGAAGGCGTAGGCGGCGAAGGCCGCGATCGTGATCGGGATCACGGTGGAGGGGATCGTCACGGCAAGGCTGTTGAGGAAGGAGTTGCCCAGGCCACCGGCGTCGAGCGCGGACCGATAGTTCTCGAGCGTCCACTGGCCCGCCTGGAGCGGATGCGCGAACGCCGTCCACCAGCCCGACGTGTTGACGAGATCCTCGTTCCGGAACGAGGTGATCAGCACTCCGACCGCGGGGATCAACCACAGGACGCAGATCGCGATGATCACGATGCGCACGAACCACCCGCCCGTGCGTATCTCGCCGGCCCCGGCCCGATCCTCGGCTCCCGGCGGCACCGGCTCACGAGCCTCGACGTCGCCGGCCTGCGCCAGGCTCATCGGATCTGCTCCTCCTCACGGAAGCGGCGCACGTTCCACACCATCACGGGGATCACGGCGATGAACAGGACCACGGCGATCGCCGCGCCGCGCCCGTAGTTCCCGCCGATGAAGAACCACCGGATCATCCGCTCGGCCACGACCTCGGTCTGATTCAGCTCGGCGCTCCCCATCACGAACACGATGTCGAAGACCTTGAGCGCGTTGATCACCATGTACGTGGCGACCACCACGATCGTGGGCAGGATGGTCGGCACCATGATCCGCCGGAACACTTGCCACTCCGACGCGCCATCGATCCTGGCGGCCTCGATGATCTCGTCGGGGATCGCCTTGATCGCCGCGGACAGGACCACCATCGCGAATCCCGTTTGCATCCAGACCATGATCACCATGAGAAAGAGGTTGTTCCACGGGTGCTGGGAGATCCAGTCGACGGGGTTCTGACCGAGGCCGATCATGACGCCGTTCAGTAGGCCGATGTTCGAGCCGAACCCCGCGGGCCGGAAGCTGTAGATCAGCCGCCACGTGATCGCCGCGCCGGCGAACGAGATCGCCATCGGGAGGAAGATCAGCGACTTCGCGACCGCTTCGCCACGACGGAGCCGATCGACGAGCGTCGCGAATGCGAGGCCCACGCTCACGGCGACCAGGGGTACGAGGATCATCCATCCGAGCGTGTTGCGGATCGCACGCAGCATGCTCTCGTCCGTGAAGACGAACTTGAAGTTGTCCAACCCGACGAAGTTCTGCGACTGGGCGTCCTTGAAGCTCAGCAGCAGGGTGTTGATCACCGGGTAGACGAGGAAGACGGCGAGCAGGACGAGGCAGGGACCGACGAAGACCCACGGGCGAACGCCCTCACGGTAGCGCGCCGGGAGGAGGTCGACCGCGCGGTTCATCGCCCAGTACAACAGGAAGATCCCGCCCACGCCGACGAGGACCGCCACGCCGACGACCACGATCCGGTTCGCGTCCGAGCTCCGGAGGAAGTCGAACGTGACCCACAGGAGGTAACCGGCCCCGATCGGGATCGCGAGGGCGCCCGCGAGCCGGAGCGCGAACAGCCAAAGCGCGTTACCGCTCGGAGGCGGGGCCGCTGCCACGGCCCCGCCTCCGGACGCGGGGCGTTCCGTGCTCGTCACTCCCTGACCCTAGCTGCTTGGCCAGCTGTTCTCGATGTCTTGCAGGATCCCGTCCAGGGAGTCCGGTCCACCCTTCATGTACTGCACCATCCCGGTCCAGAAGGTTCCCGACCCGACCGCAGGCGGCATCAGGTCGGAGGCGTCGAAGCGGGCCGAGCCGGACTCGAGCCCTTCCTTCAGCACCTCGGCGGAGTCGGCCAGGATCTCGTTCGCGTAGCAACTCGAGTCGACGTTCACGTTCGGGGAGAGGCGGGATGCGGCGGTGATCCCTCCCATGGCGCACTGGAAGTCCGTGCCCATGAACTGCTCCATGAAGTCCTTCACCTCAGGAGCGTTGCGGAACACCATCATCATCTCGCCGCCGAACAGCGGCCCGCCCTCAGTGTCCATCGACGGGAAGGGGAACCAGTCGTAGTCGACGCCGGCCTTCGCGTCCTTCGGGAAGAACGCGTTGATGAAGCTCGCCTGGCGGTGGAGCCAGCATCCCGGCGGGTCGTCGAACATCGGCAGTGGCGCGTCGCCGAACGCGAGTCCCGGCGTGTTCTCGGCGCCACCGAGGACGTAGTCGGGATGGAACATGACGTCACCGAACGTCTGGGCGGCTGCCTGGACCGACGGATCGTTGAACGGGATCTCGTGCTTCCACCATTGATCGTAGGTCTCGGGGCCGGCCGTCCGGAGCATGATGTCTTCCATCCAGTCGGTCGCGGGCCATCCCGTCGAGCCCTCGCTCTGGAAGCCGACGCACCAGGGCGTGCCGCCGTCGGCCACGATCTGGTCCGAGAGCGCCATCAGGTCGTCCCAGGTCTCGGGGACCTCGTAGCCGGCCTTGTCGAAGTCGTCCTTCGGGTACCAGATCATGCTCTTGAGGTTGATGTTCGTCGGGATCGCGTAGTGCTCGCCGTTGACCAAGCCGAGGTCCATGAACGGCTTGCCGAACGTGTCCTCGAGCTCGGCGATGTCGAAGCCCATGTCCTCGAGCGACACCGCGTTGGCCGTCTGGACGAGCGTCGGGATCGTGCCGACCTGCGGGAGCATGATGAGGTCGAGCGTGCCGGCCTGGCCGCGCACCTGCACGTCCTGCTCGAAGTTCCCCGATGCCTCGAACTCGGCGTCGTAGTCGACGTTCGGGTTCACCTGATCGTCCGCGATCTCCTGGATCGCGGCCGCCTCTTCAGGTTCCACTGCGGCGAGGATATTGACCTTGCCGGTGTTTTCCGCGGTCGGGGCGCCGCTCTCCCCGGTCGAGCTCTCGTCCTTCTTGGAACATGCCGCCGCGATCATCACGAAGACGACGATCGGGACGGCGAATCGCATCCACCGTCGGTTCATGCTCCCTCCCCTCCGAAGCTCCTTATTCATCCCCACGTTGCATCCCGGCCAAACTGAACCCCTCCTTCCTTCACCTACGGGTCTCATCGCTCCGGCGGACTGGACGCCGTGGAATCCCGAACCACGAGCTCCACGGGCACCGTCACGGTGGGTGGATCGAGGTCGGGATCGTCGATCAAGCGGGTCAGCGACTCGCCGGTCGCGTGCCCCAGCGCCTCCTTGTCCTGACGGATCGTCGTGAGCGGGGGCTGCAGCAGTGCTGCGATCTGGATGTCGTCGAACCCGACGATCGAGACGTCGCGCGGGCAGGACAGCCCTCGGTCCGAGAGCGCCTGGATCGCCCCCGCCGCCATGAGGTCGGAGGTGGCGAAGACCGCCGTGGGTGGATCCGGTTCTTCGAGCATCGACCGCATCGCCACCTGACCCGACTCGGGATAGAAGTCGCCCTCCCGCACGTACTCGGGGCGGTGGGGGAGCCCAAGCCGCTCCAACTCACGCCGATATCCGAGGAACCGGTCGACGGCGGGACGCATGTCGCCCGGGCCGCCGATCAGCCCGATCTTGCGATGGCCGAGCTCGGCGAGATGCCGGACCGCGAGTGATGCCCCGGTGACGTTGTCCGACATCACGTGCCCGGTCCGTCCGCCCACGAGATCGAGGTCGACCGACATCACCGGAAGCCCCGAGGTCACCAGCTCCTCCACGTCAGGGTCGTGACGGTCGACGCCCATGAGGACCACGCCATCCACGCGGTGCTGCCGTGCCCTCGCGAGATATCGCCGGTGCCCGGGCACCTCTCCCGCGGATCGTCCGGGAGCCCTGCGAGGCTCGAGCGCTGCGGAACCGTTTTCATCGCGCTCCACGCTGAAGAGCAACAGGTCGAATCCAAGGGCACCGACGGTGTGCTTGAGCCCGACCAAGACGTCCTGGAAGAACGGGTGCTGCAGGTCGGGGTGCCCTGGACCTGTGGCCAGGATCACGCCCACGACATGGGTTCGGCCGGTCACGAGGCTCCGAGCTGCACGAACGGGCGTGAAGTCGTGTGCCTCGATCCCCGCCATCACCCGTTCCCGCGTTGCCGGTGACACGTCCGGGTACCCGTTCAGCACGCGCGACACGGTGGCGATCGAGACGCCGAGCTCGTTCGCGAGTTCTCGGATCGTGGTGATGCGCCCTCCTCCGGTCGACCCTGCTCCCGGAAACGTTTTCGGAACCGAACGCTAGTCAGCATGCTGGCGGCGTGTCAAGGGAGGTGGCGCGTGGGCCTCCCGCGCGATGAGATCCCGGTACCACGTCGCGCTCGCCTTGGGAGCGCGACGCTGCGTACCGGCGTCCACGTGGACAAGGCCGAACCGCTTCGCGTATCCCTCGGCCCACTCGAAGTTGTCCAAGAGGGACCAGACGAAGTATCCATCGAGCGGGATCCCGGCACGCAAGGCGTCATGGAGGACCTCGATGTGGGCGTCGAGGTAGGCGATGCGGGCTCGGTCCTCGATCCGGCCGTCGGGCCCGATCGTGTCGTCGAACGCGGCGCCGTTCTCCGTGACGAGGATCCTCGAGGGCGAGTACTCGCGATGCACCTCGTCGAGGATCTCGAGGAACCCCGAGGGGTCGATCGGCCAGCCGGTGGCCGTGACGGCGGCACCGGGGGGGACGAGTGACCACGCGCCGAGCGAGCCGGGGGTCTCGACGCCGTGCGGGACGGGGCGACCCGCGATCGTGTGTGGCCGGTAGTAGTTCACCCCGAGGAAGGCGAGGGGTCGAGCGATCGCGGTCAGGTCGCCGTCGCGGACGAAGCTCCAGTCCGTCACCGCTCGATACCGGTCGACGAGATCGTCGGGATAGCCCCGCCCGAACAGCGGATCCAGGAACCACGCGTTCATGTGCCGGTCTGCGAGCCGTGCGGCCGCGACGTCGACCGGGTCGTCGCTCGCCGGCCGGTGCGGCTCGAGGTTGAGCGTGATCCCGGCGTTCCCGCCGACCGCGTCCATGGCCATGCCGTGGGCCAGAAGCAGGTGATGCGAGGCCGAGAGCGCGAGCGCGTCGTCACGTCGGCCGGGCGCGTGCGTCCCCGTCCCGTACCCCAGCCACGCGGCGACCCACGGCTCGTTGATCGTGATACAGGCGGCGACGTCCGCGCCGATCGCGTCGTGAACGAGGGCCGCGTATTCCGCGAACCGCGACGCGGTGTCCCGCTCGGCCCACCCGCCGACGTCCTCGAGCGACTGCGGCAGATCCCAGTGGAACAGGGTCATGACCGGCGCGATCCCGCTCGCCAGCAGGGCGTCCACCAGCCGCCGGTAGTGGTCCAGCCCGCGTTGGTTCGCCGGACCGCGTCCCTGCGGCTGGATGCGGGGCCACGCCACCGAGAACCGGTAGGCGCCGATCCCGAGTTCCGCCATCAGCGCGATGTCTTGCTCGAAGCGGTGGTACTGGTCGCAGGCGACGTCCCCGGTTTCGCCGTTGCGGATCGCCCCGGGGAGTCGTGCGAACGTGTCCCAGATCGATGTCCCGCGGCCGTCGTCGTCGGTGGCGCCCTCGACCTGGTACGCGGAGGTCGCGACCCCCCACCAGAACCCCTCCGGGAACGACGACACGGTGGGCAGGATCCTAGGCGGGCTCGTCGTAGATGCTCAGGCCTGATCCAGGGTCGAAGAAGTGCAGGCGGCCCGTGTCGACGATGAGCTCGAGGGATCGGCGTTCGGCTGCGCGTGTTCGAGGATCCAGACGCGCGACGAACGTCGACGTTCCGGTCTCGACCTGCTCCTCCACCTCCTCGGCGGTGACCCCCGTGTGGAACATCGAGCCCAGTTGCTCACCCACCAGCTCCCGGGTGTCATCCGTCAGCACGGGAGGTGCGTCGACCTGGAAATGCACCAACACCTCGGACCCGAGCGCCTCGCGGAGCAGGACCTCGACCTTCACGCGCCGATCGCCGTCGGTGCTGGGCATGATCGAGGCATCCTCCAGGTCCTCCGGCCTGATGCCCACGATCACCCTGCGACCCTCGAACGCCCGCAGACCGGGACGTGCCGATGCGAGCCCGTCGTCGACCGGGAGTGTCCAGCCTCCGAACGAGATCTCGAGACCGTTGCCGTCGCGGCGCGTGAGATCGGCCTCGACCATATTCATGGCGGGCGAGCCGATGAACCCGGCGACGAACAGGTTCGCGGGGTGGTCGTAGAGATGTTGCGGTGCGTCGACCTGTTGCAGCACGCCCTTCTTGATGACGGCCACGCGGTCGCCCATCGTCATCGCCTCGGTCTGGTCGTGCGTGACGTAGATCGTCGTGACGCCCAGTTCGTCCTGCAAGCGCGACACCTCGGCGCGCATCTGGACCCGCAGCTTCGCGTCGAGGTTGGACAACGGTTCGTCCATCAGGAAGGCCTTGGGTTCCCGCACGATCGCCCGGCCCATCGCCACGCGCTGCCGTTGCCCTCCGGAAAGCGCCTTCGGCTTGCGCTGCAGGAACTCCGCGAGGCCCAGGATGTCCGCTGCTCCTCGCACGCGGCGGTCGATCTCTTCCTTCGAGAGCTTCCGCAGCTTCAGGCCGAACGCCATGTTGTCGTACACGCTCATGTGCGGGTACAGGGCGTAGTTCTGGAAGACCATCGCGATGTCGCGTTCCTTCGGAGGCACGGCATTGACGACCTGCTCCCCGATCGTGATCGTGCCTCCGCTGATGCTCTCGAGCCCTGCGACCATCCGCAACGCGGTGGTCTTGCCGCATCCGGATGGGCCGACCAGGACGATGAACTCACCGTCCTGCACGTCCAGCGTCAGATCCGACACGGCCGTCGTGCCGTCGGGATAGACCTTGGAGACGTCCTGCATCACGATCTCCGCCATGTCGCACTCCCTCGAGAGGTCTTGAGACATTCAATCGTACGGAGCGCGTCGCGGTCGAGTCGACCTGCTCGCACGGGCCGATCATCCGCGTTCGACGACGACGCCGTCCCACGGCTCCAGGCTGATCCGATCGACGACGCGCACGCCACCGAGGGATCGGCGCGTGCCGACCGCGATCGTGCCGGAGCCCGTTGACCACTCCGCCGGGGTGTCGGCGAGGTTCAGCGCCACGACGGTTCGCTCGCCACGCGCCCACGCCCAGACCCCCGGAGGGGCCGCCAGCGTCTCGTACGTGCCTGCATGCAGGTCGACACTGGTCCGCCGCAGGGCGATCAGGTCGCGGCACAGGTGTAAGACCGAACCTGGGTGCTCGCGTTGATCCGCGACGCTGTTCCCTCCGACCCGACCGATCGGGAGCCAAGGCTCGACCCCGCGAGCCGTGAACCCCGCGGACACGTCGCCGTTCCAGCGCATCGGCGTTCGCGCCCCGTCGCGGCCGGGCTCGGCGGGCCACCCTCGCAGACCGACCGGATCCCGCAGCCGGCCGCGGGGGACGTCGACCTGCGACATGCCGATCTCGTCGCCGTAATACAGCACCGGTGTGCCCCGCAGGGTCAGGAGCATCAGCAGGGCGGCGCGGGTCTTGCGCTCGTCGTCCCCGCACCACCGGGTCGGGAAGCGTCCGGCATCGTGGTTCGATCCCGTCCACGTCGGCCACGCTCCGGCCGGCAGGAGCGCCTCGGTCGTCTCGACGATCCTTCGCATCTCCTCACCGAGCTGCGCGAACACGAAGGGAACGTTCAGCGCGAGGTCGAGCTCGTCCGTGCCGTCGCCGTAGAACCGCATCAGCGAGGCGAGGTCCGTGACCCACGTCTCGCCGAACAGCAGACGCGGGGCATCGTAGGCATCAGCCACCGCTCGCCACCGCCGCAGGACGTCGTGGACCTCGTCGCGGTGCATGTTGAACTCCGCCCGGTAGCCTCGCTCTCGTACGTCCGGTGGATCGGTCTCGACCGCCGGGGGATTGTCGCGGAGCTCGCGGTCTTTCACGATGCCGTGCGCCACGTCGATCCGGAACCCCGCGACACCTCGGTTGAACCAGAACCGCAGGATGGCATCGAACGCGAGTCGGACCTCGTCGTTCCACCAGTTGAGATCGGGCTGCTCTGCCAGGAAGTTGTGCAGGTAGTACTGGCCGCTGCGCTCGTCGAGCGTCCACGCCGGGCCGCCGAAGGTGGACAGCCAGTTGTTCGGAGGTCTTCCCTCGGGCGCTGGATCTGCCCAGACGTACCGGTCGCGCATCGTCGAGGAACGATCGGCGCGGGCGTCCTGGAACCACGGATGCCGGTCGCTCGTGTGGTTCGGCACCAGGTCGAGGATCACCCGGATCCCCAGGTCCGCGGCCGAGGACACCAGTCGGTCGAGCGTGTCGAGGTCGCCGAAGTCGGGGTGCACGGACGTGTAGTCGGAGACGTCGTAGCCCCAGTCGGCGTTCGGTGAAGGCGTGATGGGATTGAGCCAGAGGCCGTCGATGCCGAGCCACGCCAGATGGTCGAGGTGGTCGATCACGCCCTGAAGGTCTCCCTGCCCATCGCCGTCGGCATCGGCGAACGAGCGGGGATAGGCCTGATAGATCACCCCCGAACGCCACCACGGGTGGCGGCCCGGGTCGGGCGTCGGCGACATCGGCCCAGGGTACCGTCGGGTCTCACGCCCCGCGGGTGCGCGAGTTCAGGGGTTGGTCTCCCGCGAGCCATCGCCCCCCGGGACCGGAACCGCCAAGCCGGCCGTTCCTGCCGGCGACGGGACCTCACCGACGCCCGACCGCTCGAGGTGCTCCATCAGCAGCCGCGCGCGACGGACACGTTCGCGCGACATCTCGATCGCCATCGTCTCGAGGTGCCGCCCCCACGGATACAGCGGGGGAGCGTTCCGCAGACCGAACTTCAGGTGGATCGGGGCGGCCGCCCGGATCAGGGCGGGTGCCTCGTGGAGCCGAACGAACCCGCCGAGGTCGTCCGGGGACTCGACGTAGATGTCGAGGGGGATCGAGACGGCCTCGCGGATCGCGGCGATCTCCTGCGGGGGGAGATCGCCGGGAAGGTTCAGCGTGTTCGCCCCGAGATCCTCGAGCACCCGCGCGGTGGCGGCGTTGGCAACCGCGAGCGCGACCGAGACCTTGGCCTGCATGTCGGGCGGGAGATCGCCGCGACGCCGGAGCTCCGCGAACACGGCCAGGACGCCGACATCCGCGAGCAGCACGCTGCGGTACCCGTGCGCCGCCGCGCGCATCACATCATCCAGGCACGCACGCAGCTGATCGTGCCCCCACGCGGCGCCGCTGGCGGCGGCCCCGGCGGACGAGCGCGCGGTCGCGGACGGACCCCATGCCGCTCCCGGCCGGGCGAACAGGCTGACCTCGACGCCGGCGTCGGCAGCCGTCCGGGCCATCCGTTCGAGCTCGTCGTCGGTGAGCATCGACACGCCGCTGCCTTGGGACACCCTGCACACCGGCACGTTGAGTCGCCCGGCCTCCTCCAGGACCGCGTCGAGGCACGCGGGTCCCTCGGTGCTCGGGATCTCGATCCTGAACGCCGCTCCGTCGGGGAAGCGACCGCCGCTGCCGGCGTCGTCGCGTGGGGCACGCACGGGGAGCCCGAGGTCCCGAAGGGCCTCATCGATCGGCGCGGGTCTCATCCCACACCGACCGGGTCGAATCGGCCGCCCAGCCACCCGGCCTCCGCGCCCAGCATCCGGTCGACCATCTCGTGGATCTCGGGCAGGGTGAGCACGGCGCCCGTGAGAGGGTCGAGCGCAACCGCCGCGTGGACGAGGTTGCGGTCGCCCGTGGTCGCCGCCTGCACGGTCAGCCGCTGGACGGCGATCTGGGTCTCGTTCAGCGCCGCACACGCCGGCGGCAACGTCCCGAAGCGGAGCGGGCGCACGCCGTTCGCATCGGCCAGGCACGCGACCTCGACGCATGCGTCGGACGGCAGGTTCTCGATCGTTCGGCCGTTCCGCACGTTCGCGTACACGACCCGCCGTTCGCCGGTGATGAGGCTGTCGACGATCGGCGCGGCGAACTCCCCCCCATGCCGGATGCCGTTCCTTCGCGCCTCCTCGAGGAGCTCGGCGTTGCTCTCGGCCGCGTCGGACGACCGGCATATCGCGAGGTAGTCCCATCGCCGGTCCACATAGTCGGCAACCAGATCGGGCGTCTTGCGGAACCACGCCCAGTACTCGCTCGCGTGGTGGCTGGATTCCGTGTGGAAGTACCCCGTGAGCATCATCAGCTCGCCCCGGACGCGCTCGTTGCTCTCGTAGGGATCGTCGGAACGGGGCAGCATGGGCTCCGTTCCGTCGACGTGCCGCGCGCGCATCACCTCGCGGATCCGCGGGATCAGATCGTCGTCGCCTCGCCGGAACGTCGTGAACCACGCGGTATGGTTCACGCCCGCGCAGTCGAACGAGATCTCGTCGAAGGGCACGTCGAGCTCGCGCGCGAGCTGCTGCGACGTGCCCTGCACGCTGTGGCACAGGCCAGCGATCTTGACGCCGAGCTGGTCCGTGGCCCAGCAGTTCACCGACATCGGGTTCGCGTAGTTCAGGAGCCATGCGTCGGGGCAGAGCTCGAGCATCGCCTCGGCGACCTCGCGGAGTGCGGCGACGGTCCGCAGACCCCGGAACACCCCGCCCGGCCCCAACGTGTCGCCGACCGTTTGGTCGACCCCGTACGCCCGCGGGATCTCGATGTCGAACGCGTACGCGTCCACACCTCCCACCTGGAACACGGTGATGACCACGTCGGCGCCGCGGAGGGCCGCGCGGAGGTCGCCCGGGATCTCGATCGCCGCCGGCAGTCCGCCGAGCTCGATCAGCTCCCCCGCGGCGATCGCCGTCCGCTCGGCCGCCGCCGCGTCGATGTCGTAGAGCACCAGGGTCGATCCGGCGAGCGCGGGGAACGACAGGAGGTCGCGCGTGAGCTCGAGCGGGAACACCCACCCACCCGCGCCGACGATCACGACCCTCGGTCCGTCAGTCACGTCGGGATCGCCTCACCGGTCCGAAGGTCGAACAGGTGCACGCGTTCCGGCGCGATGCCGAGCCGGATCCGGTCGCCGGGGACGGGCTCTTCGTCGGGCGCGAAGATCGCGGTCAGCGGCGCACGGGCCGCATCGAGCGAGAGCGGGATCTCCGCTTCGCCCTCGGCGCCGGTCGCCACGACCGCGCCCGCCACCGCGCCGTGCACGACCACCTCGTTGCCGAGCGGCTCCACCACCTCCACCTCGAACTCGAGCGAGGGCATGTCGTCGAGCGCCGGACGGAGATCCTCGGGGCGAAGGCCGACCGCGACGTCCCCCGCGGGCGTGGGCGGGGGCGCGGCGAACGAGAGCTCCCCGGCGCGAACCGACCCATCACCGGCCCGTCCTCGGAGCAGGTTCATTGGGGGACTACCGATGAACCCAGCCACGAACAGGTTGGCCGGGCGCCGGTACACGTCCTGCGGCCGACCGATCTGCTGCACGCGCCCGTTCGACATCACCACGATGCGGTCGCCGAGGGTCATCGCCTCCACCTGGTCGTGGGTCACGTAGATCGTCGTGATCCCGAGCCGTTGGTGGATCCGTTTCAGCTCGGCACGCATCTGTACCCGGAGCTTGGCGTCGAGGTTGGACAGGGGCTCGTCGAGCAGGAACGCCGTGGGTTCACGCACGAGGGCGCGCCCCATCGCCACGCGCTGACGCTGTCCGCCCGACAGTTGCGCCGGCCGGCGTCGGAGGAGTTCGTCCAGGCCGAGGATCGAGCTCACCTCGCCGACCCGCCGCTCGATCTCGGGCTTCGGCGTGTGCCGCTCCTTCAGGCCGAACGCCAGGTTCTTCTTCACGGTCATGTGCGGGTAGAGCGCGTAGTTCTGGAAGACCATCGCGATGTCGCGGTCGCGCGGCGTGACGTCGTTCACGACACGGTCGCCGATCGTGATCTCGCCGGTGGTGGCCTTCTCGAGGCCGGCCACCAGGCGCAGGGCGGTGGTCTTGCCGCACCCCGAGGGTCCGACCAAGATCAGGAACTCACCATCGGCGACCTCGAGCGTGAGGTCGTCGAGCGCCACGACGTCGTCGTCGAACCGCTTCGTGACGTGCTCGAGCCGGACCTCCGCCATCGCCGCCTACCCTTTGATGCCCGTCGTCGCGATGCCGCGAACGAAGTAGCGCTGTGCGACGAAGAACAGCAGCAGCACCGGCAACATGCTCATCACGTTCGCGGCCATGAGGAGGTTCGTGTTCGTCTGGTGCGCGCCCTGGAACGTGGCGAGTCCGAGCTGGAGGGTCATATGGTCGGGGCTGTAGATCGTGATCAGCGGCCACAAGAAGTCGTTCCACGTCCACATGAACGTGATCACGGCGAGCGTGGCGAGCGCGGGGCCCGACAGCGGCAGCACGATCTTGAACAGGATGCCCAGGCGCGACGCGCCGTCGATCCGGGCTGCCTCCTCGAGCTCGATCGGCAGCGTTCGGAAGAACTGCCGCAGCATGAAGATGCCGAACGCGCCCGCGAGGTTCGGCAAGATCAGGGCACCGAGCGTGTCGATCAGATGGAAGCTCCGCACGATCAGGAACGTCGGGATGATGATCACCTGGAACGGGATCATCAGCGTCGCGAGGATCAAGACGAACGCGACCTCGCGACCGAAGAACTTGATCCGGGCGAACGCGTAGCCCGCGAGGCTGCAGAACAACAGGTTCCCGATCACGCAGGCGACCGTGACGATCACCGTGTTGAGGAACCACCGTCCGAACGGTGCTCGCTGCAGCACCTCGGTGTAATTGCCGAACTGGAGTGATGAAGGGACGAGCGACGGTGGGTAGTGGCGCGTCTCGTCGAGCGTTTGGAGCGAGGTCACGAGCATCCACACGAGCGGGACCACCATGACCGCGGCGAGCGGGAGCAGGACCAGGTGCCACGGGCTGAACAGGAACGAGCGCCTGCCCGCGGGGGTCTCCGGGGCCACGGTCTCACTCGGCCGCGTGACGACGTCGATCACCGGGAGCTCACTCATGCGGCGTAATGCACCATCCGTTTCCCCACGAGCAGCTGCACGACCGTGAGCACGAGGATCACGGCGAACAGCACGTACGCGATCGCCGCCGCGTATCCGGCCACGCCCTGCTGGAACGCGAGCTTGAACAGATAGAACACCGGCACGTAGGTGGCGGTGCCAGGCCCTCCGTTGGTCGCGAGGTAGACCTCGTCGAACAGCTGCAGCGCGTTGATCGTCGACCACACCACCAGGAACAAGGTCACGGGGCCGAGCAGCGGGATCGTGACGTTGCGGAAGATCCCCCACGTGCCGGCGCCGTCGATCTCTGCCGCTTCGACGAGCTCGTGTGGGATCCCTTGCAGCGCTGCCAGGTAGACGATCACGTCGAACCCGATCCACCCCCACACGGTCATGCCGACGACGGAATAGAGCGCACCGTTCGAGCTCTCGAAGAACCCGAATGGCCCCAGCCCCACCTTGCCCAGGATCCAGTTCGCGAGTCCGAAGTTCGGGTCGAACACCCACAGGAAGATGATGGCCGTCGCGATTGTGGACACCACCACGGGGACGAACACAGCGGTGCGGTACCACCGGATCCCGTGGACCCGCCGGTTCAGCGCGATCGCCGCGAGGAGCCCACCGGCCACCGAGAGCGGGACGAACAGCGCCGTGTAGATCGCGCTGTGCAGGAGCGACTCCCGGAAGAACGGGTCCTTCGGCAGGGCCCGGTAGTTGTCGAGGCCCACCCACTCGGCGGGGGAGAGCAGGTTCGTTCGCTGCAGCGAGAGCAACGCGGACCAGATGATCGGCACGATCCCGAACACCACGATGAGGATGACCGCGGGCGACGCGAAGGCCCAGCCGACGAAGGTGTCCGACTGCACCACCCGTCGAAGACGCACGACCCGGTCGGTCCCTCCAGCGTCCGGCCCCCGGATCAGGCCGGGATCGCGAGCGCCCCGTTCGATTGTTCGGCCGCCTTGTCGAGTGCCTCCTGCGGCTCGGCCTCACCGAGCAGCACGCTCACGAGCGCCTGCCCCAGGAAGCTCGAGACCTGCGGGTACTGCGGGACCTGCGGACGCGCCTTCGTGACGTTGACCAGGTTCTCCGCGAACGTGCCGACGCCCGGGTACTTCTTGTCGAACTGGGAGAACTCCGGCATCTGCTCGACCGACGCCCGCGTGGGCAGGTGGCTCGTTGCGAGCGAGTCCGCTAGCACGTTCTCTGGTTCGGCGAGGAACTTCAGGAACGCCCACGACGCATCGACGCGCTCCGGTCCGTTGTCGAAGATCACCCAGTTGTCGGGACCCGCGATCGTGGTGTGGGCTCCGCCCGGGTCGAACGACGGCATCTGCTGCACGCCGTAGTTCACGTCGGGGAACCCGGACAGGTCCCACGGGCCGGTGATCACCATCGCGATGTTGCCCGAGTTGAAGAGGTTCGTGTACTTGCCGGAGTCGGGATGGAAGTCGAGGTACAGGGATCCGTCTTGCTGCATCTCCTGCAGCGTCGTCACCGCGCGCACCCCGGCGTCGGAGTTGAACGCCGCTTCGGTGTTGTCCTCGTTGAGGATGTCGCCGCCGGCCTCCCACAGCATCGCCTCGTACTGCCAGACCATCGTCTCGCTCGCGTCGGCGGGGAAGACGAGGCCGAAGACCTTCTCGTCCGGGTTCGTCGTGGCCTTCGCGGCGGCGCGCACGTCGTCCCACGTCCAGTCCGGGCTCGGCTCGGGGACGCCCGCCTGTTCGAAGAGGTCCTTGTTGTAGACGATCGCGAGGTTGTCGACGAGGGCCGGGATCCCCAACACCCGCCCGTCGACGGTCGCGACGGCGCGTTCACCCTCGAAGAAGTCGTCCCAGTTGAAGTCCGCGTCCTGGACCCGATCGGTCAGGTCCACGAGCTTGGGCGCCTGGGCGAGCTGCGGCATGTTCGTCCCGTACTGGTAGGAGATGTCGGGCTGCTCCCCACCCTGGAGCGCGACCGTGGCCTTCTGCAGGGCGTTGTCGCTGTTCACGTACTGCAGGTCGATCGACACGTTGGGGTTCTCCGCCTCGAACCGGTCGACGATGTCCTGGATCGACAGGTACTCCTGGGATTCGTCCTCCGGTGGCGGCGGCGTGTAGCCGAGCCACATCGTGAGGTTGACCTCACCGCCTCCACCGCCGCTCGAACCGGTGGTATCGCTGGGCGTGTCGTCCCCACTCGTGCACGCGCCCGCCACGAGCGCCAACGCCAGCGGCAGCGCCAACCAGAGCCGTCTCATCGGGTCCCTCCTGTTCGAGCGAGCGTCGCCATGCTGCCGGTGTTCCGAACAGCGGAACACTATTCTGCGGGACGGTCGGAGCATGCCCAGCCCTCGGATCGGCTGTCAAGCCACTCGGCTCGATGACTCGATCAGCGAGCCGCATCCGCTCGCACCGTGGAACGCGTCGTAGGGGTGACGGCCAGCGGCCCCGAGGTCGCCCGGAGCAAGACGGTCGCGAGTTCCGGGACCCGTCCAGAGGGGAGCCGCTCCTTCGGTGCAGAGATCGAGATCGCGGCGATCGGTACGGCGCTGCCGAAGAACACGGGTGTGGCGACGCATCGAACCCCGGGCTCGCTCTCTTCCATGTCCTTCGCGAAGCCGTCGCTCCGCACGCGTGCCATCTCGCGCGCGAGCGCTGCGGGGTCGACGATCGTTCGCGGCGTCCGTCGTACGAGCGGTCCGCAGCGCTCCACCCAGGTCTCGATCGCCTGGAGCGATGGGTAGGTCCAGGCGAGCACCGCCTTGCCCACGGCCGTGGCGTGTGCTGGGTTCCGCCCACCGACCTTGGAGGTCATGGCCAACTGGCGTTCGGCCTCCAGTTTGTCCACGTACACGACGTCGGGGCCGTCGAGGACGCCCACGTGCACCGTCTCGTTGAAGGTGGAGCGTAGGCGCTCCAGGGTGGGCCGGAGCACCGTTCGCAGGTCGAGCCGGTCGTGGAAGTCGAAGGCGATCCGCAACAACTCGGACCCGACGAGGTACCGTCCGTCGTCGCGTTGGGCGACGAAACCGCGTTCCTGGAGGGCGCCGAGCGTCCGGTGGAGGGAGCTCTTCGGCAACCCCGTGGCAGCGGCGAGCTCGCCGAGCGTTGCCCCCGAGCCGTAGTCGGCGAGCAGGTCCAGTAGGCGCAGCGCCCGGTCGACGCTTTCGATGGCTCGGCTCGGCTGTTCCATCGAGCGGATGCTACACCCTGTTCCGCAACGCGGAACAGCGTTCGCGGCATGCGGAACGCCGGCCTCGCGCTCCTCCGACACGCCCGATGGGGGACGGAGATCCGGTCACCGGGACCGGATCTCCGTCCGTGATCGCTCCGAAGTCAGGCGGTCACCGGACACCGGAAGTCGGCGCCCGCATCGCGAGCGACCGTCACGTCGCCCGCTGCCCGTGCCGCGAACACCGCGTCGTCGGACCTCAGCAGGTAGGGCGTCGTCCCCGACGTGAAGGTCACGGCGAACACCTGCCACGCACCGCCGTGATACGGGCCGTCGCCGGGAGCGACACCCGCGATCCCGAGCTGTCCGGCGGCGCCGTTCGTGACCACGTAGAAGGGATCGGTCCCAGCCCCCGGGATCGCGACCGGCGGGACGACCGTCCCGACCACGGTCCCGTCGTGGAACAGACTCCCCTTGCCGGCCGTCGCCGACGCGGGCACGGTTCCGGCGACGAGCGCGACCCCGAGGAAGATCGAGGCGATCAGGATGCGTCTCATGCGACGTACCTCCTCCGGTCCGACGGACCGTCACGACGACCGTAGGAGGAGCAGCATTACCGGACCCTTACAGGAATCCGGCCTGCTAGGGTCCGCACGCGATGGGCTGGTTCGCGACGAGACCGTTGGACGAGGGGGTGTGGCTGATCGCGGAGCCATGTCACGTGAACTCGTACCTGGTCGAGGGGACGGAGGCCCGAGCGCACATCGACACGGGGCTCGGTGTCGCGGACATCCGGTCGGTCGGCGATGAGCTCGGACGTGCTCCGCATGCGATGGCCGCGAACACGCACCACCATTTCGACCACGTGGCGGGGAACCCGTCGTTCGACGAGATCGTGATCCATGAGGCCGGTGCCGACCTGCTCGCCCGAGGGACGGAGGGATGGCAGCTCGCGTCGTACCGGCGGTGGGCCCAAGGCATGTACGAGGCATGGCCCGAGTTCTCGCGTCTAGACGAGGACTACTTCGGCTTGGTGGACGAGGTCGCGCGGCTGCGCCCCGTCCCGCCCGGCTTCAGCTGGGAGGGGTGGACCGTGCCGCCGTCGAAGGCCACGCGGACCTTCGCCGAGGGCGATCTCCTCGAGCTGGGTGGCGGCACCGTCCTTCGGGTGCTGCACACGCCTGGTCACACGCCCGACAGCGTGTGCTTCCTCGACGAGCGCCGCGGGCTGCTCTTCGGCGGCGACACCGTGAATTCGGCCTCGATCTTGGTCAACGACCCGACGTCCTCGTTCGAGGACTTCGTTGGATCCACGCGGCGCCTGGCCGACGAGCTGTCGGGGTCGGTCCGGGAGGTCTTCATGGCTCACGGCTCCCGGTACCGGGCGGAGGGCGCCTACCTCCGCGAGTTGGCCGACGGGGCCGAGGCGGCAGCGAGCGGCGACGTCTCGATCGAGACGATCGAGGATGCCTACGGCGAGGGGCCGGCTCGCGTGGCCCGCTTCGACCGCTTCTCGATCGTCCTCCCGGCCTCGTAGCGGAGCCTGGGCCAACCGACGATCAGCCGATCGTCGGTTCGGGGATCAGGCCTTCGCGCGCAGCCAGCGCCGGGATCTCGGTCGCGGGGACGGGCTTGGCGAAGTAGAAGCCCTGCGCGAGGCGGCATCCGTTGGATCGCAGGAACACGTACTCGTCGCGCGTCTCCACGCCCTCGGCCAGCGGGGTCATCTCGAGGCTCTGGGCGAGCTGGATCATCGCCCGCACCATGCCCGCGAGCTCGAGGTCCTTGTCCACGTCGCGCACGAAGGCGCGATCGATCTTCAGGATGTCGACCGGCATGTGCTTGAGGCGTCCCAGCGAGGAGTAGCCGGTGCCGAAGTCGTCGATCGCGAGCCGCAGCCCCCAGGCGTGCAGCTCGTTGAGGATCTTCTGTGTGCGGTCGGGCTCGGCCATCGTGGTCGACTCGGTCACCTCCACGACGACCCGGTGCGGATCGACACCGCTCGCCGAGAGCTTGCCCAGGATCCGGTCGGCGAGGTGGGCCGACCAGAGCTGGCGAGGCGAGAGGTTGAACGACATCTCGAGGTCGAGTCCGGCGTCGGCCCATGCCCGCTGTTGCCGCGCCATCTCGCCGATCACCCAGTCACCGATGGCCTCGATCAGGCCCAGCTCCTCGGCCAGCGGGATGAACTCGCCCGGCGGCACGAGTCCGCCGTTGGGCTCGAGCCAACGAATCAGCGCCTCGACACCAACCATGTGCCCGTCGGCGAGATCGACGACGGGCTGGTAGTGCAGGACCCAGCTCTCCTGGTCGACCGCCCGCCGGAGCCGTGTCGACAAGGCGAGTCGCTCCAGCGGTTGTTCGCTGGCGGCATCGAACACGGCATGTCCTCCGGGGACCGACTTCTTCGCCTGGTACATGGCGGCGTCGGCGTTCTTGAGCAGGGTGTCCGGATCGAGGCCGTCCCGAGGGAACAGGCTGATCCCGATCGACCCGGTGGCGTGGAAGGCCCGGCCGTTCAGCTCGAACGGTTCCGCCAGGGCCGCGTGGATCCGTTCCGCGACGGCCTCTGGAGCCACGCCCTCGACTCCGTCGGTCGTGCCGTCGGCGCGTTCGAGGTCCGACAAGAGCATCAGGAACTCGTCGCCGCCTTGCCGCGCGACCACATCGGTGTCGCGCGTGCTGCGGCGCAGCCGCTCGGCGACCTCGACGAGCATCAGGTCGCCCGCTTGGTGCCCGAGCGAGTCGTTCACGAGCTTGAAGTTGTCGAGGTCGAGGAACAGCACCCCGATCCCGAGGTCGTGCCGTCGTGCGCGCAGGATCGCCATCTCGAGCGTTTCCTCGAACGAGGCACGGTTCGGCAGGCCGGTCAGCTTGTCGTGATGAGCCAGGAAGGCGATCTCCCGCTCGGCGAGCTTCCGCTCGGTGATGTCGAACACCACGCCCTGGAAGACCCGGGAGCCTTCCTGTTCGTCGACCACGACCCAGGAGTCCTCGACCCAGATCGTCCGTCCGTCCTTGCGGACCATCCGGTATTGCATCGAGTAGGCCTCGGCCGTCGTCTCGCACCGCTTGTTCTCCTCGATCACGGCGGTGCGATCCTCGGGATGGATCCACTCGTACCACGCCGTCGGGTCGGCGATCCACTCGCTCGCGGTGTATCCGAGGATCCGCTGGATCTGCGGGCTCACGTAGGCGACGACGTAGTCGTCCCCTCGCCATGTCCACGTGTAGGTGATCGCGGAGATCTGCTCGACCAGCGCGCGGAACTTCGCCTCGGCCTCGTGACGCGCCTCGACACCGTGGCGGACGTCGCTCGTGTCTCGTACCAGGACGACGAACGCTCGCTGGGACCCCTCGATCGCGCCGATGGACACCTCGACGGGGGTCTCGGTGCCATCTGGTCTGCGACACGTCGTGTCGAACGACTCGTTCCCGGTCAGGTCCCGGTCGCCACACGGGAACAGCGCGTCGAACAGGCGCCCCTCGAGATCGGCGGGTTCGAGGCCGGTCATCCCCGCGGCTCGCCGGTTCCCGGCGACGATGCAACCGTCGAGCGAGACCAGCAGGGCTGGAGCGGGGGTCGCCTCCAGGAAACCCCCGGAGATGATGGGATCCACGGACCCTTCGCTCGACGCCCTCGACGTGGGGGAAGGCCCCACGTCGGTCGTGGTGGAGGCGCGCTCGTGACGACTCCCGCGTTCTGACATGTCAGCTGCATCGGTCGGTCGAGCGTGCGACCTAAGGCCGGCCGTCGCCCGTGTCCCCGACCGCCGTGGCCACGCCTGCGCCCAGCGATGCTCCGCGCGCCAACGCATCCGGGATCGGGCCGCCACGCAGTCGCTCGTGCAGATAGCCGGCGTCGAACGCGTCGCCGGCCCCGACGGGGTCGACGTCCTCGCGCGGGCGTCCCGCGTGCTCGTACCACGCGTCGTCGGGCCCGAGCGCCGCGGCCCCGGCCGCGGCGCGGGGGAGGACCACCTCGCCCGGTCCGAGCCCGCGCGCTTCGCGCGCGAGCTCGGCCCCCCCAGCGCTCCCGGTGTCCCCGAGCACGGCCCGCAGCTCTGCCTCAGTCCCGAACACCACGTCGCACCGTTCGAGGAGGGGCCGCAGCAGCCGGGGGGCGCGGTCCGATCCCCACAGCCCAGGTCGGACGTTCAGGTCGACGACGCGGAGCCCTCCCGCGCGTTCGAGCAAGCGGGCCGCGGCCCGGCCTGGCCCATCCCCGATCAAGGCGGTGATGCCGGTCACGAACACGGCGGTCGCGTCCTCGACGGGGACATCATCGAGGTCGTCGGCCGTGATGCAGCTTGCGGCCGAACCGGATCGGGTGTACCGGACGGCGCCCTGCAGGTCGCGGAACATGAGTCCCGTTGGCCGCTCGGGGTCGCGGCGGACCCACGTGAGATCGATGCCCTCGCCTCGTAGGGCATCGGCGACGCGGTCGCCCGCTGCGTCGAGCCCGAGACGGCTCACCCACGCTGTGCGAAGCCCGAGCCGCGAGAGGGCCACACACGCGTTGCTCTCCGCCCCGCCATGCGTGAGTCGGAACGTCGGTGACGTCTCCAGGGGTCCCTCGAGCGCGATCAACGACAGCATCGTCTCGCCAAGCGCGACCACGTCGAACGGCGCCGGCGGCGTCATCCGGGTTGTGGCGCGTCTTCGGCCAGGGTCATCGCCCGGCGGGCTCGCTCCTCGATCGCCCGGAGGTCACCGGGCGACGTCGGCGTCGTTCGACCGACGAGACTCGCCCCCAAGCCCACGAAGGCCGCTCCCGCGGCGAGATAGCCAGGGACGTCATCCAGGCCGATCCCACCCGTCGGGACGAATCTCGTCGACGGGAACGGTCCGCGGATCGAACGGAGGTAGGCAGGTCCTCCCAGCGACGCCGGGAACAGCTTCACGGCCTCCGACCCCAGCCGGATCGCGGTCAGGATCTCGGTCGGGGAGAGCGCACCGGGGATCGCTGCCAGGCCGAGGGCGCGTGCCGCAGCGGCGACGTCGGGCACGCACCCGGGGGACACCACGAAGCGCGCTCCCGAATCCGCGCAGGCTCGAACCTGTTCGGCCCGGACGACGGTGCCCGCGCCGATCACGGCCCCAGCGCTCGCGGCGCGTTCGATCGCCTCGAGGGCGCCGGGCGTATCCAGGGTGATCTCGACGTGCTCGATTCCCGAGACCGTGAGCGCTCGGACGGTGTCGTCGAGGCCGTCCCCCGTGGGGAAGCGGACGATGCCGAGCACTCGCGCGGCGTTGAACGGGTCCGTGGGGTCGTCGGCGGCTCCGATGGGGTCAACCTACGCGGTGCCGGGGTCCGGGAGCCACACCCGGAACGCCGAGCCTCCACCCGTGCGCTCCTCCACCCAGGCCCGCCCGCCGTGGAGCTCCGCGAACCGCTGGACGAGCGTGAGCCCGATCCCGACCCCCGGCGAGTGCAGCGGGACGCCATCGCCCTGCTCGAACGGCTCGAAGATCCGGCTCCGGACGTCCTCGGGCACCCCGGGCCCGTCGTCGTCCACCGAGATCAGGACGCCGTCGTCTTCGCGCCGGACGCCGACCCAGATCCGTCCGTCCCCCGGTGTGTACCGCCGCGCGTTCGCGACCAAGTTCTCGAGGATCCGCTCGACCTTCGGACCGTCGACCCATGCTGCGACCGGCTCCGCATCGATCGTGATGCGGTCCGCCGATCCCGAGTCGTCGACCACCTCGCGGGCCAGAGCGACGAGATCCACGTGGCCGCGGACGGGTTCCACGACCCCGCGCCGTAACCGGTCCACGTCGAGGAGGTTGGACACCAGGCGGTCCAGCTTCCGCGCGTTCGCCGACAATCGATCGAGCAGGTCCGATCGCGCGTCGTCGCTCAGTTCGAGCTCGCCGCGTTGCAGCGTCAGCGACATGCCCAAGATCGCCGCCAGTGGTGTCCGGAGGTCGTGCGATACCGCCTGCAGGAAGAGGTCTTTCAGTTCACCCACCCGGCGGAGCTCGGCCGCCGCCTCCCGCTCGAGCTCCAACGCCCGTCGCATCTCGGCTTCCGCTCGCTTCCGCTCGCTGATGTCGCGCACGAAGCCGGCGAACGCGATCTCCTGATGCATCTGCATCGCCACGATCGAGAGCTCCACCGGGAACCGTCGGCCGAACCGATCGATCGCCTCGACCTCGATGCGTCGGCCGATCACGGGACCGTGCCCGGTGTCCAGGTATCGGTGGAGGCCACGTTCGTGCGCTTCCCGGAGGTCCTCGGGCACGATCACGTCGGCCATCCGTCGCCCGAGGACGTCGCCCCGCGGCCAGCCGAACGTGCGCTCCGCCTGCGGGTTCCAGCCGGTGATCGCGCCGTCGGCGTCCATCGTCACGACCGCGTCCAGGGCTCCGTCGACGATCAGCCCCATCTGCTCGAGGCTGTGCTCGACCGCTGCCTCCGCTTCCTTGCGCGCGGTGATATCCAGGGTGACGCCCACCCAGCGAGGCCCCTCATCCGTGGACACCAGGCGGCCCTCGTCCAAGACCCACAGGATGCTCCCGTCCTTGCGGATCATCCGGTATTCCAGCGAGAAGGGCTCCCCGGTGCGGTTCGACTCCAGATCGGCGGCCTCGACCCGATCCTGATCGTCGGGATGGATGATCCGTTTCCACAGCAGGGGGTCGCTCGTCAGCTCCCGCGGTGAATAGCCGGTGCCGAACCCCTCCGCATACAGCATCACCGACTCGCCGGTATCGGGGTCGACGTCCATCGCGTACACGCCGACGATGCTTCGCCCCACCAGGTCTCGGAGGTCGAGGGAGAACGCGACGTCCTCCGGAGCGCCTCCGGTGGCCGGCGCGGATCGGGTTGATCGGACCATGGGGGGCTGCCCTTCAACGTCGGCTGCGTCTTGGCAGTTGTCGGCGGATGGCCGGTGTGCTTGAGCGGCACCCCGCGGCACGGAGATCGATCGCGTGGCGCCTGGAGACGGGCGGTCCGCCGCCCTTCGGCGTCGTGACCCCGCCCCTGACCGGCGGGTTTGCGCCTGCGGGCGGTTCCGCCTTCAATGGGCACTGCGTCAGGCATGGATCAGGGTTGGCCGCCTCGTTCCCGCGTGACGCCTCGACCTCCGTGTACCTTCCCGACCCCGCCGGAGGAGCGATGAAAGCGGGACCCCGCGTCTCGGAACACGATGCGTTCACCACCGGCTCCTGCCGTACCTGCGGCGCGCTGCTCGACCGTTCGCACCTCGAGGAGTCCCTCGACGGTTGGCAGTGCGTGTTCTGTGGCGCCCCGCAGTCGGCGCCGGTCGACGAACGGGTTCGCTCCGATCCGATCGGCGTGGGGACGACCTTCACCCAGGCGCGCGAGTCCCGGCGCGAGAGTCTCGAACACGCCGCCCGGGAGACCCATATCAACGAACGGTTCCTCCAGGCTCTGGAGGACGACGCCTCGCCGGACGCGTTCCCCGGCGACATCTACGGGCGGTTCTTCCTGCGGGAGTACGCGGAGTACCTCGGGCTGGAGCCCGGGCCGCTCCTGCGGCGGTACGACCGGGCGACGAGCACACCGGAGCTGGAGCTGCTGCCCGATCCCGACCTCCCCAAGGACCCAGCCCGCCACACCCGGCTCGTGACGGTGATCGCGGCGATCCTGTTGGTCGTGGTGGCAGCGTTCTCGTGGTGGGCGGCGGGGCGTCCCGGCCCCGCCGGCCCGATCCGCGTCGCATCGGCGGCGCCGTCCCCGACGCAGGTCGTCCACGAGGCGACCACAGGAGGCGCCGGGGCACAGGAGCCATCCTCGCCGAGGGGGATCTACACCTCGATCCTCGTGGAGGCACCGTGCTGGATCGAGGTCACCCTCGACGGTCGGACGATCCCGGGACGAACCCGCCCTGCGGGCACCCGGCTCACCTTCCGGGCGGATCACACGATGCAGCTGACCCTCGGCAACGCCGGAGGCGTGCGCGTATCGGTGGACGGGCGGCGGGTCCCGACCGGTGGGAGCGGCGAGGTCGCGCATCTGTCCTTCGTGTGGCGCGACGGGCACGTCGTCGCCCGGACGTCGTGACTGCTGACGTCCCGGACGACCGGACGGTGCGGTTCGACGGCTTCACGTTCGGGTCCATCACGATCGACGGCCGGACGTACACCCACGACGTCGTGATCGACGGCGGCCGGGTTCGCAAGCGTCACAAGCAGCCCTCGAAGGCCTACCGAGGGACGTATGGGCATACCCCCCTGTCGGCCGACGAGGACATCCCGTGGGACTGCCGGCGCTTGATCGTGGGGACCGGGGCGGCGGGGTCCCTCCCGGTGATGGATCAGATCCGCGAGGAGGCCTCCCGCCGGGACGTGGAGCTGATCACCGTTCCCACGCGTGACGCGATCGAGGCACTCGGCGCCGATCAGCGTGGGGCGAATGCGATCCTGCACGTGACCTGTTGATCCGCCGATCCCCCATCCGGCCGAGGCCCGGATCCCCGACGCGTGAACCCGCTCGGGAACGGGTAGGGGAGCCCTCGCAGGTTCACAGCGTTCCCATGCGGGGACGGATCGAGAGGAGGGTCCATGCGTCGGACACGTCGTGGGGTGATCGCACCCCTCGCGATAGTCATCGCGGTATGGCTTGCAGTGCCGTTGGTACCGAGTGCATCGGCTGCGCCAGGCGGCAGCGGTGCCGGTCGGGCGGGCAGGGACACGTTCGAGCCGTCCCCGGACGTGCACGCGAAGATCGTGAAGAAGCGCAGCGCCGTCGTGAACCGTTCGGCGGACAAGGCGGCGCAGGTCGGTGACATCCGCACCTGGCTGGGCCTCGACGACGCAAATGGGTTCTATCCGAAGAGCTACGAGCTGCGCGCGATCGGGGATCATATCGAGGTGTGGACCGCCACGGGCCCGGCGACGTTCGAGGGCATCACGTCGACCGACCTCAACTTCGCCGACGACGACTGTCGCAACGGCGATCGCACGACGATCTCGCAAGACCAGGTCGACTACCTGATCGGTCAGTTCGACGACAACATCTACCCGACCGAGTCGCAGCTGTTCAGCGTGCCGCCGGACCGAAACGGCAAGAAGGCGCCCGCCACCAAGGCGCTCGGTCTGCCGGGCAACTACTACAAGGGCGACGGCGACAACATCGTGGTGCTCGTCGATAACGTGCGCGACGACAACTTCAAGGACCCGAACAACTCCCAGAACTTCTCCTACATCGCCGGGTTCTTCTCGTCGGGGCTGGACGGGTTCTTCAACCGCAACGTCATGACGATCGACGGATTCGACTGGCTCCACCGCACTGGGGAGAACCCGCCGAACGAGCCGGTCCCGGGGGACAACTGCGCGAGCGCACCCGCACGCCCGTTCCTGTATGAAGGCGTGTTCGCGCATGAGTATCAGCACCTGCTGAGGTCCTACGTGGACCCTGCCGAAACGACGTGGCAGAACGAGGGAACGTCGGACACGGCGATCGTGCTCACCGGGTACAGCGATCCCACCGCCCCGATCGACGACATCCACTTCGACTCGCACATCCAGTGTTACCAGGGCTTCCTCGGGGTCCAGACCCCCGCGAACCCGAATCCCAGGGCCGGTGGTCCGGAGAACTCGTTGAACCTGTGGGGTGATCAGGACTTCGACCACGAGTCGGAGACCCTCTGCGACTATGGGGCGGCGTACAGCTACCTCCTGTGGCTCGCAGATAGCTACGGGGACGGCGTTCTCACGACGTTGCACAACGACGGCGCGAACCAGGGGTTCGCAGCGGTGCAAGCGGTGCTGGATGACGTTGCGCCCGGGATCACGGTCGATGACACGATCGACGCCTGGCTCGCCACGATGGCGCTGGACAAGCAACTCGACGATGGCGCCACCTTGTCCGGCGGCGACGCGAACCTCTACCAGGTCGAGCGGTTGAACGCGTCGATCAACTGGAACACG
>Ga0081455_10001615_pt1 | contig 27557 bp, 24 predicted proteins | sample TabmetS3T2R1_FD_70207 | JGI IMG/M metagenome (GOLD analysis project Ga0081455, IMG submission 70207) | Tabebuia heterophylla rhizosphere microbial communities from the University of Puerto Rico - S3T2R1 | ecosystem: Host-associated > Plants > Roots > Rhizosphere ...
ATTTTTGGTAAAGCGATTTTTTCAGTCTTGACATATTATCGGAAAAGCGATATCATAACGTTCATATTAAGATGCTCCTTGACACTTGAATCCCGCAAGGGCTGGTGAAACCTAACGCAGCAGCCAGACGAAGTGGCGTAAATCCCTAAGACTCCGAATGGATGCAGGGTCCTGACACGGGCAGGTAGGAAGGCGCAACCAGTAGAAATAGCGCAGCAGGCAGAAACAGCAAGGACGTGTGACCAATATTTCGTTACTTCGTCAGGCATGTGCACACAGGCTGGAGGGTTGCCCTCCCCCATGTCCCCTGGTGGCACAAGAGCGATGGCGCCAGAGAGAGTGAGTCCCTGACGCCAACTCCCAACAACGTACGCTTTGGAGGAGCGCACGATATGGTATCCACTACCCTAGCAAATGATTCCCTGCCTCCGCAAGTCCAAAGGCCACAACGCGCGGCCATCTATGCGCGCGTCAGTACGGAAGAACAGAAAAAGAATGAGAGCATCAAGACCCAGCTTCAGGCCTTAGACCACTGGGTTGCGATGCAGGACCTGCTTGGCCGCCCGGTGATCATCGTGGAGCGCTATCTTGATGATGGCGTCTCTGGAGCCCTGGTGCCCCTGGCAGAGCGGCCGGCGGGCAAGCGCTTGCTTGCGGACGCGGCACAGAACCGCTTCGCCTCTGTGTTGGTCTACAAGCTGTCGCGCTTTGGCCGTGACACACAAGACACGATCAATTGCGCACATCAGCTTGACCACTATGGCGTGATCCTGAAAAGCATTACCGAAGACTTTGACATGAGTAGCCCGGCGGGACGCTTCATGTTCAACATGCTCGCGGCTACGGCAGGCTTTCAGCGGGACTCGCAGATGGAACATGCGCTTGAAGGCATGGAACGCTGCGCTAGTGCTGGCGCCTGGCTGGGTGGCATGGCGCCCTATGGATACTACGTCCTCGGACAGAAAAAGCATGCCCGCCTAGCCGTCTCTGACCTTCCGCTTCCTGGCCTGGAACTCTCACAAGCCGACGTCATTCGCCTGATGTATCGGTTGCTGATTGAAGACAAATGGTCCTGTGAACGCATCGCGCGGCATTTGAACACCCTGGGCGTGCCGACGGCCTACACCCTGCTCGACCGCAAAGTGACTTTGAAACGGCAGGGCCACCGTGAAGCGCACGCCACGGCGGGCCTGTGGACCTATGCGACCGTGCGCAAGATCATCATCAATTCCGTGTACAAAGGCGAGCATCACCACGGTAAGCGCGGTACGAGCTTTAAGAACGTGATTAGTCGTCCCGTTCCGCCCATTATCGATCCGGCAACCTGGGAACTGGCGCAACAGGTCTTGCGCCAGAACCGGCGCACCGTGCGTCCGAACGAGCGTAAGTATCTGCTGCGCGGACTCATCACCTGTGCTGAGTGCGGCCTGGCCTGGCACGGCAGCCTGCACCGCGATGGTGCTGCCACGTACGCTTACTACACGTGTAGCGGCAAGAATTCCGCTCGGAACCGGACCTATAGCACGTGCACGAATCCGGCCCTGCCAGCGGACCGCCTAGAAGCCGCCATCTGGGCCGATATTCTCTCCTACCTGGAGAACCCTCGGACAATCCTGAAGCAGTTACAAGAACATTTGACCAGCCGGCAGCAGAAGGCAACGGATCTTGAAAAAGAACGGCTCGATCTGGTGTCTGCCGTGAGCCGTTTTGAGGAGGAGAAAGCGCGCATGCTGGCGGTCTATCGCCGTGGCCGCATCACGCTTGAAGAGTTCGATCGGCAACTGGATGCCATTGCGGCTGAGGAAGCCGATGCCCGAGCTAGGCTCGCCAAGCTCGACACTATGTTGCAAGGCCAACAAGCCGTGGCAACCCGCATCGTCGAGGCCGCGGAACTCTTACAACAACTGAAGGCGAAAAGCCAGGGGCCGTGGACCTGGGAGAAGCAGCGGGAGCTAGTTGAAGCCCTAGTGCTCACGATTGAAGTGTCTCCGACGCCAATCGGCCCCAATGGCGAACGGGTGTTGGCGACTTACGTCTTTGAGCTATGTGCAGATAAGCGCATGGTAAGGGGCGCGACGTCTGGAAGCCCTACGGCCAGAATTACGCCACCACGCCCGGCACCGGCCCGGCCGAGCAGCGCCTGAAGGAGCAGGACATCGACGGCATCGACGCTGAGGTGCTGTTTCCGGGCCAGGCCTCTGGCCCATACTTCTGGCGCAACATCAGCGATGACGAGGCGTACAAGGCCTGCGTGCGCGCCTACAACGACTTCCTGGCAGAGGACTATTGCGCGGTGGACCCCGACCGCCTGTTGGGCCTGGGCGTCATCCCCATGACCAACCTGCAGGACGCGCTGGCGGAGCTAGAGCATATTCGCATGCTGGGGCTCAAAGGCGCTATGCTGGGCATCTTCCCGAGCGGCAAGGGCCACCCGACTCCAGAGGACGACACTTTCTGGAAGGCGGCGTTGGACATGCAGATGCCGCTCTGCGTGCACCAGGAGTTCAACCGCGAGGGCGCACGCGGGGGCGCGCTCCTGCGCTACCCACGCCAGCTCGATAATCCGGGAGGCCGGCTTGGACCATTGACCGACCTAGCGGCGCAGGTGGCCAGGTTCGGCCGCCTGGGGTTCCTCAACGCCGTGCAGATGGCGCTGGACGGGGTGTTCGAGCGCTTTCCCGCCTTACAATTGTTCTTCGCGGAGACGCAGATTGGCTGGCTGCCGTGGGCCTATGAGATGGCCGATATTCGCTACGAGCGGCACCGGCACTGGGCCCAGGAGATATTGGGATGGCAGCCACTTCCGCAGAAGCCGACGGACTACCTTAAAGCACACATCCTCTGGGGTTTTCAGCAGGACAGTGTGGGCGTGCGCCTGCGCGACCTGATGGGTGTCGATAAGCTCATCTGGGCCACGGACTTCCCACATCAGGAGTCCGAGTATCCGCACTCGCGCAGGGTCATCGAGACAAACTTCACAGGTGTTCCTGCCGACGAGATCGCCCAGATGGTGGCGGGGAATGTCCTCACCTTCTTCCATCTGGAGTCGGGTCTAGGGAGCAAACATTCTATGCAGACTCGCTAACACCACCGTGGGGCGTACCCATTCAATTGAGATAGTGATTGAGCGCCTTTTCTTTGGCGCGAGCCCGCAGTTTACTGCGCGCCCGGCTTTCAAGCTGGCGCACACGCTCCCGCGACAGCCCCAACTCACGCCCAATCGCCGCCAGACTTTTGGGTGGACCGTCAAAGCCAAACCGCGCCCGCAGAATACTGGCCTCCCGCGGCTCTAAAAGGTGCAACAGGGAGTGGACTTCGTTGATCATCGAGGCCTGAAAGTAGACATCTTCGCTCGACGGTAAACTCTGCGAGCGCAGGGCATCGAGCCGGGTGAGGTCGCTCTCGTCTCTGACCGGCGCGTCCAACGACACCTGCGGGCGATACACCCGCAGCAAGTCTTCGACCTCGAAGGGCTGCATCTCCAGGGTGCGCGCCACCTCCTCGGCCGTCGGCTCCGTGCCCGTGGTGCGTCGCAGCTCCTCAAACTTCTGCCGCACCCGCGCTAGCGCCTCAGCCTGTTTGATGGGAAGCCGTACCGCCCCCCCACCCTCTGCCAGGGCATGCATGATGGCCTGACGAATCCACCACACGGCGTAGGTGATGAAGCGCGTGCCGTGGTCAGGATCGAACTTGCCGGCAGCGTGCAGCAGGCCGACATTGCCCTCGTTGATGAGGTCGGCGAGCGGCAGCCCATACCCCTTATATTTGTTGGCCACCTGCACCACAAAACGCAGATTACGCTCGACGAGTTCGCGCAGGGCCTCAGCGTCACCGGCCTGAATACGACGGCCCAGGGCCACTTCTTCGGCAGGCGTGGGCACCGACTGCCGCCGTACCTCAGCCAGATACGTCGCCAGGGAATCGGACGTAATCTTGCGTAGAACACGCTCTGGCGCGTTCATACAACTCCTCGCCTACAACAGCCAGGAGGACGCTGTGCTCTATTTCGTGCCAAAGAGTCGGTCCCCCGCGTCTCCCAGACCGGGAATAATGTAGTCGTGTGCATCGAGACGTTCATCAACCGCCGCCGTATAAATGGGCACGTCGGGATGTTGCTCATGCACGTGAGCAATGCCCTCTGGCGCCGCCAACAGGCAGACAAATTTGAGCGTTTTTGCGCCCGTATCCTTGAGTCGATGCAGGGCTGCGACCGCTGAGTTGCCCGTCGCCAGCATAGGATCCACCACCAGGGCATCACGCTCCGCGATGTCCTCAGGTACCTTAAAATAATATTCTACCGCCACATGCGTCTTCGGGTCGCGATACAGCCCGATATGCCCAACGCGGGCGGAGGGGATCAGCTCGAGCATGCCGTCCAAAATGCCATTCCCGGCGCGCATGATAGAGACCACGACCAACTTCTTCCCGGCCAGCACAGGGGCTTGCATCGGCGCCAGTGGCGTTTTGATAGGCACGTAGGTTAATGGCATGTCACGCGTCACCTCATACGCCAGGAGCATACTGATCTCGCGCAGTAAGGCGCGAAACACGGCAGCACTGGTCTCGGTCTTGCGTAACAAAGTCAGTTTGTGCTGCACCAGCGGGTGATCAATGATAACCACCGTTCCGGCCATAGCTCAGGTCCTTTCGAGCTCCTGCCTCCCTGGCTACGCCTCCAAGCCACGGCCCAGGGGTTTGGCCAATTCGAGCGCATCAGGCACAGGTCCTTCGGTGTAGTAGCCAGCGGCTTTCTTGGCATTGATTTCAACATAGGCCTCTGGCGGGATACGATCGTCCGGAAGAGGAATGCGCCTGGCGATCTGAATACCCGAGTCAACGATCGCCTTGTGTTTCATATCACTCATAGAGACGAAACGGTCAATTTTGGTGATGCCGAGCCAGTGCAGGACGTCCGGCATGAGTTCCTGGAAGCGCATATCCTGCACGCCGGCGACGCATTCTGTGCGCGCGAAGTAGGATTCAGCACGGTCACCGCCGGCCTGGCGTTTGCGCGCGTTATAGACGAGAAATTTCGTTACTTCCCCCAAAGCCCGCCCTTCTTTACGACAATAGACGATCACCCCAACGCCACCCTGCTGCGCCGTTTGCACACAGACCTCGATACCGTGTACGAGATACGGCCGGCACGTGCAGATGTCCGAGCTAAAGACATCGGAACCATTACATTCGTCATGCACCCGTACAGCGAGCGGACGGGCGGGGTCGGTAATCGCCGCCACAGACCCCACAATGTAGACGGTTAGGCCACCAATAGGCGGCAAAAACACGGTGAGATCGGGGCGTGTCACCAGTTCAGGGAACATGCCACCCGTCTGCTCGAACAGGGTATGTCGTAAGGTACTTTCATCTATGCCAAAACGTTGGGCCACGCCTGGGAGATACCAGACCGGCTCGATAGCGGCTTTGGTGACCACAATATCCCCACCCGCCAGGAGGATAGTGCCGTCAACGGCGAGGCGCCCTTTGGCGACAGCCTCCTGGAGTTCTGGCATGTTGATATGGGCGCGCGTCACCGCAATCGTGGGACGAATGTCATAACCACGGGCATAAAAGTCGGCGAAGACCTCGCAGACCACGGCTCCAAACGGGTCGAGCGACACAATCGTGTCAGGCTGTCCCCAACTCGGATGTGGCCCAAGCGGTGTCACTGGGGCAGTGTGGGCGAGGTCCGGACGATGACCGGGCTGCAAGGCCCCGCTGGCTATCGCCAGGGCACGGTAGACCGCGTAGGTACCAGCGTGGGTGCCAATGGCATTGCGATGACGCGGCTCCGTAAGGGTAGCAATGACCGGACCACGCTGGAGCGGATCACTGTGGCCCCACACAATAGGGCTGGGGCGGGGACCAAATGGCCTGGGGTGTGAGGTCAAGACAATGTGCTTCTGGCCCTTCTTCTTGTCCGGGATCAATGGATGCTCCTCACAGAGTTGCCATACCCATGTGCACTGCCTCTCTGTATGTATAGTGTACGCATAGCGCTTACCCCCCGCCAGTTTTCGTACGCATGACAATATCGTTACGGGTGGTCTCGGTCAAAGAACTGGTGGGAATGAACGACGCCGGGGGGGGATCCGCCGCCCCCCAATGGGCGATGAGGTACTGAAGCAGGGCGTCTTGGTGCGTCCGGAAGCTCCACAAGTTACCGCCTTGATTGAGCAGCGCAAACCAGACCGGTCCATGAGTGCGGGTGAGGATCACCCCTGCGAGAGTGGCAACATGTCGCAGTGTCCCGGTTTTCACGACGGTGTAGACCGGCAAATGCCGTCGCCGGATGGTGCCACGATCGATGCCAGCCACAGGAAAGACATCGGCCACCGTCAGTCTGGCAGGGGTCACCAGACGATGGATGGCGCTAAAGAGGGCACACACCGTGCGGGCCGACAACTGATTTTCCGGTCCGAGTCCCGAGCCGTTAATTAAATGCAGCGCCTCGGCTGGCACGCTCGCCGCGTAGGATGCCTGCTGCACCATACGCGGGAGGCCACCGAGCGCCGCGGTGAACATCTCGGCCATGGCATTATTACTGTACACATTCATGCGCTTGAGAAGCTTGAACAACGGGAAGGAACGGTGCCGCACGAGCGACACCTGGATGGGGGGACAAAAGGAGACGACCTCAACGGGGCCAGTAATGGTGAGCCCTTGACTCTCAAGGGCTACCACACGGTGCCGTTTGCGGCCGGCACGCTTCAGCGGTGGGGAAAACACTTGTTTGAGTAACTGCCCGGAAAGCATGGGATTGGTGGTAAAGTTCATGAAAAAATTGCCACTGATAATTAATTTTCCTGTCACTCGCTTGAGACCGAGTTCCTGCAAGGACTGACGCAACGCCAGGGCGTCTTCGGTGACAAAGAACGGGTCGCCACCACCCTGCACAATCAAGTCCCCCCGCAATACGCCGTCCTGAATTGGACCTGTGGCGTCGACTAAGGTGATGAATTGATGGGTAGGCCCCCAGGTACGCAACGCTGCCAGGGTGGTCGCCACCTTGGTCAGAGAGGCCGCCGGCATGGGCACGGTGCCCTGATGGTGCGCCAAAATCCCCTCCTCGGACTGCAACCACACCCCATGGTACTCTTCATCGAGCCCCAACTCGGCGACCTCGCTGACGTATTGCTGCACCGCTGTTTGTGCGACCGGATCCGGCCGACTAGCGGGCCCTGTACGTCCCGTCGCAGGGAGCCCCATCAGGACCATACACACCACGATTGCGCTCGTACTGGAGACGAGCCGCATGCATGCCTCCTTTCTCTGTTGCTCGGCCTCTCTGTCCTGCTCTTGACACATACATAGGAAACAAGGTATCTCTCTTGCTGTTGCCTACAGCGTCCCACACCTGCGTACAGCACCGTGACGCACACGAGGAGAATCACGCATGGCCGCAGATGCCCTGCAAGGTACTGATCTGCGCTGGTTGGCTGAGCGCGTCGGCACGCCCTTCTATGTGTATGACGCGGCAATTGTCCAGGCCAGAATCGATGCGATCGTGGCCCTGACTGCGGCACCGGATCTGCAGGCACGTTATGCCATGAAAGCCTGCTCCGCGGCGCCCATTCTGGCACGCATGCGAACCCACCAGATCTGGATTGATGCGGTATCGGGCAATGAAGTGTTGCGTGCCCAAGCCGCGGGTTATCCCCTGGGGGCTGCGGTCCCCGAGGTCATGCTCACGACCGACGTGTTCCGGGATAATGCCCTGGACGTCGTACGTGAGTATGGGGTGTTGCCCAACATCGGCTCCCCGCACATGCTCGACCAACTGGCAGCAACCGGCTATCGTGGTCCGCTGGGGATACGTCTGAACCCTGGCTTTGGCCACGGCCATGTGCAGAGCTGTGATACTGGCGGCCCTAGCTCCAAACATGGCATCTGGTTTGACGAAGCCCTCACGGTCGCACGCGCCGCCACACGCCATGGGATGACCGTGACCCTCCTGCATGCCCATATCGGCTCAGGGCCTGCGGTGGCGGAATTTACCGACAACATGCAACAGCTGGCCAACTTTTTCGCCGAGTGTCTCGAGGCCTACCCACACGTGCAAGCCGTCAACTTCGGGGGTGGCATTCCGCATCTCTATCGCCCAGGAGCCCCCAGCGCTGATCTCGAAGCTTTTGGGCATCTCTTGCAGGAAGCCCAGGAGCGTTTCAGCCAGCAGACCGGACGCACTATCCGCGTGGAAATCGAGCCAGGTCGCTACTTTGTCGCGCCGGCAGCCTATGTGATCACCCGCGTCACCGATGTGAAGCGGACCAAATCAAATACCAAGGGACCAGGCCAGACGTTCGTCATGGTCGATGCGGGCTTTTGTGATCTGATCCGGCCAGCGATGTATGGGGCTTTCCATCAGATCAGTGTCTGGAACACGCCCAGCAATGCCCCACTCGAGCCCATGGTCATCGCCGGCCCCCTATGTGAATCGGGCGATGTGTTTACCCGTGACGAAGCGGAGTTATTACAGCCTCGCCTCTTGCCAGCGGTGCAGATCGGTGATCTCCTCCTCATCCATGACGCTGGTGCCTACGGGTATACCATGAGTTCGAACTATAACTCCCTGGGCCGCGCCCCACAGGTATGGGTCGAAAACGGTTTCCCCTACCTCATCTCCCGCCGTGAAACCTTTGAGGACATCCTACGAACTGAATGCTTTACCGCTCTCTAGTCACACCTCCCATCTAGACCTCCCGCACCTGCGCTAGAGAGCATTGAGCAAGCCATGCAGTACGGCGTTCACAATTTGCAGCGCAAACATGGCCACAATAGGGGACAGATCAATCACGCCTCCAACAGGAGGAATGACCCGCCGTATGGGCTCAAGCATCGGCAGGGCAATGAGGGTGAGCAGTTGCACCAACGGGTTACGTGGATCAGGACTGAACCACGAGAGAATCACGTAGAGAAAGAGCACGAGGATGAAGAACCACGTCAGATCCACTACGATTCTCAGACTGTCGATGAAGGCACTTTTTGCCATGAGGAGATCATCGCCACGCAGCACGAATAACACCACAGAGTGCAGGAGGACGAGGATCACCACCGCCAGTACATTGACGGCCATGGGTTGCGACGACACGGACGTGGCCAGGCGGCGCACCGGGCGCACCATGCGTTGCCCTAAATTGACAATAGGATTGAGGTAAGCTTCACGGAATACTGAGGTAATGATAATAGTTAATACATACACCTTCAGCAGTGTGCTTATAAAACCTTCCAGAGCTCTTGGAATCGATCCTATGAGGGCACCCTTAAATAGCAGGAGAACAACAATGATCACTAACGGTGCTAACTGCACAACACGCGAGCGCAGTACGGTCGCTAATGGTACCACGATAGGATCCGTGGCCTGAAAGACCATATCCAATATAGCATCATAACGTTCATGTTCAGTGAGAAACATTCGCATAAATAACAAGATAATATAAATGTTGATAATCAGATCGAGAAGGTCGACAATCAAGTTTCCAGCAGGTCCGCCCATAGCATAACTCTTTCAACAGAGAATACATATACACTAATTCAACAATACTTATGCATGATGCACAACGCTTGAGTGGCATAGTTAGAGCATCGTTGATCGCTCTGTATACAGTTTATGTACTCTATGGATATGGAAGCTGTCAACAAAAATCACAGTCTCTGCCCCTTTTGTCACTCGCGTCATTTTTTGCTATTGTACACGTAAGATAGAGGCATCGCATCTGGGCGTCTCAAGCTGCAACGAGGTCCAAGCCATGTGGCATCTCTGGCGTTTACGGCCCCGACCGCTCTGGCCACCATGGCGCTGGCCGTGGCGTTATTATGCGTGGCGTCTGGAAACCTACACGGGGGTCGCAGCGTCGGAAGTGACGTGGCACACGTTCCTAACCTTTTTTCGGCAGCCACAATACCGCCGCGCTTTCTGGCGTTATGTGCGCTGGCTGAGGCAGATGCGGCGACTGCGTCATCTGGAGCGCCGCCAGAGGAGAGGGCATGCAGGAGGCCACTGACAAGCTCTATAGTGAGGCATACTTTACCCTGCTTTTGCGTACGGTGTCCTCCGACGGCATCTCTCCAGGTCTGGCCGTTGAGCTGGCCCTCGTGTTGCGCCACGCAGACCAGCAAATTGTTCCCGCGACACTTGTCATAGAGTTTACCCAAGCCGTCCTCGCTTCGGTAGACCCGCAACGTGCAATCAATCATCTGCTCCGCTACCTGGACAATGTGCCAGACATCGCCGCGTTCTGGACTACTGTTGTGCAATACCCTGAAGCGTTTGTTGGGATGATGCGTCTTTTTGCGAGTTCACAGTTGCTGAGTAGCCTCCTCTGGCGCCGCCCGCAGCTCCTCTTCTGGCTGCTGGAGGGCGCCCTGTGGGCATCGCCACCGCCGCCAGCGATACTGGCAGCAGAGCTTACGCAGCTCCTGTCGGGTATAGAGGGGGAAGGCGAGGTCGCCAGGATTTTGCGGACGTTCACCCAGCAACACTTGCTGCGCATTGGGGCCCGTGATCTCTGTGGCCTTGCGAGCGTGGAGGAAACGACTGCCGACCTGTCGGCTCTGGCTGACTGTGTCTTACAGGCAGGACTCGAGGCGTGCGTACGCTGGCTGACAGCCCTGTATGGCGTTCCTATGTACACCGACGCTGATGGGGTCCAACATCCCTGTGGCTTCTGCGTTATTGGTATGGGCAAACTCGGTGGCTACGAGTTGAACTTTGCCTCCGATGTAGACCTCATGTATGTCTACACGTCATACGAGGGCAACACGAGCGGTCTTGGGGACAACGGTGAGGTCCGGCAACAGATCTCGAATCATGAATATTTTGTAGCCCTGGCACGCCGTCTCACGACACTGATTGGAGGCCAGGGGCCGGAGGGACAAGCGTTTCGTGTCGACCTACGCCTGCGTCCGGAGGGCACGCAGGGGCAGTTGGCGCTCTCCCTCCTGTCCTATGAAGCGTATTACGCGCGTCTGGGACAGACATGGGAAAGAATGGCGCTCATCAAAGCGCGTCCTGTGGCCGGCGACCACCGCCTGGGCGCTGAATTTCTGGCGCTGATTCAACCCTTTGTGTATCAGAGCCATCTGGATGCGGAGGGCGTACATCAGCTGCGCGATATGAAGGGACAGATTGACGCCCAACTGGCTGACAAAGCGCAGTCGCGCACCAATGTGAAACTCGGCCTGGGGGGTATTCGGGAAATAGAATTTCTGATTCAGCTGCCTCAACTGTTATATGGTGGACGCCAACCGACGCTGCAAGAACGCCACTCGTTGCGTGCCCTGACCAAGTTGCATGAGGCGGGACTCATGACGTCGTACGTCGAGACGACCTTGCGCTCAACGTATGGCTATCTGCGCCGCCTCGAACACTACCTCCAGATGGAACAAGGTGCGCAGACCCATACGCTGCCACGCCACCCTGACCAGCAGCGGCGGGTGGCACGCCATTTTGGCTATCCCACCTGGGAGGCCTTTTATCAGGATTATCTAGAGCGTACGGAGGCCGTGCACGCGATTTTTGTTGAGGCCTTTCAGGATAGATCGGCGATGTAGCCCCACAACGCTCACATGGAAAAACAGGGGAGAGCCGCCGTGCAGCAAGGCAGTACCGCAGCACCTCCGCCCGACCGACAGGTGCTACGCCAGGAAGTGGCCCAGCGGTGTCCAGACGTGCCTCCGCAGGTGCTTGACGAGGTATTTGCACAACTCGACGATGATTATTTTCGGGTGTTTACCGTCGCCCAGATCGCCACCCATGTGCTGCTGCTGGCCGCCGTAGACGACCAACATCCCGTGCAGATACGCGTCGTGTCGCGCCATGCCCACAGGGCGGAGATCCTGGTGGCAGCCTACGATCTCTTTGGCGAATTTTCCATTATCACGGGCTTAATGACGGCCTATGGCCTCAATATTCGTGACGGCCAGGTGTTTAGTTATCACCGCGGCCCAGGACGGGCTACCCCCTGGGGCACCGCACCGGGTGGACTCATTGTCGATGTGTTTACCGTCGAGTATGCTGCCGAGCGCCCGTTTGACAGCACAGCGCAGGCCGAGTTCACGGCCCAACTGACGACCCTCATTCAACAGCTGCGTGCGGGGCAGATGCAGGAGGCGCGCGCCAGCCTAAGTGGCCAGATCATCGATACCATGCGCACCGCACAGCAGGCCTTCTCTGCCCATCTTTTTCCCGTGGAGATTACGATTGATAACGAGGCCTCGGCAGACTGGACAGTCGTCCACATTCATGCCGACGATACTCCAGCCTTTCTCTACAGTCTCTCCAATGCCCTGGCCATGCGTGACATCTATATCTACCGTGTGAACATTGCCAGCACCGCGGGCAAAGTCCATGATGAGCTCTTTGTGCGCTGGCGACGTGGGGGCAAAATCACCTCGGCTGCCGGCCAGCGTGAGCTGCACCTCATGGTCATGCTGATCAAGCAGTTCACGCCATTTCTCACCGTCGCACCTGATCCGGTAATGGCCTTGCAGCACTTCGACCGCCTCGTGGACCGTCTTGCTGGTGATGCGGCACGTGGCGAGGATCTGCAGTGGCTCTGGGAGGACAATACATTAAAGGCGCTGGCAACGGTGTTGGGAAGCAGTCACTTCCTGTGGGAAGATTTCCTGCGTCTGCACTATGATACACTCCTGCCTATCTTCAAGGACTTGCGCGTTGCTGAGCAACGCCTGAGTAAGGACGATTTGACAGCACGCCTGCAGCAGGCTCTGCAGGGGGCGACGACGTCGGCTGCCGGCAAACACGCCCTCAACGCCTTCAAGGATCAAGAGCTGTTTCGTATTGATATGGGGCATCTCTTACATCGTGAAAGGCCGTTAGGCGTATTTTCAGATGAACTTGCAGACCTGGCGGAGGTAGTCCTGGCGGGAGCCTTGGAGTTGGCCCAGAATGCGCTGCAAGCACGCTATGGCTGCCCACGACTCATGGATGGCCATGCTTGTACTTTTGCGCTCTTTGGTCTCGGCAAGCTCGGTGGTCGTGAGTTGGGGTATGCGTCTGACCTGGAAATGCTCTGTGTCTATAGCGGCCAGGGGCAGACCAGTGGACCGCAGCAGATTGCTGTGAGTCAGTACGCCGAACTGCTCGTGCAACAGCTCCTCGATCTTATCGTGGCGCGACGCTCGGGGACCTTTGAGATCGACTTGCGCCTGCGCCCCTTTGGCTCGAAAGGCCCGCTGGCGACCAGTCTTGACGCCTTTCGGGAATACTATCGCCACGGGGGACCGGCAGCGCCTTTTGAACGCCAGGCTCTGATCAAACTGCGCGGGGTGGCGGGCGACCCTGCTCTCCAACAGGCTGTCGAAACCCTCCGTGATGCCTTTGTCTACAGTGCCGAGCCTTTTGCTCTGGAGACAGCCATGCAGCTGCGTCAGCGCCAGCGTCATGAGTTAGTGGTACCGGGCACCGTCGACGCCAAATACAGTCAGGGTGGCCTGGTGGATATTGAATATACGGTGCAATATCTCCAACTGCGCCACGGCGCCACCGTTCCTGCTCTGCGTACGCCGCATACGCTCGCCGCCCTGCCGGCACTCTACCAGGCTGACATTATAAGCGCCCCGATTTACCAGACGTTGCACGACGCCTATGTATTTCTACGTCATCTCATCGATGCTCTGCGTCTGGCCAGCGGGCATGCACACGATCTCGTATTGCCCACGGTAGATACGGACGCATTTATCTTTTTAGCACGACGCATGGGCTACTGGGAGGAGCAGAGCACCCCGGCCCAATTGGCGCACACAATTGCCTACCATATGCAGCAGGCAGCACGGCTATACGACGCCTATTGCCGTATAGGAATGGGACCATAGTGAGCAGTACAGTACACCAAGGCAAGGCCTGAGATGCCCTACGCTGACATGCCCAGAGTTTGCTATACTGTTTTTTGTTACTCTTTCTCCAGAACGAGTCAGTCCACATGACCAGAGTCAAAATTTGCGGTATCACCACAAGAGACGACGCTCAGGTGGCAGTGGAAGCTGGTGCCGATATGATCGGCCTGATCTTCTATCCACCGAGTCCGCGCTATGTCACCCCAGAACAGGCGCACAGCATCGTGGCCCATCTGCCGCCTGGCTGCTCTGCAGTGGGGGTGTTTGTCAATGAAAACTTGGACATCGTCACGCATATAGCCCAGACGAGTGGTGTGCACATGGTGCAACTGCACGGCACAGAAAGACCTGAGCTGTGCCAGCAGTTACCCTGGCCTGTCATTAAAACCTTTCGCTTTACGGCGCAGGTGCAACCGGAGATCATGCAACAGTACAGCGTCGAGGCCCTGTTGATTGAGGGTTTTCACCCTGACGTATACGGCGGTGGCGGTGTGCAGGCCGACTGGCAGCGCGTCGCCTTATTACACCGGTATGGCCGGATCATGCTCGCCGGCGGGCTGACGCCAGAGAATGTCCGCGAGGCCATCCGTATTGTCCGCCCATATGCCGTGGATGTGTGTAGTGGCGTGGAAGCCACACCAGGCACGAAGGATTGGGGCAAGGTCCGTACCTTCATCCACAATGCCAAGCACGCTGTTCCCCCATGCAGGTAGCGCCAGCATGCTGGAGAATACGTGCTAGGGGCGTAGATGTACGGACGCATACATGAGGTGCAGTATGCCCACCTGGCTCGCGCGTTTCTCCCGCTTAAACAGTACAACTCTTGGACTGCTGCTGACCCTCATGGTGTTGCTACTCTTCTGGCTCGACGCTACCCAGCAAACGCAGAAGCCTTTCGTGGTGGCGCCGCTGCATCGTCTCGAATTGCTCGCTTCCGATCTACGCTTCCGGATGCGGGGTCCCATGACGCCTGGCCCTGAGGTAGTGATTGCTGCTATTGATGAGCAGAGCATTGATGAGCTGGGTCGTTGGCCATGGCCCTATACGGTGCAGGCGCAACTCATCCGTCGCCTGACGGCATACGGCGCTGCAGCCATCGGCTACGATGTGGTCTTCTCGTCATCAGATACGAGTGCTGGCCTTGACAACTTGCAGACGATTCGAGCTGCTCTGGCGGCCCGTGGCTATTATAATGATGCAGAGCTGCAAACGCTCGTGGAGCAGACCCTGGCCGCAGCAGACCACGACCAGCTCTTCGCCACCGCCTTGCAAGACTCGGGCCGGACGATCCTGGGCTATTTTTTTCACTGGCAATGCCAGGACGTCGCCCATCTGGCTGAAAGCGAGCTAGAGCGCTTTTTCCACAATCTGACCATCTCGACCAACTCCAGGTCTGTCCCCAGAGTGGAGCCCGGGGCCAGCCTGAAAGCGTTGCACTTAACCCCAGCCTGTGCGGTCGAGTCCAATCTGCCGATTTTATCCCAGGCCGTCTGGGGAAACGGCTTTTTCAATAGCCGTCCGGACACCGACGACGGTGTTATCCGGTATTATCCGCTCATCGCGCAGTACCGTGGGAGTATGGGGGTACCGAGTGAGAGCGGTCGGGAGGCAGCGTCTCCTGAGAAGCAAAACGATCTCTTCGCGCCGCTGGGCATTCGACTCCTGGAGCGCTATCTGCAAGAGCGGCATGGCAATGCCAACACGCTGGTGTCCATTAGTGCTGACCAGAGAATCCAGGTGTGGCTGGTGGCGGGACGCCAACGCTTTGAGCTCCCCGCCGACGAGCAGGGGCGGATGATCGTCAATCATCTCGGTCCCTCCGCGCTTGCCCCGAACGAGACGACAGCACGCCGTCAATACCGCTTCCCACGCTATACTATCGCCGATATCGTCAAGGGCCGTGAGACCGCCGCTCCGCCTGAGGCATTTCGCGATAAGATTGTTATTATTGGGGCCACTGCTGTAGGGCTCACGGATCAGCGGATTACACCCTTTGACCCGGCATTCCCCGGAGTGGAGACGCACGCTACCATTATTGACAATGTCCTGCGCCAGCATTTTCTCGTGGCGCCCTGGTGGGGAAGCTGGTTCACCACCACTAATATCGCGGTGGTGGGGATATGCCTCATGCTGCTCTTGCCACATCTGGGGGCCCTATGGGGTTGCGTCGTCACAACTCTGGTGATGCTGGGGAATGTGGGGCTGAACTACGCCCTCTTCAACACGCAAGGATGGGTATTGAGTATCATTTATCCCCTGCTAGCCACGTTTGTAATCTGGCTCGGCATGACGATCTACCACTTTTTATTTGAGCAAAGGCAGAGTCGCTATCTGCGCCGGACCTTTAGCACGTACGTTTCCCCAGAGCTCGTTACCATGATGGTGCGCGACGGCATTAAACCCAGGCTCGGGGGCTCGTCAGGCATTCGCACGGCGTACTTTACGGATATCGCCTCCTTTTCGAGCTTCTCAGAAGTCCTCAGCGCCACGCAGCTCGTCGAACTCCTCAACGAGTATTTGTCTACGATGACAGATATTTTAGTTGCCGAAGGTGGTACCCTTGATAAATATGAAGGAGATGCGATTGTCGCGTTCTTTGGCGCACCCATTGAGCAGCCGGACCATGCGGCACGCGCCGTGCGTGTGGCCATCGAGATGCAACATGCCCTGGCACGATTGCGCGAGAAATGGCGTGCTGAAGCGGACAAATGGCCTGACCTGGTACGCCAGATGCGCATGCGTATTGGCATCAGTTCTGGGGAAATTGTTACTGGCAATATGGGCTCGACCATGCGCATGAACTACACTATGATGGGGGATGTGGTGAACACCGCAGCGCGGCTCGAAGCCGCCGCGAAGCAATATGGTATCTATATCCTGTGCACCACCGAGACCTTGCAGCTGGCTGGCCCTGATGACTTTGAATGGCGTACAATCGATAAAGTCAAGGTGGTAGGCAAGTTCGAAGCCATAGAGACCGTGGAGATCATGGGATATAAAGGGCAATTGCCTCCAGAGCAGGTCCAGATGCGTGGTATATACCAGCAGGGCATTGAGCTCTACCAGCAGCAGCAGTGGGACGAGGCCATGGCGAAATTCGCCGAAAGCGAGAAGCTCGAAGAAGTGTTCCCGCGGCGTCTCACCACGCCAAGTCGAGTGTATATCGAACGCTGTGACTTTTTGAAAGAGAACCCTCCTGGTCCGCATTGGGATGGCTCGTGGGTGCTTACGTCGAAATAGAGACAGGAGAAGCGCGAGGGAGACTACCACTCATGGAGTACCGTATTGCGGTGTTGCCTGGGGATGGCGTGGGTCCCGAAGTCGTTGCAGAAGGCGTCAAAGTGCTGCACGTCATTGCAGAACTGTATGATATGCGCTTGGCTCTGCGTCATGGTCTGGTAGGCGGGGCGGCGATTGACGCTACTGGGGACCCTTTACCGGAAGCGACGTTACAGTTATGCCGGGAGAGTGACGCGGTGCTCTTTGGCTCCGTCGGGGGGCCCAAGTGGGATGCGCTGCCGGCGGACAAGCGCCCGGAGCGGGGCTTACTCCGCCTCCGGCAGACGCTTGATTTGTTTGCCAATTTGCGACCGGCCAAGCTCTATACTGCCTTGCTTAACGCTTCATCGCTGCGCCCGGAGGTGGTGCAAGATATTGATGTGCTGGTCGTGCGTGAGCTGGTCAGCGATATTTACTTCGGTGAACCTCGGGGTATTGAATCGCTCGCCGAGGGCGAACGTGGCTTTAACACGATGAGTTATACTTCAGCAGAAATTCGACGCGTGGCTCGGCTCGCTTTTGAGCTGGCACGTCAGCGGCGCCGCAGGGTGACCTCGGTTGATAAGGCCAACGTGCTGGAGACGTCGGTGCTGTGGCGGCGGGAAGTGACGGAGTTGGCCGGAGAGTTTCAGGATGTCGAGTTGGAACACCTGTATGTTGACAACTGTGCGATGCAACTGGTGCGCGCTCCACGGCAGTTCGACGTGATCGTCACAGGCAATCTGTTTGGGGACATTCTGAGCGATGAGGCCGCGATGCTGACTGGCTCCATTGGCATGCTGCCGTCGGCCAGTATCGGTGGGACGGTAGGCGTCTTTGAGCCAGTGCACGGCAGTGCCCCAGACATCGCCGGACAGAACATCGCCAATCCCATTGCCACCATTAGTTCCGTGGCCATGATGCTCCAGTATGCTCTGCATCAGCCCCAAGCGGCGAGCGCCATTGAGGCGGCGGTCGAGAGCGTGCTGAACCAGGGCTATCGTACCGCAGACATTATGGGGCCAGGCTGCACACGTGTTGGTACCACCCAGATGGGCGAGGCGATTTGTACCGCTCTGCATACGGCGGCCTCAGGGCTGCAAAGGTAAAAGGCTATGGCTGCCTGGCATGTGGCTCTCGTAGGTGCCACGGGTATTGTTGGCGAAGAAATCCTGCGGGTGCTTGAAGAGCGGGATTTCCCGCTGGATCAATTGACGTTACTGGCCTCACGACGTTCCGCTGGCACGCGCGTCGACTTTCACAACCAGAGCTATATGGTACGTCCGCTCACCAGAGAGGCCTTGCGCGGTGTCGATCTCGTCCTGTTCGCGGCAGATGCTGAGACCAGCCAAACGTATGCCCCACAAGTCGTAAGCGCCGGTGCTATAGTGATTGATTGTAGTAGTGCCTTTCGCCTGGCTCCTGACGTTCCCCTGTGTGTCCCAGAAATCAATGCTGACATGCTCCTGCACCATAAGGGTATTATCGCCATGCCGCACAGTGTGACGATCCAAGTTGGCCTGGCTCTGGCCCCCCTGCATGCAGCGGCAACTCTGAAACGTGTCGTCGTGTCTACGTATCAAGCCATCTCTGATGGTGGGCGGCAGGCGGTGCAGGAATTTGATCAGCAGTTACGCGACTTGCTCAATTTCCGACCAGTGCAGGCCGACATCTTCCCGCATCAGGTTGCTTTCAACTGCTTGCCACAGTGTGGGGATTTCCTCGACAACGCCTATACGCAAGATGAGATGGCCCTTATCCTGGAGACACGCAAACTGCTTGGGCTCCCAGACCTACCCATAACCGCGACAGCGGCCTATGTGCCGCTCGCGCACAGTCATTCAGCCTCTGTGAATCTGGAAACCGTACAGCCACTGAGTGTCGAGACGGCCCGGGTGCTTCTCGAGCAGGCGCCTGGTATTGTACTTGAGGACGATCGGACGCGTCAGCATTATCCCCAGGCTATCCACGCCAGTGGCCATGATGAGGTTTTTGTCGGGCGGCTCCGGGCTGACCTGTCGGTACCCCATGGACTGCATCTCTGGGTGGTCACTGACAATTTGCGCAAAGGCGCCGCCCTTAACGCCGTACAGACTGCCGAACTCCTTGCGAGGCGTTGAGGACGGGAGATTCTACTGCTGTTTGGCACAGGGTGATGCATGGGCACTGGCAAGATCGGCGTCATCGGGGGCAGCGGCCTCTACGCGATGGCAGCCTTAGAGAACGTGCATGAAGTCGAGGTCATGACCCCGTTTGGCCCGCCCTCCGATGCCTATATCGTTGGGACCCTGCACGGACGCGACATGGTGTTTCTGCCGCGCCACGGGCGGGGCCATCGTCTGCCACCGTCGGCGATTAATTTTCGCGCCAACATCTATGGCCTCAAGTCTCTCGGAGTGGAATGGGTCATTGCCGTGAGTGCGGTGGGCAGCATGCGGGAGGAGATTCAGCCAGGCCATCTGGTCATTCCAGACCAGTTTATCGATCGTACGCGCAGCCGGGTGTCGACCTTTTTCGAGGAACTTACCGTGCATGTGGCGCTCGCCGACCCGGTCTGTGCTATTGTAGCTGACGCCTTGTATCAGGCAACCGCTGCTACCGGGGCGACAGTCCACTTTGGTGGTACCTACCTGTGTATGGAGGGACCACAGTTTTCCACCCGTGCTGAGTCGCGGCTCTACCGGCAGTGGGGGGTTGACGTCATTGGTATGACGAACATGCCCGAAGCAAAGCTAGCCCGTGAGGCGGAGTTGTGCTACGCTACCCTGGCGCTGGCCACGGATTATGACTGCTGGCACGTCAGCGCCGCCGACGTGGATATTGGCGCGATCTTGGCCATTCTTCAGCGCAATGTTCAGCTCGCGCAGGAAGTGATTACACGCACGGTACCGCAGCTGCAGGGGCCCCGTACCTGCCCGTGCAGTACGGCCCTGCAGACGGCGATCATTACAGATCGGGCGATGATTTCAACGGCGGTGCGGGAGCGACTTGGGCTCCTCATTGATCGCTATCTCACGGCATAGAAGAAGGAACGCCTGTGACGGTCCAGACTGGAAGCAAGTCCGCAGCGCTTTTTCAGCAAGCGCAGCAGCTCATTCCGGGTGGTGTGAACAGCCCGGTGCGGGCCTTTAAATCGGTGAATCTACAACCTCCCTTCATTCAGCGTGCTGCCGGAGCACGCGTCTATGATGTCGACGGTAATGTCTATATTGACTATGTGGGCTCCTGGGGGCCTCTCATCCTCGGCCACGCGCATCCGCAGGTCGTGGCGGCCGTACAGCAGGCCGCCGCCGATGGCTGTAGCTTTGGGGCGCCGACCGAGCGGGAAGTACGTCTGGCGCAACTGATCGTCGAGGCGTTTCCCGCTATGGACATGGTGCGCATGGTGAACTCCGGCACTGAGGCCACGATGACGGCCATTCGTCTGGCACGGGGGTTTACAGGGCGCGACATAATTATGAAATTTGCCGGCTGCTATCACGGGCACGCCGATAGCCTGCTGGTGAAAGCCGGCTCAGGCGCCATGACCTTTGGCGTGCCGGACAGCCCAGGGGTGCCAGCGGCTCTGGCCCGCCATACCTTGACCGTACCGTTCAATAATCTGGCGGCAGTGCGGCAGGCACTGGAACAGCACCCAGAGCAGGTTGCCTGTGTCATTGTCGAGCCGGCCGCGGGGAATATGGGTCTGGTGCCTCCTGAGCCGGGTTTTCTAGAGGGGCTGCGCCAGGTCACGCGTGAGCACGGGACTTTGCTCATTTTCGACGAGGTCATCACGGGCTTTCGCGTCGCATATGGTGGCATGCAGACGCTCTACAACATTGATCCCGACCTGACGGCTCTCGGCAAGGTGATTGGCGGCGGTCTCCCGGTGGGGGCCTATGGAGGTAGGCGCGAGATTATGGAGCGCATGTCGCCGGTGGGGCCAGTGTATCAGGCTGGCACGCTGTCGGGCAATCCCCTGGCGATGGCGGCTGGGATTGCCACGCTCGAACTGTTGCGCGCGGCGCCACCATATGCGGTCCTGGCAGAGCGTACGGCTTACCTGGTGCAGCAGACTGAGCAAGCGGCGCAGCGATACGGGGTGCCGGTCTATATTACCTCATTCGGTTCGATGTTCACAGTCTTTTTCAGTAGCAAGCCTATACACAATTACGATGACGCCAGTACCTGTGATATTCCGACATTTCGGCGCTATTTTGCCGCGATGCTGCAAGCCGGCATCTATCTGGCGCCCTCACAGTTCGAGACCGGTTTCCTCTCGATGGCCCATACCGATGAGGATATCAACATAACGCTGCGCGCTGGGGCCGCAGCACTGCAAGCGGTTGCGGAGAAGGCCTGAGCGCTATGGGGAACATTGCACACGTAGTCGGCCGTGAGATTCTAGATAGTCGTGGCAACCCGACCGTCGAGGTCGAGGTCACCCTGGCCAGCGGTGCCCATGGGCGGGCGGCAGTGCCTTCTGGAGCGTCGACCGGCACGCGTGAGGCCGTGGAGCTGCGCGACGGTGATCCGCAACGTTATCTGGGGCGCGGCGTCCTGCAAGCCGTGCAGCATGTGAATGGCGAGATTGCCCGGGCCCTGCTCGGGATGGAGGCCACGGCACAGGCGCAGATCGATGCTACGCTGATCGCGCTGGATGGCACGGACAATAAGGGACGTCTGGGTGCCAACGCGATCCTTGGGGCCTCTCTGGCGGTAGCAAAGGCGGCAGCTGCAGAGAGTGGCTTGCCACTGTATGCTTATATTGGCGGCACGCATGCTCGGGTCATGCCAGTACCTATGATGAATCTCCTCAATGGCGGCGCCCATGCGGATAACAACGTGGATATCCAGGAGTTTATGATTTTGCCCGTGCGCGCTAGTTGTTTTGCGGAAGCCTTGCGCATGGGTGCAGAAGTTTTCCATCGTCTGCGCGCGGTGCTGCACGAGCATGGCTATCCAACGAACGTTGGGGATGAGGGTGGCTTTGCGCCAAATCTTACCTCCAACGAAGAAGCCCTGGAGATGGTCCTGCGCGGCATCGAGCGTGCTGGCTATCGCCCAGGGGAAGACGTGTATTTAGGCCTTGACTCGGCGGCCAGTGCATTTTATCACGATGGTGTGTACCGGATGGCGGCTGAGTCCCAGCCGGAGCGCAGCGCCGACGACATGATCGCCTGGTATGAGACACTGGTGGACAGGTATCCTATTCTCTCGCTTGAGGACGGGCTCGCAGAGCAGGATTGGGAGGGATGGCAAAAACTCACAGCAGCATTGGGAGAGCGCGTGCAACTGGTCGGCGATGATATTTTTGTCACCAATACGCGCATCTTGGAACGCGGTATTCGGGAGGGCGTGTGCAATTCTGTTCTCATTAAACTCAACCAGATCGGCACCCTCACAGAAACGCTCGACGCCATCGAGATGGCCAAACGGGCCGGTTATACCTCGGTCGTCTCGCATCGCTCCGGGGAAACCGAAGATACGACCATTGCTGATGTGGTCGTCGCTGCTAATGCTGGACAGATTAAGACTGGTGCGCTCTCTCGTACCGATCGGACTGCGAAATACAACCAGTTGTTACGCATCGAGAGTCGTCTCGGCCCACAAGCCCACTACCCGGGTCTCGCTGCCTTCTACAACATTACGGCCCTGAGGAAGTAAGCCATGGCCCAGAAAATCCCTGGCGCGCTTCCGCAAGCGCCGCATACTGAGATGCCGAAGCCGAGCCTGGTACGCCAGATTGTGGCCACGCCCTGGCTGACGCTGGTGCTCATGGGCAGTAGTCTCTTTTTACTCGCAATGATGGCGTTCACGGTCTGGGGTGATCGTGGGCTGCTGGCCATGTGGCGTACGCAGCACGACCTTGAGCGTCTGGTACGCGAGATAGAGATTGTCGAGCAAAAAAATGCCACCCTGGTCCGCGAGGTGCAGCGTCTACGCAGCGATCGTGGGTACATCGAGAAGATCGCTCGCGAGGAACTCGGGCTGGTGCGCCCTGGCGAGATCGTCTTCGAGTTTGCAGATTAGGTCCTAGACGCGTTCCCGGCTTTGTCGGTGCTTGACAAAGCGCTGGTGAAACAGTATGCTCTCGCTACAACTGCGGGGTGGAGCAGTCAGGCAGCTCGTTGGGCTCATAACCCAAAGGTCGCTGGTTCAAATCCGGCCCCCGCTACTCGCAGAATCAAGGGGTTACGGCTTAGGCCGTAACCCTTTTTTTGTGGCTGGTGTCCATATAGGTGTCCAGTCGGCTGATCGCAGACCGCTTATAGTCTGGAGCGAGGTGGGCATAGCGGAGTGTCATTTTGATATCCTTGTGGCCAAGGAATTCCTTCACGGTCACGAGGTCAACGCCCGACATCACCAAGTGCGAGGCAAAAGTATGCCGCAGGTCATGGAAGACAAATCCTTCAATTTCGGCCTCTGCGAGAGCCCGTCTGAACCGTTTCCGAATGTCTACTAAGCCATGCCCCGTCTTGCCAGGAAAGACATGGTCTGAATCCAGACGCCGTGGGAGATGCTGCAGGGTTGCCCACAAGGTGGCTGACGTAGGGATCTCGCGTCGCTCACCGTTTTTAGTGTGTACGACGCGGATGATGCCCTGTTTAAAATCGACATCGTGCCACGTGAGGTGAAACAGCTCCCCACGCCTGAGCCCTGTATGGAGGGCCGTGATGAGAAGTGGCCTCAAGCTCTCATCGGCTACGGCCAGTAACCGCTCGATCTCCTCAAGAGAGAGATAGCGGAGTCGCCTATTGTTGGCCCGTAAGGGCCGTTGGTGTTTCACAGGATTGTCGAGTGCTTTCCCCCACTCCTGCGCCTTGCAGAACATGTGGTGCAGAATTTGGAGTTCGCGGTTCACTGTCGCTGGCTTTCGGAGAGCAGCACGTCTAGTGACATAGGTATCGACCATGAGCGGAGTGATCTCGCTGAGCTGGCTGTCACCGAATTCTTCCTTGAGCTGCTTAACGCGACTACGCGTCGACGCGTAGCCTCCATGATTCACTTTCGCCCACTCAAGATACAGGAGGGTAAGCTCGTTGAACGAACAGCGAGGGACTTTCCGCTTATCCAGGAACTTGCCCTCCGCAATCTCAACCTTCCGTTTACGGAATACCGTCTCAGCTAGGCGCTTATCGGGACCAATGCGCTCTCGCTTGCGACGGCCACTAACGTAATAGTCGATCCAGTACACGCCTTGTTTCTTGAACACACCCATAGGTATCCCCCTTTCCCTTATACGACTTTGCCATTGAAAGGGAACAGTGCGACACAGCCACTACCCCAGGTTACAGTTAGAACACCTTTCAGATCCCCTCTGGACCCTGCCTCTTTCGTGAGTCCGTTGGTCTCCGGTCCTTGCTGCCTAGTCTCACAGGCTTGCTGCAAGCGCCGTACGACTTCTCTTGCACCTTTACTGTAGACGCAGAGACATACCAGCATGCCAGCCGTATCGCTTACAGCCCAGTATCTTGTCTTCCCATAGCGTGCAATGCGCATGGCGTGTGCTCCCATCCTCATGTCACCAGGATGGGCAGGGCAGGGAGTTGCCTACCCCACCCTGAGCTACCTATTGGCCCTTGCACCACCCCCGAGGCGTTTTATGCGACCACCAGGCACCGTGCTCACCATGGCGCAGCTTCATCTGCACGCCGTGCTTGCGACACCAGCCCTCTGGGGATGCCTGCTCACCTTCTAACTCATCCTCTACGGGAAAGCGCTGGAGCAACGCTTCTAGCCGTGCCAGTAAGCGCTGTTCATCGCTATCGCGCAAGGTCACCTGCACCGTGCGGCCAGCGAGGGTGACGTGGACATTCGCACTGGCCGGAGCCTCAGGCAGTGCTGGGGGTGTCGCACCCTGCGGCTGCACCTGGGAGTACTCGGGAAGGGGCTGGCTGATGCCATGTTGAGCCTCTTCAAGCTGCGCTAACCGTTGCTGCGCCAGCTCGTGGGCACGCCGCGCGATCGCTGCACTCACTCTATGCTTGCACAGATTGTGGGGGGCTTTGGCGAAGTCCTGACAATCGCAATGACCGTTCACCACGTGGTATGCCATGCTGCCGTTGGACTGTGACGCGACTTTGGCCGTGCCATCCGCTTGTAACGCGACATCGCCAGCCAACACCATCTTGACGGCGGACTCGACGCGCCCGCGGCATTCAGGGAGTTTGGCCTTGGCCTTCTCGGCAATTTCGCTGACTGCGTCGTGCCATGCCTTACGAGCTGGTGCCTCTGGCAGGGGTTTGCCCTCTAGCATGTCATCCCAACTGATTTCTGTTACAATAGCCATCGCTTCGATTCCTCTCGCGAGGGGTTGTTGCTGGGGCGTGTGACACTTGCTTGGCGGCGTGGGTCATACGCCCGTCTTGTTTTACCTACCTGCTGCGCTCTTTCTCTCGGTGACGCTTCCTACCTGCCCGAGTCAGGCACCAGCACCCGTTCGGGGGCTTTGGCATGTACCGCGCTTCCTCTGGCCGCTGCGTGCGCTTGCACCAGCCCTTGCGGGATGCGACTGGCGAGCGGCGTCATCATTTTTTGATGTAGAAATATTACTATATAGTAATATTTAATGCAATGTCTTATGGTGTGTAGAGAATAACAAATTGTCAGCAATACTACTTTGAGGTAAAATTTCTACGCCCTATAGACGAGGGGGGATACACATGCCAAGACCGCAGAGTGCCGATGACATACGGCGTGCGATGCTCCGGCGATGGATGCAGGACAACGATCGTGCACCGGCGTGGGTAGCACGTCGTATTGGCTATACACGGGAGTATGTGGCGAACGTCCTCGGTGGTCGGTACCCATTTACGGCAAAGCTCACCCGCGCTTGTGAGGAGTACTTGGGGATTGATTTTGGGTATGTGGGAACAAAGGACGATGATCAGGGGGACGTTGAGCCCGCCGGCGTGGCCCTGGTTGGCGCCTAAGTCCACGCCGGCAGTATGGTGCTGCGGATACAGTAACATCAAGATTGTAGCATACCAAGCGTATGAGGAACCCTGTGTCATGCCTGAGATAACACAGGGTGTGGCGATGCTTTCGAGTGTGCTCCGGCGCCCCCGTGCAGGGCAGGTGAGCATCGAAATTCTGTGGGCCTTCGTGCGGCTTCGATAGCTGCTGGCGTCCTATGAGAAGTTGGCCCCGGAGGCGCGACGAGCTGGAGCAGCAATAGGATGCGCCGTTCAAAGTCATGTTTGAGGCGATCCGGCAACGCATGGCGCCCCCAGCACGCTCCCAGCACCACATTGCGTGTGAGCCCGCGTGACGCGCGACTCCGGGTGTGCTATCGAGCCCTACAGCGACACTTTTATGCACTTGTTTTTATTGCGTTGAGCTTTATGGAGGCATAAAAAATCCCTTCCCTTGGCACTGGCGCCCGGCAAGCCTTGATTTTACCTAGGCAAATGTGGGCGCTACCCTCAGGTGTCGCTGTAGAGCTACACACTCTGATACATTGAGCGACGTTGACAATGCCACCCCACGGTGTAGGGTGCAGTGCGGGAAAGCCATTGTAGGACACATACGGACACAAAAAACAGATGTTGCCTGACGGTATTGATGGAATCTTCTGGCTATTCTTAAAGATAGCATCCCGTCATGCATTCCTTGACCTCTATCCCTTGCGTATGCTGACCACATGTGCCCCCTAGGATCGCGGCTTTCCAGGCACAAGCGACAAAGGGGAGAGATGTTTTATGCCCCATAAACCTTTGTGATAGAAGAGCCTGTTCTGCGAGTATCGCTGTAGGGCTAATCCTATACAAGTTATTCTTCAGTGGATAGAACTAGAAGTTTTGCAGACTCACCTGACCTTGCTGGGCCATATATTCCTGGAGATCAGCCATGAACTTTCTGGCGCACCCTGAGAATGCTGCGGGGCAGCCGCATCTATTGCAAGATCACCTGCGCAGTGTCGGCACACTGGCCCGCCGGTTCGCTGAAGCCGCCAATCCGCTGCTGGCGGAACCCGCGCAATGGGCCGGCATGCTGCATGACCTTGGCAAGTACCGTGACGAGTTCCAGGCGTATTTACGTGAGGAGCGTGAGAGCAGCGTGGAAACGCATCATGCCGTGTACGTCGCCGCCTTGGCTTTCCAGCGGCGCTGGCTCGGGTTGGCGTTCGCCATTGCCGGCCATCACGCCGGACTGCACGACCTCAGCCAGTTGCAAGCATTGGTCAATGATGAAAAGTACAAAGCGGCGGAACGTCTGCCCCTGCTGCTTGAACGTTTCACCACCGAGGTCGGTCCGCCTGATTTGCAGTTTACTGAACCATCATTTGATCAAACACAGAGAACGCGCGCTGAGTTGTACATTCGTCTGCTCTTTTCGATGCTAGTTGACGCTGACTTCCTCGACACCGAGGCACACTACACAGGCGCGCTGCGCCAATCCTACGAGTTAAGACCAGACGCTTTGATGAGACGGCTGCTGGCAGAGAAAGCAACGAAATC
>Ga0081455_10001616_pt1 | contig 27541 bp, 20 predicted proteins | sample TabmetS3T2R1_FD_70207 | JGI IMG/M metagenome (GOLD analysis project Ga0081455, IMG submission 70207) | Tabebuia heterophylla rhizosphere microbial communities from the University of Puerto Rico - S3T2R1 | ecosystem: Host-associated > Plants > Roots > Rhizosphere ...
CGGCGGCTACCGCAGTGAGCGCGGCCGCGGCGGCTTCGTCCGCTGCGGCTGGGAGGAGGCGACCGAGCTGATCGCGGCCGCCACGGTGCACACGATCAAGACGCACGGGCCCGATCGCGTCGGCGGCTTCACGCCGATCCCGGCGATGTCGCCGGTGTCGTTCGCCGCCGGCACGCGCTTCCTGTCGCTGATCGGCGGCCACACGACGACGTTCTACGACTGGTACGCCGACCTGCCGCCCGCCTCGCCGCAGGTGTTCGGCGACCAGACCGACGTGCCCGAGTCGGCGGACTGGTGGGACGCGAGCTACCTGATCGTGTGGGGCACCAACCTGCCGATCACGCGCACGCCCGACGCGCACTTCATGACCGAGGCGCGCTACCGCGGCCAGAAGGTCGTCGTCGTCTCCCCCGACTACTCCGATCACGTGAAGTTCGCCGATGACTGGCTCCCCGCGCAGCCGGGCACCGACGCCGCGCTGGCGATGGCGATGGGTCACGTGATGCTCAAGGAGTGCTGGGTGGACCGGCAGGTGCCGCGCTTCGCCGACTACGCCAAGCGGTTCACCGACCTGCCGCTGCTCGTCGAGCTGGAGGAGCGCGACGGCGTGCACGTGCCGGGACGCTTCCTCATGGCCAACGACATCGGTGACGCGAGCGAGCACGCCGACTGGAAGCCGGTCCTCCTGAACGCCGCGACCGGTGTGCCGGCGGTGCCGAACGGCGCCGTCGGGTTCCGCTACGGCGACGAGGGCAAGGGACGCTGGAATCTGCGGCTCGGGGATCTCGACCCGGTGCTCACGCTGCACGGCCGCCACGATGAGGCCGTCGAGGTCGCGCTGCCGCGCTTCGACACCGGCGACGGCCCCGGCGGCGCCGCAATGCGCCGCGGAGTCCCGGCGATCCGCGTCGCCGGGCGCCTCGTGACGACCGTGCTCGACCTGATGCTCGCCACCTACGGCGTCGCCCGCGAAGGGCTGCCGGGCGACTGGCCTTCGGGCTACGACGACGCCGAGCAGCCGCACACGCCGGCGTGGCAGGAGGCGCTCACCGGCGTCGACCGGCGCATGGCGGTGAAGGTCGCGCGTGAGTTCGCGCGCAACGCCGAGGTCAGCGGCGGGCGGTCGATGATCTGCATGGGAGCGGGCACGAACCACTGGTTCCACTCCGACGAGACCTACCGCTCGTTCATCGCGCTGCTCCTGCTGTGCGGCTGCGTCGGGATCAACGGCGGCGGCTGGGCGCACTACGTCGGCCAGGAGAAGATCCGCACGTTCGCGGGCTGGCAGACGCTGGCGTTCGCCCTGGACTGGCGGCGGCCGCCGCGCCAGGCGCAGGGGACGTCCTGGTTCTACACCCACACCGAGCAGTGGCGCTACGACCGGCTGCGCCCGGAGCGCTTCGCGTCACCGCTCGGCGCCGGCCTGTTCGACGGGCAGACGGCGATCGACGCGCACGCCAAGGCGGTGCGCATGGGCTGGATGCCGTCGTTCCCCCAGTTCGACCGCAATCCGCTCGACCTGGCCGACGAGGCCGCCGCGGCCGGCGCCGACCCCGCCGAGCACGTGGTCTCCGAGCTCAAGGCGGGGCGGCTGCACTTCGCGATCGACGACCCCAGCGCGCCGGAGAACTTCCCGCGCGTGTTCTTCGTCTGGCGCTCGAACCTGCTCGGCTCGTCGGGCAAGGGGCAGGACTACTTCATGCGCCACCTGGTGGGCGCAATCCACGGCGGGCCGCGCGCCGAGCCGCTGCCCGAGGGCGAGCGGCCGGCGGACGTGCGCTGGCGCGACGAGATCCCCGAGGGCAAGCTCGACCTGCTGGTCAACGTCGACTTCCGGATGACGACGACCGGCCTGTACTCCGACATCGTGCTGCCGGCGGCCACCTGGTACGAGAAGCACGACCTGTCGATGACCGACATGCACCCGTTCGTGCACTCGTTCAACCAGGCGGTCCCCCCTCCGTGGGAGGCGCGCACCGACTGGGACGTGTTCGGCACGATCGCCGGGGCGTTCTCGGAGCTCGCGGCGGAGCATCTCGGGGTGCGCCGAGACGTCGTGGCCACACCGGTGCTGCACGACACGCCGGGTGAGATGACGCAGCGCGACATCGCCGACTGGCGTGCCGGCGAGTGCGAGCCCGTGCCCGGGCGCACGATGCCCGCGCTGACCGTGGTCGAGCGCGACTACGCGCGCGTGGCCGAGCAGTGGGCGGCGCTCGGGCCGCTGGCCGAGAAGCTGGGCGCGACGGTCAAGAGCGCATCCTGGATCCCCGACCGAGAGGTGGCCCAGCTCGCCACGCGCAACGGCGCCAACGCCGACGGCCGCCCGTCGCTGCAGCGGGCCGAGCAGGCCGCCGAGGCGATGCTCGCGCTCTCCGGTGTGACGAACGGGCGCCTCGCCGTGGCGGGCTTCCGCTCGCTGGAGGAGCGCTGCGGCGTCCCCCTGGCCGACCTCGCCGAGGTGGCCGAGGAGACGCGTGTCACCTTCCAGGACACCCAGGTGCAGCCGCGCCGCGTGATCACCTCGCCGGAGTGGTCGGGCATCGACGAGGAGGGGCGCGCCTACGCCGCGTTCACGATCAACGTCGAGCGCGACAAGCCCTGGCACACGCTGTCGGGCCGCATGCACCTCTACCTCGACCACCCATGGATGCGCGAGTTCGGCGATCAGCTGCCCGCCTATCGCCCGCCGATCGACCATCGCCTCATGCTCGCCGGCGAGCACCCGCTCGATGCCGACGGCGTGCCGGAGATCACGCTGCGCTACCTGACGCCGCACTCGAAGTGGTCGATCCACTCCGAGTACCAGGACAACCTGCACATGCTCACGCTGTTCCGCGGCGGCTCGGGGCTGTGGATGAGCCCGCAGGACGCCGACGCGATCGGCGTGCGCGACAACGACTGGGTCGAGGCGCACAACCGCAACGGGATCCTCGTGACCCGCGCCGTGGTCTCGCATCGCGTGCCCGAGGGCGTGTGCCTCATGTACCACTCCAAGGACCGCCAGATCGGCACCCCGCGCTCGCAGATCGACGGCCGCCGCGGCGGCACCGAGAACGCGCTGACGACGATCGCGATGAAGCCGACGCACATGATCGGCGGCTACGCGCAGCTGTCGTGGGCACCGAACTACTACGGCCCGACCGGCTCCAACCGCGACTCGGTGACCGTCGTGCGCCGGCGCAGCCAGGAGGTCATCTACTGATGCACGTCCGCGCCCAGGTTGCGATGGTGATGAACCTCGACAAGTGCATCGGGTGCCACACCTGCTCGGTCACCTGCAAGCAGGTATGGACCAACCGGCCGGGCACCGAGTACGTCTGGTTCAACAACGTCGAGACCGCGCCCGGGCAGGGCTACCCGCGCCAGTGGTCCGACCAGGCGCGCTGGAACGGCGGCTGGGAGCTCGACCGCAGGGGCCGCCTGCGCCTGAAGGCCGGCGGACGGATCAAGAAGCTCCTGACGATCTTCTCCAACCCCGACCTCCCGGCGATCGACGACTACTACGAGCCGTTCACCTACGACTACGAGACGCTGGTGGAGGCGCCGCTCGGCGATCTCGATCCCGTCGCGCGGCCGCACTCGCAGCTCACCGGCCAGGAGATGAGCGTCGAGTGGGGCCCCAACTGGGACGAGGGCCTCGCCGGCGGGCAGGAGTCCGCGCCGAAGGACCCGCACCTGCGCGCGATGGAGGAGGAGGTGCGCCTGACCTACGAGCAGGCGTTCATGTTCTTCCTGCCGCGGATCTGCGAGCACTGCCTGAACCCGTCGTGCGTCGCCTCCTGCCCCTCTGGCGCGATGTACAAGCGAGAGGAGGACGGCATCGTCCTCGTCGATCAGAACAAGTGCCGTGGCTGGCGCTACTGCGTCTCGGGCTGCCCGTACAAGAAGGTCTACTTCAACCACCGCACCGGCAAGGCCGAGAAGTGCACGCTCTGCTACCCGCGGATCGAGGTCGGCCAGCCGACGATCTGCTCGGAGACCTGCGTCGGGCGGATCCGCTACATCGGGCTCGTCCTCTACGACGCGGACCGGGTCGAGGCCGCGGCGTCGACGCCGAAGGTCCACGATCTGCTGGCCGCGCAGCGCGACGTCTTCCTCGATCCCGAGGACCCGGCCACGCGCGAGGCGGCTCGCCGCGACGGGATCCCCGAGGATTGGATCACTGCCGCACGGCGTTCGCCGGTCTACGACCTCGCCATGCGCTGGGGTGTCGCGCTCCCGCTGCACCCGGAGTTCCGGACGCTGCCGATGGTCTGGTACGTGCCGCCGCTGTCGCCGGTCGCCGCGACGCTCGAGGTCGACGGCTACGAGGCCGACCCCGACGACGTCTTCGGCGCGATCGACCACCTGCGCATCCCGCTCGAGTACCTGGCCAACCTGCTGACCGCCGGCGACACCGAGGCGGTGCGGGCGGTGCTGCACCGGCTCGCCGCGATGCGCGCCTACATGCGCAAGCGCGAGGTGCTCGGCGAGGTCGACGACGCGCTGCCGACCCGGGTCGGGCTGTCGGCACCCGAGCTCGAGCGCATGTACCGGCTGCTGGCGATCGCCAACTACGAGGATCGCTATGTGATCCCGCAGGCGCACGCCGAGCTCGGCGAGCGGCTGATGCAGGAGCAGGGGGCGTGCGGCCTGGACTTCGCGGGCGGCCCGGGCAACTGCGGCGCCGTCGACCCCCGGCCCGACACCTCCTCGCCGCACGTTCCCTACGACGGCGAGCAGTTCCACCTGATCGACATCCTCACGCGCGACGAGCGTCCGGGGCCATGAAACGTCGCCGGCCCGACCCCCCGCCGTGGGCGCTGCTGTCGTTCGCGTTGCGCTACCCGCAGCCGGGCGCGCGGGAGGCGATCGCCGCCGACGTCTCCGCCCTGCCCGCGGGCCCGCAACGCGAGGCGCTCGAGCGCTTCGTCGCGGGATGGCCGGGCGAGGCCGGCTATGTCGAGACCTTCGACCTGCGCCGCCGCGCCGCCCTGGAGCTCACGTACTACCGCCACGGCGACACGCGCGAGCGCGGGATGGCGCTGCTGCGCCTGAAGAAGCTCTACCGGGCCGCCGGCCTTCCGCTCGAGTCGCCCGAACTCCCCGACCACCTCGCGGTCATGCTCGCCTTCGCCGCCCTGGCCCCCGATGGCTATGGCGAGGCGGTGCTCGGCGAGCACCGGGCGGCGATCGAGCTGCTGCGGCTCTCGCTGCACGACCTTGACAGCCCGTATGCGCACGTGCTCGACGCCGTCGTGGCCGGCCTGGCGCCGCTGACCGTGTCCGAGCGCTCCGAGGTCGCCCGGCTCGCGCGCGAGGGCCCGCCAGACGAGGCCGTCGGCCTCGAGCCCTACGGCCCGCCCGAGGCGATGCCCACGGGGGCGCGGCCATGAACAGCGCAGGAGCGATCCTGCTGTGGGTGATCCTCCCCTACGTCGCCGTCGCGACGTTCATCGTCGGGACCTGGTGGCGCTACCGCGCCGACCAGTTCGGGTGGACGAGCGGGTCCACCCAGATCTTCGAGCAGAAGATCCTCGGCTGGGCCGGGCCGGCCTTCCACTACGGCGCTCTCGCCGCGATCGCGGGCCATGTGATCGGACTGTTCATCCCGAGGTCGTTCACCGAGTCGCTCGGGATCTCGGAGAGCGCGTACCGGTGGTTCTCGGCGATCGCGGGCGCCCTCGCGGGCGCCGTCTGTGCCATCGGATTCGTCGGCCTGGTCTACCGCCGCACCACGAACGTGCGGGTGCGCCGCACCACCTCGCGCACCGACCTGCTCGTCTACTTCCTGCTGGTCGTGCTCATCGGCCTGGGCTGCTGGCTGACCTTCGCCAACAACCTGCTGACGTCGTCGCCGTTCGACTACCGCGAGTCGATGTCGCGGTGGTGGCGCTCCCTGTTCATCCTGCAGCCCGACGTCAACGCGGCCCTCGACGCCCGGACCGTCTACCAGGTGCACGCGATCATCGCGTGGTCGTTCTGGGCCCTGTTCCCGTTCAGCCGCCTCGTGCACGCCTGGAGCATCCCGTTGCAGTACCTGGGCCGCCCGTACATCCTGTACCGGCGCCGCTATCCCGCCGCGTCGAGCCGCTCGCGATGAGCGCCAGCCGCCAACTCGCCCTCGCCACCGTCGCCTTCACCGTGTGCTTCTACGGGTGGAGCCTGCTCGGCCCGCTGAGCCCGGATCTGCAGGACCACCTCGGCCTCTCGGACTTCGAGACCTCGGCGATGGTCGCGGTCCCCGTGCTGCTCGGGTCGATCATGCGCATCCCGCTCGGATGGCTGACCGACCGCTTCGGCGGCCGGCGCGTGTTCACCGCGCTCATGGTGTACACGCCGCTGCCGCTGATCGCGCTCGCCATCTGGCACGACTCGCTGACCGCGCTGCTGATCTTCGGGCTCCTGCTCGGGTTCGCGGGCGCGTCGTTCGCGGTGGGCGTCCCGTTCGTCAACGGCTGGTACCCGCCGCAGCGCCAGGGCTTCGCGCTCGGCATCTACGGCATGGGCATGGGCGGGACCGTGCTCGCCGGGCTCACGGCGCCCCACATCGCGGACGCGGGCCTGGCTGCGCCGTTCTGGGTCGCCGCAGGGCTCGTCGCCGCCACGTGCGCGGTCTTCTTCATGCTCGCGCGCGACGCGGTTCGGGAGCGGCCCGCCGGCCCGGCGCCGGGGATGTTCGCCTCGCTCGCGATCTTCAAGGTGAGCGGCCGCGCGTGGGCGCTGACGCTCTTCTACTTCCTGGCCTTCGGCGGGTTCGTGGCCCTGTTCCTCTACCTGCCCAAGCTCCTCACCGGCGTCTACGACCTCAGCAAGACCGACGCCGGCGCCCGGGCAGCGGGCTTCGCGCTGCTGGCCGTCGTCGGCCGCCCCACGGGCGGCTGGCTCTCCGACCGCATCGGCGCGGCGCGGGTGCTCCTCGTCTCCTTCACGGCGGTCGCCGTGCTCGCCCTCGTCCTCGCCGCCACGTACACCCACATCGTGCCGCTCACGATCGCCTGCCTGACCATGGCGCTCGCGCTCGGCCTCGGTACCGGCGCCGTGTTCAAGCTCGTCCCCGAATGGTTCCCCGACCGCGTCGGCTCGGTCACCGGGGTCGTCGGCGCCGCCGGCGGTCTCGGCGGGTTCTTCCCGCCGCTCGTCATGGGCGTGGTCAAGTCGGCGACCGGCGGCTACGCGCTCGGGTTCATCCTCATGGCGCTCGTCGCGGTCGCCTGCCTGATCGTGCTCGGCGCCCTTCGCACCCCGCGACCGGTTTCGTCGCCGCGGCCGCCGCCGGCCGCCACCACGAAGGCGACCTGACCCGATCACACGCGGAAGCGGAACGTCACCGTCCTCGTGTGTCGCGCCGCGTCGTGCAGCTTGAGGGTCAGCGTGTACCGCCCCTTCGTGAGCCTGCGTTTGAGCTTGAGGGCGAGCGCCCCGGCCGAGCTCGGCTTCACGCGCCCGCGCGCGAGCGTCTTGCGCCCCTTCGCGAGCCGCAGATCCGCGGAGCTGACGGCGCGCGCATTGCCGAGCACACAGGTGAGCCGCACCCGGCGGCCGCTGCCGGACTGTCGGCAACGGCGAACCACGGCATCGGCCAGCGTCGGCGCACGCGGCGGCGTGGCGCCGGGTGCGGGCGGGGGGCTCGCCGGCGGGGCACCGCCGGGCGCGGGCGGGCTGGGCGGCGGAGTGCTGCCGCCAGGCGGGGGGCTGGGCGGCGGGGTCCCGCCGCCACCCGGGGTCCCGCCACCCGGAGGAGCAGGGGTGCCGGCCGGTCGGCCGTAGACCTCGAACTCGGCCAGGTCCATGTACAGCGCGCCGTCACCCTGGGTGCTCTGCGGCGCGAGCATCGTCACGCGCACGTAACGCACTCCCGCCGCGTTCCCGCTGGGCCCGACCGCGTTCATGCGGTGGTTGTTCGACGACCCGAACGTCGCACTCGCCGCGGGCGCGAAGTTCACGCCGTCGGCTGACGTGGCGATCGCAAGTGATCCCACCGACGCGGCGTCGCTGTCGCCGCAGATCGCGCCGGGGTCGATCGCGAAAGCGGTGATGTCGACCGCCTGTGGCAGTTGCACGATGATCTGCTTGGTCCCCGGAGCGCTCGTGTTGCCCGGGGCCGTGCTCGCCCATCCGCTCCCCTGCGACTGGTCGAGCGCGTCGGCGGCCCGGCACGGCGACTGGTACGCCGGGGCGGACGCGCTGACCACCCCTGCCCCTCCGGCCGTGGCCGCCCAGTCGCGCCGCACCGCCACGTTGACCGTTGCGCCGCCTGCCCCGACCACCACGTTCTGCGGCACGGCGCGGTCGTATCCGGCTCCGTCGACGATCACCTCCGGGTAGGTGCCCTGCGGCACGGCGGGGATCGTGAAGTTGCCGTTGGCGTCGGTCGCCGCCACGAGGTCGGAGGCCAGGTCGGACATGTGACCGCCGAAGCCGACGCGGATCCCGGCCACCGGCAAGCCCGTGTCCACATCGGTGACCCTGCCCGTGACGGCCACTCCAGGGCCGACCGGCTGCACGTGCGTGTCCTGTACCGGCTGGACGTCGTCGCCGTCGACGACCGAGGCGAAGTAGCCCATGCCGTGATTGGCGAAGTCATCCCAGAGCTGGCCTCGGTCCTGCCCCTGGGTCGTGGCGGTGTCCGCGGCGAGGATCGCGTTGCGCGCGTCGAGCATCGACGGCGCGGGCGGCGTGAGCCGCATCCCCTCGGTGACGAGTCGGCGGGCTCGCATGAGCCCTTCCGTCGACCCGTATTGAGCAACGAGATCCTCGCGAAGGGCCCACAGCATCTGCGCCCAGATCTCCCCGTCCCCGTGCACCTCGGGATAACCGACGACCTTCCCGTAGTCGCTGAAGGTGTAGCCGCCGTTGCCGGCCTGCGGCGAGCCGTCGCAGTTGGCGCCGTCGCTGGTCTTCAGCGCGCCGGGCCGGCAGTTCATGGGCTGGGTGCGCAGCGTCCCGCTGTTCGGCTCGGCGGAGCGGTTGCCGTTCATGAAGAAGCCGACATTGACGGGGCCCGAGGCGAAGCCGTGGCTGTACAGGTAGTCCATCGCGTACCAGTCGCTCCAGCCCTCGCCCATCGCGGCGGCCTGTTCGGTGGTCAGCCCGCTGTTGCCGTTCGGGAAGGTCACCAGCCGGTTCGACAGGCCGTGCGTGTACTCGTGATAGACGACCGAGGCGTCGTCGCCGGTGTTCGCGGCGGTGATGTTTCCCCCGTTGTTGATCCTGAACAGGTACATCTGCATTCGGGGGGCCTGGCCGTCCGGCGGCGTCGACATGTTGGCGTTGTTCAGATGCCGCGAGTCGGGCAGCCCGTTGGGACCGTTCGCCCCGTCGAGCGCCTGTGCCTGCACCGCGTCATTGCCGTCGAAGCCGCCGCTGGCGGAGGTGAAGCCGAACGGCTCGCCGCTCAGCCAGTCGTGAAACGTGTTGACGTAGTAGAAGAGCTGCGTCGCGTTCTGGCGCTCGTTCGTCGTCCAGCTCGACCCCGTGGACGGGTTCCACAAGCACGGCGCCTGGGTGTTGCACAGCAGCGGCGACGGGCCGCTGAAGAAGGTGGCCTGATAGTTCCAGTTGCCGCCGGTCGGCGGGATCTCCTCGCTCGAGTCCGCGACGTTGTTGTCGTTGACGTCGGCATACACGTGGGCATTCGGCCCCGAAAGGGTGGTCGCGCCGGACGGCAGCCAGCCGTTCGCCGTGAAGTCCCTGCTCTGCTGGGCGCTGGCCGCGGCGGGCAGGAGAGTCGACGGGTAGTAGTCCCAGGCAAAGCCCGTCGCGGCGTCGGAGATGTTCTGCCGCCACAGGATGCTGCCGTCGACGGCGTCGACGAGGTACACGTAGTCGCCGGTCGCGCCCGGGATCGTGGAGAAGGACCAGGCCAGCCGCGTCCCCTGGGGCCGCGCGAAGAGCACCAGCTCGGTCTGCACGTCCTCGGCGCTGCTTGCACCGGCGTCCTGCATCGCGCGTGCGCGCGCCTCGCTCGCACTCAACTTCGGGGTGATCTCATTGGGGTAAAGGTGGCGAGTCGGCGAACCGGCGACGCTGAGGACGCGGCCGTCCGCCGCGACGCTCACGCGGACCGACGCGTTGAACGCCTTCCGGCCCGCGAAAGTCTGCGCGAACGTGACGTCCGTGACGCCCGCCGGCGAGGTGTCCGGCGTGGTTGCACGGAGCCGGTCCTCGTCGTCATCGGTCAGGCCGAGGAGGTGCCGGTTGTGGTCGATCCAGTCCTCGGCGATCTCTTCCGGCTCGCCCGGCCGCGGCCCGGTGAGAGACCCGTCGAGACGCATGATCTGCCGCGGCGTCCCGGTCTTGGGATCGACGTCCACGATGGTCTGCGGCCCGAGTTTCTCGCGCAGGCGGACGGCGGCCTCGCTCACTCCAGGGGCGGGCGGGACGGGTGGTGCGCCGGCGCTCGCGTCGAGGAATGCCTGCGGCGCATTGGGGAACTTGCTCAACTGCGCGTGGGCGACCTGCGCCGACACGCCGGCGACGATCAGGGCGACAAGCACAACCGCGCTGTTCCGCTGGCAAGCCATCGATGACCTCCTCACCGACGATCCCGACGCGGCCCCGCGCGCGCGAGCGTACCTCGACGCCCGTCCGGCGGCTAGCCCCGGCGTGCGATCCCGAGTATGTGTGGGGTGTTCGGCTCCAGTGCGTTCGCGCGGAAGTCGAAGTGCTCGCAGCGCGTGATCGCGAAGCCGGCGGCTTGGATGGCTCGGGCGGTGTCGCGCGCCGGGTGGCAGCCGCCGCCAAGGGCCGGCCACAGGCCGCTGCGGTCGGCGAGCTGGAACAGGGCGCGCTTGGGCTGACGTTCGGGGATGACGTGCTCGTAGAAGCGCAGTTCTCCACCGGGTCGCAGCACGCGGTGCAACTCCGCGAGCGCGCGCGCTTGGTCGGGAACGGTGCAGAGGACGAGGCTCGCGACGGCGGCGTCGACCTCGCCGTCGCCGAGCGGCAGATGGTCGGCCGTGCCGGGCCCGACCGTCACGGGTACGGGCGCCGTGGCCGCGGCGCGCTCTGCGGCGGCGCGCAGCGTCGGCTCGGGCTCGATCGCGATGACCTCGGTGACGCTCGCCGGGTAATGGGTGAAGTTGAGCCCGTTGCCGGCGCCGATCTCGACGACGCGCCCGGCGAGGCCCGACAGGAGGCGGCTGCGATGCTCGGCGGCGCCGCGGCGGTCGGCGCGCGCCCCCGCCTTTGCGTAGCCGCGCGCGAACCTTGGGCGGGGGACATCAGTGGTGGTCATGCACGCCGAAGTGTCGCGGCTCGCGCGCTTGCGGGTCTGCCGGCGCGTCGGTTATCCGCCAGCCATCTGTCGGGCGTCCCTCTGGCAGAGAGCGCGCGCGAAGGGGAGCATCGGGTCGCATGCCTCCTCACAACGACACGACGAAGTTCGTCATCCGGCTCGCGACCACAGCCGACGTTCCGGCGTTGCGCCGGCTCGTGACGGCGTGCCGCGTACCCCTGTTCTGCGGTCCGGCACTCGTGGCCGAGATCGACGGGAACCTCGGCGCCGCGCTATCGCTTGCCGATGGCCGCGCGATCGCCGAGGAATCCGAGCCGGCCAGCGCCGCGAAACGCCTCCTCCGCGCGCGCCACGAGGCCCTGTTGGCGCCCCTGTAAGCGCCCGTCAGCCGAGCGCGCGCAACAGCGCGGCCGTGCCCGCCGCCGCCAGCACGACGACCAGGAACGGCGCGCGCCGCCAGACGAGCACGGCGGCCACGGCGAGCGCCGGCACGCGCGCGTCGATCACGAGCCGATGGCCGTCGCCGAGCGTCTGTACGAGGATGAGCGCCGCCAGCAGCGGCACCGCGACGAGGTCGAGCGCGCGGCGCGCCCGCGGGCCGAGCTCGCGGCCACCGGCGAGCAGCGGCCCCACGGCCTTGAGCGCGTACGAGGCGGCGCACAGCGCCAGCAGCAAGGTCCAGCTCATGCCCGGACGCCTCGCGCGACGAGCACGCCCGGCACGACGCCGGCCAGGGCGGCGATGACCGGGACGCCGGCCGGGGTGAAGGGCAGCGCCGCGACGGCGACCATGGCCCCCGCGACGGCGGCGACGGGTGCGCCCGGACGGCGCAGCTGCGGCGCGAGGAGCGCGAGGAATGCCGCCGGGAACATCGCGTCGAGCCCGAGCGCGCGCGGGTCACCGAGCCCGTTGCCCAGGAGCGCGCCGGCGAGCGTGCCCGCGTTCCAGCACAGCCACACGCTGACACCGGTGGCCAGGAACGCGCGCCGCGCGGCACCGGGGTCATCCTGGGCGCGGGCCATGGCGGTGCTCTCGTCGATCACCAGTTGCGCGGCGAGCGCGCGCTCGCCGAGCCGTCCCGTCAGGATCGGCGCGAGCGACAGGCCATAGGCGGCGTTGCGCACCGCCAGCATGACCGCGGGGCCCATGGCCGCGAGCGCACCGCCGCCGCCGGCGAGCACCCCGACGAAGGCGAACTGCGACGCGCCGGTGAAGACCAGCATCGACATCACGCACGCCTGCGCGGCGCTCAGGCCCGCGGCCACCGCGAGGACCCCGAACGAGATGCCGTAGACGCCAACCGCGATCCCGATCCCGGCCGCCCCGCTCAGCGTCCGATTCGGCGTGCTTGCGATCGCGGTGGCCATGAGGGAAACGCTAGACGCGCGACGGCGGCATGTGGTTGCCACTCACGCCCCGTCAGCCGCGATCTTCGGCATGATCTGCCAATGGACGCGCTTGATCGCGCAATCCTGCGTCATCTCCAGGCCGACGGGCGCCTGACCAACGTGGAGCTCGCCGAGCGCGTGCGCCTCTCCCCCTCCCCGTGCCTGCGGCGCGTGCGCGCGCTCGAGCGCGCCGGCGCGATCCGCGGCTATCACGCCGACATCGACCCCGCAGCGGTGAACCGCGGCTTCGAGGTCACCGTGCACGTCGAGCTGACGCTCAAGGACCGCGCCACCGTCGAGGCGTTCGAGGCGGGCATCGCCGTCCTCGACGAGGTCCTCGAATGCCGCCGCATGTTCGGCATCCCGGACTACGTCATCCACGTCGCCGTCGCCGACCAGGCCGCCTACGAGGCCTTCTACATGAACGAGCTCGCCGAGCTTCCCGGCCTCGCGCGCGTCAACTCCCAGTTCACGATGAAGATGGTCAAGTCCGGCGGCGCGCTGCCGATCTGACAATCGGTCATTCGATGGCCGACCGTGCAATGGACCGCGGTTCGCGGCCCGCGAAAAGCCACCCTGCCGCGGCGGCGGCCAGCGGCACGGCGATGAGCGCGATCCCGAGCGGGACGACCGGCACGTCGCGCAGATAGCCGAGGTCGTCGTGGTACGTGGCGAGCAGGACGACGTACGCACCGGCCACGCCGAGAAGCGAACCCAGGAGGGCGAGCGCTCCTGCCGTGGTCGCAGTCAGGCTGCGGCGGATGCTCGAAGTGGCGCCGGTTGCGGTCAGGGTGCGGAGGTCACCGGCGCTCTCGCTCCGAATCAGGCCAACGGTCATCGCGAGGATCCCGAGCGCCAGCAGCGCTCCCGCGGCAACGGCGATCGCCCTCGCCGCGGCGTAGGACGCCTTGGCACGCCGGACCTCGACCGTCAGACCCGCGTTCGCCGCAAGCGCACGAGCGCGGGTGATCTGGTCGCTCGTCAGCGGCCGCCGCGACTCGACGACCCAGCCCGCCGCGACCTGCTTCCAGCCGTAGCGGCGAAGCCCGTCGGCAGTGATGAACGCCAGGCTGCGCCCGGGCATGACGCCGTCCGACCCGAGGAGATGCCGTCCGACATCGATCCGCTGCGCGTTCGTGATGTGGAACTCCTTCCGATCCGTGAAGCTCGGGATGACGAGCTGATCGCTGGGAACGCTGCGGTCGACGAGGAAGTCGCTCCCGGACCGCACGGTCCTGGAATCGATGCCGAGGTACCTCAGCATCGCGGGCGTCGCCACATACAGCTGCGCCGCGGGCCGGTAGCTGGGCCCCGGATACCGCCTCGTGAGAGGGAGAGGCGGATAGCCCCGGGTGCCGCCCCCGACGACCATGGGGGTTTCGCGCGGTTGGATGACTCCACGCAGCGGCGTGATCGCGGCGCCGCCGAGCTCGGCGGCGAGCTGCCCGATACGAGCGTTCAGCCGCGGGACCTGCTTGAGCGCCTCAGGCGGGATGACGTCCCGAGCCTCCGACGGTCCGAGGTAGACGCGGATCTGTCGATCGGTCAGGTTGGGCGGCTCCGCGGCGCGCTTCGCCTGCTCAGCCGAGGCGATGATGACCACCGTGGCCGCGATTCCCAGCGCCAGAGCCACCGCGGCCAGCGCGGCTCCTGAACGGGCCTGATAGCGAACGAGGTCCCGCAAGGCCAGGCGCGGCGCGATCGAGAGCCGTCCGGCCAGGCCGGCGAAGACGCGGATCGCAGGCGGGCCCAGGAGCAGGCAGCCCACGATCGTCGCCACGACTCCGCCGACGATCAGCGGCGGCCGGTCGCGGCCGGACAGCGCCAGCGAGACGATGCCGGCGCAGACCAGCACCGCCGCCGCCAGCGCGGCGTGGCGCGCCGGCCTCGGCTTGGGCGGGCGCCCGGACAGCGCCAGCATGACCGGAACGCGGGCGACCGTCCGCCCCGGCCACCAGGCGGCGGCGATCGCGGCAAGGACGGCGAGCAGGCCGGCCGACGCGATGAGCGCCCATGGAAGGCTCAGCCGGTCGATCCGGTGGCCGACGGCGGACTCGAGCGTGGGGGCGGCGGCCACCCACAGGCCGAGGCCGAGAACGGTCCCGCCGGCCGCAGCGATCGCGCCGACGATCGCGCCGTTGGCCACGAGGACGAAGCGGACGTGCTTGTGGTCGGCGCCGGTGGCGGCGAGCATGCCGAGGTGGCGAAGCCGGCGCTGCGCGACGACCGCGAAGCCGGCGGCGGCGACCAGCGCGGCGAGCAGGAGAAACACGGTGGCGACGGCGAACATCGCGAGCGCGTCCGCCGCCTGGTTGTTCTGCCGGTCGTCGATGCCCGCGAGGGCAGATCGCTCGCCCAGGGATCGCTGGAATGAGTCGATCGAGCCGGCGCCCGCGTTGACCAGCACCGCGTCATGAGCGGGCGCGCCTGCGGACGAGGGCGCGACGAGCGCGAACTCGTCGCTGAGGTTGCGCGGGTTCTCCACGATCCCGACGACGGTGCGCCGGTGGCCGTCGAGCGTCACGGCCTTCCCGATCTCGAGTCCCAACAGCGTCGCAACGCCATCGGTGACGGCAGCCTCGCCGGGACCCATCGGATAGCGCCCGTGGCGGAGTGCGAGAAGCTTGCTGCCGTAGCCGCCGTGCGGGTTCTGGGCGCGGACGTCGACGGTCTCGACGCCGCCGGGGACGACCACCGAGCGGTGGCCGATGACATCAATCGTCCCGAACCAGCGCCTGGCGGCTGCGAGTCCGGCCTCGAGCTTGCGCGGATCCGAGCCGTCGAACCTGATCAGGTGGTTGGCCGAGCCGAACTCGGCGTTGTCCGCCGGGCCGGTGTTGTAGACGATCGTGATGCTGCCGATGGTCGCCGCGACCGCGACGGTCATGAGTGCGACCACGAGCAGCTGCCCGCGCCACTCGCGCCGGAACATCCGGCCGGCCCAGCGGATCACGGCACGGCGGGCGGGGAAGCCTCCTGCCCTCGGCGCGACCAGCCCCGGCGCGTGGGCGACCGACCTCATCGGCTCTCGCCGGCCGCGAGGAGGGACTCCGGGCCCGGCGGCGCGATGGTCTGGTCGACGACGCGGCCGTCGCGCAGGAAGACGACGCGGTCGGCCCAGGAGGCCAGCTGCGCCTCGTGGGTGACGACGACGCCCGCGACGCCGCGCCGCGTCGCCGCCCGCAGCAGGCGCATGACGCCCTCGCCGTTCACGGAGTCCAGCGCCCCGGTCGGCTCATCGGCGAGCAGCAGCCCGCGGTCGGCAACGATCGCCCGCGCGATCGCGACGCGCTGGCGCTCGCCGCCGGACAGCTCGTCGGGGTAGCGGTCGGCGCGATCGGCGACGCCGAGCTCTTCGAGCGCCTCGAGCCCCGCCACCCGCGCCGCGCGTGCGCGCACGCCGTCGAGCTCGAGCGGCAGCGTGACGTTCTCGACCGCGGTCAACCCCGGCAGGAGGTTGAAGTCCTGGAAGACGTAGCCGATCGAGCGGCGGCGCATCGTCGCCCGGTCCGAGCGCGAGACTGCCGCGAGGTCGACGCCGTCCACGAGGACCTGCCCGCTGCTCGGCTCCTCGAGGCTGCCCGCGATCGTGAGCAGCGTGCTCTTGCCCGAGCCGCTGGGCCCCATGACGGCGACAAGCTCGCCGCGCTCCACCGCGAGGTCCACCTTGCTGAGCGCCGTCACCTCGCCCGGCCCGGCACCATAGACCTTCGATACCTGGCGCATCTCGAGCGCGCTCGTCATTGCGTGACCTCTTCTGCGGGAGTTGGTTGGGGCGACGGCTCGGACCCGGCGGGTGGTCGGGTGGGCGGCTGCCGCTTCAGCCGGACGTCCGCTGCGTCGAGCCAGCGGACGATCGCTTCGAGCCGAAACAGTTCCGCGTCCACGACGAGGGCCAGCGACACATCGTCCTCCGCGGCGGCCGCCTTGACCTGGGTGTACCGCTGCATCACCTCGACCGCGTGCCGCCGGTGGATCTGGATGACCTCGTGGACGTCGGTGCCGGGAACCTCCAGCGCGACGAGCACCTTGATCACCAACTCGTCGCGCGGCGGTGGGACAAGATCGGGAGGCGTGCGAAGCCAGTCGGCAAGCTCCCTGCCGCCGTCGGAGGTGATCCGATACCGCTTGCGGGACCGATCGCCGTCTCCGTCGGTCTCGACGAGCCCGTCCCGTTCGAGACGCTGGAGCGTCGTGTAGACCTGCCCGACGTTCAGTGGCCAGACGTCCCCGGTCCGCGACTCGAACTCGCTCTGCAGCCGCAAGCCGTGTTTCGGCTCCTCGCTGAGGAGAGCGAGCAACGCGTGTGGGACGCTCACGAACGGCTCCACACAGCGAACATACCGCGTATATATACCGGGTATAATCGCGTACGTCAATCGACTGAATGCCGCTGACGCGCCGCCCTCCCAGCTACGTGCGCACTGACCGGAAGCTCGCGCGCATCTCCTCGGCGAAGAGCTGCGGCTGTTCCCACGCCGCGAAGTGGCCGCCGCGGTCGAGCGTGTTGAAGTGGATGAGATTGTCGGGATACGCACGCTCCGCCCAGCTACGCGGGGCTTGGTAGAGCTCGTCCGGGAAGACGCTGATGGCGTACGGGATCGTGATGTCCTTGGCGTCGAAGAAGTCCGCCTTGTTCTCCCAGTACAGACGTGCCGACGAGACTCCCGTGTTCGTCAGCCAGTACATCGTGATGTTGTCCAGGAGGTCGTCGCGCGTGAGGTCGCTCTCCAGGCTGCCGTCGAGGACCTTCGCCACCAGCCCGGGCTGACCGCTGCCGTCGCCGTGGTCGAGCATGAACGCCGCCAGATCGATCGGTGAGTCCGCGAGCCCGTACAGCGTCTGCGGGCGCGTCGCCATGATGAGCGCGTAGAACACGTGCTTGGCGTAGAAGCTGCTCAGCTGCTCGTACGCGCGCGCTTCCTCGTCCGAGAGGCCTGACGGCGGCGGGTCGCCGCGCTCGAACGCCTTCGTGATGTCGGCCGGCGCGGTGCCCGGCATGTTGGAGTGGATCGCGAGCAGCTCCGGAGCCGCCTGGATGCCCATCGCCTGGGTGACCGCGGCGCCCCAATCGCCGCCCTGCGCGACGAACCGGTCGTAGCCGAGGCGCTTCATCAGCACCACCCAGGCACGTGCGATGCGAACCGGATCCCACCCGGTGCTCGACGGCTTGGCGGAGAACCCGTGGCCCGGCAGCGAGGGGATCACCAGATGGAACGCGTCCGCGCTGCTCGCCCCGTGTGCCGTGGGGTTGGTCAGCGGCTCGATGATCTTCAGCTGCTCGATGACCGAGCCGGGCCAACCGTGCGTGACGATCAGCGGCAGCGCGTCCTCGTGCTCGGAGCGGACGTGGATGAAGTGGATGTCGAGCCCGTCGATCTCGGTGATGAACTGAGGCAACGCGTTCAGCCTGGCCTCGCACCTGGCCCAGTCGTGCTCGGTCGCCCAGTAGCGCGCGAGATCCTGCATCAGGGCGAGCGGGACGCCCTGCGAGTCGTCGGTCACGGTCTCGCGCTCGGGCCACCGGGTCGCGTTGACGCGCCTGCGCAGGTCCGCCAGGTCCGCGTCGGGGAAACCGATCTCAAAGGGCCGGACAGCGGTGTTGTCGCCCGCTGCAACTTCGGTAGCTGACATCTGTGCCTCCTTGGGGGGTGGTGTGGCGCCCGCGGACCATGATCGCCAGCGCGGGTCCTCGCGCCCGTGCAATCCCTGGGTCGAGTCCCCGGTCATGCGACGATTGCGCCCATGACGACGCTCAACCCGAGCGGGCGACTCGGGCTCGTCCTGCATCCGCGCGCCGACCCGACACCGGTCGTCGAGAGGCTCACGAGCTGGGCGCGGTCACACGGCAAGCAGGTGATCGTCGACGCGCGGGATGCCGCGCGGGTGCCGGACGATGTGGAGCCGGTGAGCGAGGCTCAGCTCGTCGACGAGGCCGAGGCGTTGGTCAGCCTCGGCGGCGACGGCACGATGCTCGGCGCGCTGCGCCTCGTCGCGCAACGGCCGGTCCCGGTCCTCGGCGTGAACCTCGGGCACCGCGGCTTCCTGGTCGAGATCCAGCCCGACGAGCTCGATGCGGCGCTCGACCGGCTCGACACCGGCGACTTCACCATCGAGGAGCACAGCGCGGCCGTGCTGGCGGACGGAGACGACGAGGTGACCGCGTTCAACGACATCGCGCTCGCGAGCGTCCCCGGCGAGGGCGCGGTGCAGGCGGCGCTGACGATGAACGGGCGCACGAGCGGGCGGTACCGCTGCGACGCGCTCGTCATCGCCACACCGATCGGCTCGACGGCCTATTCCTACGCGGCGGGAGGGCCGGTCGTGTCGCCGATGCTCGACGCCCTGGTCATCAGCCCGGTGGCGCCCATCGCCGGCATCTCCCGAGCGGCCGTGATCTCCGCCGCCGAGCCGATCGGGCTCGTGCTGCTTGAAGGCAGCGGCCGGCCCGCGCTCCAGGTCGACGGCACGATCATGCGACGGATGCGGCTCGGCGAGACGCTCGAGGTACGCCTGCGACCGCGGGCGGGCCTCGTCGTGCGGCTTGACCCCGACCGCTTCCAGCGCCGCAGCGGCGTCAAGCTCAGCCTGCTCGACCTGCCGTTCCTCCCGGAGGAGATGCGCGACCTGCTGCCCGGCAGCGATCCGGTCGCACTCAGCCTGGAGACGTAGCGACCCGCGAAGGTGAACGAAGTCCGAACGCGCCTTGAAAGACAGCTTGTGGGACCAGTTGCATCCGCCACCTCTTTCGGTGCGCGATGGGGAGGTCGGAGATGCCGCGGGTCTCGAGGGTGGTCGGAGCCGTGCTGGCGGTGCTCGTGCTTGCCGGTGCCACGCAAGCGTGGGCGAAGATGCCTCACTTCCGTCATGGCCTCACGAAGGCGCACGTGCTGCGCGACGTGCGCGCCAGTCGCGTGGTCGTCGTCCTCAGGACGCAGCACCGCGGCCGGCTCGCGACAGTCGCGAGCGTGCGGGCGAGGGCGAGCCTGCAGGCGCGCGAGCGGCGCGCGCTCATCGCCCGCGTCACGAACTCCGGCGGCGCGGTCACGCGCCGCTACACGACGCTGAACGCGTTCGCGGCCACCGTCTCGAGCGGCGCGCGGGCGGCCCTTGCGTCCGACCCGAGCGTCGCCGCCGTGATCCCGGACGCGATGGTCACGCTGCCAACGCCGGACGCCTCTACGAGCGCAGCGGCGGCCGCCCCGTCGCCCGGCAATCCATCGACGCCGCTGACGACGATCTGCCCGAGCGACCCGTCCAAGCCGCTGCTCGAGCCGGAGGCGCTCCAGACCACGCACACCGCCTACATGGACCCGTCGATCCCGCAGGCCCAGAACCTGGCCACCGGACGCGGCGTGAAGGTCGCGTTCTTCGCCGACGGCCTGGACATCAACAACCCGGACTTCATCCGGCCGGACGGCTCGCACGTGTTCATCGACTATCGCGACTTCACGGGCGAGGGCCCCAACGCCCCGTCCGGCGCTGCCGAGGCGTTCGGCGACGCAAGCTCGATCGCCGCACAGGGCCGCCAGGTCTATGACCTCTCGAACTTCGTCAACCCGTCGCACCCGCTGCCGCCCGGCTGCACGATCACCGTCCGCGGCATGGCGCCCGGCGCGTCGCTGATCGGGATGAAGGTGTTCGGCAACGCGAGCTCGGCGTTCTCCTCGGTGATCGTGCAGGGAATGGACTGGGCGGTCACGCACGACCACGCGGACATCATCAGCGAGTCCTTCGGCGGCTATCCCATCCCGGACACCGCGCAGGACCTGGTCCGGCGCTTCAACGACGCGGCGGTCGCCGCCGGCGTCACCGTCTCGCAGGGCAGCGGCGACTCCGGCGCCACCGCGAGCCCGTCGGCGCCCTCGACCGATCCGCTCGTCCTCAACGCCGGGGCCAACACGAACTTCCGCGCGTACGCCCAGACCGCGTCCTACGCCTACCAGTTCTCGGGCGGGAGCTACCTGAGCGACAACATCTCGTCGATCGGCGGCGGCGGCTTCGGCCAGGACGCGCAGACCGTCGACCTGGTGGCGCCCGGTGAGGCCGACTGGGCGCTGTGCTCACCCAACCCCGCGCTCTACCAGGAGTGCACGGACTTCCACGGCAACCCCGGCCAGGGTGCGCCCGCCTCGCTGCAGCAGTTCGGCGGCACGAGCCAGTCGACGCCGCTCACCGCGGGTGCCGCGGCGCTCGTGATCGAGGCCTACCGCAACACCCACAAGGGCCGGACGCCCGCGCCGGCGCTCGTCAAGCGCATCCTCACGAGCACGGCCAACGACCTCGGCTTCCCCGCCCGCGAGCAGGGCGCCGGCGAGCTGGACTCGCTGAAGGCCGTCCAGGCCGCGATGTCGATCGACGGCGGCACGCCGACCGGGCACAGCCTGCTGCTGGACCCGGCCAAGGTGACGATCGTCGGCAACGCCGGCTCGTCGGGCGACCAGACCGTCACGGTGACCAACACCGGCGCCACGACGCAGACCGTGAGCGCGGGCGGCCGCGCGCTCACGACCCAGGTCTCCGACCAGCGCCAGGACGTCACGCTGGGCTCGAGCCCGACCTTCGTCGACCAGTTCGGCTCGTCGCGGCCGTTCGTGACGACGACGTTCACCGTGCCCGCGGGCGTCGACCGGCTGCTCGCGTCGGACGCGTGGGCGGGGCCGGCCGCGCGCGTCGGCCTGACGCTGATCGACCCGAACGGCTCCTACGCCGCCTTCACGCGACCGCAGGGCAACGGCAACCACGGGCAGGTCGACGTGCGCAATCCTGTCGCCGGCACGTGGACGGCGATCGTGTTCCTGCGCGACGGCACGTTCACCGGGCCGGTCCACCTGTCGTTCGCCACCCAGCGCTTCGGAGCGGTGGACAGCGTCTCCCCGAGCAGCCTCACGCTGCGCCCGGGCCAGACCGGGCGCCTGCGCCTGCACGTCAACCTGCCCCAGAGCCCCGGCGACTCCGACCACGACCTCGTCATCTCCAACAGCAGCGGCGACCAGACCGTTGTCCCGGTCGTCCTGCGCGCGCTCGTCCCGGTCGACGGGCACGGCGCGAGCTTCTCCGGCACGCTCACCGGCGGCAACGGCCGTCCCGGTCCCGCCGAGGAGCAGACGTTCGCCTTCGACGTGCCCAAGGGCCGCAAGTCGCTTTCGACGTCCTTCACCTTCGACGATGACATCGGCACCGAGGTGATCGGCTTCCTGGTCGACCCTGACGGGAACATGCTGAGCTCCCAGAGCACCGGCTACGCGGGGAGCGCGCTCGTGCTGACCAACGGCCTGCGGGCGGTCACGACCGCTCCAAAGCCCGGCCGCTGGAAGTTCATCATGCTCGAGCTCAACCCGGTGGGCGGCAACACGCTCTCCGCGGCGTTCCACGGCCGCGTGTCCTTCGACCCGCCGGCCATCAGCGCCCAGGGCGTGCCCAACGGCGACAAGCTGGTGGCGGGCAGGCCGGTGACCGCGACGATCACCGTCCGCAACGACGGACCGGGCACCGAGGACGTGTTCGCCGACGCGCGCCTGAACAGCGCGAGCCTGCTGCCCGTGTTCCCGATCTCGCCGGCCACCGGCATAAAGCTGCCGATCCAGGGCGGCGCGGCGCCGTTCTTCCTCGTCCCGACCCAGACCGACCAGGTGCTGGGCGGCGCCGACGCCACCGCGCCGATCCTGCTCGAGATGGGCTTCGGCGTGTTCGGCGAGGGCGACCCCGACCTGCTCGGGCAGAGCGCCGGCAACAGCGCCTCGGTCGCCTACTCCGCTCGGGAGGTGGCCAACGGGCCGTGGTTCCTGGCCCCGGCCCTGCGCGGGCCGTTCGACGCGGCGACCACCGGCACGGCGAACACCGGGATGCTCGCGCACACGAGGGCGTTCGATCACAGCGCGCAGTCCTCCACCGGCGACATCTGGCCGCTGACCGTCGACGACGGCCAGTCGCCTCAGGGCTACTCGCCCCTGACCCTGCAGCCAGGCCAGTCCGGGCGCATCACGGTCACGTTCACACCGCAGGGCAAGCGCGGGAGCAAGGTCCGAGGCGTCCTCTACGTCGACGACTTCAGCTTCCGCACACTCACCGGCAACCAGCAACTCGCGATCCCGTACAGCTACAAGATCCGCTGACGCCGGCCCACACATGTCACGATCGGGCGGGGTACCTCGTCAGTTCGGCATGAACGAGATCGTGATCACTGGATCCACCGGCGTCATCGGGCGGCGCGCCGTGCGCGAGGTGCTCGCCGCCGGCCATCGCGTCACGGGCGTGACGCGTTCCGCGAGCGGCCGCGAGCGGCTCGAGAGCCTCGGGGCGAGCGCCGTCGAGGCCGACGTGTTCGACGAGGCGTCCCTGCGCCGCGCGTTCGACGGCGTGGACGCCGTCATCAACCTGCTGACGCACGTCCCGCGCGCCGATCGCATGGCCGATCCGTCCGCGTGGGCGGAGAACGACCGCGTGCGCACCGAGGCATCGGCGGCGATCGCGCGCGCCGCGCAGGCCGCCGGCGTGCATCGGCTCGTGCAGGAGTCGATCGCCTTCGTCTACGCCGACGGCGGTGACGCGTGGCTCGACGAGGACGCTCCGGTCGCCGGCGGCGGCGTGACGACGACCGCGCTGACGGCCGAGCGCAACGCGCGCGAGCTGTTCGGCGGCGACAGCGTCGTGCTGCGCTTCGGGCTGTTCATGGGACCCGAGAGCGGGTCCACGAAGGCAGCGCTGGAGGCCGCGCGCGCCGGCGCCTCGATCGCGCCCGGATCGCCCGGCGCGTACCGCCCGACGGTCTGGCTGGATGACGCGGGCGCTGCGATCGCCGCGGCGCTGCGCGCCCCGGCCGGCACCTACAACGTCGCCGACACCGAGCCGTCCACGAACGGCGAGATGGATGCCGCGCTGGCCGCCGCCGTCGGAGTCGATGCCCTGCCCCCGCGGCCGCCGCAGGACGGGCCGCTGGGACGCTCGCAGCGCGTGTTGAACCGCCGGCTGCGCGAGGCGACCGGCTGGGCTCCACGCGTGCGCGCGGGGACGGAGACCTGGGCCCGGGTCGCCGCATGACCGTCGCAGAGCGCTTCGCGCACGCACGCCCGCGGCTGCTGCGGCTCGCGTACAGCGAGCTCGGCGACGTCGGCGAGGCGGAGGACGTCGTGCAGGAGGCGTGGCTGCGGCTCGAGCGCACGGATGTCGAGGCGATCGAGAACCTCGACGGCTGGCTGACGACGGTCGTCGCCCGGCTCGCGCTCGATCGCCTGCGGTCCGCCCGCGCGCGCCGTGAGAGCTACGTCGGCCCGTGGCTCCCGGAGCCGGTCGCGTCGGACGACCCGGCGGACCGCGTCACGCTCGACGAGTCGGTCAGCTACGCGCTGCTGACGGTGCTCGAGCAGCTGTCGCCCGCGGAGCGCACGGCGTTCGTGCTGCACGACGTGTTCGACGTTCCGTTCGGCGAGGTCGCCGACGTGGTCGGCCGCACGCCCGAGGCGGTGCGGCAGCTCGCCTCGCGTGCCCGGCGCCAAGTCACGCGCGAGCGCCCGCGCTTTGCCGCCTCGCGCACCGAGCACGATCGCGCCGTGCGCGCGTTCGCTCAGGCGGTCGCCGAGGGCAACCTCGAGGGCCTCGTCGCGGTGCTCGATCCGGGTGTCGTCTGGACCTCGGACGGCGGCGGCCGCGCGATCGCCGCGCGCAGGCCCCTGCGCGGCGGGCCGCGGGTTGCGCGCGCGTGGGTGGCGATCAGCCGCAGGGCCGCGCACGAACCGCTCGAGATCAACCTCAACGGGCGGCTCGGGCTCATGCTCCCGGGCGGCGACGGCCACCGAGCGGCGCTCTCGTTCGTCGTCAGCGACGGCCGTATCACGCGCATCGACGCGATCCGCAACCCAGAGAAGCTGCGGCGCCTCTAGGCGCGGCCGCTAAGTGCGGGTTATCCGCACGTGGGTGGGGGGGTCAACGCCCGGTGCGTTGGCGCATTCGAGTGGTTCGGTAGATATCGAACAACCCTCTCCCAACGAAGGTAGGTCCAGATGCCTCTCTCCAAGGCACTCCTCACCGCCGTCGCTCTCGGAGCGGCGGCACTCGCGCCCTCAGCGGCACACGCCGCCGAGGGCTTCACGGGTGTGACGGCCGGCGGCAACGTCGTCCAGTTCCAGAGCGACTCGGTGCCGGCTGTGCGCCATGCGCCCAAGCACGTGACCGGACTCGCGGCCGGCGAGACCATCGTCGGCCTGGATCGCGCGCCCTCGGGCGAGCTGCTCGCCCTCACGTCCGCGGGCAACATCGCCGCGCTCGATGCGGCGACCGGCAAGGCGGTCGTGAAGTACCCCGCGCCGGTGACCGGCGCGGTCGATGCCAACGCCGCGGTCACGTTCGCCGTGGCGCCCAACGGCGCCACCGCGCGCATCCTCACCGCCGACCGCGACCTCACCGTCGACCTCGCCACCGGCAAGGCGACCGCCGGCACGGGCCTGACGTTCGCCGCCGGCGATCACCACGCCGGCGCGAAGGCGGCACCCGCGCTCGACTACGAGGCCGACGGCCGCCTGATCGGCGTCGACTCCGGCCAGAACGCCATCGCAGCCCAGACCGCCCTCGGCGTGCCGACGCTGGGCACGCTGACCGGCGCGCCGTACAAGGCCGTTGAGCCTGTGCGCTCGACCGTCGCTTCCGACGGCACCGTGTGGACCGCGACCAAGCGGAGCAGCACCACCCGCCAGTCGGGCTTCGGGAGCTACAACCCGATGACCGGCCGCATGACCGGCCGTATCCTCGGCGTCGAGCTGGCCGCGGTCGCCGCCGACGGCACGGTGGCCGACGACACGACCAACCCGAAGGCCACGATCAGCGGCAAGGTCCTGCGCCGCCACGTCGCGCGCGGCGGCTCGTACTCGTACTACACGGGCCTGCGCGTGAAGTCCAACGAGGCCGGGCAGGCGCTCGTCTCGCTGCGGCTCGGCGGCAAGGTCGTCGGCATGGGTCTCGCGAGCCGTTTCACCCCCGGCACGATCTCGCTGCAGATCGGGCCGAGCAGGAGCGACGCCGCCGCGCTGCGCAAGGCGGCCGCCGCCCACCGCCGCGCACTCGTGCACGTCACTGTGCACGACTGGGCCGGCAACAAGACGGTCTACGACCGCGCTGTGCGGCTGTCGCTCTAGCCGCGCCCGTGTCGCGGGGCCTGGTGCGCCCGGCCCCGCGACGCCGCGGCGAGCCGCTGTAGCTGGGCAAGGTCGATGGAGCGGGCCATCGCCAGGAAGCCCGCGCGGTTGGGGTGCAGATGGTCCCCGGCCCCGCCGATGCTGGAGTTCGGGACGAACTCGGGGCGCAGGTGACCGGGGTTGGCCGGGTCCTCCGTCGCGGCCGAGAAGTCGGCGACGCCGTCGAACGTCCCGCTGCTGCGGATGAAGTCGTTCACGGCGCGGCGTCTGGCGTCCGTTTCGGGGGTTGCGTAGTTCTCGAGGCCCGGCGCGTCGGTGCCTTCGGAGGGCGTGATCGTCGCCCCGATGATCTTGATCCCGCGGGCGTGGGCGCGCGCGACGAGCTGCTTCATCCCGTCGATGACCTGTTGCGCGGTGGCGCCGCCGCCGCCGATGTCGTTGATGCCCTCGAGCAGGATCGCGACGCGGACGTTGGAGAGACGCAGCAGGTCGCGGTCGAGCCGGACGAGCGCGCTGGGGCCATCGCACGGTGTGCAGCCGCCCGGCAGCCGCCCGATGTCCGTGACCATGTTGCCGGCGATGCCCTGGTTGACGACCGAGAGCTTCGGCCCGTGGCGGTTCTCGCGCGCGGTCAGCCGGCGCTGCAGATCGTCAGGCCAGGTGTCGTGGCCGTTGATGCTCGAGAAGAACCCGTCGGTGATCGAGTCGCCGAACGCGACCACAGTTGCGGCGTCGGGGCGGCGAACCTCGAGCCCCGAGAGGAAGAACCACGACGTCGTCGAGTGCGGGAAGGCCTCGTCGTCGGGGTCGGCGGTGTGGTCGCCCGCGCCGGGATCGGTGATGTACGACGTCATGAAGGACGCCGCATGCCAGGTCATCGGCCCGCTCGTGCCGTTGACATGCACGCTGACGGCGAGGTTGTCCTTGGGGCGCGTCGGCAGGGACAGCGGGACCGGATCGGTTTCGGCCTCCTGCCCGGCGGGGACAGTGACCGACCGTTGCCCGGAGAACGTCACGGTCCGGGTACTGCCCGGCTCGACCGTCCCAGCCGTGTCCTGAACGGCGAGCGTGACATGTCCGAAGGTCACCGGCTGCGTGCCGAACACGTTGGTCAGCCGCAGCTTCCAGGCGCGCCCGCCGATGCTCGGGTGAATGATCATCCGCAGCGTCTGATCGCGGGCGACGTTGTCGGGGAAGGCGGACTTCAGCAGCGGCCCGGTGGCGTTCGGCCCCAGCGGCCCGGTGGGGCCGGGCTGGGCGACCTCGTAGCCCGCTGGGTAGAGCGCCTGCTCGCCGGTCGTCCACGACTCGACCCACTGCGACGCCGCCTGGCTGGCCGGCGCCGCGGCGAGCGACCCGAACAGCACAGCGGCGAGCACCAACGTCTTGACACGAAGCGACCTCATCAAAGCTCCTTCGGCTGGACCGCGCAGAACGCAGACGAATACCCATCGACGAAGCACGGAAACCGGAACGTCGGCGGCCTGACATCTCCCGCCCCGCTGCGAGGCGGCGCGCGGTCAGGCGGCGCGCGAGTACTCGAGCGCGGGATCGTCGGCCGGCCGGCCCGCCCAGTCGGCACGGTAGCCGCGGTACGAGTCCGCGCCCTCGCCGCCGAAGTGCGCGTCGAAGAGCACCCGACCCGCGCGGTCGAACTCCGTCACGTACGGCTGCTCCCCCCAACCGACGAAGACGTGGCCGTTCGGGAGGAACTGCGCGTTGCCCTGACTACCGGCGAGCAGCTTCTTCGGATGCGCGTAGCTCCGGACGAGGGTCGTGCGATGCGCCGACTCGTCCACGTCCAG
>Ga0081455_10000823_pt2 | contig 27535 bp, 24 predicted proteins | sample TabmetS3T2R1_FD_70207 | JGI IMG/M metagenome (GOLD analysis project Ga0081455, IMG submission 70207) | Tabebuia heterophylla rhizosphere microbial communities from the University of Puerto Rico - S3T2R1 | ecosystem: Host-associated > Plants > Roots > Rhizosphere ...
CAAATCTCTCAAGAGATTTGTGCGGAAAATACATCTCTGACTAATTCGTCTCGAGACGAACAAGAAATACTCCTGCTTCAAGCAGTTCTATCAAAGAAATTTGGCATGGAGAAGCTGGCGTGCGCGGGGATTGCTTGCAAATTGATAGAGCGAGGTGCATTTCCGGAATGGGATGCTGAGTACGTGATAGCTCAACCCCCAATAGCGTCGACTGCCTCGCATTCGTCCTAAAGCGTCTCAGCTTCGGCTCAGGTGCTTGAGCTTGCGCAGCACCTTCACGCATCATCGGCTGCGCGGCGGCGAGCGGGATGTCTCACGCTCAAAACCACAACTTCACCCTTCACGGAGTCGACGCGATAGTAGATGAGGTAGCGATATTTGGGGACAACCGCCTTGCGCACCAACTTCAGGGATTGGATGCGACCGAAGTCAGGGTGTTCACCGATCAGTTGCAGCGTCTTCACGATCGCAGCGCGCACACGTTTTGCCCCGGACGGACTCTCAGCGCCAATGAAGTCGGCTATGTTTTGCAGATCTCGGACCGCTTGCCGCGCTAACCGCAGTCTCATTGCTCGAAGCGTTTGAAGGCGGCCTCGACCTCCGCCTCAGAGGCGAATTCGCCGCGTTCCGCTTCTTCAAGACCTTGCAGAACGAAGGGCAGATCCGCCGGATCTATCTCTTCAGGCTCAGTCACGGCCATATCGAGGATCATTCGGGCGATTTCGTCCTGAGCATCGGGAGAAAGCTGCCGCACAACCTCCAGGGCTTTATCCAAAAGCTTGGTCATGCGGCGCCAGCTCTCTAGTTGTCCAAGAAGCTCCGCAGCTTCCGTGACCGGCTCGGGTGCTTGAGCTTGCGGAGGGCTTTCGCTTCGATCTGGCGGATGCGCTCGCGGGTGACCGAGAATTGCTGGCCGACTTCTTCGAGCGTGTGGTCGGTGTTCATGCCGATGCCGAACCGCATGCGCAGCACGCGCTCTTCGCGCGGCGTGAGCGATGCGAGCACGCGCGTCGTCGTCTCGCGCAGGTTCGAGTGGATCGCCGCGTCGATCGGCAGGATCGCGTTCTTGTCCTCGATGAAATCGCCGAGGTGGGAATCTTCCTCGTCCCCGATCGGCGTCTCGAGAGAGATCGGCTCCTTCGCGATCTTCAGCACTTTGCGCACCTTCTCGAGCGGCATGGCGAGTTTCTCCGCCAGCTCCTCGGGCGTCGGCTCGCGGCCGATCTCGTGCAGCATCTGCCGGCTCGTGCGGACGAGCTTGTTGATCGTCTCGATCATGTGCACGGGAATGCGGATGGTGCGTGCCTGGTCAGCGATCGAGCGCGTGATCGCCTGCCGGATCCACCATGTGGCATAGGTCGAGAACTTGTAGCCGCGGCGATACTCGAACTTGTCGACCGCCTTCATCAGGCCGATGTTGCCTTCCTGAATGAGGTCGAGGAACTGCAGGCCGCGGTTCGTGTACTTCTTCGCGATCGAGATGACGAGGCGCAAATTCGCCTCGACCATTTCCTTCTTGGCCTGACGGGCTTCCTTCTCGCCCTTCTGCACGGTCTGCACGATGCGGCGGAACTCGGAGAGCTCGAGACCCGTCTCCTGCGCGAGCTTCTGAATCTCGGCGCGGATGTCGTGGATCGGCTGCTTCTCCTTCTGGATGAAATCCTTCCAGCCGCGACCCGTCAGCCTGCTTACGCGGCGCGCCCAATTCGGGTCGAGCTCGTGGCCGAGATAATGCTTCAGGAATTCCTCGCGGTTGACGCGATGGCTGTCCGACAGCCGGAGCAGTCGACCCTCCAGCGAGACGACGCGGCGGTTGATGCCGTAGAGCTGATCGACCAGCGCTTCGATGCGGTTGTTGTTGAGGCGCAGACCCTTCACAAGCTCGACAAGCTCGCCGCGCAGCTTCTCGCGCTTCTTGTCCTGCTGGGGCGAGAAATCCTCGCTCGCCATCTTCGCCGTGACGAGCGCGTCCTGCAGCTTGCGCAGCTTCTTGTACTCGGCGGCGATGTTGTCGAAGATTTCGAGCACCTTCGGCTTCAGCTCGTTCTCCATCGCGGCGAGCGACAGCGAGTTCTCGTCGGCCTCGTCGAAATCCTCTTCGCCTTCGGGAGCCTCTTCGGTCTCCGGCGCCTCGGCCTCTTCACTCTCGGCGGCCTCGGCCGGCACTTGCGGCGGACCGCCGTCCGGGCCCTGACCATAGGTCGCGTCGAGATCGATGATGTCGCGCAGAAGAATGCGGCCCTCGTTCAGTTCGTCGCGCCAGATGATGATGGCGCGCATCGTCAGCGGGCTTTCGCACAGGCCGCCGATCATGGTCTCGCGGCCGGCTTCGATGCGCTTGGCGATCGCGATTTCGCCCTCGCGCGACAGAAGCTCGACCGAGCCCATCTCGCGCAGATACATGCGCACCGGATCGTCCGTGCGGTCGAGCGGCTCGGCGCCCTCGGCCTTAGTGACGGCGCCTTCGCCGCGCGTCGCCGGAAGCTCCGCTTCGGCCTCTTCGCTTTCCTCGTTCTCGATGACGTTGATGCCCATCTCGGACAGCATCGACATCGTGTCCTCGATCTGCTCCGAGGACACCTGATCGGATGGCAGAACCTTGTTCAGCTCTTCATAAGTGACGTAGCCGCGGCTCTTCGCGCGCGTGATCATCTTGCGCACGGCCTGATCGGTGAGATCGAGCAGCGGCGGATCCTGACCCTCTTCGCGCGCCTCGCCGCCTTCCGCGGGCGTTTCGCCCGGTGTCTTTGCAAGGCCGCGGTTGTCGTTCGCCGTGCGCTTCGGTGTAACCTTCGGTGCTGTCATGTCGTCGTCTGTCCTGAACGCGTCTCTTACGCGTCTACAAACCCATTAACGTGCCTGGGGCGGATTGGTTGGGCGCGAACAATGCCTGCCATTCTCCACGGAGCGCCTCATACTGACGGCGCAGCTCGCTGTTCAACGGATCCGCCGCAACCTGCGCGGCCTTCTGGTCGATCTCGCTTTGCAGCACAGGCATGCGAACCCGGCGTTCAAAAGCCGCGCGCCAGACCTCCTCCGCCTCGTGGTCCGGCAAATCGCTCCACGCGCGACGGCGACGGCGGACAATCTCCCGCATCGCCAGCGCGTCGGCCAGGCCAAGTATGCCACATGATTGCAAGTGGTCCCTTACCGAGACCGTGTCAAGCCCGGCCCCACAACTGGCCAGATGTATGAGTTCATTGCAGATTTTGTCAAGCGGCGGGGCGTGAAATTCGAGGTCGGACAACCGCTCCCCCATACGGTCGAGAAGGGCCGGATGGTCGAGCAGCATGACCAGAAGCTCGGCCTCGGCATCGGCCAGGAAGGGGTCCATCGCCCCCCCGGCCGAACTCCGGGCCAGCGCCGTCCGCTTGAGGCTGGGGGTCGCGCCCGGAAGGGGCCCGGCCATGCGGGCACGGGGCGGCCCCCCCTGGGCAGGGGGCGGAGCGGCGAACAGGGCGTCCACCCTCGCCCGCAGCTCCTGGGCGTAGTGGGTGCGTACGGCCGGGTCCGCGATGCCTTTGATAAGCGCACGCAGGCGCCGCTCGAGATCGGCGCGGCGCTCGGGCGTGTCGATGGGGGCGAGCGCCCGCTCGCGCTCCCAAATCAGGTCGATCAGGGACTGCGGCGTCGCAAGGCAAGCCTTGAGGGCCTCGGGCCCCTGGGCGCGGACGAGGTCGTCGGGGTCGAGCCCTTCCGGCAGCAAGGCGAAGCGGACCGAGCGCCCGGCCCGCACGAGTGGCAGCGCCAAGTCGGCGGCCTTGGCGGCGGCGCGCTGACCCGCGGCATCCCCGTCGAAACAGAGAATGGGCTCGGCCGCCATCCGCCACAAAAGCTCGAGTTGCTCAGCGGTGAGTGCGGTGCCGAGCGGGGCCACGGCATTCGGGAAGCCGGCGCCGTGGAACGCGATCACATCCATATAGCCTTCGCAGACGATCAGCGTCTCAGCTTTGGCCTCGCGGGCACGGGCGTAGTTGAACAAGAGCCGGCCCTTGTGAAACAGCGGCGTTTCCGGCGAATTCAGATATTTGGGCGCCTTGTCGTCGGCGACGAGAATGCGCCCGCCGAAGCCCACGACACGGCCGCGCTCGTCGGCGATCGGAAACATGAGCCGCTCGCGAAAACGGTCAATCACTTCGCCGGTTTCATCCCGCTTCAGGACGAGGCCAGCCTCGAGCATCAGCTCGACGGAGACATCCTGAGCGCGCAAGTGCTGCAGAAGCGATGTCCGCCCGGTCGTAACGCCGAGGCCGAAGGTATCCCAAAGAGCGGGGCCGCATCCGCGCCCGTCGAGATAACTCCGGGCATTGGCACCACGCGCGGATTTGAGCTCCGAGGCAAAGAATCGGGCGGCGAGATCGAGCACGTCGTGAAGCGATTTGCGGCGCTGGTGTGCCGCCTCGTCGCGCGGGGACTTGGGCGGCATCTGAAGCCCCGCCTCTGCCGCCAGCCGCTCGACCGCTTCCGGGAAGCTCAAGCCATCGAGCTGCTGCAGAAAGCCGATGGCATCACCCGACACCCCACAGCCGAAGCAGTGGAAAAAGCCCTTGGCCTCATCCACGTGAAAGGACGGCGATTTCTCGCCATGAAAGGGGCAGCAGGCCCAGAAATCCCGGCGGCGAAGATTGGTCTTCCGGGCATCCCAACTCACGCGCCGGCCGACAATTTCCGACAGGGACACGCGCGAGCGCAGGGTGTCCAAAAAATCCGGCGGAAAGGACATTGGGAAGACGCAGATGGTTAATAAGTCGTTAACCGCACTCTAGCACGGTCGACTGATTCGCGAGCGCGCGAGTCGAACGTTCTCCCCACAAAAGGCGGCGGGTCCGCCAAGAGAGCGGATTGACGCCCGCGTGTCTTTCCCCCATGTTTTTCTCATTGGCCATAACCACGTGTAACTCTAATGCGCGAACCTCCCTATGACCTTCGAGCCAAAAAGCAGACTGTCAGCCTGACGCTCAACGCTGACCTTTATGCGAAGGTGAAGGCCGCAGGTCTCAACGCTTCGCAGGTGGCGGAAGACGCTCTGTCCCAGGCCTTGGCTCGAGCTCTGGCGGAAAAAATCAAGGCCGAGATCCGGCAGGATCTGGACGCCTACAACCGATACGTCGAGGAGCACGGCTCACCGGCCGAGCTGGCACGCGGCCACTACGGCGCGCTGGAATGAGGCAGTTCGATGTCTATCCCAACCCGGTGACGCGCGCGCAGAAGGCTTTCCCGTTTGTTGCTGTTGTGCAGTCCGATCTCGCCGATACCGGCCGAGATCGCATCGTCGCGTTTCTTGCGCCGCTCGCGGCCGTCCCGACGGTCGCGGGTCGACTCATGCCTGTGGTGAGCATCGGCGACGATGCCTTCGTGCTCTTTCTGCCATCGCTGACAAACCTGCCGGCAAACGATCTCGTCGATGCCCGGGGCTCCATCCGAGCCGAACGCGACCGAATCGTCGAAGGATTGGATTGGTTGTTTCTCGGCGTGTGATGCTGCGGCGCAGGCAGCTATTGCGGCTTGCTGAGCAGCTCGCGCATGACGGCGCTCGCCTTGCCGAAATCCATCTGGCCGGCGAAGCGCTCCTTGAGCCGTGCCATCGCACGGCCCATCTCCTTCACGCCGCAGATGCCGAGCTCCTTCACCACCGCCTCGGAGGCGGCGCGAATCTCTTCGGGCCCGAGCTGGCGCGGGAGGAACTCCTCGATGATGGCGATTTCGTCGCGCTCCTGAGCGGCGAGCTCGGGACGGCCGCCCTTCTCGAACACGTCGGCCGACTCGTGGCGCTGCTTCACCATCTTCGCGAGCACCTGCAGGATCTCGTCGTCGGTCACGCCACCACAGCGGTCTTCCGTGCGCGCGGCGATGTCGCGATCCTTGATGGCCGCCAAGATGAGTCTCAGTGTGGAAACGCGGCGCTGATCCTTGGCCTTCATGGCCGTCTTCAGCGCTTCGCTCAATTCGATGCGCATAGGCGCCTCCGCGAGCCGCGGGCAAACCGCGGCGGAAGGGGGGCACTCTAGTCTCAATCTTAACAAACCGCAACTGCGGTAATTCATTGATTTATCTTGTCTTTTCAAACCGACCCGATGTTGACGGCACCCCTTTCGTCGCCTAAGGTCCCGCCAATCCGGAGAGCCCCCATGACCCCAGCTTCGACCCCAACCGCCGAAACGGCGGTCCCGCCGTCGCGCAACGACAAACCCACCGGCGCGCTCGTTCTCGCCGACGGCACGGTCTTTTTCGGCCGCGGGCTGGGAGCTGCGGGTGTCGCGGTCGGCGAGGTGTGCTTCAACACGGCGATGACCGGCTATCAGGAGATCCTGACCGATCCCTCCTACGCCGCGCAGATCGTGACCTTCACGTTCCCCTATATCGGCAATGTCGGCACGAATGAAGACGACCAGGAAGCCGTGAACACCGCCGTGCGCGGCCTCGTCATGCGGGCCGACATCACATCGCCTTCGAACTATCGCAGCGCGCGCGCGCTCGATCGCTGGCTCCCCGCGCGCAATCTTGTCGGCTTGTCCGGCATCGACACGCGCGCGCTGACACGCCTCATTCGCGAGAAGGGCATGCCGCGCGGCACGATCGCCCACGCGCAGGACGGTGTGTTCGATGTCGGCGCGCTGCGCGCGAAGGCTGAAGCCTGGGCCGGCCTCGAAGGCCTCGACCTCGCGAAGGACGTCACTTGTCGGCAGAGCTTCACATGGGATGAGACCGCGTGGCGATGGGGCACGGGCTATGGCCGCCAGGACCATCCGACGCGCCACGTCGTCGTGCTCGACTACGGCGTGAAGCACAACATTCTCCGCCGCGCCGCCACCGCCGGCTGCCGGCTCACCGTGCTGCCCGCGGCGTCGACGCTGGCGGATGTTCTGGCGCACAAGCCCGACGGCGTGCTGCTCTCCAACGGCCCGGGCGACCCGGCGGCAACCGGCGCTTATGCGGTGCCGGTCATTCGCGGTCTGATCGAAAACGATCTGCCTGTGTTCGGCATCTGTCTCGGTCATCAGATGCTGGGCTTGGCGCTCGGCGCGCGGACCGTGAAGATGAAGCAGGGCCATCACGGCGCGAACCATCCGGTCAAGGATTTGAGCACCGGGAAGGTCGAGATCGTGTCGATGAATCACGGCTTTGCGGTCGACCGCGACAGCCTGCCGAAGGACGTGATCGAGACGCATGTCTCTCTGTTCGACGGCACCAATTGCGGCTTGGCGCTCAAGAACAGGCCCGTCTTCTCGGTGCAATATCACCCGGAAGCCTCGCCCGGCCCGCAAGACAGCCATTATCTCTTCAAGCGCTTCACGGATGCCATCGACGCGCGGCGTTGACGGTCCAGGCTCAATCTTTAGTCCCGCGAGTGATGCGGCGGAAGCGTATCCAGGACTTCGTTGTAGTGTAGGCGCCAACTGACGATAAGAACAGAAGCATCGCTGCGCCTGGTACGAAATGTGACACCAGAAAAGCCGTGAACCCGCCAATGCATGCGAGCGTAAAGAGCGCACCAGAAAGCAGATAATGACGCTGAAAACGACGCGGGACCGACCCGTCAAAAGCATAGTGTCTGATAGCGAAACGGTAAGTGTAATCGTCTCGCATTTGGATCGGCAAGTATTTCCTGATTCCCTCGGTTGAGGAGCGCTCAAAATAAGCGCCTGCAGAAGCGGCTATGAGGCTCACAACAACAACCATCAGCTTGAACATTCAGGCACTCTCGACAGCGAAAGATAATAAGTGGTGATTGGCGGATTGTTGTGCTCGCAATTGTCCACTCCAGCCAATTCCCCTCAACTTCGGACTGCCTCGCTTACGCTCCACGGCGAAGCCATGATTGCGTCTATTCCATCGAAAGCGACCATCCATTTTTACGGTTGATTGAGGGAAGCACCGCATTATCGCAAAGATGATCGGAGGTAGGCCGTGAGTTCGCTTTCTTTCTCGAGACTTGCGATCGTTGTTGGGGCGACGCTCGTCGTGAAACTCGTATCAGCCGCCTTTCCATCGCCATCTCACTCGTCCGGAGCAACGCACGGCGAATTCATGAAGGCTCTCACCTCGGATTCCACGCTCAACAATCTTGCGGCAAACCTTTCCCGCGACGTGCCTCTCGAGTGGGGCGTGTCAGCAGCCTCCTTCGACAAGCAGCGTTTCTCCCGCCAGTTCACAGGTTGCATGAAATCCGCCGTAAACGACAAATTCGCGCGCCATGACCCCGAGCTAGGCGAGACGCTGGCTGACCGGAACGACGCCATTAGAATCACGAATGATCTGGCGCAGGGATGCCTTTCGAAGCTCAGAAGCAGCTTTCTCTAGGCTCGCATCGGACGCCACGGCTTACCGACAAACGCCCCGGGGCCGCCTACGGGGGCCTGCGGATTTTCCCTATTTGTACGAGGACCGCCGCTCGGACCTGGTGGACTGTCGTCGCACGCCAGCAGGGGTCGCGCCCGGAAACCTCGCCCGACCCACAAGACTGTCACGATTCAAGTGCTTTACAGACGCCATGGACGCACGGCCTTGGTTAACGATAACATTGCTCCTCACATCTTTTGACATTGGGGGGATGTCATGTGGGGGAGTCGCGTTAAGGATTTGAGAAAAGAAGCGCTCGGTATTGTCGAGCGGACGCCTGGCGGGATTGGACATTTGGAGCTGATTGACCGGCTCCTGGAACGACAGCCCCGCCGTCGCAGGGACGAAGTGCAGCAAGTTGTTGCACGTCTCGACGAAGACTTTGATCGACGGATCTTTCGTCTTCCCGGCGGCACCATCGTTTCGCTGGATGAATTCAGGGCAGACTATGCGAGGGATACTTCACCGTCGCCCATCCAAGAAATGCCGGATGAAGCCACTGTCTATCCCGCTTGCCGACAGTTCTTGCTGGATCAACGGTTGGTCGACCGCTGCGAGATAACCGCCGACTTCAAACCGATTGTCGCCGGAAATGGTCCTGATCTGCTGGGCATTCAATTTGATCACGAGATGGCGGAACATCACGCCCAGAGAGAACTCATCGCGTTTGAAGTGAAGGTTACCTCCAATGCCGGCGCCGTCAGGGGCGCTTTGTGGCAAGCCCTTTCATACAAGGTCTTTGCTCACCGTGCCTACGTGATCATGCCGAGGCCAAAGCTGTCGAAGCAAACCGAAGTGTTGGAATCACGCTGCTACCACCACGGGATCGGATTGATTTATCTCGATTTGAAGGCTGCTCCCGTTGCTCTGGACATTCGATTTCCCAGTCGCTCGGAGTTTCCTCACATGGCGATGACCCGCCTGGTCAAAGCGGAATTGTTGAAGCAGCTCCCGACGCAATATGCTTCGCTTTTCTCCTGAGCGGTTGGACCATCCGGGGCTCGCCGTTGTGCGGCGGCAGTCCCGGATGACGATGCTCTACCGGCAATCGCCCCAGCGATCGGGCGATGCGCCGGGGCCGCCTGCGGGGCCGGGCGGGTTTTCCCAGTTGGTGCCGGGGCCGCCTCGGGGACCGGGCGGATTGTCGTCGCGATCGAGGCGCCAACAGCGGTCGCGATCGTTCCACGAGCGCCAGCTGTCGCCCCGATAGTACCAGTAGCGGCCGTGGTAATAGCCGTAAGGCGGCGCACCTGCGACAAAGTCGGGAGCGGCATGGTGGCGGTAGTGATGCGGATGCTCATATGAAGCGCAGCCCGCGGTGACGACAGCGGTCAGCGCCAGGACTCCGAGGACCCTCGATTTTGGCATTGCACGTCCTTCCTGCGTTGCGCGGGGCGTCGGGCGCCCCATTTGTTCAACGCAGAACGACCTCGATTCGCTCATTGAGCTGGCGGCCGGCCGCGGTGGCGTTCGAGGCAATGGGGGCGGCGGCCCCTGCCCCTTCCGCCTGAACGCGGCCTGCCGCCACGCCGAAGTTCGAGATCAACGCAGCCACGATCTGCTGGGCGCGCTGGCGTGTGAGGGCCTGAGCGCGATCGGGCGGCAAGTCGTTGGTCGTGTGGCTCACGATCAGAACGTTCACGCTGGGATTGGCTTGCAGATAGTCCGCAATCTTTTGCACGGCTGGACGCGCATCGAGCCGCAACACGGATGAGCCCGGATCGAACGCCAGGTCGTAAAGCGGCATATGGCCATCCTCATCGAGTCCTGTCTTGAGGGCATAGGCGGTGGTGAAGGACACCGGCGACGGATCGGCCGTATCGGCGTTGACGACATCAATGCGCGCAAGCGCGCCGGCCGTGCTCGCGCCTGTCGAGGCTGTCGTATCTGATTGCGGGGCGCTCACATAGACCGCGACGAAGAGATCGCCGCCCGGACGCGGCAAACGCGCCGCCAGATAGCGCTGCTCCGCTTCGAGCCCGGCGAAAAGCTTGTCGTCGCCCGCGACCGCCGCGCTGAACGCAGCCCCGCCGCAGGCCATGCCCTGACACCGGAACAGCATCTGAAAGCCCGCCTGACCGAGCGCCTGAATATAATGGCCGTAGAGATCCGCCGCCCCTTTGCCGGAGCCCGCGCGATAGGTCACGCGCTCGGCCCTTCCGGACACAGGCATGGTGGACGAGACGTTGCGGGCCGCGCCGCCCATCATTGCGGCGGGTGCGACATAAAGGGCGTAAGGCGTTTCATCCAATGCCTTTGCCGCGACAATCTCGCTGCCTTCGAGACGGGTGATGAACGGGGGATCCTTCGCCCCCGCGACATCCGCCGCCTGCGCGTCCGCTCCCCAAAGCCCCCAAACGCCCAGATTCGCGGCCATCGCGGCCGGAATCACCAAACGCCTGATCACACCATTCCCCCTGTTACGCACGCATGCCGGGAAGCCGCAGTTTACTACGGGTCGGGCCTTGGGAAGAAAGTCTTTCCATCGCGGCAAATCTCGCTTATGACTCCGCGGCTTCACGGCAACCGCGGTCAGACGGCCCTCCCGGCAATCGCCTCCGCGCGGGCTTGAAAGCGCGCTTGTCTTAGGGGGCGCGTCGCAGGAAGGAGGCGAGGCACCCCGCTCTGCCGCGAAAACGATGCCCAAACGCACCGACCTCAAATCCATTCTCATCATCGGCGCCGGCCCCATCGTCATCGGCCAGGCCTGCGAGTTCGACTATTCCGGAACGCAAGCCTGTCGCGCGCTGAAGGCCGAGGGCTATCGCATCATCCTTGTGAACTCCAATCCGGCCACCATCATGACGGACCCGGATCTGGCGGACGCGACCTATATCGAGCCGATCACGCCGGACATGGTGGCGAAGATCATCGCGCGCGAACGACCCGATGCACTTTTGCCGACCATGGGCGGCCAGACCGCTCTCAACGTCGCCCTGAAGCTCGCCGACATGGGCGTGCTCGAGGAATTCGGCGTCGAGCTCATCGGCGCCAATCGCGCGGCGATCGAAAAGGCCGAGGATCGCCTGCTGTTTCGCCAGGCGATGGAACGCATCGGGCTGGAATGCCCGAAGAGCGCCGCGGCGCATACGCTTGCAGAAGCTTGGGCAGCCCTCGACCTCGTCGGACTGCCCGCGATCATCCGGCCGTCCTTCACACTTGGGGGCACCGGCGGCGGCGTCGCCTATAACCGCGCCGAGTTTGCCGACATCGTCGAGCGCGGCCTCGACGCCTCGCCCACGACCGAAGTGCTGATCGAGGAATCCGTGCTCGGCTGGAAGGAGTACGAGATGGAGGTCGTCCGCGACAAGGCGGACAACTGCATCATCATCTGCTCGATCGAGAACGTCGATCCGATGGGCGTGCACACCGGCGATTCGATCACGGTGGCGCCAGCGCTGACGCTGACCGACAAGGAATATCAGATCATGCGCGATGCCTCGATCGCGGTATTGCGCGAGATCGGCGTCGAGACCGGCGGCTCGAACGTGCAGTTTGCTGTCAATCCGGCGGATGGCCGCCTTGTCGTGATCGAAATGAACCCGCGTGTGTCGCGCTCCTCGGCGCTCGCCTCGAAAGCGACGGGCTTTCCGATTGCGAAGGTGGCGGCACGCCTTGCCGTGGGCTACACGCTCGACGAGCTCACCAATGACATCACGGGGGCGACACCCGCATCCTTCGAGCCCACCATCGATTACATCGTGACGAAAATTCCGCGCTTCGCGTTCGAAAAATTTCCTGGCGCCGAGCCCGTGCTCACGACCTCGATGAAATCGGTCGGCGAGGCGATGGCGATCGGGCGCACTTTCCCCGAATCGCTGCAGAAGGCGCTGCGCTCGCTCGAAACCGACCTCACCGGGCTCGACGAGATCGAAGTGCCGCAGCTCGGCGAGGGCGACGACATCAATTCTTTGCGTGCGTCGCTCGGCCGTCCGACGCCGGACCGGCTCCGCTTCATCGCGCAAGCGATGCGCGAAGGGTTCACCAACGACGAGATCCACCGGCTCTGCCAGATCGATCCGTGGTTCCTCGAGCAGATCAAGCTCATCGTCGACACGGAAGCCCATGTCCGCGCCAATGGTCTGCCGAAGGACGCCGCGGGCTTGCGCGCGCTCAAGGCGATGGGCTTTTCCGATGCGCGGCTCGCAACGCTGATCGACGCATCCGAGTCCCAGGTGGCGCAGATACGCGAACGGCTCGGCATCACGCCGGTCTTCAAACGCATCGACACCTGCGCGGCGGAGTTCGAGGCGAAGACGCCCTACATGTACTCAACCTACGAGACGCCTTTCGCGAATGGGTTGCCCGAATGTGAGAGCCAGCCGACCGCCGCCAAGAAGGTGATCATCCTGGGCGGCGGGCCGAACCGCATCGGCCAGGGCATCGAGTTCGATTATTGCTGCTGCCACGCCGCCTTCGCGCTCGGCGACGCGAAGCTCGAAACGATCATGGTCAACTGCAATCCAGAGACCGTGTCGACGGACTACGACACCTCCGACCGGCTTTATTTCGAGCCGCTGACGGAAGAAGACGTGCTCGCGCTCATTCGCGTCGAGCAGCAGAAGGGCACGCTGCTCGGCGTCATCGTGCAGTTCGGCGGGCAGACGCCGCTCAAGCTCGCGACCGCGCTCGAGCAGGCCGGCGTTCCAATCTTAGGCACGCCGGTGGATGCCATCGATCTGGCCGAGGATCGCCGTAGGTTCCAGACCCTGCTGAACACTCTGGGTCTGAAGCAGCCAGCCAATGCCATCGCCACCAATCCCGACGAAGCACTGGCAGCGGCGGACTCCGTGGGCTATCCCGTCGTGATTCGGCCATCTTATGTGCTGGGCGGGCGCGCGATGGAAATCGTGCGCGACGAGGCGCATATGCGCCGCTCGTCCCAGAAGCTGTTTCTCGATTTTCCCGACAATGTCGTGCTGATCGACAAATATCTGCACGACGCCATCGAGGTCGATGTCGACGCGCTGGCCGATAAAGACCAGGTGTTCGTGGCAGGCATCATGGAACATATCGAGGAAGCGGGAATCCATTCCGGCGATTCCGCGTGTTCCTTGCCGCCCTACTCCCTTAGCGCCGACATGATCGCCGAGCTCGAACGCCAGACGGTGGCCCTCGCCAAAGGGCTCGGCGTTATAGGGCTGATGAATGTCCAATACGCGATTCAGGAGGGCGTCGTGTATGTGCTCGAGGTCAATCCGCGCGCGAGCCGCACCGTTCCCTTCGTCGCCAAAGCGATCAAGCAGCCGATCGCCAAGATCGCCGCGCGCGTCATGGCTGGCGAGAGTCTCGCGTCGTTCGGCTTGAAGCGCCCGACCGGGAAGCACATCGCCGTCAAGGAAGCCGTCTTCCCCTTCGCGCGCTTTCCCGGTGTCGACACGATTCTCGGGCCCGAGATGCGTTCGACCGGCGAGGTCATGGGTCTCGACAGCACGTTCGAGCGTGCCTTCGCCAAGAGTCAGCTTGCCGGCGGCACGCGCGTGCCGCTCAAGGGCACCGTTTTCATTTCGGTGAAGGATACCGACAAGCGTCAGGTCGTCGCTCCCGCGCGCGTCTTGCAGGAGATGGGGTTTCGTCTGATCGCGACCGGCGGAACCGCTCGGTTCCTCGCGTCACAGGGCATCACCGTCGAGACCATCAACAAGGTTCTCGAAGGCCGTCCGCACATCGTCGACGCGATGAAGAACGGCGAAGTCGATCTCGTCTTCAACACCACCGAGGGCATTCAGGCGATGGCCGACTCCTTCGAGATCCGGCGCACCGCACTGCTCGGTAAAATCCCCTATTACACGACGATCGCCGGTGCGCGGGCCGCCGTCATGGGCATCAAGTCGGCGCGTTTGGGCGACCTTGGGGTCGCGCCTTTACAATCTTACACTTGACAGGCCCCCCGGCCGGGTGAAAGCCTTTTCATCCGCCGTCGGCTGTTCCGGGCCCCTAAACCGGCCCGGAGACAAGCGGGGCAACGGCTTGTAAACCTTCCTGACGCTGCCGATATGTCAACCTTTCTTGTGCCACCGTTTGGTTTGGCCCCATTTTTGGGTTGGTCCAAACTGGGCGAGGTATCGGCCCCAACAGTGATGCTTGAGATAAAATGCTGATTGAAAAGATTCCCATGACCGCCGCCGGCTATGCCAATCTCGAGGCGGAGATCAAGCGCTTGAAGACGATCGAGCGGCCGGCGGTGATTCGGCAGATCGAGGAAGCGCGCGCGCATGGCGATCTGTCGGAGAATGCGGAATACCACGCAGCCAAGGAGCGCCAAGGCTTCATCGAAGGCCGGGTCATGGAACTCGAGGACAAGATCAGCCGCGCCCAGGTGATCGACGTCTCCAAGCTCTCGGGCAAGACCATCAAGTTCGGCGCGACGGTGACCCTCGTCGACGAGGACACGGACGAGGAGAGCCGCTACCAGATCGTGGGCGAGTTCGAAGCCGACGTGAAGGAAGGCCGCATCTCGATCGTCTCGCCCATGGCGCGCGCGCTGATCGGCAAGACGGTGGGCGACACCGTCGAAGTCGCTACCCCCGGCGGCGGACGCTCCTACGACATCCTCAAGGTCGAGTTCGCCTGAGCTTCGCTCAGAGCGTAGGGCCATCCTTCGAAGACGGCCACTTCGCGGCCTCCTCAGGATGAGGTCCGTGAATTATCAAAAAATAAGAATCTCACGCTGAGGAGCCCGCGCAAGCGGGCGTCTCGAAGCATGGCCAAAATCTCCATCCATGGAGAACGAGTCCCCCATCGAGGCCTGAAACGCCGCTACCGGCTTGCCAGCGAACGCGTGACGCCTTGCCATGAATTCGGGTGGCTTGTCGATTCCACCGCGACCCAGGTGTACTCGGTCTCGTTCCAGCGTCTGATCTCGTCGTGCCGGTTGTCGAGCACGAAATAGCCGAGATCGGTGAGCGCGAGCAGCACGGCGTGGCGACGGCTCAGGATCGGGGCGGTTGGAATATCCACCACCGCGATCAGCAGCGCATTCTTCGGCCAGCCGAGCGCGGTCAGATGCGCTTTCTTCGCCAGCACATAATCTTCGCAATCGCCGACCGTTGTCGGGAAGTCCCAATGCTCGAGCACGCCCAAGCGCTGTTCGTCCGTCTCCGGACGGATTGCGGCGTTGTAAAGGTTGTTCACGGCGACAAGCTCATCCCAGCGCTCGCGCGTGAACACCGCCGTCTGTTCCTTGCCGGTCTGACACAACGAGCGGTGTCCCGCGCAGAACGCAACGTATCCGTGTGGTGGCAGCTTTGCGCCCATCGGATCGAGCGCGAGCGAGAATGTTGGAACTTGAGCACAGCTGCCGCCCAGCAACAGCATGAAGCCGCCGAGAATCGCGCCACCAAGCTGGTGCCCGCCGCGCATCCGCGCTTTTTCACGTCCTCCGCCCACGCCCCTGCCCGCTCAGCTTAGAGTCACTGCGTGGCAGTATGAACGCGAGATTAATATCGAGCAACGTGCACGCGGCCTGCAATTAAGGTTAACACGCAATTTTGTTTGCCGCGTCGCTCAAGATGCGAGGCGGACTCAGCCGAGTGAGATCGGCACACCCGTCTCGCTTTTCGACGCGCGAATCGTAAGCGATGTTTTGACGCTCGCGACGTTCGGTGCGCTCGTAAGCTCGCCGGTGAGAAATTTCTGGAAGGCCTGCAGATCGGGCGCGACGCATTTCAGAATGAAATCGATTTCGCCGTTGAGCATGTGACACTCGCGCACGAGCGGCCAGCGCACCACGCGCGCTTCGAACGCAAGCAGGTCGGCTTCGGCCTGGCTGTGCAGCCCGACCATGGCGAACACCGTGACCTCATAGCCCAGAGCACGCACATTCAACCGCGCCGCATAGCCTTCAATGATGCCGGCTTCTTCAAGCGCGCGGACCCGGCGCAGGCAGGGCGGTGGCGAGATTCCGACCCGTCGGGCGAGCTCGACATTGGTCATGCGCCCGTCGGCCTGAAGGGCGGCCAGAATCGCCCGGTCCACGGTATCGAGCTTTACGCGTTGCATTCTGGCCCTTCCCCCGGGCATGTTGGGGCGTGCGGCGGTCAAGACATATTATGTCGCATCCGCGCAATATTATGACAAAGATGACGGCTCAATCTACTCTTTCCGAAAAGCCTCTTGCCGAACCGACCGCCGTTTGGGTGCTGACGGACGGCACGGTCGGAATGGAAAACCAGGCCGTGGCCGTGGCCGAGGCGCTGGGCTTGCCGTTCGCGGTGAAGCGCGTGAAGCGGCGCGGTCTCGTCAAGGCCATGCCGACCTGGCTCCAGGTTCTGGCACCGCCCACGACCCTGTTCGGAGCCATCGAACCGGAGGGCGACACCCTCGCCCCACCCTGGCCGCGCCTTGTGATTTCGGTCGGCCGCCATTCCGTGCCGCTCGCGCTCGCCGTGAAACGAATTTCCGGCGGGCGAACGGCTGCCCTGCATATCCAAAATCCGCAAGTGCCGGCGGGATTGTTCGACCTTGTCGCCGCACCGGCTCATGATGGTCTGTCGGGCGCGAATGTGGTCGTCACCGAGGGCGCGCCTCATCGGGTGACGCCGGCTCGGCTCCAGGCGGAGGCGGCATTGTTCGCGACCCAAGTGGCGCCGCTGCCGCGTCCGCGCGTCGCCGTTCTGATCGGCGGGCAGAGCCGCGCCTACCGATTCGACGAAGCCGACGCGGCCGCGCTCGGCGCGCACCTTCGCGGGTTGAGCGAGCGCAGTGGCTGCGGGTTGCTCATCACGCCGTCGCGACGCACCGGCCCACAGAACATCGCCGCTCTGGTTGAAGCGCTCAAGATCAGCCCGGCCTTGATCTGGGACGGCGAGAGCGCCAATCCCTATTTCGGCTTTCTCGCCCATGCGGATGCCGTCATCGTGACCGAAGATTCAGTCAATATGGTCACGGAAGCCGCGGGCACAGGAAAGCCCGTCTACGTCTATCCGATGGTCGGCCGCTCACGACGTTTTCATGACTTTCACGCGCGGCTTCGCAGCCTTGGCGTCACACGCCGCTTTGACGGGACGCTCGGCTCCTGGTCATACGCCCCCATAAATGATAGCGAGAAGATCGCGGTCGCGTTGCGCCGGCTGTTGGGGACCAGGCTTTCGTCGTAAAGGATCGATGCTTCAGATCGAAACCTTCCGCAATGCGGATTTGAGCCAGGGCTGGCGGCCCGGCAACAACGCGGGCGGCGCCACGCTGTTCAAGGCGCTGGGCCATCCGCTTGCCGCGCGCAAAGGTTCCGCGCTCGTCGAGCAGCTCAAAGCGCATGGCCCGGTGGCGCTTTATGATCCCTCGGGCGCTATTGGGAATGTTCACGCCTATTACGATCTGTCCGCGCTCGACATCGCCGGCTATTTCGTTCAGCGGGTCGAGGATTTGGGCGCCACCTTCCTCGGACATCCGGCGCAGCCCCTCACGGAGATCGGGCGCTCGAAGGGCCAAGCCGTGTTCGCGCTGCTGTTCGACGCCAACAAGACGCTCGCACCGCTGCGGCATGTGTTTCCGCGCGGCGCCGAGATCGTGACGCTCGATGCACTGCGCCTGCCGGACGATATGCTCACTAACCGGAGCGCTTATCTCGATCCCCTCAACTTCGCGACCAACTTCGCGCTGTTCCGCGATCTGGGCGATGCAAGCGGCCTGCATACCCGCGTCGCCGGGGTCAATTATTGGGCATTGCCAAACAGTAGTGACGCTGTCCTCTGGCTTTGTCTCTTCGGCGCCGATGGGCAGGTGCTCGCTGAATGGCGCGAGCCCTTGCCGCCGGCGGGCGCACCGTTCGTCATCGACAGCCGCGCCGTCCGCGCGCGCTTCGGCTTGAGCGATTTCACGGGCTCGCTCTTCATCCATGCGCTTCACGGCGCGCGGCATGACGTTGTGAAATATGCCCTCGACGTCGACGGTGAAGAGGGCCTCGCGCTGTCCTGCAGCCACGATGCCAACGCCTGGCCTGCGGATTTCTACGCCGGCATGCCGGCAGGCGAAGATGACGAGCGTGTGACGCTCTATATCCAGAACTCACATCCGACGCCCATTCCGCCCGACAGCGTGGGCGTCAACGTCGTGGGCTCGAACGAGAGCGTCTGGCTGGCCGAGGCCATCCCGGGATTCGCCACACGCACGGTCGATGTGAGCGCGATGCTGCCCGGCGCGCGGTTTCCCGATCAGCTCGAAATCACCGCCGGACGCCATTTCGTCCGCCCACGCTACGAAGTCATCCGGACGCGGAACGGCACGCGCCGTCGCCGTCTCGCTCATGCCAACGTCGAGCGCACCGATCTCAAGCCCGACCCACGTATTCCGCAGCTCGCCAAGACGCTGGGCAAGGGCTACATCATGCCGCTGCCGGTTCTGCCCCAGCACGCGTTTTCCACAGTCGTCCTGCCGACGCCGATGGCGCGCGACGAGCACGAGATGCCGCTGCGCGTCGAGCTCTACGACGCCTCGGGCACGCGCGTCGCGGAAAAATATCTCGGCCGCGTCCAGCGTCGTGAAAGTGTCGCCATCGATATCGAGACTTGGCTCGCCGAAACCGGGGCGCGGCTTCCCTCCGGCTATGGCCATGTCGAGTTTCTCTACGATTTTCGCGGCGGCGGCGACGCGAATGGGTGGTTGCACGCGCTGGCGCGCTTCGAGCAGAAGGCGAGCGGTCATCGCGCCGAAACGATCTTCGGCGCTCACATCTACAATGTGCCCGTCATCTACAAGGACGAGCCGCAGTCCTATACCAATGCGCCGCCTGGGCTCTCGACGCGTCTCTTCCTGCGCCTGGGCCAACCGGGTCAGGACACGTTGTGCCATCTTCTCTATCCGGCCTCGCTGCCCTGGCACCCGAAAAGCGCAACCGAGCTCGTCCTCCAGGATTCGCTGGGGCAGACCATCGCCACCCGCACCGTGGAAATCCCGTGCGGCGGCTCGCTGCATTGGCGGCTGAGCGAAATGTTCTCGAAGCAGGAGCGTGCGCAGCTGAACGGTCAAGGTTATGTGACGGTGCGCGACACCACCTGCCGCCTGTTCGGCTTTCACGGTCTCGTCAACGGCGACACGAGCTTCTGTCTCGACCACATGTTCGGGTTCTGACGGACGGAGATAGCATCCTTCGAGACGCGCCTTCGGCGCTCCTCAGGATGAGGGTCCTGAGAGTCTTCAAACAACGAGACCTCATGCTGAGGAGCCCGCGAAGCGGGCGTCTCGAAGCATGGGCCAAGATCACCTCGCCGTAAGGCACCGCTTTCGCCCTTGCTCCGACAAAATGCTCCGCCTGCGTCTCGTCTTGGGACAGATGATCCGCCCTCGAAAAAAAGCCTTCGGAGCAAATTTTTTTCGAAACCGTTGGAACCGTCCCCCGGGCTGCCCGTTCTATTCACGTCTGCACCAACACACGGACCCGACCGTGTGAAGTTACCCCAACCGGCGGAGTGGAGCCCCCCCTCCACTCCGCCGACAGCTGCCCCAAAATCGCGGGCGCAGGTCAGCCCCAAGGACCTGCGCCCGCTTTTTTGTGTCTTTTTTCCTTTTTGTTGGTTTTTTTCGCGGACGCAGCAAAATCCGCTTGCAGTTATTATAATAATTCCAATATGCATATCAGCGCCCGCCCCGGCGGGCGAAAGCCCCTGTCTGGCCCCATGCATTGAAGAGGAAGTTTATGTCGTCCCTCGTCCAAAAGTCCGCTCCCGATTTCACTGCGCCCGCCGTGATGGCAAATGGCGAAATCGTCAACAATTTCAACCTGCGCGCGCATTTGAACGGGGCCTATGGTCTCGTCTTCTTCTACCCGCTCGATTTCACCTTCGTCTGCCCCTCGGAAATCCTGGCATTCTCGAACCGCGGCCCGAATTTCGAGAAGCGCGGGGTGAAGGTCGTGGGCGTCAGCGTCGATTCCCACTTCACGCATCTCGCCTGGCGGAACACGCCGCCGGAAAAGGGCGGCCTCGGGCCGATCAGCTTCCCGCTGGTTGCGGACCTCAAGAAATCCATTGCGCGCGATTTCGGCGTTCTGCTGGACGATGGCGTCGCCCTGCGCGGCACCTTCCTGATCGACAAAAAGGGCATCGTCCGACACCAGGTGGTCAACGACCTGCCGCTTGGCCGCAACGTCGATGACGCGCTCCGCATGGTCGACGCGCTCCAGTTCCACGAGGAAAACGGCGAGGTCTGCCCGGCCGGCTGGCAAAAAGGCCATCAGGGCATGAAGCCGACGGCGGCCGGCGTCGCCGACTATCTTGCGGAACACGCCAAGGCCCTCTAACTACCCAAAAGTCCCGGGAGGCGGCCGATTCTGGTCCGCCTCCCTTTTCGGAGCGCGCCCATGTCGACGTCCGTGTCCGCACCCGTTCATGCCAAAGTTCTGATCCTGGGCTCAGGCCCCGCCGGCTACACCGCCGCCATCTATGCGGCGCGGGCAATGCTGAAGCCAGTGCTCGTTCGCGGCCTTCAGCCGGGCGGGCAACTCACCATCACGACGGATGTGGAGAACTATCCGGGCTTCGCCGAAACCATCCAGGGGCCCTGGCTCATGGAGCAGATGGAGGGCCAGGCCCGCCATGTCGGCACTGAGATCATCGACGACATCATCACCGAGACGGATCTCAACTGCCGTCCGTTCCGCCTCACCGGCGATAGCGGCCGCATCTACGCCGCGGACACGCTCATCATCTGCACCGGCGCTCAGGCGCGCTGGCTTGGTCTTGCATCGGAAAAGACATTCCAGGGCTTCGGTGTTTCGGCTTGCGCCACCTGCGACGGCTTCTTTTACCGCGACCGGGAGGTCGTGGTCGTCGGCGGCGGCAATACCGCCGTCGAGGAGGCGCTGTTTCTCACCAACTTCGCGACCAAAGTGACGATCGTGCATCGGCGCAACGCGTTCCGCGCGGAGAAGATCGCGATCGAGAGGCTCGCGCGGAACCCAAAGGTCGCGGTCGTTTGGGACAGCGTCGTCGAGGAGATTCAGGGCAACCAGAATCCGTCCGCCGTCACGGGTGTGCGGCTACGCAACGTCAAGTCCGGCGAGACACAGATGCTGAAGACCGACGGCGTGTTCGTCGCAATCGGACACACTCCAGCGACCGAGCTCTTCAAGGGCCAGCTCGACATGGACGACGGCGGCTATATCCTGACCGCGCCGGACTCGACCTTGACCAGCGTGCCCGGCGTGTTCGCGGCCGGCGACGTGAAGGACAAGGTGTTCCGTCAGGCCGTCACCGCTGCAGGCATGGGCTGCATGGCCGCGCTTGAAGCCGAACGCTGGCTCGCCGAGCACGAAAGCCACAAGGAAGCGGCGGAGTAGCCCGCCGCTCCGTCACGCATGAGCTAAAGGGTCTGAGCAACAGCAGCGCCCGGCGCGGCCGGCGCATCCTCTTCTGTTGCGGGAATGAAGACGCGCGCGCTTGTCTTCAACAACCGCACATACGCCACGGACCAAGACTGACGCTCGTGCCACTCGGCGATCGGCTTCGTGACGATCCAGAGCACGGCGGCCAGTAAATAGCCGACATAGGCATCGATCGCGTAGTGCCAGCCCAAATGCACCGAACCCAGAAAAATCACGACCTGGAAGGCGATGAGGCCCCATCCGAGACGGCGATCCACCCGCCATGCCGCGAGCGAGAACAGCATCATCGTGGCGTTATGCATGCTAGGCATCGCGGAGATGCCCGTGAACACGCTTTGCTCGCCGAGATAGCCTGACCAGAGGAGCTTCTGTCCCTCGAAGGAAAACAGCGGATGAACCGCACTGACCTGCGCGAGATAGGTGAGCAGACCCTCATACGGCGCGGGATCGAGACCGATGCGCTCATAGAACGCCGGGCCGGCGGACGAAAAAACGATCGCCATAAATGTGCCGCCAAGCGCCCAGATCAGCATGAAGCTCAGGAAGAAGCGCGTCCGAAGCACGCTCGGTCGGAGCACGAACGCGAAAGCAAACCACATCGTCGAGATCACAAAAAACCAGAAGCTGTAGCAGGTGTCGAGGAATTGGGTGACCAGCGGATAACCCAGGACCGGCTGGAGCCATTCCCATGGGTGGCTTCCGAAATGGATCCTCTCGTCGAGATTTGTGAAGGTCGTGTCCCAGACGAAGGGCACGAGGTTCGGGATGTTCATCTTGTAGAAGGCGAAGGTCGCCAGGAAGACCGTAAGAGCGATTGCGACGGGCAGTCCGTTGAGAAGGCGGCGCGGATCGAAGAGGAGGTTTTTGAGATCGGCGAGCAGGAAAAGCGCGGGACGTCTCGGGCGCTCGCACACCATTTTGGCACAGCGCAACAGCAGGAGCATGCCGAGCTGAATGGGAACGGTCTGCTCCAAAAAGCTGCGGCTGAACGCGCCGAAATCCTGGTGGGAGACCGGCGTCCCGGCTTGAATCAGGAGCATAGCCGACAGACCGTAGAGTCCGGCGAAAATGAAGAGATAGGCGTGGGCTTTTATCGCATGGACTATCAGACGCGCGACCAGCTCCGGGCGCGCCTGGCCCGTAAGGACTTGTTCCATTTTGGTGACGCCTTGCCCCGCACCCCACTTCCGACTGGGACATTGAAGCAAAGGCACTCTACGGAATTGTAAATCCGTGAACGCGAATTGCCACTATTTCGCAGAAGAATGAAATGCAATCTCGCGAGAACGACGCTTTGCGTAGCGTGAGATCACGAACCGACCTGCCACGTGTTATGCCGTACTTCCGCTCGCCCGGCGTGTGGAGCGACGTCCTTGGGCCTCTCCCAAGAAATTGGGGGCACCCCCGAGAGCTGGGGATGCCCCTTTTGTCATTCGCAAGCTTGTCGACGTATCACGCCGCCTTCGAGCGCATGACGTCCTCGGCGAGCTTGCCCGTGAGCTCCGCCATGTGGTCGAACGTGAACTCGTAAGTCGCCACCCCCTGGCTTGCCGAGCGCAGCTCGACGATGAGGTTTTGCAGCTCGACCTGAGGCAGCTCGGCGCGCACCGTGTCCCAGCCGGGCCACCCGGACCGCGCATCGAACCCCAGAATTTGCCCGCGCCGGCTCGACACAATGGCGTTCACCCGCGCCGTGGATTCGTTCGGCACGTGAACATCCACATGCATCACGGGCTCGAGCAGCACCGGCGCGCAATTGGGCAGCGCATCCGACAGGCCGATGCGCCCCGCCGTGCGGAACGCCATCTCGGACGAATCCACCGTGTGATAGGAGCCGTCGATCAGCGTCACGGACACGTCGACGACGGGAAATCCCAACGGGCCGCGCTCGAGCGCATCGCGCACGCCGGCCTCGACCGCCGGAAAATAATTCCTCGGCACGACGCCGCCCGAGATCTCTTCGGTGAAGTGAAATCCGGTGCCGCGCGGCAACGGCTTGATGTCGAGCACGACATCGCCGAACTGGCCATGCCCGCCGGTCTGGCGCTTGTAGCGGCCGCGTTGTTTGTGGATGGCTTTACGGATCGCTTCCTTGTACGGCACCTTGGGCGCGTTGGTGCTGATGTGCAGGCCGTAACGGCTCGCGAGCTTTTCGGCGGCGACGCGCAGATGAATCTCGCCCTGCCCCCACAGGATGAGCTGATGCGTCTCGTCATTTTGCTGGAAACGCACCGAGGGGTCCTCCTCGACGAGCTTGGCAAGACCGGTGGTGAGCTTCACCTCTTCCTTGCTGTCGGCAACGGCAATGGCGAGCGCATAGACGGGCGACAACGTCTCGATCCGCTCGAGGCTGGGCGCCGCCGTTTTCTCAGGGACAAGCACATCGCCCGTGACAATCCCCTCGAGCCGTCCGAGCGCCACCGTCTCGCCCGCGTGAGCTTCGGCAATCTTCCGCGTCTGGTTGCCCATCAGCGTGAAGAGTCCGCCGATGCGCGCGCTATGACCGCTCTTGGACGACACGACCTGGCCGTCCTTGATCGCGCCTGAAAGCACGCGCGCGACCGACAGCTTGCCGCCCTGCCCGGCATAGATGGTCTTGAGAACGCGCAGCACCGCGCCGTTGCTCGCAACGCCCAAGCGCGCCGCCGTGGCCTTCGGCCCCGGCACATCATGTCGCAGCGCTTTCAAAAGCCGCCGCACACCGTAATCGCGCTCTGCGGACCCCAGCAGCACGGGAATGATGAGCCCTTCGGCCACTTCGCGCGCGAGATCGGTGAACACCTCGTCCTTGGGCGGCTCGATGTCGCCGAGCAGCTCTTCCATCAGCGTATCGTCGTAGTCCGCCAGCTGCTCGAGCAGATGGAACCGCGCGGCGCGCAGTTGCTCCGTGTTGTGCTGACCATTGAGCGGGACCACGAGCGACGGCGCATTCTGGCGATAGACGTAAGCGCGCTCGTGCACGAGATCGACATAGCCTGTCACGATGCCCTGCTCCATCACCGGCAGCTGGCGCAGCACGAGCGGCCGCGCGCTTGCCGGCTGAAGCACCTGCAGGAGGTTATGGATGTCACCTGACGCCTGATCGATCTTGTTGACGAACACGAGTGTGGGAATGTTGAGATCGGCGAGCCGCTTGAAATAGGGCTGAAGGGACAGCGCCTTCGCGGGATCCGTATCGCAGACCAGCACCGCGGCGTCGACGCCGGGCAGCACGGACAGCGTCTCCTGCAGAAACTCGATGGAGCCGGGGCAGTCGAGCAGCGTCAGCGCTTCGCCGAGATAATCGATACGCGCGACATTGAGATCGGTGCTCATGCGGTGGCTGCGTGCTTCCGCGCTCGCATCGCCGATAGAGTTGCCTTGGGTGACGCTGCCCTTGCGCTCGACCGCGTTGGCGGCGAACAAGAGGCTCTCCAGAAGGGTTGTTTTGCCGCTGAGATAAGGACCGATCAAAGCGATCGTCCGGGGTCCGATTTCCCTGGATCCATCCTTCTGTCGCGCGCCAGTGGTCATGCGGTCCTCCTTCTTGTTAAGGGGCAACGCAATTCACGGTCTGTTCTCAGGCGTTGCCCGATCGACTGGCGACTATGCTTCTCCCGCGCGGCGGCGAGCGCAAGGGGGGAAAGTGCGGAACAGCGTTAATCCGCGGTGGATTGCTGACGCTTCTCCCGCTCCCCTTGGGGAGAGGGGACTGGAGGGAGCGTTTACGGCCGCTTGCCGTTCTGGCCGCCGCGCTTTTGCGACGACATGAAGGGCATCCGCGAAAGATCGCCCTGCGCGTTGCCATTCGGCCGGCCGCCATGAGCGTGACCATTGGGCTTCGGCTTGCCATGCTTGTGTGGCGCGCCGGCGTGATTGGCCTTCACCTTCTGCGATGACGGGCGGTGAGAGGCGTGAGGCGAAGCCTCGCGCTTCTCGTGATCGCGGCGTTCGCCATTCGGGCGACCGTCGCGCGCGGGCCTTTCGCGGTTCTGATCGCGGGCCGGATCCCAGCCACCGGCGGAGCTCACCTCCCGGCGTTCCCCATGGGCAGGCTTGGCTCCGCGATGACCGTCCTTGCGCGGACCGTTATGCGGCTTGTGGGGACGCTGACCATTGCCGTTGCGCGGACGCTCGCGCTCCGAACGTGGCTCCGCGACCGCGGCGGACGCAAGCGTCTCGTCGCGCGTACGATCCTGCACCGGGAGCTTCTGGCGCGTCGCACGCTCGATATCGCGCAACAGACCGCGCTCCTCATGATCGCAGAACGAGATGGCGATGCCATCCGCGCCCGCGCGCGCCGTGCGCCCGATGCGATGCACATAGGACTCCGGCACATGCGGCAGCTCGTAGTTGACGACATGGGACACGGCGTCGATGTCGATGCCGCGCGCGGCGATGTCGGTCGCGACAAGCACGCGGGTCTGACCGCGCTTGAAGGCGTCGAGCGCGCGCATGCGCTGGCTCTGGCTCTTGTTGCCATGGATCGCCGCGGCGTCGATGCCCGCGCCCATCAAGGCACCCGCCACCTTGTCCGCGCCGCGCTTGGTGCGCGTGAAGACGAGCGAGCGCGTCACCGTCGGATCAGCGAACAGCTCGATCAAAAGCGACCGCTTCTGGCGCGCCTCGACGAAGATATCCTGCTGCGAGACACGCTCGACGGTGGTGGCCGCCGGCGTGATCGCAATGCGCACGGGATCGCTCAGAAGCTCGGACGCAAGCTGGCCGATTTCCTTCGGCATGGTGGCCGAGAAGAACAGGTTCTGCCGCCGCGCCGAAAGCTGCTTCACGATCTTGCGGATCGGCACCACGAAGCCGAGATCGAGCATCTGATCGGCTTCATCGAGCACAAAGATCTCGGTCGCGCCGAGCTTTATGTGATGCTGCTGCATGTGATCGAGCAGCCGGCCCGGCGTGGCGACCAGAATGTCGACGCCCTGCGCAAGCGCCCGCGTCTGCGGCGGCATCGCAACACCGCCGAACACGGTCGTGACGCTGAAGCCCAGATGGCGGCCATAGGCGCGGAAGCTGTCGGCGATCTGGTTCGCGAGCTCGCGCGTCGGCGAGAGGATCAGCGCGCGGCAGCTGTTGCGCAGCGCGGGTTTCCGATCGGCGGCGAGGCGATGAAGGATCGGCAGCGCGAACGCCGCCGTCTTGCCGGTGCCGGTCTGCGCGATGCCGAGCAGATCGCGGCCCGCGATCAGATGCGGAATCGCCTGTGCCTGGATCGGCGTCGGCGTCGCATAGCCTTCGTCGGAGAGCGCGCGCAGAAGCGCGGCGGACAAGCCGAGCGAGGTGAAGCCCGTATCACCGGCGGTTTCAATGGAAGATGTCATTTCAAATTTTACTTTCAGAATCGATCGCGCGCGGCGCGGGACACGTGGTCCATCAACGCCGAATCGCGAGTGTCCGTGCGGCAGTGTGCCGAACGGACGTGACGGTCTTTCGGCAAAGCCGAATAGACCGGGGGTTACGACGACCCCGCGTGCCCTGGGCTGTCAGTGGAAGATCGGACGGGCGCTCAACAGGATGGGCGGCAAAATCGCCCTTTAGACGCGGCTGGAGCACCGAACGCCGGAGCGCGAAGCGCCCATCGGCGTGCGCTGTATCTCATGCTGCGGTGCGGAAGTCAAGGAGGCGCTCAGGTCCGGCTCCCTCTCCCAATGGGAGAGGGTTGGGGTGAGGGGTTACGGATTCAGAGTGTCACACCGGGCTCGTAGCCCCTCACCCTATCCCTCTCCCTATGGGAGAGGGGACCGTTCGGCGCTTGTATGGCGCGCGAGAACTATTTCAGCCCCGCACAGAATCTCTGGATGCGCGTGCAGGCTTCAACGAGCGCTTCCGTGCTCGTCGCGTAGGAGATGCGGAAGAACGGTGCCAGGCCGAACGCGGTGCCCA
>Ga0081455_10001617_pt1 | contig 27507 bp, 28 predicted proteins | sample TabmetS3T2R1_FD_70207 | JGI IMG/M metagenome (GOLD analysis project Ga0081455, IMG submission 70207) | Tabebuia heterophylla rhizosphere microbial communities from the University of Puerto Rico - S3T2R1 | ecosystem: Host-associated > Plants > Roots > Rhizosphere ...
TCTTCGAGTCCGCGGTCAAGCGGGATCTCGGCGTGAAGGACTCGGGGCGGCTGCTCGCGGGCCACGGCGGCGTGCTCGACCGCGTCGACTCGCTGCTCTGGGCCGGCCCCGCTGCCTACTTCGCCCTGCTCGCGCTCGTTTAGACCCCCCGTGCGTCAGGCATCCTTCCCACGGTGAGACGCGTCGCCCTCCTGGGGGCGACGGGCTCGATCGGCCGCCAGGCGATCGAGGTCGTCGCGGCACATCCGAACCTGCGGCTCTGCGCGCTCCAGTCGGGCTCGACCCCGCTGGACGAGCCGGCGGCGGCCCACGGCGTGGAGCACGTCCAGGTCGGCGGCGACGCGGTGGAGCTGCTCGAGCGCTGCGAGCCCGACGTCGTGCTGAACGCCGTCGTGGGCTTCGCGGGCGTCGAGGCGACGCTCTGGACGCTCGAGGCGGGCGTGACCCTCGCGCTCGCGAACAAGGAGAGCCTCGTCGCCGCGGGCGAGCTCGCGACCGCGGCCCACGCTCGCGGCGGCGGCGTGCTGCTTCCCGTCGACAGCGAGCACTCCGCACTGCACCAGTGTCTCGCGGGGCGCGAGACCGACACGGTCTCCGGTGTGGTCCTCACCGCATCCGGCGGACCGTTTCGCGGCCGGACACGGGTGGAGCTCGCCGACGCCACCCCCGACGAGGCGCTTCGTCACCCGACGTGGTCGATGGGCCCGAAGATCACGATCGACTCGGCGACGCTTGCGAACAAGGGCCTCGAGCTGATCGAGACCCACTGGCTCTTCGGCGTGCCGTACGAGAGGATCGAGGTCGTCGTGCACCCGACGTCCGTGGTCCACGCGCTTGTCAGGTTCCGGGACGGGGCGCTCCTCGCGCACCTCGGTCTCCCGGACATGCGCGTCCCGATCTCGTACGCGCTCACCTACCCGGAGCGGGCTTCGACCCCCGTCGAGCAGCTCGCACTCGAGGGGCTGACGCTCGCCTTCGAGCCCGTCGACGACGACGCGTTCCCGCTCGTCGCCCTCGCGCGCGACGCAGGGAAGCGGGGCGGGACGGCCCCGTGTGCGTACAACGCCGCGAACGAGGTGGCGGTCGCCGCGTTCCTCGAGGGCCGCCTGCGCTTCACGGAGATCGCCGACGTCGTCGCGGAGACGCTTGCGTCCGTTGACGGCGCGCCGGCGCGCGACCTCGACGACCTCGTCGAGGCCGACGGGGAGGCCCGGCGGCTCGCAGAGCGAAGGCTGCAGCCCGCATGACGATCTTCGTCGCGATCCTCGGGCTCGGGTTGCTCGTCTTCATCCACGAGCTCGGCCACTTCGGCGTCTCGCTCGCCCTCGGCATGCGTCCGCGCCGGTTCTACATCGGCTTTCCACCCGCGATCTGGAAGACGACCCGGAAGGGGATCGAGTACGGGATCGGCGCCGTGCCGCTCGGCGGCTTCGTGAAGATCCCCGGCATGCACCGGCCCGCGCCGGTCGACGTCGACGCGGGGACGTCTCGCGCGCTCGAGGAGGCGCCATCGCTCGGCGGGGCGGTGAGCAGGCTCCGGAACGCCCTCGCGGCGGGCGACCACGACGCGGCGCGGGACTCGGTCGACGTGCTCCGCTCGCTCGCGGCCGAGCGGCCGCTCTCTCCGCAGGCGGCGTCCGCGCTGGAGAGGTCGCTCGCCGACCTCGAGGACGCGCTCGGCCCCGACGCCTACTGGCGCGCGCCCACGTGGAAGCGCGTCGCCGCGATCGCGGCCGGGCCTGCGGCGAACATCGTGCTCGCCCTCGTCCTCTTCACGGGTCTCTACATGACCTCCGTGGGCCGGGCGACCACGACCGTCGACTCCGTGTCGGTCGGGTCGCCGGCCGCGAAGGCAGGGCTCCAACCGGGTGACACGATCGTCTCGATCAACGACGAGCACGTCGAGGCGGGCGACGTCTCGACCTCGATCGCCGACTCCGAGGGCAAGCCGCTCACCCTCGTGGTCGCGCGAGACGGGACACTCGTGGTGCTCCCCGCGACTGCGGCACGGCAGAGCGACGGTCGCTACCGGCTCGGGTTCGTGCTCGCCGGCGAGGGACTGCCGCCCGCCGAGGCGGCCGGGGAGTCGCTGCGGCTGTCGTGGAACGTCACGCGCGAGATCGGCGCCTCGCTCGGACGGCTCGTCACGGGCGAGGGGCGGAAGGACATCTCGAGCCCGGTCGGCATCGTCCAGGGGTCGTCCGACGCGGCCAAGGAAGGAACCGAGAGCTTCCTGTTCGTCCTCGGGCTGATCTCCCTCTCCATCGCGCTGCTCAACCTGCTGCCGCTCTTGCCGCTCGACGGCGGCCACATCGTCTTCGCCGTCGCCGAGGGGGTTCGAGGCCGGGCGGTTCGGCGCGAGATCTACGAGCGCGTGTCGGTCGTCGGGATCGGGATCGTGCTCGTGCTGTTCGTGATCGGGCTCACGAACGACATCGGGCGCCTCTCCTGACCGGCGCTCAGGCGAAAGCCGACTCGAGGGTCAGCGCCGCCTCGAGCCTGACCCGGTACTCCGAACGGGGGACCTCCACGGCTCCGACCGAGGCGAGGTGGGGCGTCAGCCACTGCACGTCGAGGAGGCGTCGGCCCGAGTCTCCCGCCCCGACCAGGCGCGCGACGAGCCCCGCGAACGCCGCCTTCGAGGCGTCCGCGCGCGCGTGGTACATCGACTCCGCAGCGAAGAGCCCGCCGACGGCGACGCCGTAGAGCCCGCCCGCGAGACCCTCCTCGTCCCACGCCTCGACGGAATGCGCCCAGCCGAGGTCGTGCAGCCGTCCGTAGGCGTCCTCGATGCCCGCGTCGATCCAGCTCTGCGGGTGGCCCGGGCGGGCGCACGCGGAGACGACCGCGCCGAACGACGTGTCGACCCGAATCTCGAAGCGCCGGGCCGCACGCCGGAGCGAGCGGGAGGGCGCGAACGCATCGAGCGGCACGATCGCCCGGCGGAGCGGCGAGAACCAGCCGAGCCGCGGCCCGATCGGCATGGGGAAGAGCCCCACGCGGTACGCGGCGAGCAGCGTCCCGGGCTCGAGATCCGCTCCGATCGCCCAGAGGTCCTCGGGATGGTCGTCCGGCGCGGGCTCGAGCGACCACGGGGTGGGAGCGGGTACACGCGGCACGGCCGAATCGTGCAGGTTGGTCTCGGGTTGCGCACCCGGCGGTGCGGGCGGATGATCGCGGCGACATCAGCCGTGCGAAGGAGGGTCATGAACGGTTTGCGCGTCGCCGCGGTCGCGGGGATGACCATGTTGGGCCTGTCTCTGCCGGGCTGGGGCGGACCGCCCGTGGCGACCGCCGCGGGTGCAGCGACGACGCCGTTCCTGCCGACGCCCCCGCTGGGGCCCCCGCGCGAGACGGTCTTCTACGGGCACGCGAAGTCGCTCGTCCGCAAGGGCGGCCACTGGGAGCTGCGGGTCGATCCCGCGGAGTTCCTCAGCGGGCTCACGGCGCAGCGCGCCGCCGCCGAGGACGGCGCGATCCGGCCGGGCGAGCCCGTGCCCAACGACTTCTACACGCGGGACGAGAGCCACCTCCTGCTCACGTTCCGTGTCCCGAACGGGACGCACGTCACGGTGATGACCCGTGGGCCCAAGGCGACGCTGATCAGCGTGCCGGAGCTGGCCCGGGCCCTCGCCGGCAAGAAGACCCCGCATCGGCTCTGGGAGCCGCAGGCGGGGTTCTGGATCCGGGTCGCCGGGGACACCGCTAGGGCGTTGGACCAGCAGTACATGCCCTAGCCTCGGCGGTACCCTGACGCCGGATGCCGAGCACGCACCAGATCCGGGTCGGTGGGGTCGCGATCGGCGGCGGCGCGCCGGTCGTCGTCCAGTCGATGACGCTCACGAAGACGCACGACGTCGAGGCGACGACGGCGCAGATCGCCGCGCTCGCGTCCGCCGGCTGCGAGATCGTGCGCGTCGCAGTGCCGAAGCGCGAGGACGCGCAGGCCCTCCCGCTGATCGTTCGCCTGTCGCCGATCCCCGTGATCGCGGACATCCACTTCAACGCGTCCCTCGCGCTCGAGGCGATCGAGGCGGGTGTCCACGCGGTGCGGATCAACCCCGGCAACATCGGCGGCCCGGACAAGACGGAGCAGGTCGTGAGGGCGGCGAAGAAGGCCGGCATCCCGATGCGGATCGGTGCGAACGCCGGCTCGCTCCCGAAGCACCTCGACGAGCTCGCGCGCAAGGACACCGCGGAGGCGCTCGTCGTCGAGGCGCTCGAGCAGGTCGCGATCCTCGAGCGGCTCGACTACCGCGACTTCAAGATCTCCGTGAAGGCCTCGCACGTGCCGACGATGATCCGTGCGTACCGGATGCTCTCCGATCGCGTGCCGTACCCGCTCCACCTCGGCGTGACGGAGGCGGGGACGCCCTTCGCGGGCTCGATCAAGAGCGCGGTCGGCATGGGCTCGCTCCTGATGGACGGGATCGGCGACACCATGCGGGTCTCCCTTACCGCCGACCCCGTCAAGGAGGTCGAGGTCGCCTGGGAGATCCTCAAGGCGCTCGGTCTCCGGGAGCGAGGGCCTGTGATGATCGCCTGCCCGTCGTGCGGCCGCGACAACGTCGGCGTGGAGAGCCTCGCCGTCGTCGTCGAGGAGCGGCTGCGCGACTATCCGCAGGCGTTCGAGGTGGCGGTGATGGGCTGCGCGGTGAACGGCCCCGGGGAGGCGGGCGACGCCGATTTCGGGATCGCGGGCGGCCGCGACGTCGGCTTCGTGTACGCGCACGGCCGCGTGCTCAAGAAGGTTCCCTCGGACATCCTCATCGACGAGCTGTTCCACGAGATCGACCGGTGGATCGAGTCGGGGATGCCACGACCGAAGCGCCTGAAGCTGGCGAAGCCCGCCGCGCTCGCGATGGCCGAGGCGAGCCTGATCCCGCTCGAGAGCGTCGGCGCCGCAGACTGACCCTCGGCGCTACCTCAGTCGAGGTGGAAGTACTCCTGCAGCAGGACGAACCCCTGGTCGGGAGGGCGACCACCGAGGTCGAAGTACGGCGCCATCTCCGCCTGCCAGCGGGCATTCACGCCGGTTGCGGCCATCGCCCGCACCGACGCGGCGAAATCGTCGGTCTCGAGGTAGCCCACGATCAGGCCGTCCCCCGCGATGAAGAGCGAGTAGTTCCGCCAGCCCGTCTCGCGTAACGCGGCGAGCATCTCGGGCCATACGCGCTGGTGGCGTGCGAGGTACTCCTCGCGGTGCTCGGGCTTGATCCGCAGCAGGAAGCAGATGCGTTGCATCCGACGGCGGGCACGCTAGCGTCCCCGCTGGTGGCACGTCGGACGACCGACCGCAGCGGCAGCCGAAGCCCCGGGCTTCGTCGACGGCGCCCGCGCCTGCGGGAGCTCCGCCCGCTCGTCGCCCTGGACGTCCCGAGCCTGAACGTCACGGAACGTCGGCTTGCGGCGGCACTGACGATCGAGGATCTGCGCGCGCTCGCGAGGCGGCGCACCCTGCGGGCCGCCTTCGACTACGCCGACGGCGCGGCCGAAGGGGAAGCCTCGCTCGCGCGGGCGCGCCAGGCGTTCCAGGACGTCGAGTTCCACCCGCAGGTGCTGCGGGACGTCTCGGCCGTCGACACGACGGCCGAGGTCCTGGGCGGCCCGTCCGCCTTCCCGTTCGGCATCGCGCCGACCGGGTTCACGCGGCTGATGCGCTCGGAGGGCGAGCGCGCCGGCGCGGCGGCCGCCGGGGCGGCCGGGATCCCGTTCTCCCTCTCGACCCTCGGCACGGCCTCGGCCGAAGAGGTCGCCGTGGCCAACCCGCAAGGTCGGAACTGGTTCCAGCTCTACATGTGGAAGGATCGCGACCGGTCACTCGAGCTCGTCCGGCGGGCTGCAGCCGCAGGCTTCGACGCGCTGCTCGTGACCGTCGACGTCCCGGTCTCCGGCGCGCGCCTGCGCGATCGCCGAAACGGGATGACGATCCCGCCGAAGCTCAAGCTGACCACCGTGCTCGACGCGATCCGGCGGCCCGCGTGGTGGCTCGACTTCGTCACGACGGAGCCGCTCGCATTCGCCTCGTTCGATCGCTGGGAGGGGACGGTCGCCGAGCTGCTCGACACGATGTTCGACCCGACGGTGACCGACGACGACCTCGTCTGGGTGCGGGAGCATTGGTCGGGCAAGCTCGTGGTCAAGGGCATCCAGACGCTCGAGGACGCACGGCGCGTCGCGTCGCTCGGCGTCGACGGCATCACGCTGTCGAACCATGGCGGGCGGCAGCTCGACCGGGCACCGATCCCGTTCCACCTGCTGCCCGACGTCGTGCGCGAGGTCGGCCGGGACGTGGAGGTGCACCTCGACACGGGGATCATGAACGGCGCGGACATCGTCGCGTGCGTCGCGCTCGGCGCCCGGTTCACCCTCGTCGGTCGGGCGTACCTCTACGGCCTCATGGCCGGGGGTCGCGCAGGCGTCGACCGCGCGATCGCGATCCTCGCCGAGGAGTTCGGCCTGACGCTCGGCGCGCCGCGCTCCTTCGTGCTGATGGACGAGTTTGCGAAGCTTGCGCCGCTCTGGCCGCGGATCGTGGAGAAGCACGGGCTCGATGCGCCGGCCGATCTGCAGGCGCTGCTCGGCGCCACCACCCAGATCGTCGTCCGGCTGGGCGGGACCGAGTCCAGCGTCAAGATCCGCCTGCCGACGCCGGAGTTCGACGGAAGCGCCGGGGTCGGCGACCCGGTTCCAGTCTACTGGTCCGACGCCGATGTCAGCGTGCTGGGGGCATGAGGATGGCCATGGCCGACGCCTTCGCCCCCGCGGACCCGGCCGGGCGCCTCGGCGCCGGGTCGCCCGCCGCCCGCGCCGCGGGCCGCTGGCTGCCGCGGATCGCCGTCTACGGCCTGCCCACGGCGCTGATCCTGGCGCCGCTCTTGTGCGGCCTGATCGGTGCCGCGATCGAGATGTACGGGCTGCGGCGCGTCCATCGCAACGGCCACATCGCCGAGCTCCTGTTCACGTTCGGCCTCGCACTGATCATCGAGAAGGTGGTGCAGATGACCTGGGGCCTGATCCCGGTGCCCTATCGCATCCCCGAGGGCCTCGATTTCCCGCTGTTCACCGTCTACGGCACGCAGTTCCCCGCCTACCGCGCCTTCATGCTGCTGATCTCGGCCCTGATGTTCGGCGCGATCTGGTTGGGGCTCACGCGCACCCGCATCGGACTGGTCATCCAGGCGGCACTGACCCATCCCGAGATGGTGAATGCGCTCGGCCACAACGTGCCGCGCGTGTTCACTACCGTGTTCGCTGCCGGCACGGCGCTGGCAGGCCTGGCCGGCGTGATCGGCGGCAACTACCAGGTCACCGAGCCGGCGATGGCGTTCACCATGGGACCGATCGTGTTCGTCGTCGTGGTGTTCGGCGGTCTAGGCTCCCTCACCGGCTGCTTCATCGCCTCGCTGCTGATGGGGCTGATCCAGACCTTCGCCGTCGTGCTCGACTATTCGCTGGCCGACCTGCTGAAGCAAGTCGGGCTCACCGTGACCAGCAGCACGCCGTTTCATGAGGTCCTCACAGTGCCGCTGCCGCGCATCGGGGCGCTCCTGCCATACATCCTGCTGGTGCTGATCCTGGTCTTCAGGCCACGCGGCCTGATGGGGACGCGCGACACATGAGCGCCGACGCCACCCAGCGCGCTGCCCTTGCGCCAACCGGCCTTGTCGCCGTCACGCGGCGCCATTGGATATGGCCGGCCGGCGTCCTCGTGGCGCTGCTGCTGCCCTGGCTCTTCTTCGACTGGAGCACGCACCGCCACTCCGGCTTCGTGCTCACCATGCTGAGCGAGATCGGCCTGATGGCGGTGTTCGCCCTCTCCTTCAACATGCAGATGGGCCAGGCCGGCCTGCTGTCGTTCGGGCACGCGATCCTGTTCGGCCTGGGCGGCTACGTGACAGCGCACACGTTGAACGCCATCAAGGCAGGCTCGTTGTGGCTGCCGACCGAGCTGGTGCCGCTGGCCGGGGGCATCGGCGGGCTGATCTTCGGCGCACTGTTCGGCTACGTCGCCACCAAGCAGCGCGCCACCGCCTTCGCCATGATCACCATGGGGCTGGGCGAGCTGGTGGCCGCCTGCGCGCTGATGTTCATGGGCTTCTTCGGCGGCGAAGGCGGCATCAGCACCGACCGTGTCACCGACACCAGCCTGTTCGGCATTCCCTACAGCTCGTCGTGGCAGGTCTATTGCCTCGTCGTGGCGTGGACGGCGATCGCCGCCATCCTGATGCGCCTGCAGACTCAGACGCCGCTCGGCCGCATGGCCAACGCTTGCCGCGACAATTTCGAGCGCGCCCAGTTCGTGGGCTATGACCCGCGCATGGTGCGCTTCTACCAGTTCACTCTGTCGGGCTTCTTTGCCGGCATCGGCGGCGCGCTCTACGTCCTGGTCTACGAGATCGTGACCTTCGACACCGTCGCGGCAGCCAAGTCGGCGACCGCCCTGCTCGCGACCTATATCGGCGGCGCCGGCAGCTTCTTCGGGCCGATCCTCGGCACCATTGTGGTGGTGCTGCTGCAGAGCGGCGTCAGCCTGCTCAGCAATGCATGGCTGCTCTACGTCGGCGTGCTGTTCATCGTCATGGTGATGTATGCCCCGGGCGGCATGATGGGCATCATCGCCCTGCATGAGCCAGTCGCGCGCACCGGTCGCCTGCGCGAGCTCGTCGTTCCCTATGCGCGCCTCCTGGTGCCGGCCGTGCTCGCGGTGCTGGGGTTCGTGCTGCTGGTCGAGCTCGCCTCCTTCACCACGATTGGTGCCGCACAAGGCAAGGCCTTCAAGATCGGGCCGCATACCGTCGATGCCCATACCGCTCTTCCCTGGGCGCTGGGCGCGGTGGCGCTGATCGGCAGCGGTTTGTGGCTGCGTTGGGAGAGCCGCAGGTTCCGCGCCCGCTGGGATGCGCTGATCGCCGACGCGAAGGCCAAGGGCGCGATGCTGTGAGCGACGTGCCCGCCATCTCGCTCAGCGGCGTTCACAAGAGCTTCGGGCGCACGCAGATCATCCGCGGCGTCGATCTCGACATCCCGCGCGGCCAGCGCCACGCGTTGATCGGACCCAACGGTGCCGGCAAGACGACGCTGTTCAACCTGATCAGCGGGCGCTTCTCCGCGACCTCCGGCACGATCGCGCTGAACGGCAAGTCGATCGACGGCCTGGCGGCGCACGAGATCAATCGCCTGGGGCTGTCGCGAAGCTTCCAGATCACCTCGATCTTCCCGCGGCTCACCGTGTTCGAGAACATCCGCTGCGGGCTGTTGTGGGCGCGCGGCTATCGCTACTCGTTCTGGCACCTGCTGGGCGGCCAACGCGCGTTGAACGAGGAGGCCGACCGGCTGATCGAGCGGCTGAACCTGCAGGGCCGCCGTAACGTGCCGGCAGGCCTGCTCTCCTACGCCGAGCAGCGCGCGCTCGAGATCGGCATCACGGTGGCGGGTGGCGCCGACATCATCCTGCTCGACGAGCCGACCGCCGGCATGAGCCACAGCGAGACCGAATACGCGGTGGCCCTGATCCGCGCCGTGTCGGAAGGCAAGACCCTGCTGATGGTCGAGCACGACATGAGCGTGGTGTTCGGCCTGGCCGACGTCATCACCGTGCTGGTCTACGGCGAGGTGATCGCGAGCGACGCTCCGGCCCGCATCCGCGGCAACAAGGCCGTCCAAGAAGCCTATCTCGGCACCGAGGCGGCCTGAATGCTGGAAGCCCCTATGCTCCAAGTGAGCGACCTGCACGCCTTCTACGGCAAGAGCCACATCCTGCAGGGCGTCGACCTGGCAATCGGCGAAGGCGAGATCGTGAGCCTGCTGGGCCGCAACGGCGTCGGCCGCTCGACGACCTGCAAGGCGATCATGGGGCTGGTGCGCCCGGAGGGCGAGGTGCGCTTCAAGGGCCGCGCGATCGCGGGCCTGCGGCCCGACGAGATCGCCCATGCAGGCCTCGGCTACGTGCCGGAGGACCGCCAGATCTTCCCCGGCCTAACGGTGAAGCAGAACCTCGAGCTGGGGCTGAAGCGGGCCGGCAAGTTCGGCCGCTGGAGCTTCGACGACATGTTCCGCCTGTTCCCCAACCTCGGCGAGCGCCAGGCCAACCAGGCCGGCGTGCTGTCGGGCGGCGAGCAGCAGATGCTCACCATGTGCCGCACGCTGATGGGCGATCCCGACCTCGTCATCATCGACGAGCCGACCGAGGGGCTGGCGCCCAAGCTGGTCGAGCAGGTGGCGCACCTGCTGGACGAGATCGCGCGCCGCGGCGTCTCGATCCTGCTGGTCGAGCAGAAGCTCACCATCGCGCTGAAGATCTCGCGGCGGCTCTACGTCATGGGCCACGGCCGCATCGTGTTCGAAGGCACGCCGACCGAGCTTGCTGCCGACGCCGCTATTCGGAAGGAATGGCTGGAGGTGTGAGCTCGGCGAGCCAGGCGCGAAACAGCGTGTAGGCGACAGCGAGGATCATCGGACCGAGGAAGATGCCGATCAGGCCGAAGGCGATCAGGCCACCGATGACACCGGCCAGGATGAGCAGCAGCGGCAGGTGCACGCCACGCCGGATCAGCAGCGGGCGGATGAAATTGTCGACCGCGATGGCGGCGACCGTCACGACCGCCAGGAAGATGCCGAGGCCGGTCTCGCCGGTGACGAACAGCCAGATCACCGCCGGGATCAGCACGATGCCGGGCCCGAGCTGGGCGACGCACAGCATGAACATCACCGCCGAGAGCACGCTGGCGAACGGGATGCCGGCCACGAACAGCCCGAACGCGCCGATCGCCGACTGGATGAAGGCGGTCACGACGACACCGAGCGCGACGCCGCGCACCGCCTGGCCCGCCAGCACGACCGCCTGCTCGCCGCGCGGGCCGGCGAGCCGGGCACCGAAGCGGCGGGCCATCAGGGCCGCGTCCTCGCCTTGCGCATACAAGATGGCCGCCACGACCACGGTCAGCAGGAACTGCAGGAACACCGAGCCGAGGCCGCCCATGGCGTCGATGAACCAGCGCGTCACCATGCCGGCATAGGGCTTGCCCTTCTGCAAGAGTTCGGGAAGGTCGTCGTTGCGAAGATCGCCCCACGTGCTCACCAGCCGCGAGCCGAGCAATGGGATATCGTGCAGCCAGCCGGGCGCCGGCGGCAGCCCGGTCGCGGCCAGATGCTCGGCCCATGCTATGATCTCCGCGGAGTGACGCACGATGGTGCCGATGGCGAGCCAGAACGGCACCACGAACACCAGCAGGATCGACAACGTCATGACAGTCACGGCAAGCGCGCGGCTGTTCCACAGCCGCGCCTGCAGACGGCGCAGGATCGGCCAGGTCGCGATCGCCAGCATGGCCGCCCAGACGATCGCCGGCAGGAACGGCCGCAGGATCCAGAAGCTGCCCGCGATCAGGGCGGCGATGAACAGCACGGCCAATGTCGTGCGCGTCAGATCGTGCTGGATGGCCATGCCAAGTCTCCCCGCCCGCTGCCCCTCGCCCGACAGGCTCCCAGATCAGGCAGGAGGGGCGCAAGGGAAGTTGTGGGGGCTGTGCCCGCCGTCAGCTCCGGATCTCGCCCGGCGTGAAGCAGTAGATGAAACCTTCGTTCTCGCAGAGATGGGAGCGGCCGTCGCCGGCATAGTCGCTGGGCAGCACGCGCTCCTGCGGCACGACCAGCCAGGCGTGGCCGTTCCAGGCGCGCCAATGGCCATCGCCATCGACGAAGGCCCGGGTCGGCCGGCAATCGGCGTTGTTGCAGCAGCTGGTACCGGGATTCAGCGGCGGATGCCAGTTCTTGTAGATGTCGTGCATCTGGGCATGGCCGTCACCGTGCTCGCCGCTTTGCGCGAAAGCGGTGACCGCATGAGAAAGGAGCGGTGCTGCAGCCAGCGTGATCAATAGAAGGCGAAGGATCGGCATCTTCGGATGCCCAGATAAGTGGGCAGCGCCGAAAAGGTTGCTTTCCGAAAGGCACGTTAGAGTTGCAGCGCCCGCAGATCCGACGGCGTCATTCCATAGCGGTGTCGGAATTCGCGATTGAAGGTCGACACGTCCGAGAAGCCGGCTTCGAAGGCCAGCTCCGCTATCCTGCGATGCGCATGCCGGCTGTCACTCAGCATGCGATGCACGCGCTGCAGGCGCTGGCCGAGGACGAAGTGCGACACGGTGGTTCCTTCGTGCTCGAACAGCTTGTGCACGTAGCGCGCCGAGATGCCTTCGCGGCCAGCGATCGATTGCGCGGACAACGCGGGATCGGTCAGGCGGTCGGCGATGCAGGCCTTGATCGCCCGCAGGCGTGCGGCGCGAAGCCCGCGGCCCACGGCGATCTCGGCGACATCGCGGCCGGCGCCGATTGCCAAGCTGCAAAGATCGTGCAGATGCAGGGTGACCGCCTGCCGTAGCGCCGGATTGGCGACGGCGGCTTCGTCATCGAGGATGCCGAGGTAGCGCGCGAGCAAACGCAAGATGCCCGTCTCCGGCGAGACCGGCCGCGCCAGCGCATCGTCCAAGCGCGGCACGAGCCCGAGCAGGGATCGGCGCGGAACGGCCACGCAGACGAAGCGGGCGGCGCCCGGCAACACGATGGTGCTGGGCTCGGCGTTGGTCGTGACGATGCCGCCGCCCGGCGGCACCTTGGTCTCGCGGCCGAGTTGCGAGGCGATGCGGCTGCCGCGCTGCTGGATGTGCAGCACGATATCGTCGTTGCCGTCGGCCACCAGATCGCGGCCGCGATGCGCCGCACCGCCAACAGTCACCGCGACCCGCATGACCTCGGCACGGCCAAGCGCGCAGCCTTTCATCTCAAGGTGAAACGGCTCAGCCTGCGGCGCCAACAGGCGTCGTGCCTTCGTTTGGCCGAACGCGCTGTTCCACGCGGCGACGCGCTGGCCGGGCGCGAGAGCTCGGGTCGAGAACTGGAAGGACGTGAATTCTGGTCGAGGCGAGATCATCCGGCGCTCCTGAGAGTTCACTCTTCTACAATGCTCAGTTCCGCCTAACCCAAGACTTCCAAAAGCTTCGACGCAAATGTAGCGACCATGTGGCAATGGATGGAGGTTCTCATGAAGGCCGTGAACCACGCTCGCCGCCTCACCGCGTCCGAGACATTCAACGTCATGGGTCCGACGGTCGAGCTCCTGACGGGGCCGACCGAGAATGATCATGACTCCTGCCTCATGAAGGGAACGATCCCCGTGGGCGGCGTGATCCCGTTGCACAGCCATGCCGATCCGGAGACGTTCATCGTCGTGTCGGGCGACGCCGAGGCACTTTCGAAAACGCTGGACAGTTTCGCGTGGATACCGTTGGGGCCCGGCGACGTCTTCCACGTGCCGGGCAACGCGCCGCATGCCTTCCGCAACCGTGGGCCGGCGCCGGCGACGATGGTCATCCTCAGCACGTCGAAGATCGGCCGCTTCTTCCGCGAGATCGGCACACGCGACGAAAAGCCGGTCCGACCGCCCTCGCCCGAGATGGTCGAACGGTTCTTGCGCACCGCGGCGCGGTACGGATACTGGAACGCTACCCCCGAGGAGAACGCCAGGGTCGGCATCGCTCTCGTGCCGCCGGGCTGACAGGAGGGCGGCATGCAACGCAAGCTCAGGCCGATATCGGCTGCCGAGTCGGATCTCGATCCTTTCACGAAGGACTATTTCGACGATCCCTATCCGGCGCAGCACGCGCTGCGCGAAGGCGGTGATGCGGTGTGGCTGTCGCGTTACGGCGTATGGGCCGTGGCCCGCTTCGCGCCGGTGCGCGCCATCCTGTTCGACTGGAAGACCTTCTGCTCCAGCCGCGGCGTCGGCCTCGCCGACTTCGCGACGGAGAAGCCGTGGCGGCCGCCCAGCCTCGTGCTCGAGGCCGATCCGCCGCTGCACAGCCGCACACGCGGCGTGCTCAACCGCGTGCTTGCCCCGGCCGCCATGGAAACGCTGCGGCAACGCTTCGCCGAAGCGGCGGAGACGCTGGTCGATGAGCTGCTCGAGCGCGCCGAGCTCGACGCCATCACCGACCTCGCCGAGGCCTATCCGCTCTCGGTGTTTCCCGACGCGCTCGGCATGCCAAAGGAGAACCGGCACTACCTCCTGCCCTACGGCAACATGGTGTTCAACGCTTTCGGGCCCCGCAATGCCTTCTTCGAGAAGGCGGTCGAGAACGCGGCGCCCGTGCTCGACTGGCTGGCAAAGCAGATGCAGCGGCCGTCGCTGGCGCCGCATGGCTTCGGTGCCAAGATCCACGCCGCCGTCGACCGTGGCGAGCTCACCGCGGAGGAAGCACCCCTCGTCGTGCGCTCCCTGCTCACCGCCGGCGTCGACACCACGGTGAACGGCTTGGCCGCCGCGCTGTTCTGTCTGGCGCGTTGGCCGGACCAGTGGCGCCTGCTGCATGACAGTCCATCGCTGGCGCGGGCGGCGTTCGAGGAAGCGGTGCGACTCGAATCGCCGGTGCAGACCTTCTTCCGCACCGCCACGCGGGCTACTCGCATTGGCACCGTCGAGGTCGACGAAGGCGACAAGGTGCTGATGTTCCTGGGTGCCGCCAACCGCGATCCGCGCCAGTGGGAGAACCCGGACCGCTACGACATCAAGCGCCGCACGACAGGCCATGTCGGCTTCGGGGGCGGCATCCACATGTGCGTCGGCCAGATGCTGGCGCGGCTGGAAGGCGAGGTGATGCTGGCCGCCCTGGCCCGCAAGGTGCAGTCGATCGAGATCACCGGCGAGCCGCAGCGGCGGTACAACAACACGTTGCGCGGCTTGGCCCACCTGCCCATCCGCCTGCAACGCGCGGGTTGACGGCGGCGCCGTGGCGTGACTGCATGTCGTCCGTCCGTGCATTCGGGAAAAGGAGAAGCGCCTATGGCCAATCCTGTCCAAGCCCTGCCGCTCAGGCTGCATCACAACGCCTATGTCTGCGCCGACCAGGAGCGGACGCGCCATTTCTACGAGGACATCATCGGCATGCCGCTGCTCGCCACATGGATCGAGGAGGCGGAGTTTCCGGAATTCCCCGGCCGGCGGACCAGCTACAGCCACACCTTCTACGGCCTGAACGACGGCGGCGCGCTGGCCTTCTTCAACTTCGCCGATCCGGACGCCGCGACAGCCTACAAGGCGCAACACCAGCAGCGGTTCGTGCACATCGCGCTGGCCGTCACCGCAGACGGGCAACGGGAAATCAAGCGGCGCATCGAAAGCGCCAACCTGCCGGTGCGCGAGGTCGATCACGGCTATTGCAAGTCGATCTACGTGCAGGACCCGGACGGGCTCATGGTCGAGTTCACGTCGGACCCGCCGGAAGCCGACGAGATCGGGGCGCAGCAGCGCGCGACCGCCCATGAAACGCTGCGGCGCTGGACGGCCGGCGACCGCACCGTCAACAACGACATCCGCCCACACCGCTGACGAGGGAGAAGACCAATGCCGGTGGTCGACTACGCTGCGATGCCCGAGATTGCCATGCGCGCCGGCATCGCCGGCAAATGGATCGCCGGCCACGAGCAGGGAACGACCGGCGTGGGCGTTCTCTCGAACGTCGTCGAAGCCGGTATCGTGGTGCCTCACCACTTCCACGACTACGAGGAGGTCGTGCTGGTCGAGGAAGGCGAAGCCTGGGTCGAGTTCGACGGCGCGCGCGTGACCGCGACGCCGGGCCGCGCGGTGATCATCCCGGCACGCGCCGTGCATGCCTGGGGCACCGTCAGCCGCACGCGCCTGTTGTTCATCTGGCCGTCCCCGGACCCCTTCGCGCCCGGCAAGAGCACCTATGTCGACGGTGAGCCGCCGAAGGCCGCTTGACGCCCGACGGTCAAGGCCATCCCAGGCAGGGCTTTCCGCACTTCGCGCAATTCCGCAAGTGATCCTCCAATCAGGCCCTGACGTGAAACCGCAAGATCGCGGCGGGTGAGCATTCGCCATCGATGTGATGTTAATTGATACTTATCATATAGTAAAAGTCTTCCTTATTGGCCCGAGTTTCTAGGCATCATAGACTCCCAAAACCTTCGGGAATAAGTATGCACCGGTGACAGAAATGGATTTCGACTTTTTACGCCCCATAGGAGGGTAAAAGTCGCTTCCTGTGCTGCGCTTCGATCACAGCGTGGCGGCGAAGTCATGAATGTCGCGCGCCAGAACCTCGGTGCATTCGAGCATGGGGAAATGTCCGGCGGCATCGTGCTCATGCCACAGCCGAATGTCCGGCCGCGCTCGCGCGGCGAACTTGCGTGGCATCCGGGGCAACAGTGGATCAGGAAAGGATGAAAATCCAAACGGCACCTTGAAATACTGTCCTGGAGCCAGTCCGAACGGTTCGCTCGCGAAGCCGGCGTACGGCCAGATGGACGTCGCAACCGTATCGGTCACGAGAAAGAGCATTACCTCCATCAGCAGGCGATCGCGCGGATAGATCTCCTCGAAGCGCCGCGTGCGCGTGTCCGACCATTTCTGCCACTTGTCGAGCATGTAGGCGGCCCATCCGACCGGGCTGTCGCTCAGCGCATAGGTGATGGTTTCCGGGCGTGTCAGCTGGAGGCGGAAGTACGCGCTTTCCTTGTCCATGTTCTCGACTTCGGCTTGCGCGTAAGCCTCTTCTTCCGGAGTGGCATCCGGCGCACCGGTCTTTCCCGAGCCATATTCGGCACCTGCGTGGCGGAAACCGATCATGTGCGCGTGATATCCGCGGACGCGCTCAGGCGAGTCGAGCGCGATCCAATCCGCGATGACGGCGCCATGATCGCCGCCATGCAGCAAATAGCGTTGATATCCAAGCACGCTCATGAGCTTGTCAATGCGCCTTGAAATAAAGCGCAGGCCGCGGACGATTTCGTCCGGCGCCGGCGAGAGCCCGTAACCGGGCAGAGACGGTATCACCACTTCGAACCCGTCGTGCGTCAGCAGGTCAGCAAGGGGCAGCATGGTGGCGAAAGTGTAAGGCCATCCGTGCAGAAGGAGGATCGCACCGCGCGAAGCGCTTGCCGAGGGCTTGAGATGAGCGAAGTGAAGCGACCTGCCCTCGATCGCGCAAACGAATTGCGGCGCGCGATTCAGCTCGGCCTCGATGCTCCGCCAATCGAACGTGTCGCGCCAATAGGCGACCAACGCGCGAAACCACTCGTGGTCGACACCGTATTGCCAGCCGGCGCCTTGCGACGTCACCGGGAAATGGGCGTCAGCAATGCGACGCGATATACGGCCAAGCACTTCATCCCGAACTTGGATGTGAAAAGGACGGACCACGGCATCGTTCATCGGCGCGCTCCAACTCTGGTCTGGCGAAATGAAAGGTATGAAGACAAGCGCGGGCACCAATCCCCATACATGGCGACGAGTCGGTAGATGGATCATATCCCTACTCCGAGAGAGCCCACGCCTTGCGTTACGAGCATAACGCGCCAACATCGCCGCAGTTCTTGACGCCGTGGAACGAATCAGATGCCATCGTGCCCACAATGACTGACCCCTCGCTGTCGCATTTGGCAGGGATTCTCGCGTTCGCGCGTGTAGCGGAGACGAAAAGCTTCGCAGAGGCCGCGCGGGCTCTTGGACGGTCGCCTTCAGCACTGAGCAAAAGCATTGCCCGGCTTGAGCGGAAACTCGGCGCGAAGCTCCTGCATCGGACGACGCGCAGCGTCAGCCTCACCTCGATTGGCGAGACGCTGCTGCCGGGCTGGAAGAAAGCCCTGCACGACTTGCAGAACGTCGAGGCGGTGCTTGGCGCCAGCCACCCGGAGCCGTCCGGACGACTGCGTATCGACATGTCGCCCGTGTTCGGGCGACTATTTCTGATTCCACATCTTCCCGCCTTCCTCGAGCGGTATCCCGCCTTGACCGTCGAGTTGTCGTTCGACGACCGTATGATCAATCTGGCGGAAGAGGGCGTGGACGTCGTGATACGCGTAGGTGAGCTTGCGGACTCGGCGGGGCTGATCGTCCGGCACCTTTTTACGCGACAGATGGTTGTCTGCGGGACGCCGTCCTATCTGCGCGCGCGAGGACAGCCGCGCACGTTGGAAGAGCTCAAGCGCCACAACTGCCTTCTCTTCCGAAATCCGGCGACCGGACGGTTCTATCCCTGGCGCTTTATCGACAAGAACAAGCGCGAGATCACGCTCGACGTGCGCAGCAACTTCATCGCTGATGATGGCGAAGCAGTCTTCGACGCGGCGCTCGCCGGCATCGGGCTGACGCAGACGCCAACCTATATGGCGGCGCCGCATCTCGCATCCGGCCGGCTCAAGCAGGTGCTGCAGGACTATGCAGGGCACTCGCAGACCTATTCGGTCTGCTATCGAGAACGGCGCTTGGTCGCGCCGAACATACGTGCCTTTGTCGATTTTCTCGCGATGGTCAGCGCTAAGGTTCCCTGAGCCGGATATACCGCCGAGTGTCGCACGCTACCGCCTAAGATCGCAGAAGAGAGTCGCTCCGCGCGCCATGGGAGGTGACCAGCCCGGTGCCGTGACTGATAATAGAATGTGGCAAAACGGAGCGCACGATGACAGCGATGCATTCAAGGACGCTTGGCACGCTGCTGTGGGTGATGATTGCGGTGCATGCCGTTGTCACCGTCCTGGCGGATGGCCTGCCGGGCACGTTCGGTGGGCCGTGGAACCTGCCGCTCGCCGTCATCATCCCGCTCGCCTTCGCGCTGCTGCACGGATCGATGCGCTACGGCGGCGGCATCGCGGCGTTCCTGGTTCTCTGCCTCGGTGTCAGCAACATCATGGAGAACACAGGTGTGATGACCGGCTTTCCGTTTGGCCGCTATCACTACACCGACGTGCTGGGCCCCAAGCTGTTCCTGGTGCCGCTGCTGATCGGTCCGGCCTATTTCGGCACGGGCTATCTCAGCTGGGTGCTCGCTACCATCCTGCTCAGGACCGACCGGCGGCGCGATGCGCCGGCCATCGTCCTGACGCCGCTGGTCGCAACCTTCATCATGGTCGGCTGGGACGTCTGCCTCGATCCGCAATCCTCGACCATCAGCGGGATCTGGATCTGGGAGAGAGGCGGCTCGTATTTCGGCGTGCCGGTGTCGAACTATCTCGGCTGGTTCCTGACGGTGTTCACCTTCCTGATGCTGTTCTCGCTCTATCGCGCCTGGCGGCCCGAGCTGTCCGACATCACACCGCCGCCGCGCTGGTGGTACCAGGCCTGCGCCCTGTTTGCGGTGATGGCGCTGGATTTCCCGGCCGCCTATCTCGGCCAGGCGAGCAGCGCCGTCACGGATGCCACGGGCAAGGTCTGGCAGACCGTCGACATCTTCGGTACCGGCGCCATCGCCATCCTGTTCACGATGCTGTTCGTGACGGTGGCGTGCACGGCCGTGCTTTTGCTGCAGCCACCGGAGCGCAAGGCATGACGGCCGAGCGACCGGACCCTCGGCCGATCACCGAGCAAGAAAAGCTGGCGGCTGGCCAGACGGTCGCCGGCGTCTCGTTCGAGCCCGCCCTGTCGTTGGATGATGCCGATCTCTCGGAGAGACAGTTCGAGCGCTGCCTGTTCAGGCTGGCGGCGATCCGGGGCGCCGATTTCTCCGGCAGCACGTTCAGGGATTGCAGGTTCGAGTCGACCCGAATCACCAACTGCAAGCTCGCCGGCGCACGGTTTCACAATTGCACGCTTTTCGATCTCACCCAGAAGAAAGGATGCACCTTTGCCTTCTGCGCGCTGCAGGACGCGGAAATGCTCAAAAGCAACTTCGCAACGAGCGCCTTCGAGCGCTGCGATCTCTATAACCTGCGCGCCGCCGAGTGCAGCTTTCGCGGCGTGCGATTCAATCGCTCGACCTTCACGAAGGTGCTGTCCAAGCGAATAGTCGTGAGCAAGGCTTCCTTCGACAGGTGCAATTTCAGCTTCGCCGATCTCTCGGGACTCCACCTGCAGAGCTGCAAGTTCCTGTCCTGCAAGCTCTCCGAGGCCTCTCTCATCGGCACCGATCTGTCGCAGGCCACGATGGCTGCCTGCGCGCTCGATCGCGTCGAATGGGATCAGGCGAGGCTCAGGCAGGCCGACCTTCGCGGATCGCAGATCTCCGGCCTCAACCTCGCCGTGCTCTCTGACTACGCTGGCCTCACGGTCAGCGAGAGCGAGCAAACCACGATTCTCAGAGAGCTTGGAGTCAATGTAAGCGCGGAATAGATCCCTCGGCCTGCTCCGCCGGGGCCGCGCCCTTAACTCCGCCACGACCGGGATTGCCGATAGTTGGATCATCGCCTCTTCGAGTTAGAGAGCCGTAAACCGCCAGACGACTATGGCAACATGGGCCATCGTCATCGCCCTGTTCGGAATGTCTCACAAAGACGCTGCGGAGCCGAAAACGCTCGTCGGCGGACAAGCACGATCGACCATGTGGTACTTCTACGCGCTGATGGGGCCTGCGATCTGGGCACTTCTCAATCATCTCGACAAGTATCTTCTCGGACGTTTCTTCAAAGAAAGCGCGGCAGGTCCGGTATTGGTAGCGTTCACCGGCTTCGCGGCAATCATGGTCGCGACTATCATCCTGCTATTCGAGCCTTCGGTCTTCGCGCTTGCGCCATGGCAAGCATTTTCCGCGATGAGCGCTGGGGCGCTCCTGGTCGCGTCCTACGTACCGTACATGATCGCGATGCAGCGAGACGAAGCCAGTGTCGTCGCCTCACTCTATCGGCTTGCTCCGCTCTTTGTCTTCGTATTGAGCTATACTGCGTTGGGCGAAAGCCTGCATCCGAAGCAACTCGCAGGCGGGCTAGTGACGATTTCAGGTTCCGTCCTCCTTGTTGTCGACCTGGACAAGGGTCGATACCGACTGAATCTCTTCACATTTTTCCTGATGTGCGCCGCCTGCCTCCTCAGCGCGTGCACGGTCGTCATCTTCAAGTTCATCGCGCTCGAAGTATCCTTCTGGAACTCTGCTTTTTGGCAATACATTGGTGTCGGAATATCCTCAATCAGTCTCATCTGCAGCATGCCATCTTACAGGAGCACGCTGTTTGCGCTGTTGCGCTCACGCGAAGCGTACGTCTTGGTTCCCATCACTGTTTCAGGAGAAGTGTTCAATCTCCTGGCAAATCTCGCCGTCGGTTTTGCCGGCCTCATGGCGCCCCTGGCGCTCGTCTCGATCGTAACCGGACTTCACCCGTTATTCCTGCTCGCATACGGCGTCCTTTTCACGCTCTTCTTTCCAACGTTCGGCAGCGAATGCCTCACCGCTCGCCATGTCCTGCGGAAGGTCGTCTCGATCGGCGTCATGTGTGCAGGAGTGGCAATAACATTCAGCCCTTGAACATTGTCCAATAGGGCATCCCATCTCGATGGAATCCTGGAGCGCGAACCCGGCGGGCTGCGCTCTGATGAGTTAGCCCAACTTGCGCAGTTGGAGGGCCGATTTGTGTTTTTCGAGCCAACAGGTGTGAGCGCGATCAAAGGGTTGGCGGCGGTCTGGGGCGCGAATCGGCGTGTAGTGCCGACCATCCCCATTTTCTTTTGAAGAGCATTGGGTTGTCATGAGCGCATGTACTTGCGCTACACGACACGGAGGAAGGACGGCAAAGTCCATCGCTACTGGCGTCTCGTGCGCAGCGTGCGGGTCGGTCGCCGCGTCATTCAGCAGACGGTAGCGCAGCTTGGCGAGCTCGACGCGCGAGGACGGCTTCAGGCGCGGGCGCTGGCGCGCCAACTGATCGGCGAGCCCGAGCAGGCGGGGCTGTTCGACGACGGCCGGCAGCATCTGACGGTGCCAGTGCGGCTGAAGGGTGTGCGGGTCGACCGCTCACGCCAGTTCGGTGATGTCTATCTGGCGCTGGCGCTGTGGCGCGGCACAGGCCTGGCCGACCTGTGCGAGAAGCTTCTGCCGTCGGGCAAGGAAGCGGTGCCGTGGGCGAAGATGGCAGCGGTGTTGGCGGCGGCGCGACTGTGCGAGCCGTCGAGCGAGCTGCACATCGCCGAGGACTGGTACCGGCGCACGGCGCTGTGCGATCTGCTGCAGCTCGATGCCGACCTGGTCAACAAGGACCGGCTGTATCGCGCGCTCGACCTGCTGCTGGAGCACAAGGCTGCGCTGGAAGCGCATCTGTCGCGCCGCGCCGGCGAGCTGTTCTCGGTCGACAACGAGGTGCTGCTGTACGATGTGACCAGCACCTACTTCGAGGGCGAGGCCGACGCCAACCCGCTGGCGCAGCGCGGCTACAGCCGCGATCATAGGCCCGACTGCAAGCAGGTCTGCATCGCCCTCGTGGTGACCTTCGACGGCTTCCCATTGGGCTACGAGGTGTTCGCCGGCAACACCCACGACAGCAAGACCGTGCAGACCATCGTCGACACCATGGAAGCCCGCCACGGCGTGATCGGGCGGGTGTGGATCGCCGACCGCGGCATGGCCAGCGCGGTAAACCTGGCGTGGCTGCGCCAGACTGGGCGGCGCTACATCATCGGCGCGCCCAAGGCGCAGCTGCGCATGTTTGCGGCCGAGCTGGCGACGCCCGACGGCTGGCGCGAGATCCGCGACGGCATCGCGGTCAAGCTCACTCGCTGGCCTGAGACCGGCGAAACGGCGATCCTGTGCCGCTCGGCTGACCGGCGCAGCAAAGAGCAGGCCATGCACGACAAGTTCAGCCGTCGCATCGAGGTGGCGTTGACCAAGCTTGCCGCCCGCATCGACAGCTCGACCAAGCGGCTGAGTGCCGCCCAGATCAACCGTCAGATCGGCCGCATTCTCCAGCAGAACCAGCGCTCGGCCGCGCGCTTTGCGATCACCTTGCAGGCCGCCGATTGTCCAGCCGGCGTTCGCTTGCACGTCGAGCACGATCCAGCCTTCGACGACTGGGCCGCCATCTCCGAAGGCGCCTACGTGCTGCGCACCAACATCGAAGACTGGAGCGACGAGCAGCTGTGGAAGGCCTACATCCAGCTCACCCAAGCCGAGGCCGCCTTCCGCATCCACAAGGATCAGCTGCGCGTGCGTCCGATCTGGCATCAGCGTGCCGATCGTGTGCAGGCTCATATCCTGGTCTGCTTCCTCGCCTTCGTGCTGTGGAAGACGCTCGAGATGTGGCAGCAGCGCTCGAGCCTCGGCAACTCCCCGCGCACCGTGCTCGACGAGCTCGCCCGCATCCAGTCGCACGACGTCATCCTGCCCACCGCGACACACGGCGAGATCCGCCTGCGCTGCATCGCTCAGCCCGACGACGCCCAAGCGCTTCTGCTCGATCGGCTGGGCATCGTCTTGCCCAAGCGTATGCGCGTCGACGACCTCGACCTGCCGCTCGCCTTCACTGCCTGAGCCCGCCGGAAAACCAAAAATGTAGTGCCGACTTTTCGGCTAACTCATTGATTCCATTGATGCAGGGTGTCGATTCTGCGCAAGTTGGGTTAGCGGATGACATTGCTGGACGACCGTACAGCAAGGTCGAACGCAATCGCGTTTTGCAGCCGCACATAGGCCGGCCACGCGGCTCAATCGAATACAAGCATCGGAACATAAGCGTCGTGCTCAAGAGCCTCGGAGAGATTGGATTCCTGGCTATAGGCCGGCCTTCAATTTCCAGGCCTCGCTCGTGGACACGGTGGTGCGATGGCTTGAGCGGCACCCTGACTGGATTGTCGCCACGCCACGCGGAAGACCGAAAGCATCGCTGTCCGTAGTCCGTGAGGATGGGATGCTGTGGATCGGACCTCCTCCGACGCGCAGCAACGCTCCCAACCGAATGAGCTCGACCAGATGACGGCGATCGCAAGGAAATACGATGTTGTCGAGCGTGACGCCTGAAATCGGGCGCTCGGCCGCGCCGGCGAAGAGCGCGTGTTGACCCATGAACGCGCCATCCTGCTGGCCGCCGGAAACGTACGTAGAATCAGTCGTCGCGATAGCGGCGAAAGGGGCCTCGGATTATTTCACTCGACGGCGCCTGAGGTCGGCCAGCACGGCACCGTCGGTCGCGTCCATGTTGGCCTGCATCGCATCGGGATCAACGCTCAGTCCCGGCGCCACTTTCAGCTTGGCAACCGTCCAGGTGCCCGTTCGTGCTCCCGCGGAAGCCGGCAACGATGGTCGCCGCCAACATCGGCGCTCACGGGGAAGCCGTCCGCACCAGCGGCGCCCCGACAGGATTGCGCTTGTGCGGCATCGTGGAGGAGCCGCACGGCTGGGCCCTGCCACTATCTGACCACCAGGACAGGGACCGGACTACTGACAAGAACCTCGGAGGTCTGGCTGCCGAGCAGAAGGCGGCGCAGCCCGCGCCGGCCGTGGGAGGCCATGACGATAAGATCGCAATCTCGCTTGTTGGCGGTTGCGATGATCGCCTCGGCAGGCTGAGCATCGGGCACATGAACAGTCTCGGCGTCGACGCCAAGCCGATCCGCTGCGGCTTTGACATCACTCAGAATCGTCGTGGCCGCTGCCTTCTGTCTCGCGTCGTAGTCCGCCATTTCCGTCGGACCAGGTATCCACTCGGGACCCGCATAGACCGGAAAGCGCTCCGTCACCATGACGATGCTGACCTTGGCGCCAAGGCTCTTGGCCAGAGACAGTCCATGATCAACGCCCTTCTGGGCAACCTCGGATCCGTCTGTCGATATCAGGATGTGCTTGTACATGATCGCCTCCTTCGAGCCGAGCAACGGACCGACGGCTAACGTCTCGCTTCGACTTCAAGCCGAAGTAGAAGACTCCTCAATTTCTACCAGGCAGGCGCCATGCATCTCAACATCGACGACGACGAGGCCAACAGCGGACCTTGCATACCTTGCCGGCGAAACTCGGTGCATGGAGGCCGGCCTTCGCATGAGGGAGATCGCCGATCAGGAACCTATTGCCGGCGTAGAGAGGCCAGCAGCCGGTCGACAAACTTCGGCGAATAACCCAGGAGCGCCGCCTCGTCGGCGAGCTCCCCCTCGAGCTGACCTAACGCCTCGATGAACGAACCGCCTTTCGCCAGGGCGGCCTCGACCAGCTTGCCGGCCCGCTGCTTGCCCATCCTCTCGGCCAGCAGGAAGGTCGCCCGCTCGGCCAGCACGGCGCCGTCGGTCGCGTCCATGTTGGCCTGCATGGCGTCGGGATCGACGGCGAGGCCCGGCGCCACCTCGGCCATCGCCTGCACGGCCGAGCCCAGCGTTTCGATCAGGGCGGCCAGCGTGGGCCATTCGGCCTGCCAGCCACCCAGTGCGCGTTCGTGCTCCTGCGGCATGCCGGCAACGATGGTCGCCGCCAGCATCGGCGCTCGCTGGGCCGCGGTCAGCACCAGGGCGGCGCCGACGGGGTTGCGCTTGTGCGGCATGGTCGAGGAGCCGCCGCGGCCGGGCCCTGACGGCTCCACCGCCTCGCCGACCTCGACCTGCATCATGAGCGAGATGTCGCGCGCCGCCTTGGCGAGCACGCCCACGACAAGGGCAGCATCTTGCGCCAGACCTGCCACGCGCACGCGCTGCGTGAACCAGGGCGCGGGCGGCAACTCCAGCTGAAGATGCCTGGCCAGCGATATCATCACCGGCTCGGCCTTGTCGCCCAGCGCCGACAGGCTGCCCGAAGCGCCGCCGAACTGGAGGATCTGTGTTTCCTTGAAGCTCGCTTGCAGGCGACGTTTCGCCCGATCGAGATCGGAGGCCCAGCCCGCGATCTTCTGGCCGAGCGCGAGTGGCGTCGCCGGTTGCATCAAGGTGCGCCCGAGCATCGGCGTCGTGCGGTGCTTGCGCGCGAGGCTGGCGAAAGCGTCGATGATGCCGTCGATGTCCTTCAGCAACGGCGGCAGCGCCTCGCCAAGCTGCAGGACCATCGCCGTGTCCAGGACATCCTGGCTGGTCGCGCCCCAATGGACGTAGCCCGCAGCCTCGGCGTCGCGCTTGGCGACCTCCTCGGTCAGCGCCTTCACCACCGGCACGGTGAGTGTCACGGTGCGCCGCGCGGCCTCGGCCAGCGAGGCGGGGTCATAGAGCGCCGGATCGCAGGCCTTGACGATGATCGGTGCGGTCGTCTTGGGGATCAGCCCGGCTTCGGCGACCGCCTGGGCCAGCGCCGCCTCGAAGCGCAGCATGTGGCGCAGCGTGGCGAGGTCGGAGAAGGCCTCGGCGGTGAGTGCCGAGGCGCCGAGCGCGTTTACGAGGCGACCGGCCATGGTCAGATATCGAAGAAGACGGTTTCCTTGGATCCGCCGAGATGGATCGGCAGGCGCCAGGCCCCTTCCCCGTCGCGCTTGGCGATCAACGTGTCGCGACGCGCCGGCTCGAGCATCTTCAATACCGGATCCTCCACCAGCGCGGGATCGCCTTCGAAGTAGAGCCGCGTCGCCAGCCGATTGAGCACGCCGCGAGCGAAGATCGAGACGTTGATGTGTGGCGCCTGCAACCCACCCTCGGGCCACGGCACGCGGCCGGGCCTGATCGTGCTGAAACGGCTGCAGCCGTCGGTCCACGTCGAGGCGCGGCCGAACCCTTCGAAGCCGGCATCGAGCGGCAAGTTGCGCCGGTCGTCGGGATGGTTGTAGCGGCCGTGGCTGTTGGCCTGCCAGATCTCGAACAGGCCATCGGGCACGATGTTGCCCTGGGCGTCATGCAGCTTCAGCACCAGCTCGACGCGCTCGCCGGCGATACCCGGCGGCGCGAGATCGCAGCGGTAGGCATTGCTCAACGTGCCGAAGTAGAACGGGCCGATCGTCTGCGACGGCGTCAATCCATTGCGCATCGCGCTACTCCATCGGCGTGGCGTTGCGGCCGCGCAGCACGATATCGAACGTGTAGGCCAACGCCCATTCGGGCTGCGTGGCCTCCATGTCGAACGCCGCCTGCAAGCGCTCGCGCGCACCCGCCGGCGCCGAATTGTAGATCGGGTCGAAGGCGAGCAGCGGATCGTTGGGGAAGTACATCTGGGTGATCAGGCGTGTGGCGAAGGCCGGCCCGAACAGGGAAAAATGGATGTGCGCCGGCCGCCAGGCATTGTGATGGTTCTTCCACGGATAGGCGCCAGGCTTGATGGTGACGAAGCGGTACCGCCCGTCGGCGTCGGCGCGCGCCCGTCCGCCGCCGTAGAAATTGGGATCGAGCGGCGCATCGTGCTGGTCGCCCGGATGATGATAGCGGCCGGCAGCATTGCACTGCCAGACCTCGACCATGGCATTGGGCACGGCCTTGCCATCCTCATCGAGGACGCGCCCCTGCACGATGATGCGCTCGCCCAGAGGCTCGCCCATGCGCTGGCGCGTGAGGTCGTTCTCGCCCACGTCGAGGCGCTCGCCCTGCAGCAGCGGCCCGGTGATTTCCGACAGGCTATGCGGCAGGACGATTGCAGGCATTGCAGGCGCGCGCGCCGGCGTCGATTTGTAGGCGTCGAACCGATTGGGCGGATGCTGGCCGGAGCCTGGCCGGCGGTAGGTTTCCTCTGTCATGCCCCCAGTCTAGCGCGCTGGGGGCGCGCCTCAAGCCGACAACTTCACGGTCAATTGCTGTTTTCGAGGCGCGTCACGGTGTAGGAGCGGCCGTCGCGCTCGACCTCGAAACGGACCTTGTCGCCAGGCCCCAGACCTTTGAGCGACGCGGCATCATTGACGCGGAAAATG
>Ga0081455_10001618_pt1 | contig 27507 bp, 25 predicted proteins | sample TabmetS3T2R1_FD_70207 | JGI IMG/M metagenome (GOLD analysis project Ga0081455, IMG submission 70207) | Tabebuia heterophylla rhizosphere microbial communities from the University of Puerto Rico - S3T2R1 | ecosystem: Host-associated > Plants > Roots > Rhizosphere ...
CCAGCAACAACGAAAGTTGCGCTGCACCGTGCTACGCCTTGCTGTGGGCCGCTCGGGTGGGGGGGGACTGCTGCAACAAGCCGTCGTGCAGGGGAGTGCACCCTATGGGTCATCGAAGCTTATCGCTACTTGTGGCTGTAAAGATAGTGATTCTCCTAGTGATTCTTGGGATCAGCAGCTGCAGTGGTAGCGAGGAAACTGGCACACCTTCTGCTCCTGTGCCTGCTACCACAGCCCCTCCTGTGGCGACTGGGACATCCCTGCGCCTGAGTCCTGTGGCCAGTGGACTCTCCAGCCCGGTCCACATCACACACGCTGGAGACGAGCGCCTCTTCGTTGTCGAGCAGCCAGGCCGCATCCGTATTGTGCAGCAGGGCAGTGTTGTGGCGACCCCCTTTCTCGATATCGTGTCACTGGTGCAGTCTGGGGGAGAACAGGGACTGCTGAGTGTGGCCTTTCACCCGGCTTATAATCTGCCAGGAGCCCCAGGGTTTGGGCTGCTCTGGGTCAACTATACGAATACGAATGGTGATACTGTCATCGCCCGGTATACTGTATCGAGAGCGAATCCGCAGCAGGCTGACCCTGGCAGCGCTTTAACCCTCCTCGTGATAGCGCAACCTTTTTCCAATCATAACGGTGGTCTCAACACTTTCGGCCCAGTGGAAGGGCCAGCAGGTCAGCGTTATCTCTACATCGGTATGGGCGATGGTGGTAGCGGCGGGGATCCGGAGAACTATGCCCAGCGCGACGATACCTTGCTGGGCAAGATGCTCCGCCTCGATCCGAGTCTTGAAGTCAGGCCCGCACCGCCTTTTTACACTATCCCGCCTGATAATCCCATGGCTGCCGCTGGTGCACCACTTGGCACTATCTGGGCAAAAGGACTGCGCAATCCCTGGCGTTTTGCGTTCGATCCGGTGGGCGGCGACCTCTATATTGCCGACGTCGGCCAGAACCGTGAGGAAGAAATAGACTTCACCCCTGCTGGGACGCCTGGTGGGCGGAACTACGGCTGGCGCCTTATGGAGGGGCAGTCCTGCTTCAATCCACCGAGTAACTGTGAGGCACCGGGTCTTGAACGCCCAGTGGCGGTATATGCCACCAGCGGTGGGCGCTGTGCGGTCATCGGCGGCTATGTCTATCGTGGCACACGCCTGCCAGCGTTGACCGGTATGTATCTCTACGCCGACCTGTGTAGTGGGGAAATCTTTGGACTGGCGCAAGTCACCCCAGGGGCCTGGCAGAGTACACTCCTCCTAAGCAGTGGCCTCAGCATCCTGACTTTTGGTGAAGACGTACAGCACGAAGTGTATGTCGGGAGTGGCGATGGGACGGTCTACCAGCTCGTTGCTGGCCAATGACTGTCCTCTGCAGCAAGGCCCTTGAGCGTTTCACTCTTCCTCAGCGCCAATGGGCCGTGTCCCAATGATCCCCTGGGTCTCTAAGGCCGCGATCTCTTGCTGCGAGAGCCCTAAGAGATCGCCGAGTACATAGCTATTATGTTCGCCCAGACTAGGCGAGGGGGTGGCGGGACGCCTGGGGCTCTTGGAGAGTCGCCAGGGGGTAGAGACCTGCGTGTACGTTCCTGCCTCCGGATGGTTGACCACATCCCAGAAGCCTCGGGCCGTCAGATGCGGATCAACGAGAGTCTCGCCGCCCTTGAGCACTGCTCCAGCAGGGACGCCGTGCGCTTGCAGGAGCTGCATGGCTTGATAGTGCTCACGCTCCTGCGTCCAGGCCGCCAGGATCTGGTCGAGTTCGGCCTGGTGGTGTCGACGTGTGAGCACAGTCGCAAATCTCGGATCCTGGGCCAGGTTGGGTTGCCCTATAGCTCGGCATAGCCCGCGCCACTCGTTGTCGGAGCCGACGGAGATGGCGACCCACATATCATCGCCCTGGCAGGGATAGACGCCCTGCGGCACCAGGTGCGGGTGTCGGTTGCCCAGCGGACTGGGCACGCGGCCCGTCACCGAGTAGTCCACAACATATTCCCCCAGCATAGCAACCGTCACCTCGCGTTGCGACAGATCAATAAATGTCCCCCTCCCAGTCTGGCGTCGCTGCCTCAGGGCCGCCATGAGCACACCGACCGCCAGGATGCCGACCACTGGATCGGGGTAGGTTTCATTGGTCATCAAGGGCTTGCCATCCTCATAACCCGTGATCGAGGCGAGTCCAGCCGTCTGCTCCAGGGTCGACCCTAGAGAGCCATAGTCTCGCTCAGGACCCGTGGCACCCTGGCTGCTGATCTTGACGTAAATGAGTCTGGGGTTGGCGTGCGCCAGGGCCTCATAGCCCAGCCCCAGCCGGTCCATCACGGAGGCTCGATAATTCTCGATGAGCACGTCACAGATGGTCGCCAGCTGCAAGAGGAGTGCTTTGCCACGAGGCGTCGCCAGGTCCAGGGTGAGGCTGCGCTTGTTGCCATTGCGGTGCACGTAATGGCCAGCGCGGTTCCACGGCTGCTCGCCGGGGTCACCGCCAGGATAGAGCCCTTCGCCCTGGGAGGTGGGCCGTGCTGCGCCGCGGCTGATGTCCATACGTGAGCACGACTCGACTTTGATGACTTCTGCGCCCATGAATCCCAGCAGGAGCGTGGCATACGGCCCCACCGCCACCTGCGTCAAATCGAGAATGCGGAGTCCTTCTAAGGCGAGCTGCGGCATGCTTTCTCCTTGCTCCTTAGATGACACCCGCACCACGCAGGTGTGCCAGGTCCTCTGTGGTGTAACCGAGGCAGTTGCAGTACACCTCTACATTGTGCTCACCCAGGCGCGGCGCCCGAGTATGGTGCCAGGCAGCGCCCTGGATCGTAAAGGGTGCGCCAGGATAGGTTGCCGTACCAGCGTCCGGATGGTCAAGGCACTGAAAAAATTCCCGCGCCAACAATTGCTGTGAGGTGCAGAGGTCAGCAACCGTCGCCACATAGCCGGCAACCGTGCGCAGTCCCTGGAGGGTATGGTAGATCTCTTCCTTGGGGCGCGTCGCCGTCCACGCGTTGATAAGTGTAAGCAGCTCTTGCTGGTGTTCCCGGCGTGCCTCACGGGTGTTGAATTTGGGGTCATCGGCCAGCTCTGGCCGCCCCATCAGCGCACAGACACGCGCCCAGGTATCCTCGCGCACGCCGCGTTCCAGGCCGGCATGTACCCAGCCATCCTGCGCCTGCGCCAGAGTACTCGCCCGCCTAACGGGCGTACGCCCGAACTGGTGCGCAATGGAGGCGTGGATCTGGGCGACGGTGATGGTCTCCATGGCTGAGACATCAACATGTTGCCCATGCCCCGCAGCATCTCGCACGTAGAGGGCGAGCAGCGTCGCGGAGAAGGCACTGATACCCGTGGTATAGCCCGCGGCATTCCCACCGATCCGCAGCGGCTCCTGGTCGGGCAGGCCAATGGTATGCAGCAACGCCCCCATGGCCTGCGCGACGAGTTCTGAGCCCTTGTAATCGCGATAGGGGCCTGTCTGCCCAAAAGGAGTAACGGAGGTGTAGATCAGGCCAGGATTGAGGCATTCGAGGGCGGTATAGCCCAGCCCCAGTCGGTCCAGAGCTCCAGCAGGAAAACTCTCGACTAGGAGGTCGCACTCCTGGGCCAGGCGCTGCACAAGACACCTCCCAGTTGGGCTCTGGATGTCCAGAGTGATGCTCTTTTTCCCGGTGTTCAGATAGAGGAACGCAGCACTCTGCTCTGCGTGGGGCGTCTCGTGTACGAAGGGACCTGTTCTTCTCGTTACATCCCCAGTGCCCGGAGGCTCGACCTTAATGACCTCCGCACCTAAGCCGGCCAGGAGTTTGGTGCAGAAGGGGCCGGCCACATCCTCACTGAGATCAAGAACGCGTATATCTCCCAAGATGAAATCGTTTTCAGGCATGGCTCTGTAGGTCTCGATTCAAGTTATATGGAGCGGCATAGAGCTGCCTTGCACCCGCGGGCAGCAAATAGGCACTTGGATGGATGCATTCCATCAGAAAACCTGTGGCGCGTCAAGCAGATGTATAGCGTATTTGAATCTCTAGTGCCTCTGCTATAGGACGTCAGCCTCACAAGAGGCCCGCGATCTCCAGATGGTGCTCTGAGGCGTACGCAGGGATAGGAGGAGGGTCGGTGATGGAATTTGATGCGGTCCTGGCCCAGGTACTCTAGTATGTGGCGAAGATGATGACTGGTAACACAGCGGTTGAGGTGATATCTCAGAACACCTGGCGCCATGCAAGCATGACTACTCCGGCCTCTCCCAGATTGCTGAGATGCACGTCGTAGTGCACCTTTGTCCCTTCGCTGTCGGTGATGGTATTGCCCACCACCGCCCCGTAAACGTCGCTCCCTCCCGCAAACGTGATGGGGCTGTTAGGGGCATAGACGGCCATATAGACCTGACTGCCACCGCGAAGCCTGATCTCCTGGGATGAAGAAAGCGAGAAAATCTGCAGATTTTCTGCCTTGCTCGTGGTATTGACGACACCTCCAGAGCTTCCTGGAGCAAAGTCACTCTTCTCGCCACTGTTCTTGACATCTAAGTATATTTTGACTGCATCGTTCACCTGCAGGGTGCTGCCGCTAGACAACTTTACATTCCTAAAACAGTACGTCCCAGGCGCCAGGATCACTGTGGCACCGTCCGATGCTTTCAGTTCTCCAGTCGACGTGTTATAGTCCCCTCCTGTGATACCATCGCTGGTACTATATTCAGGAGGCAACCCGCAGGGCGAGATGTTCACAGGAGGGAAAGCCAGGGGCGGCGCGCCATTAGTTGTTGTGCCGGTCACCGTTGCTCCCCCACTGACCGAGACCGTGCCACTTCCTCCTGCCGTAGCATTCCCCTTCACTTGTGTGCCGTCTCCTGAGAGAGAGATATCCCCATTGCTACTCCTCACATGGCCGTTGCTGCCAGCGGTTAGAGGATTGTACCCAGTGTAACCAGATACGCTGGAATCGAAACTGTCAGTAGTAGTTCCTCCCGACAGAGTGATAGTGCCGCTGGCGCAGACAGCACAAGGAAAGAGCGCAGAATTCTGTCTCAACAGAGCCTCTATGACGACGCTGGCCTGGCCGGGTGTGTTGCTTGTGGAGCGCACCCTGAGACCCCCTCCACCCGCATCCTGGACTGTGACGGTATAGGTCCCAAGATTGGCGAGTTGGGTAGTGGCAATAAGGGGTGTCGCCGTAGCAGAAGCATAGCTGCTCCAGTTGTCCTTATGTTGGATCAGGAAGAGCCTCGCATGCTGAATGCCCGCCTCTGCCAGGTAAAATCCCTGCTTCGACTCCTTGAGATTGGCGGAGATATCCTGATGCACGATCGTTGTATTGGTGGCAAAGAGCCCGATAGAGGTGAGGCCCATCAAGATAAGGAGGCCCGTGATCAAGGCTATCCCTGATTCCTCCTTGAGCAGCCCTGGGCCATGGCGCATCTTCCCATCTCCTCAGTTAGTTCCGCCTCAGCACAGTCTCGGTCAGGGTGTACTGACGCTTTTGCCCTGTCTTGGGGTCGACGTTCCTAGTTTGTGCCGTCAAGGTGATGCCAATCGTATTGGCGTCAGGCTGCGAGAAGGTATGGCTCGTAATAAGATCGGCGAGGGGTTGGTTCACACTGCCACCTGCAGTATATCTCAGGACGTTATCAGAGGCCGAGGTACGAGTAAAGGCTTTCCTACGAGTAATGACATAGAAAGAACTGCTGTCAGGAGGCGTGTCCCAGGCACTCGATACGGTCAGTTGGGTAGAGGTATGGGCGCTGATGCTGCGTGCCTGACCCGCACCGGTACCAGAGATGATCCCGACCGTGTAAGAGGTAGTAAAATTGCTAGAGGACCAGGTCTTTCTGGTATCATTCAGAGTCGTAATGGTGTTGCCACCAGAGGAGTAGCCCGCATCCTCTAGCCGGTCAAAGGTGATGGTGTCATTGGTAGTCACCGTCGCGGTGATGGTTGGAGGGCCGAAGGCAAGCCGCAATTCCCGTACCATAAAATCCATAGCGGCCCGGGCATCGGTCTGCATCTCGACGATCTCATTCTGCAGCACGAGGCGCCGCGATGACGAGAGAAAGGCGTTATAGGCTTGTGCCGATAGAACACTTAATATCGCCACGGTGATGAGCAGCTCGTTCACCGTAAAGCCCTGTTCAGACTTCCACATGCCGATCCCCACGCTATTGGCCAATGATGGTCGCTAGCGGTAACGTATGCGTCTTCGATTGATCCTGCCAGCTGACGAGAACGCTAACGCTCTTGGTATTGGGCAGCGGGCCATTGGTGACAGTAACCTGTCTGGTAAAATGCAGGTTCGATGCGGTGACCTCGCTAGCGGCTTCGGTTTGAATATTGGTGTAAGGGGTATTTTTTAACTGTTCTAGCTTTTGCTCAGCGATAGATACTGCAGTCGTCATTCTCCGAGACAAGTCATTCCCCCGTAGAGCAGTAACCTGGAGTCCGGCTAGGGCAAGCAGACCCACTCCCATGATGGCCACTGTAAGCATGCTCTCGACGAGGGTGAAACCAGCATTTGGGCCTATGAATGGCTGCACTTTCATGGTATTGGCCCTATCCTGCCAGTGAGAGCGATGGTGAACTGCTTACTGCTTGTGGGACCTCGCTGTATAACAACGGTTCCGCCGTTTGCAGTGCCCGTGCTGCCAAAAGACACACTGGGTGTTGTTGCTATAGTATTGAAGGTAATGTTCGGATAATCAACCGAGAGATTCCGACTCAAGACCACGGCGGCTGTATCTACACGCACGATATTATAAGAAGTGGCAGTGAAATCAACCCGCATAGGCCTGCCTTGCTTGATAGCCATCATTTTTGCTCTGTGTAGATCTAGCCAGATCACCCTTGCCGCATTCGTGAATGTATAGTTTTTTATCAGTCCACTAAATCGGGGCACGGCAATTGTACCCATAATACCCGTGATCATGAGTGCGATCAGGAGTTCTACAAATGTGAATCCTGTGGTATTTTTGATCTGCATTGTATGCCTAGCCTATCCCCCTTGAGGCTGTGCACTCGTGGGCGTCCATGCCGTCTCAGCAACCCACCATCCGGTCTAGTTTGCGGTGCACAGTGCTGCCAGTATAGAACATACATTGTCCTTGTTCAACTTTTATTGCACTTTTTAGTACCCTAGTAAAGCTGTTACCGCGGAGCAGCAACCCCTGGGTTGAAGATGCGCATACGATCTCGGACGATAGAGCACGGGAGCTTGCATGACTGCCACGCCTTGGTCGTGCCTCCGTGGGCAGCGTTAGAGATACGCTGTGGCAAAGGCTTCGAGCGCCTGCACGAAGCACGCCAGGGGTGCCTGTACCACGCCAGCGCCGATCTGCCCGATCCCCGCCTGGCGATGGGCAATGCCCGTGTTGATCCAGGGCACGATAGCCGTTTCGACGACCTTCCGTACGTCAATCCCACAGGGCACCCCCAGCCCGTCGAACGTCGGCAGCCGCAGATGGGGGTGACGCCCGGCGGTAATCTCCAGCATCTCCTCGGTATAGCGGCGGGCTTCGGCCCACCCGCCCACACCGAGAAACTGCGCCACGGCTGGTGAAGCACTCATGGCAAAGGCGCCTAAACCCAGCGTCTCCACAATGGCGGAGTCGCCCATGTCCGGATTCGCATCCGTGGCACTGAAGCCCGGAAAGTACAACCCCTGCGGCATTGGCGCTGGCGCCGTAAACCAGCGCGCGCCGAGGGCGCTCAGGCGGATACCGAACTCCGTGCCGTTGCGCGCCATAGCTGTAACCAGCGTACAGCCCGGCAGCCCCACTGCCGTGTCCATGGTGACTTTGGCAGCGGCCATGGCTATGTTCAGAAAGAACTGAGCATTACCAGTGAGATACTCCGTAATCGCACCCAGAGGCTCAGACGCCGGTACGGTCCGCACCAGGTGCGGCAGCAGGGCTTGCCCCAGCAGGGCCGTGGCGGCAACATTGCGCTGGTGCATTTCATCGCCCATGCTGAGCGCCTGCGCCATCATCACCCGGAGATCAATACCACCAAGGTGCTGCAGCGCCGTATGCAGGGCCGGGGCGACGGTCTGCTGCAACCAGCGCAGGCGCTCCAGCACACTGGCGTCGTTGGCCCCGAAGCGTAGCACTTTGCCGAGTCCCTCATTGAGCGTGCAATAGGCACGGTTGCCGTGCTCACGGTTTTCCACCACCATGAGCGGCATACTAGGGGTGACGACGCCCGTCATCGGCCCGACAGCGCTCAGGCTATGGCAGGGCTGCAGGCGTAGCCTGCCCGATTCGACAAGGGTCTGGGCGCTCTGGAGGTCAGCCGCCCAGCCTTCATATTGCACAGCCCCTATAATGGCTCCATGCATCGGACCACACATGGCTTCCCACGCTACCGGTGGGCCAGCGTGAAGGATGGTATCGGCGCGGAGCTCGGGTAAGAGCTCACGGGCGGGGTGCACGGCCACCAGGTACGGCCGAGCCGCATAGATACGCTGCAGCGCCTGCTCATTGGCGGCATCTATTGGTGAGGGAGATGTGAGAGACATACCTGCCTTTCGAGCGCGAGATCGGCGATCTCAGATTTGTGCTATGCCATCACCGCAGGCGCTCCAGCAGGCCCGCCAGACGAGGATCACCACCGGCGGGTGGGCGCCAGTCCACATGCACGACCGGAACGCCATGTGCAGCCAGTTGTGTGGCAAAGAGTTCTAAGCCCAGATTCACGACACGCGGACCAGTCATAAACAAATCAGGCAGGCGGGCGGGCAGAGAGACAGACGCATGCTGCTCCTGGGCAAATGCGGCAGCGCTGGTCGCTGCGCTCCCCACCGCCAGCCGTTGGGCAGGGCTGTCCTGAGCGTGTACGCCCAGGACAGCGCTAGCGAGCCGTATAGCCTGCGCGTTACTGTCAGCCAGGAGCAGCCCATGCTCGCGTAAAGTCTGGCACTGCTGTGCGAATCCCTGCGGATCATCCGGGGCACCACAGACATGGGCGATCCCCACCAGCGCTCGCCCCGCAGCGCCGGCCACGGCCTGCGCCTCCTGCCAGGCCGCGGCAAGAGTTCCCGCCGGGTCTGCATGCGCTCCCCAGCCGAGCATCACATCGACCAGGACTACGGCGACCTCAGGATTATCGCCTGCCTCGATCAGGTATGGGCGGCGCGTACTCGGGTCGATCATCGGGTGTGGCCGGCCCTGGGTAAACTCCTCTGCTCCCAGATCCAGCACCACATGGGCGGTCTCATGTGCTGCCCCTAGTGTGCCGTCCAGGTTCGAGACCACGGGTCCCAGGGCCCGCCGTAGTAGCCCTAAGGCTTCATGCGCCAGTGTGCCACCACAGTACAGGGCGTGTACGAGCCGTTGCCCTGGCTGCAGCGCCATACGGGCTGCCTGCGCCACCTTAACGAGCGATGCAGGGAGAGCAGCCGGCTCCACCGGCAGGGTCATGCCACGTGCCAGTGCCCCTGCAAGCAAGGCTGCCTCTTCTAAAGTGGCGGCTGGATACACTTCTCTTGACACGGCAGCAAGCTTGGTCTCCCCAACAAAAGCCAGCACACACGGCTTCCCAGTCTGCGCTGCCTCCCTGACGAGCTGCGCCGCCACGCTGGCCGCTGGCGGTTTGGCAATGAGTACCAGCACTTGAGTATCGGCATCCTGCGCCAGGGCCCGCAGGGCAGCCCGCATGCTGTGGCCACCGATACGCTCGTGCACGTCGCGCCCGCCTACGCCTATGGCCTGGGACACGCCGATACCCTGGCGGGCCAGCAAGCAACTTACCTGCTGCAGTCCGGTCCCAGACGCCGCAATGAGACCTACCGATCCGCGTGGCAGCTGATTGGCAAACCCCAGGGGGACACCATTGAGTACCGCTGTGCCGCAGTCTGGCCCCATCACCAGCACGCCCTGTTGTGCAGCCAGATTTTTTAACGCGACTTCTGCTGCCAGATCGACATGGGCACTGAAGAGGAACACGTGCAACCCATGCTGGAGCGCCTTGCGTGCTTCGTGCACGGCGTATTCGCCTGGCACAGAAATACAGGCGAGATTGGCGTCTGGCAGACGCCGCAGGGCGGTTTCGAGGGTGCGTGGTGCCACCGCGTCAGCCACCGCGCCCCTCCCCTGCTGCGGCGTCAGATGCGCCGTGGCCTGGCGTAAGGCCTCAGCAGCCACCGTCGGTGTCTCGGCCTGCACGCAGACCAGCAGATCGTTGGCGCCGCCCGTCTCCCCTTCGGCGGTGAGTAGTCCCACCTGCTGCAGCAAGGCTTTGTTATGGGGCGTCCCCATCATCACTGCCACCTGCTGCACGCCTGGCAAGCTCTCCAGCGTGTGTGACAGGTGCATGAGCCAGACAGAATCGCGATAGGTACTGAACAGGACCAGACAACGTACGTGCGTCTGCATCGTTTTTCGCCTTTACAGGTGGGCCAACCGTCATGCCAGGAGCCGACACCCCAATGCTATACCAACCATGGCATCGACGCCAGAGCTATGCCCCACTGCTGCCAGAGTGGCAGCGTGCGCCGGCCAGGCGTCCGTTGCTGGGGCCCACAAGGCCCGCACGAGCATGACTAGCGGTTCAGCAAAATGCCCCTCAAAGGCACAGCGTAGAAACTCGCCGCTGAGCTGCGAGGTGCCCAGGCGTACACACTCGCGGAACTGCGTATGGACAGGGGAAGCAGCACTGCAAGGTAGGAACCCCGTGACGTGCAAGACAGCCAGAAGGCCCACGAGGAAATCATCACCAGATGGCGTTAATCCTTCTCCCAGGCCAACGAGAGCCTTGACCAGGTTGAGGAGTGTTGAAACGCTAAACTCCTGTCGCCCCACACGCAGCGGTGCCAGCACCGCGTAGGCTGCGGCACTAGTGACAGAGAGGGCCAGCGGCCCATGCTCCAGGGCCAACAGCAATGGTGTCAGACCGCGCCTAGGGGCGTGGCGGCAGAGCCAGGCGGCCAGCTCGTGCGCTCTGTGGGCCAGCACCGACGGGGTCAGTCCAGGCTGCGCCTGTATATGCCCGTCCCAGACGAGGGTGTCGGCACACCGCAGACGGAGCACTGCTGGGGACCTCCTGGCCGTCGGGATATCCTGGACCACGAGCGCCCCAACGGGCAGACGTATCCCCAGCGCCTTTATATCAGCGGCGAGCGCGAGTCCCATGGGCGCCTGTAACATGCCCTCCCCCTGTATGGTCAGTAAGCGCTCGCCAGGGGTACGCACATTGAGAATGCGAGCATAACAGGAGTGCACCCGGCCAATCACTTCCTGCTGGGGAGGGAGCAGGCTCGCCACGGCCTGGCTCCAACGGCTTACTTGGACGGTCAGCATAGTGTCGCTGTCCTTACCCTAGGCCAGCTTACGTCGTACTTCCCCACATAGCGCTGGCTGTACTGAAGAGGGTATGGTCTCCACGTCGGCCTGAGGCTGATAAATACCGTACCCATGCCTCCTGCATCTTTGCTTTGCATTGGCTCAATGAGAGCAACTATAGCCGGACACCCTGCTCCCTCTATACTACCCCTTGAGCGCGACACGTGGCAATCGCTGTCTCATCATACCCGAGATGGCGCAAGAGGTCGTCAGTGTACTGCCCGAGCAGGGGCGAGGGGTACCCGCACCGGCGGATAGGAATTGTCCATGCAGGCGTGGCCTTCACCCCGCCGCATGAAAACAGCCAGTAGCGGCGTTTTCGTGGGAATTCTACAAGGCCTGTTGCCCTGGCACCAGGAGAGCGTCAGCGCAAGGTAGAGAGTGGCTCCGGGTGATCTGGACATGCGCTGCAGGAGAGGGTAGAGTACGGCTAGCAAGTACTCCACGGGACGAAGGCCTCGGGAAAGGCGCTTGGGAAAGCGGGGCAATTAGATGAGTGGCGATATGGCCTGGAGCCAAATTGGTATTGGCTGTGTTCGATAGGAGCACCGCTATCTCGTCTCGTATGCGTGTGGCTGCATACATGCGGTACACGGGTGCAACAGCGCATCGGGCACAGCAAACGGCTGCTGAGGAGGAATACATCAATGGCACCAGGGCGGGAGTGGTGGTTGGGACTGTTGGTCGGCTGGTATCTGCTCTGCCTGGCAAGTTGCGCAGACAATGGGACGGAGGACAATGCCGCGGTAACGCAGACCACCACCGAACCGACAATGATGGAGTTAGGCTTGCGTCTAGCACCCCAGGGATTAAATTTAGCCGGCTTGTCACCAGTGGAGGTTGACCAGGTGATCCGCGGTAGCTACCTGGTCAATGGCGCAGGCAACTGTGCGGAATGTCATACTACGGATACGGGCTACTTGGCTGGCGGCGTGGAATTCCCTCTGCCTCCCCTGTCGCCAGACGCGCAAGGGTTCACCTCAGTGGTATCGCGGAATCTGACCCCCGATGCGGACACGGGTCTGCTGCTCACAGAGGACGAGTTTATTGAGGCCATGCGCACCGGGAAAGATTTCCATGATAGCGCTGTCCCACAGCGTTTGATCATTGACCCCTGGCCAGTCTTCCGCTTTCTGTCACGGGATGATCTCAGGGCCATATACGCCTTTTTAAGGCACATCCCGCCAGTGAGAAACGCTGTCCGCAAGACGTTTAAGCCTCCCTTGCCTCTCCCTCCTGTGGCCTTTCCAGCCATTGGTGACGGTGACCCCATCAACGACCCTAACAATACCGCGCGGGGGCTGCTCATCCCACAATTTTTCTCGTCTGGATCAGCGGCCAATACCTTCGTGAGAAGCTTCAATACGACTGTCAATGGCCTGACGCCAGAAAACCGGGCGAAAGTCGGACGTGGCAGCTACCTGGTGAACGCCATCATGAATTGCAATCGCTGTCACACGGAGAGCTCTGGCGTGACAGCTGTAGATGTGAACGCAGGGAGGTACCTGGCAGGGGGGGTAGATATCGATACCTTGTTGCATATAAGGTTTAAAGTGGGCTTCCAGCTCTTTTCCCGCAATCTCACACCGGCTACCGGTAGTGGCGCTGGTGGTGGCGGTGGCGGCGGTGGTGGCGGTGGCGGCGGTGGCGGTACCGGTACCGGCAGTGGCGGCCTCTCCCTAACCGAGACCGAATTTATTCAGTCGATGCGCTTCGGCGCTGACTTCCGCAGGCCGGGGGGAGCCCTGCGCGTCACACCGCATTTTCCGACTGGCTATGAACTGACACTCGACGACCTGAAGGCTATTTTTGCCTATCTCCAGGCTATTCCTATAGTGACGAATCGTGTCGAAATCGTGCCCTAACCGGGGAAACGCGCCCCGCGTCTCGAAAGGAAGCCGCACCTATGAACAAAGTGCTAGTAGGATGCATCGTCGGGTTTGTTGTTCTCCTGGCCGCGCAGCCCAGCTCAGCGCGTAAACTCGCTGAGCTTATCCCTGGATTATACGGCGGTAACGGCATTACGCTCGCTACGGATCCCGCCGCCAGCCACGAGGCACACTTTACCGTGGCTTCCATGGCCAGTATCAATCGGCTCAACGAGCAAATTGCCAATCAAATCGGCAATTTTCCTTTCAGTTCTTCTATCAGTGGCTTTTTGTTTACGTTCGATCCGGCACTCGGGACCTTTATCCCCGCTGTGCAGGACACCCTGGGGCCCCTGTTTGCCGAACGGGCCCCCACGTTGGGCAGGGGGAAACTGAATCTCAACTTCGCCTATACCTTTTTTAAATACAACACCTTTGCCGGGCAGAATCTCGATAACTTTACCATCCTCGCACGGCATGACCCGGACATTATCGGCTTGCCTGACGCACGCGAGCAATTTGAGTTTGACGCCATTCGCATTAACCTCGACATCGATATGCACGTTCAGATCTTTTCTTTTGCTGCGACCTATGGTCTGACAGATCGCCTCGATGTCGGTCTTTTTATACCCATCACCAGCGTCAATATGACGGTGCACAGTCATGCCAGTATCGTTGCCTCCTCAAACAATACCCTGTTTCCGAATGTGCATCGTTTTGACGCCCAACACCCCTCGGATGACACCGCCAGTGGGTATGCCTTTGGGTTGGGGGACATTATCCTGCGAGCGAAGTATAATCTCCTCAAGGGGGATGTGATCGATATCTCAGGGGCGCTCTTGACGAAGTTTGCGACGGGTTCACATAGTGATTTTCTCGGTACTGGCACCACCACGATCAGACCCTTCCTGGTCCTGTCACGAACCCTGTTTAACGTGTTGACACCACATCTGAACCTCGGTTATGAGTTCAACCTGGGTCGTGGGAATCAGAGTGCGCTGGAGTATGTGGTTGGTTTTGACGCCGGGACGGCGAAGTTCACCGTCACCGCGGAGCTTCTGGGAAGCTATGAGCCAGCGGGGGAAGGCATTGGTGACAGTATCGTTACCGGCTCGTTCGGAGTAAAATGGAATCCCTGGAAACAGTTGGTAGTGTCTACCAATGCCCAGGTGCCTCTCAATAGAAAGTCTGGCTTGCGCTCGGACCTTATTATGACGTTTGGAGCTGAATATAGCTTTTAGTGAGAGTGATATGCGCCTAGCAGGGGGGAGGAAGCGTACACGGCACGCGTTGCTGTGGTATGTGAAGATGACCCTAAGCCTGCTCTGCCTCTTGCCGCTCCCCCAAGCCATGGCACAGGACATCGTCATTCTGAAAAGCCACGACCTTGAACCGTTCAATCAAGCCATGGCGGGCTTTGTGGCAGCGTGTCACATGCGCATCACCGAATACGACTTGCGTGGCTCCAAGAAGGAGGAAAGTAGCATTATCCAGCGCCTTAGCGCTGCTAAACCGCGGCTCATTGTGGCTATTGGTCCCCTGGCGGCGCAGGTCACGCGGGAACGCCTCCAGGATATCCCGAGCATCTTTGTGATGGTCTCCAACCCGCCCAGGCATGGTTTGCAGGGGGCCAATCTAGCCGGTGTCTCTCTCGATATTCCGGTGCAGTTACAGCTAGCCATGTATAAATCCCTGGTGCCGGCATTAAAAACGCTCGGGGTGATTTACGACCCCACGAAGACCGGACCCATGGTCATGGAGGCGCGTGGTATCGCCGACTCTTTGGGCTTCCGTCTCCTGGCGTCGCCTGTGTCCTCACACAAGGAAGTGCCGGCGGCTTTGCGGAGTCTCCTGGGGAAGATCGACGCGCTCTGGATGGTACCGGACGAGACGGTGGTGACTCCGGAGTCCTTCAAATTTATGTTACTGACAACGTTCGAAAACAATCTCCCATTTGTGACGGTCTCGGATATCTTTGTGGAAGCGGGTGCCTTGGCGTCACTCTCCCCCGATTATACCGACGTGGGGCGGCAGGGCTGCCAGCTCGCTACGGACATTGAGAGCGGTCGACTACACTCCGCAGAAGCCAGGGTGGTGCCTCCAGCAAAGGTGAATCTAGCCATCAATCTGAAGACGGCAAGCAAGATTGGCCTGACCCTTTCGCCTGAGGTTATTCAGTCTGCCAACAAAGTGTATCGCTAGCGCTAAAGGCGAGGATCGCGTGGAAACCCCCATAACGCCGACGAGCCACACCCGGCCCAGCCGGGTGTCACTGAAGGTCAAAGCAATGGCCTTTATCAGCCTGATGGTTCTGGCAGTGGGGACCAGTTTAAGCTGGTATTTGCTCCGGCAGACCAGGGAAGTGCTCACCGAAGAGCTGCAGAAACGAGGCCTATCACTGGCACAAAACCTCGCGCATACCAGCAAGTATGGTGTCTTAACCGAGGACGAGGTCATTTTGCGCGAGCTGATCGAGGGCACGCTGCAAGAGGACAGTGTGCTCTTCGTGCTCATTGCTGATGCCGAGGGCAAGGTGCTGGCGCAGCGGTTGAATCCGAAAGCAAAGGCCATACCGGATGTGGGAGAGCTGGCCCTCCAGCATGCTGTGGCACTCGCCCCTGCTGTGACAATCACATCGCTACACTACCACAGCATCGGCACACAGGGTATCTACCATGTGGCGACGCCAGTGGAAACAACGGAGGCCACCGCAAGCCATAACGAGGGGCGTCTGGACACAGCCATGTGGCTACTGGGCAAAGACACCGATACCACTACCGGTGGACCCGCCAAGACGGGCAAACGTGGCAGCGTACAGCTGCTCCTCTCACTAGAGAATATGCAAGCGAGCGTCCGCAGAACATTCATCACTGGTATCGGTTTAACTTTGGGCACCATCCTTATAGGCGTGCTCGTGTCGTTCGGCTTTTGCAATTACGTCCTCACGCCAGTGCAAGCCATGGCCGGTGCTGCCGCCCGCATCGCCGCAGGGGATTTGTCGCAGCGGGTCGCAGTGCAAGGGCGCGACGAAATCGGTCTGCTGGCCATGACGTTTAACCACATGGCAGCATCGCTTGACCAGATGACGCAGGCACAGCAACAACGCCTGGCAGAACTCTCCGCCTTGCATGCTATTGGCCTCGTCTTCAGTTCAACCCTGGACCTGGACCGGCTCATCGCTCTTGCCCTGGATGCGGTTGTGCAACACCTGGGGTATGACCGCGCCAGGCTGTTCCTGGTGGACGCCGAGAAACAGGCACTGGTGCAGGGGAGAATTGCCGGCGCTGCTGACGATATCCAGGAGCAGTTACGGGCCATAGAAATGCCCCTCCGCCCAGGTAGCGGGTTGCATGTGCAGGTGGTGTTGACTGGCGAGCCCATCTTAGTGGAAGACATGAAGCAGGTCAAAGATCAGGCTTATCAACCACTGCTCGGTCTGCTGGACGCCCACTCACTGGTGGTGCTCCCGCTTAAGCTCGAAGAGCGCGTTCTGGGCGTCCTGTCAGTCGATAATTGCCGCACACAGCATACGCTGACCGCGGCTGACCAACGCCTCTTAGCCACCCTGGCGAATCAGCTCGCCATTGCCATTGCGAATGCCCTGGCCTATAGGCAGATTGAGCAATTGAACGTTGGCTTAGAAGCAAAGGTCCAGGAGCGCACTGAAGCCCTGCAACTCCAACAGCAGGAACTCCAAGAGGTCAATATCCGCTTAGAAGCGGCAAACCGCCACAAGTCGGAATTCTTAGCCAACATGTCGCATGAGCTGCGCACGCCACTCAACGCCATCATCGGTTTTTCGGAGGTCCTCTTGGAAAAGATGTTTGGCGATGTGAACGAGCGGCAGGAGGAGTATCTCAACGATGTCCTCAGCAGTGGACAGCATCTGCTCAGCCTCATCAACGATATTTTAGACCTCTCCAAGGTCGAGGCGGGGAAGATGGAGTTGGAGCTGGGCATGTTCGACCTCAGACAGGTATTGGAAGGCAGTCTGGTTATGGTCAAAGAGCGTGCCCTGGCGCACAGTCTGACGCTGTCCCTCGACATGGCGGATGACCTCAGCGTGATCACCGGCGACGAGCGCAAAGTGAAACAAATTCTCTTCAATCTCCTCTCTAACGCCGTGAAATTCACCCCGGACAAGGGCAAAGTCGGCATCATTGCCATACGCGTGGACGGCGCTGTCCAGATTGCCGTCTGGGATACCGGGGTAGGCATTGCTCGAGAAGACCAACAGCGTATTTTTGAGGAGTTTCAGCAAGTGGGGCACGGGCTCGCTGGCAAAACCGAGGGCACAGGACTGGGATTGGCGTTGACGAAAAGATTTGTCGAGCTGCATGGAGGTACCATATGGGTCGAGAGTACCCTGGGCCAGGGCAGCACGTTTACGTTTACCCTCCCGCTCACGGATATAGGGGCGCCGCCCGTGCTCGCTCCACAGGAGGACACGGGCACAGCGCAGCGGGTCGTGGCAGCCACCCCTGGTCCGTGTGTATTAGTTATCGAAGATGACCCCAAGGCTGCAGACCTCTTGCATATCTATTTGACAGAGGCTGGATACAGCGTTGATATTGCTAGGGATGGGGTCGAAGGGTTAGCGAAAGTCAAACAACGCACTCCCGACGCCATTATCCTGGATGTGCTGCTACCACGGGTAGATGGGTGGACGTTTCTGACGCAAGTCAAAGCAGATCCCGCGACCAGGAGTGTACCGGTCATTATGGCGTCGATCCTTGACCAGAAAGGCAAAGGCTTTGCCCTAGGCGCTGCAGATTATCTAGTCAAACCGATCCAGAGAGGGGAACTCCTCAGAACGCTTGGGACTTTCAGCCTGACGTCGAAAGTGCGCACCGCCCCCGTCACCATTCTCGTTATTGACGATGATCCCAAAGCGGTGGAACTGGTCGCTACCGCCCTGGAGCCAGAAGGGTTCCACATCCTCAAGGCCTTCAATGGTGAAACCGGTGTGGCCATAGCAGAAACAGAACATCCAGACCTGATTATCCTCGATCTGCTGATGCCAGGCATGAACGGCTTTGAGGTGCTCGATCGTCTTGCCCAATCGCCGGTAACGCAGCAGTTACCGATCATCATGGTGACAGTGAAGCAGCTAACGGCCGAAGAACACCAACGTTTACAGGGAAAATTGACCCAGTTGGCTCAGAAAACAACGTTGAGCCAGAAGGAGGTCGCTGCCATGGTCAAGGATGCCTTACGACGCACCTTGGGAGAGAGGACGTAGCCATGCCAGGGGAACTCATCCTCATCGTAGAGGACAACCCGAAAAATCTCAAACTGATTCGCGATGTGCTGCAATTTCAAGGCTACACTACCCTCGAAGCCGAAACTGGAGAAGCCGGCGTGGCCTTGGCCCTGGAACGGCGACCAGCGCTGATCCTGATGGACGTGCAGCTCCCTGGCATAGACGGCAGCACGGCCATGAAGGCGCTCAAGGCCGACTCGAGCACACGCCACATTCCCATTATCGCCCTGACGGCGCTTGCCATGAAAGGCGATGAAGAGCGCCTGCTTGCCGAGGGGTTTGATGGCTATATGGCGAAGCCGATCGCTATTAAAGAGGTCCCAAAGATGGTCGCGGGTTATTTGCAAGGATAGCGTTAACGCCCACGCTGGGAATTCGATCTTCATTCCAGATTACCCAGGGGATACTGCCAATGGTCGCATCACAGGCGAAGATCCTCGTCGTCGATGACGAGGTGAAAAATGTCAAGCTGCTGGAAGCCCTGCTGCTGCCTAGAGGCTATGAGGTCGTGAAAGCCTTCAATGGCGAGGAAGCGTTGCTACAAGTACAACAGGAACGGCCGGACCTCATCCTCTTGGACATCATGATGCCGGTTATGGATGGCTTCGAAGTCTGCAAAATTCTCAAAGATAATGCCGACACGCGGCTTATACCCGTCGTCATCATGACGGCGCTTGGACAGGTGGAGGACCGCATCAAGGGCATCGAAGCCGGGGCCGATGACTTCCTGACTAAGCCAGTACACCGTGACGAACTGCTGGCACGCATTCGGACCTCGCTACGTCTGAAACAGACCATCGATGGCAAGATGGATACGCTCCAGCTTATGCGGGAGCATCTGGCCAAATTCGTGCCACAAGCGGTCCAGCGGCTTATTGAGACCAATCCCAAAACACCTGTGCTAGAGAAACATGAGCAGGATGTTTCCGTGCTCTTTCTCGATATGAGTGGATACTCCAGACTCAGCGAAACCCTCTCGCTGGTACAGGTGAACGACCTGGTGGAGCGCTACTTCTCCAGTTTTTTGGACTGTATCCACGCCCACGGGGGCGATATCAACGAAACAGCCGGTGATGGTTTGATGGCCATCTTTGCCGACCCCGAGCCACACGGACATGCGAGGCGTGCCGTGCAAACGGCTCTGGAGACGCTCCAACGCACCATGCAACTGAACATGCAGCTCCAGGATATGGCGGTGCCTATCGCCGTCCACATTGGGATTAATTCGGGTCCAGCGTTGGTCGGCCTCACCAAATTAGAGGGGGCAAGTGGGGCACGTTGGACCTATACCGCCTCAGGCGCCGTCACGAATATCGCGGCCAGGATTGCGGCGCTGGGTGAGGCGGGCACAGTGCTCGTTGGCCCCGAGACAGCGCGACGTGTTACTGGCCTCTTCGCTGTGCGTCAACTCGGCATGCACCAATTAAAAAACATCACTGAAGCAGTGATGGTCTACCAAATCATGGAGAACATGGAGAGGTAAGGAGATCCACTGTGAGGCAGAGACCAGTACATCATCAGCGGCGAGGCATGGACCTGTCAAAACGCCTCTCATAGCGAATAAGAATTCCCAAAGGCGTTGTGCGCTGGCGCTCAGGAACGCGCCCCCCGGAGCACCCCAGCGCCCCCGCCGGACCGCCCCGGCGCAAGGCGTCGGGTCGAGCGGCGTCGCGGCCTGGACATACGCTTTACCCAGCAAGGCCTGGTCGCACTGGAATTCCTATCCGCTGCCTCGCATGCGGGCGCTTGTGCTTTCCGAGGCGAGCTCGAGTGGGGTGGGTGACCGGGTCTTGATTGCCGGTCCAGGGTGACCTAGAATCGCGGCCCTCGTTCAGCCTGAGCAATCATGCAGAGCAAGGGAGGAAATCATGCCCGACGAAACAGACGACCAGCAAGATGCACCCCGCGGCTTGTCGCGCCGGAACCTTTTCAAGCGAGCTGGGGTAGTGGGCGTGGTGGCAGCCACTTCCGGGACAACTCTCGCACTGACCACTGCTGTAACCACGCGGGCGCAGACGCCCGCGCCGGCCACGCCGCTGCCGCGCGAAGCGCTGGAAACACTCACCGCCGCAGAGTCTGACATACTCGAGGCGATCGTCGCGCGTCTGATCCCGGCTGACGACAACGGGCCCGGTGCGGCGGAGGCACGCGCGGCGCATTATATCGACCGTGCCCTCGCCGGCCCCCTCGGCGCTTCGCGCCGGGCGTACGCCGTGGGTCTCGCCGCGGTCGACGCCTATGCGCAGTCCGCCAAAGGCGCGCCCTTCGCCAAACTCGCGGCGCAAGACCAGGATGCCGTGTTGAGCGATATGGAGAAAAACGTCGCCAAGGGCTTCACGCTAAACTCGTCCGCCTTCTTCAACCTGGTCCGGACGCATACGATTCAGGGCATGTTCGGCGATCCGTACTATGGCGGTAACGCGAACTTCGTCGGCTGGGACCTGCTTGGCTACCCCGGGCTCCGCATGGTGGTCACCGAGGACGATCAGCGCATGAGCGTGAAGCCGACGCCCAACCGCAGGTCGGCCTACGACTTCGAGATGTTCGCGAAGAAAGGAGGCGGTCATGGCCACAAACCTCAATAAAACCGATGTCGTCATCGTCGGACTCGGGGCCGTTGGCGGCGTTGCTGCCCTGCCGCTCGCCCAGGCGGGGCTGGAAGTGATCGGCCTGGAGGCAGGCGGGTGGCTGTCACCGCGCGATTTCGCGCCCGATGAGCTGCGCAACAATTTTCGCGGTTGGCCGCAGGCCGTGCAGAAGGCGAACACCGAGATCCCGACGCAGCGGCCGAACGGCGCGGCACCGTACTCGCCGCGGGCGACCATCCATCCGATGATGAACGCGGTTGGTGGCACCTCACTACATTACTGGGCACAGAGCTGGCGCCTCAATCCATGGGACTTCAAGGTCGTGAGCGAGACGACCAGGCGCTACGGCGCGGCGCGGATGCCGCAGGGCTCGACGGTGGAGGATTGGCCGTTCGGGCTTGAGGAACTCGAGCCCTACTACGACAAGGTGGAATACGAGGTCGGCATTTCGGGCCAGGCCGGCAACCTCAACGGCAAGATCGATCCGCGCGGTAACATCTTCGAGGGACCGCGCCAACGCGACTATCCGATGCCACCGCTGCGCGGCACCGAGTTCACCGAGCGCATGGCGGCGGCAGCCAAAAGGCTCGGCTGGCACCCCTTCCCCGGCCCGGCGGCGATCAACTCGGTAGTCTATGACGACCGGCCGGGCTGTGTGTACCACGGGTACTGCAGCCGCGGCGGCTGCCACATCAACGCCAAGAACTCGACAGCGGTCAGCACGCTCCCCAAGGCGATGGCCACCAACCACCTGAAGGTCGTTCCCTACGCACACGTGACGACGGTGGCGGTCGACGAGAGGACCGGCCGCGTCACTGGAGTGCACTATGTCAGCGGCGGCGAGGAGTACTTTCAGCCGGCCGATGTGGTACTGCTGGCCAGCTACACGTACGAAAACGTCCGGCTCCTGCTCCTGTCCAAGTCGAAGCCCTTCCCCAACGGGCTGTCGAACAACGCCGGGCAGGTCGGCAAGCACTACATGACCCACAACACCGCGTCGACGCTGGCGGCGTTGTTTCCGTTCGATCTCAACAACTGGTACGGCCTGCCGGCGCAGGGCGTCGCGGTCGACAACTGGGCCGACGACAACTTCGATCACGCCGGCCTCGACTTCATCGGTGGCGGGAATCTCTGGGTCTACTCCGACCGGCGGCCGATCGCAGCAGCGAGCATGAGCACCTTCGGCAAGGCGCCGACATGGGGCTCGGCGTGGAAGGCGTTCATCAAGCAGAACGCCGACCGCTGGAACATCGCCTATATCCAGAAGACCACCTTGCCCTATGAGGACAACTATCTCGACCTCGATCCGACGGTGAAGGACGCGCTCGGCTTCCCGGTGTGCCGGATCACCGCTGAGTTCAAGGACAACGAGAAGAAGTCCGGCGCCTTCATGCAGGACAAGATGGCGCAGTGGTTCATGGAAGCCGGCGCGGTGGCAGTCGAGCGGGGGCCAGTCGGCACCATGGGTGTCTCGACGCACGCTTATGGCGGCACGCGCCTGGGCGACAACAAGGAGACGAACGTCGTCAACCGGTGGGGGTTCGCGCACGAAGTGCCGAACCTCGGCATCCTCGGTGCCTCGGTGATGGGCACCAGCGGCGCGCGCAACCCGACGCTCACGGCCCAGGCACTGGCATGGCGCACCGCCGAGCACCTCACCAAGCACTGGAAGGCGATCTCGAACGGCTGAACGATCGACGGTTTGACTCTCTGGCCGGCCTCGGGCGCACTGACAACGCGGGCGAGGCCGGCCGTACCGTCCGCCGGTGACTACGCCTTGCTCACGGCTCGTGGGGCGCGCCTAGCCCCCCGCCAGAGCACCCCGGAACAAGGCGTAGAGCGGCCCAGCCCGGCTTGGACAGGTGCCACAGGCTGGAGTAGAGGAGGGCCCTCACTATCTGGTGGAAACTGACTGCAAAGTCAAAAATGCGGCTCGATGGTGATGCGCTCGTCTTGATCATCAATGATGACGCGAAACCGATCGAAGAAGCCCACTAATCCGAGTACCTGCCGGGGCACAGCCCCTGGGAGGCTCTCAAATTCAGCAATCGCCACAGGCGCCTCCCACACGAAGCGGTCAATCTGTATCCCCACAACATGCACATAGGCCTGGAATCCGCCGACCGCAGTCCCAATGTGGACAGGGTCTCCACTCTCCCATGTGAGTCCAAAATAGGCGGCCCATGGCCGTTCCAGGACACAATACGTGGACGCACAATCCACACGGAGGACGAGGGAGGTCGTACGGTCCTCAACCGTCAACGTGACAGGCAGATAAACACCACGGACTAGCCGGGCCGCGGCGCCGTACTCGAACGTGAAGGGGGTCTCGCTCACACGTCCCACCCTGGCCCCTGGACCTGGTCGGCGTTCTCGACAGTGCCGATATAGTGCAGCACACAGTCTTTGAGCAGCGCCGGCGAGGCCATCTGCCACAATTGGGTCAGCGTTGGGGCACTGGCCACCAACACCGGATCCACCAGGCGCACAGCGATCCACTGCCCACGGAACGCGTCGGCATGCGCCTCGATCCAGGCGAAGGTTGGCCGCATATCGGCCTGACCGTGTGCGACGGCGTGGGGGACCGTGCCAGGAAGCACACGTGCCATAGAGTGCTGTCTCCTCTCTTCCATAGCCTCTATCGTATACATGACCACGAGTGTACGCCATGCGGCACTATGGCCACAAGGCCCGACGCGCGGATAGGAATTCCAAAAGGCATTTTGTGCTGGCGCTCAGGAGTTCGCCCCTCTGGAGCCCCCGTGCATCATCCCCCGGCGACAACGCCTTGCCCACGGCTCGTGGTGCGCGCCTAGCACCCCCACCAGAGCAGCGTGTTGGCCGTAGGCGCCGCAGCGCGGCTGGGGACGGGGTGATCCGTGGAGATCATTGGCGCTGTCCCTGATCCCAACGCCAGGGGAGTGTGGCACGTCTACTTTTTTCCTGAGCTAGCCCAGACCATGGCGGCCTCCGTGCAGCAGCGCATCGCCTTTGGGGAGCGGGCTGGCCAGCAGGTCCGGCGCCTCGGCGCGGGCTTGGGCCGCGAGGGCGAGGCGCCCACGCTCACGGGTCCCCGCTGTGCCAGCGTGCAGGGGTTTTCCTTGCATGCCAACACCCAGGTCCCAGCGCACCGGCGCGATCAGTTGGAACGCCTGATCCGCTATACCGCCCGCGGCGCGGTGTCTCTGGAGCGCCTCACACAAGACGCGCATGGCGATCTCGTCTATACCTTCACGCATCCGTGGTCGGACGGGACCACAGGGATTCGGCTCTCGCCCTTGAAACTGCTCGAAAAGCTGACAGCGCTCGTGCCGCTGCCGCGCGTCCACCTCGTGCGCTATGGCGGCTGTCTAGCACCGCACAGTCATCTGCGTGGGGCGATCATTCCGACGCCACGCCAGCAGGGTGTGGACGAGCCAGAGGCCAGTACTGCCTCGCCGCGCTGGAGTTGGGCGCGGCTGCTCAAGCGCGTGTTTGCGCCGGACATGGCACGCTGCCCGTTTTGTCAGCAGGGGTCGCTACGGATCATCACCGCGCTCACGCACGGCGAGGTGATCCGCACGATCCTCCGGCATCTGAAACTCGCCGCAGACCCACCCCCAATCGCACCGGCGCGTGTCCGCCAGGAAGCCTTCGCCTGGTCCTCCGCCTGACCGCGCCTGGGGTGTCGCCGACCCCTCCCGGATCGCTGGCTCGTGGGTGCCACACAGCCTTTGTCTGGCCCTGCGCCTGTGATGCCGCCTCGCCCTGCCGGTGGGTGGGGAGGCATGGCTGTCAGCTGGCATCCCCGCCCCCCCCAGTGCGTCTCGCGGCTGCCCGTGGCGTGGGGGAACACGGCCGGGGGCGGGGGTGCCACGGGAAAAGTGGCTTTACATTTCCTATCCTCTCCCCCTGGTGGTCTCCCTCTTGAGTGCGGCGTATGCCCTGGCCGGACGCGCGACGGAGGCCGTGCCGCTCCTGGACCAGATGCTAGAGCGCCTGGGCACTGGCAGGCGCACGCTCCTGCATGCGCTGGTGCTCACCGAGCTAAGCGAGGCGTGTCTGCTCGTCGGCCGCGTGGATGAGGCGCGTGCCCCTGCCGCACGGCTCCTCGATCTCTCCCACACCCACACCGGCCGTGGCTACCAGGCGCATGCCTGCCGGCTTCTCGGCGAGGTCGCCAGGCGTCGCCAGCCCCCAGACCTCGACCAGGCTGCCACCTACTACCGCCAGGCCCTGACCCTGGCCGATGAGGTAGGCATGCGCCCACTGCAGGCGCACTGCCACCTGGGGCTCGGCACCCTCTTCGCCACGGCCGGCCAGGCGGAACAGGCTCAGGCCGAGCTGGACACCGCCATGACGCTATACCGCGCCATGGACATGACGCTCTGGCTCCCCCAGGTAGAGGCCGTGCTGGCGCAGGTGACATGAGGCCGCAGGAAGAGAGCCGTGCAGACGTGCACAGTCGCCTGTCTATGACGGTGTGTTTGCCTCTCCGTACTCAGGAGTGTATGGCTAGAGCCACAGCATGAGGAGGTGGAAGCCTGCTTCCAGCAGGCCCTGGACGTGGCCCGCTGCTTCGGTTTCTTCAACGTTGTGCGATGCGGACGCAACCGGTGAGGCCGGATGCCGCAGGCGCCGACCTCGACACAGACCAGAGCACTTTAGGGGTTGAGGAAGGCGCACCAGCGCTCCAGGGCAGTGCGCAGGTCGGCCAACGAGAGCTGGCACGGCGGGGTGGAACTGGCCCAGTCTGCTTCGATGCGGGCGCCATCCGCCGTAAGGATCAGCGTGTGCGCGTTGCCTGTTGCCTGCCAGGTATCAAGCGTGCCGGCTGCGATGCGCGTGATGGCCTGGAGGATGTCGTGACAGAAGACGGTGTTGCCTTGCACATCGCTCTCTAGAAAGTGGCCGAGCAGTGTATAGGGCGGGAGACAGTGCGCGCGCGGGTCTCCGGCCTGGTCACGGTACAATGAGAGGTGCATGCGGCATCGCTCCCTCTGAGGGCTGTCCAGCGGACAGCCTGTGTTGCCATCCTCGACGAATCCGTGGCGTCCAGGGTCGCATCCCGGGTTGTCTATTGCCGGATGGGATAGGCCGTGTTGATCGCGCCATTGGGCAAAAGATACCCCTCAATTGTAAAGCCGTGACCGGATGGCCCCCGGAACTTGTCGGCATCGCCGCTTGTCCGGTGCTGGTAGGCGTGGAGAATGGCGGCCAGAATGGTCTGGCGATCCATAGTGTCCGGGAAGAACGTCGAACGCTTCGGCAACCACTGGCCATACCCCGGGTGGTAGATTTCTACCTGGGCGTCATACACACCCACACGGTTCGGGCCATTGGCGATGCGTACGACCCTCGCGTACCGTGGATCCTTGCCGCCCGGCCGGGCGTGAAAGCCTACCGGACGTCCCTGTCGGTTGATCTCGCCTTCAAAAATATGGATTTCATTAATCACCGGCTGGCCTGTCCTCCAGGCTGCCTCGGGTACGGCACGCGGGCGCCCTCCGCTATGAGAGCATAGCAGGGTTATGAGCATGAGGACAGCGGCCAGCAGCCCCTGCGGGCGCCAGAACATGGTGACATCCTTTACGTTAGGCAAGCATCGGGGGGAGCAGGGTGACGTTTTTCTGACCCGTGAGATACTCACCCCGGTGAGGAACCCTCAAGCACTACTCGAATACCCCGACAGGTAGCCCGATATGACGCCACCCGCAACAAGTTGACAAAACCATGTAACGAAACCGTGAGGAGAAGTCAAGCATGCCTGTCGGAAGGACAGCCCGCGGGAGCAGGTGGCGCGTATGTAGTGTGTTGGACACTGCCAGTGCAGTGCAAAGGTGGAGCCTATGACATCGGTGCTGACCAAGGTAGAGCTTCTGAAAGCCGTCGGCGCAGAAGATCTTGCTGATCAGGCGCTGACGAAGGTGTGGACGAGCCTCTAAGCCATCTATGAGCGGAATGCACACACGCTCCGTCTGCTCGAAGAGCCATTACAGTGAGTCGAATCCGCGACTATTGTGAGCGGATCCTGGTGATGGCCCTGGCCAGCCCACACGTCCGACGTATAGAGCGCATGCGGTAAGAAGAGGATGCCACAAGTCAGATAGGCTTTATGCGTTACCGCCTGACGCTGAGCAATGGTGATCTCTTGGAGTTGACCGAGCGCCTCGAAGTGCAAGCGGGGGCTATCGTCGTGACGAAGTATCGTCATCATTGGCAAGACCAGGCTCTTCTGGAGTGTGTAAAGCGAGAACTGCAACGTGCTGCGTCCCGTCTTTCGGCAGCGTTTGCACCTGTCTCTCCCCGCAGCCCTGCCGCTCTCCTGGCCGCAGCCGCCCCAGCCGCGAGCGCGACTGGGGGAGGGCTCCCCGTGGTGTGGGGGAACACGGGCGGGGGGCGGGGAGGCACCGGCGGGAGTGCCACGGGAAAAGTGGCTTTATATTTCCTATCCTCCGGTGGCCAGCGATGGTGCAGGGAAGCCTCA
>Ga0081455_10001619_pt1 | contig 27486 bp, 15 predicted proteins | sample TabmetS3T2R1_FD_70207 | JGI IMG/M metagenome (GOLD analysis project Ga0081455, IMG submission 70207) | Tabebuia heterophylla rhizosphere microbial communities from the University of Puerto Rico - S3T2R1 | ecosystem: Host-associated > Plants > Roots > Rhizosphere ...
AGCACCAGTCGCGGCGTGGTGTAATCGGCCTTCAAGATGGAGTCTTCCTGCGTCTCGTAGAAATTGCCTTTGTCGACGCGGTATTCGGCCTGGGTGGTCTGGACTCCAGAGTCCGCTTTTTTCGGCAGCGCCGTTTCGGCGACCACTTTCTTCGAAGGCATCTTGACTGCGTTGTGCGGTTCGGCGCTGATGATCACGCCGAAGGTCTGCGCCGAACTCTGCGTCTGAATTTCGGCGGCGTAACCGCTGGGCAACTCCATCAGGTTCTCGGTCTGGCCTTCGGGCGTGACCGCCCAGACGACAAACGTCGTGTAGAACGGCCCGAAGGTCTGCGGGCTGTCCAGGTTCTCGACCTTGAGCTTGATGCGAGCGTCGTTCTTCTTGTACTCGACGTCGACTTTACCGAGTACGCGCGGCGCCAGCGAAGTCCCGGTCAGATTGACCGACGTCTTCTTGTTCTCGGCGTAGCGGACGGCCAGCGTCGTGCGTTTGACATATGGCAGGTCTTTTTCGTCACCCGTTTGTGCGAAAGCGACCGCCGCGAACATGAGGGTCATTATCGCGCAGGCGATCATCAATCCCGATCTTCTCATCTGTTTTCCTCCGTTCGTGAGCTTCGAATAAGTGTCAGCGCCGCCAGCGGGAGCGAGCGGGTCTGAGGATGGCGCCTCGCTCGCTACCCATCGCGGCACTGACTCTTCAATCTCTGTGGGGCATACATAAATGTCGGTTGTTTCCATGACAATGAAGGTAAAGTTCGGATAATACCTAAGGGGGAAACGCGGAAAGTATGTCATAGAACTTACCCGATTGTCAGCCTAAGTCGGGTTCCGTTAAAATTGTAGTTTCGCGCCTATCAAAAAATTTCGACATTATGTCGCCATGACGACAAGAACGAGGATCGAGGATAGAAGGTCGAGGGTCGGGGATCGAGAATCGCATTGCGCGCGACGACGCGATCCTCGACCCTCGACCCTCGATCCTCGACCCTCTTCGGGCCTATCGAAAATTTCGGAGTAGTTAATGTCTGATCTCGACAACATCGTTGTTCGCGGAGCGCGCGTCAACAACCTCAAGAACATCTCATTCACGATCCCTATAAATTCCCTCACGGTGGTGACGGGCGTGAGCGGCTCGGGCAAATCGTCGCTGGCCTTCGACACGGTCTACGCCGAAGGCCAGCGGCGCTACGTCGAGTCGCTCTCGGCTTACGCCCGGCAGTTTCTGGAGCGGATGGACAAGCCCGACGTCGACGAGGTTGTCGGCATCTGTCCGGCGATAGCCATCAACCAGAAGAACTCGACGCGCAACCCGCGTTCGACCGTCGCCACGCAGACCGAGATTTACGACTACCTGAGGCTGCTTTACGCCAGAGTCGGCGTGACCGTCTGCCGCCGCTGCGGCTCGACGGTCAAACGCGACACGCCGGAATCCATAGCCGACGCGGTGATGAGACTGCCCGAAGGGACGCGCTTTTACGTCCTCTTCCCGGCCTCGGCGGGCGCGGTCGGAGGCAGTGGCGGCGACCCCGTCGAAGCGGTCCCGGCGAAGCCCAAAAAGACCCGTGTGAAGAGGCCTGCGGGCGGCTCGATCAACGTCAAGGCGCACCTGATGAGCCTGATGGGGCGCGGCTTCACCCGGCTTTACGACGTTGTGAAGGATGAGGTCATCGAACTGCAAACGCCCGACAGTTACCAGAGTAAAGATTTCGAAAACGTCTACGTCCTGGTCGACCGGCTCGCGGTCCGCGCCGATTCGCGCAGCCGCCTGGTCGATTCGCTGGAAATCTGTTTCCGCGAAGGCCATGGGCAAGCCAATCTTCAAACCGCCGGCGACAACCCTCAACTGCTTTCGTTTTCGGAAAAGTTCGAGTGTAAGAATTGCGGACTTGGTTATGCGCAGCCCGAGCCGCGCCTTTTCAGTTTCAATAACCCCTTCGGCGCGTGCCCGACGTGCCAGGGCTTCGGCAACACCATCGGGCTGGACATGAACCTGGTGATACCGAACCGCGAACTGTCGCTGGATGAGGGCGCCATCGAGCCTTTTACCAAGCCGCAATTCGAATGGTGGCGGACCGAACTGAAGAAGTTCGCCCGCCGCGAAGGCATCCCGTTGAACAAGCCTTTCGCCGAACTGACCGTCGACCAGCAGCGCGCCGTAATCGAAGGCCATGACGGCTTCGATGGCGTCAAAGGACTGTTCGACTGGCTGGAGACGAAGAAGTACAAGCTGCATGTGCGGGTCATGCTGTCGAAATACCGCGGCTACACGAAATGCCCCGATTGCAAGGGCGGGCGCTTGCGCGCCGAAGCCCGCGACGTTTTCGTGGGCGGGAAAACTCTGCCCGAAGTTTGCGGGCTTTCGATCAAGGACGCGGCGGCGTTTTTCAACGCCCTCTCGCTCGCCGAAGAGCAGTCCGCGATCGCCGACCGGTTGTTAGTCGAGATTCGCTCCCGTCTGAAATTCCTGCTCGACGTCGGGTTGGATTACCTGACGCTCGACCGCCTGGCCTCGACGCTTTCGGGCGGCGAGGCGCAGCGGATTCAACTGGCGACCCACCTCGGGTCGTCGCTCGTCGGCGCATTGTACGTGTTGGACGAGCCGAGCATCGGGCTGCACCCGCGCGACAGCGCCCGGCTGATCGGACTGTTGAAGAGCCTTCGCGACATCGGCAACACAGTGCTCGTCGTCGAGCACGAGGCCGAGATGATGCGGGCCGCCGATCATGTCATCGACATCGGCCCCGGCGCGGGCGAACTCGGCGGCGAGGTCGTTTTCGAGGGCGATTTTGAAGGACTGCTGAAGAACGAACCTTCGTTGACCGGGAAATACCTTCGCGGCGACACCCAGATCAAGACGCCGAAAGAGCATCGCGCGGCGGGCAAAAAACAGGTCGTCCTGCGCGGCGCGCGCGAACACAACCTGAAAAACATCGACGTGACGATCCCGCTCGGCGCGCTTGTTTGCGTCACCGGCGTCTCCGGCTCCGGCAAATCGACGCTCGTGCATAATTGCCTCTACGCGGGGCTGAAAAGTCAGCGCGGCGATTGGCAGGGAGAGGTCGGGAATTTCGCGCATCTCGACGGCGGCAAATTCGTCGACGACGTCATCCTCGTCGACCAATCCCCGATCGGGCGCACCCCGCGGTCGAATCCGGTGACCTACATCAAGGTCTACGACGCGATCCGCGAAGCCTTCGCCTCGACGCGCGAGGCCCAGGCGCGAGGCTACAACGCCAGCCATTTCTCGTTCAACGTTCCGGGAGGGCGGTGCGACGTGTGCGAGGGCGACGGAACGGTCACCGTCGAGATGCAGTTCCTGGCCGACGTCGAGCTGGTCTGTGAGGAGTGCAAAGGCGCCCGGTTCAAGTCTTCGATCCTCGACATCAAATACCGTGGCAAGAACATCCACGAGGTTCTGGACATGACCGTGCGCGAGGCGATGGCCTTCTTCGCGCACAGCAACCGCATCGCCGGCAAGTTGAAAGTCCTCGACGACGTCGGACTCGGCTACCTGCGGCTGGGCCAGTCGGCGACGACGCTCTCCGGCGGCGAGGCGCAGCGCGTCAAGCTGGCCTCTTACCTGGCCAAGAGCGCGGGCGGTCATACGCTCTACATCTTCGACGAGCCGACCACGGGGCTGCACTTCGACGACATCAACAAGCTGCTATCTTCATTCCGCCGCCTGTTGGACGCCGGCGCCTCGCTCATCGTGATCGAACACAACCTGGACGTGATCAAAACCGCCGACTTGATCATCGACCTCGGGCCTGAAGGCGGAGACGAGGGCGGGCGAATAGTCGCGGTCGGAACGCCTGAAGAGATTGTGAAGGTGAAGGCGTCGTATACCGGGAGGTTTCTGCGTGAGCATTTGCGCGGATGAAGATTGACTCTCCATTTATTTATTGAGGCTCAATAGGCGTTTCCGGGAGATCAGCCTTAAGCGGTCATCTGATGCATTGATTTTCAGGTGGTTAGGTCTCCATCCAGCGCCCAACCCTATGAAACAGCTATAGATCCCTCTCTTTTTCATGGTCGTGTCGCTTATTGTTTAAGCAACGCTAGTGTCCGTCATCGCGGAGCATCTCAGCCCTCCCGCAAAAAATTTCCGAAGACCTAAATTTTCGCGTCATGTTTCCGCCGGTTTCCGCCACAGAACAACAGAAGCATTTTCGATCTTTAGCGACTGGTTCGCCGGAACGTAGCCCTGACACCCGGCGTGTCGCGAGCGAAACTTATATAGGAGAAAGTTATGTTCAGGTTAGCAGGTCTCAGCGATGTAAGGCGCAAGAAAGTTCAACCCAGACTGATCATTATATTCGTAATATTCGTACTCCTCTTGGGGATCTCCGGAACCTACAATGCCTCCGGGCAGACGATCGCGGTGACCGACGACCTCAACGATTTTAGTAAGACGTACAGTCATACCGGGACCTTTTGGTTCGATAGCTCTAACAGCAGTTATTTTCAGGGGGACACATCCCGTTTGGCGCGCACTGAAGCAAGCGCGTCCTCGCCCTCGAGTTTCGTTTACAAGTACTCTTCGATCGAGTCGTTCACCGTGACGACCTATTTTTGGCCTAGTGAAAGCATAAAGCAGAAAAGTTAACAACACGCTCTAATTCAATGAGGACTATACATGTCAGACAATGAACTGCAGGAACACCTGAATCGGCGTAAACTTCTGAGAAACTTGGGAATAGCAGCAGTTAGCGCAGGAGGCGCGGCAATTGTCTTAAACAAACCAGTTGCTGCCCAATCAAGCGCTGGCCCATATCGTAATGTGAAAAACTATGGCGCAGTGGGCGATGGCGTGACCGACGATAGCGCCTCGATCCAGGCGGCCATCGACTCGTTGCCGGGTTCGGGTGGCGCGGTCCTATTCCCCGCGGGTTTCTACCGCGTCTCCAACACGATCCGCGTCGTAAGGGACAACATATCCCTCATCGGCGAAGGCATCGATGCCACTACATTGCTCGCGGACACCTCGCTCCCGATCGTGGTTCGAGTCGGCGTCGCAGCGACGACCGAGCGGGGAATCTATTGTTCAATCGAACGAATGACGATCGATCGTCAGGCCGGCACAATCCCCATCGGCGCTACAGGCATTCTATGGGATAATTTCAACTACGGATCCGAGCGACTCACACGCGTCAATAGGCACTACTATGGCCGCAAGATCACGGGCGATGCGATTGGATACTCGCTCTACGACTCGCACAGCTCGAACATGACGCGCGCGCACATGAATATAGAGCACGCCGCTGGTATCAAAGTGTTTGGATGCGTGTTTGGCAAGAACGGCGGGGAGGCCTTCGACTGCGCAGGGATAATCGAAATCACCGGAACGGCGAACGACTTGACTTTCGTGGGATGCACGTTCATTCCGATCGGGCCTGCAACACTCACGGGGAACGGGAACAAACCCGTAGTGGTTATGATCAATGGGATGACGAATCCGACCGGAGTATACTGCTTTATCGATTGCATTACGGAGGTTACGAGCGTCGGATTCACGTCGGATGCGTCCACACCCGTGATCAACATGCTCCATATCATAGGAGGACGATGGGTGTTGGATACGGCGATGTTCAACTTCCACCCGAGCACCAAGATCACGGCGATGAAGTTAAACGGCATCGATATCACCAGTCTCAACACTACGAATACGGTGATCCTCGTGAACTCCCATTGGCTCACTATCTCCGGGTGCAGCATATTTGGAAACTCGGCTTTCCACGGCGGCGAGGAGGCTGACATGACCATCACAGGGAATCGGTTCGAGGGAAGCGTCTTGCTGAACGGCGCCTTCCGAGCCCTCATGTTCACTGGCAACGTACACCAGGGCCTCACGAATACGACGTCGGGCAGCCGCTTCGTGACGAACAATCTCCAGGCGGTCTAGGAGTGCCTAATTCGCCGCCGTCGCGAGAGCGCCGATACCGATGCGAGGCGGGCGCCCGAAGAGCGAGCAGCGAAGCGCCGTAAATCATTGCCAACACGATGGAAAAGTTGACGACACGCTCTAAAGAAAAAGCAGCAAAGCGCAGGGGTCATTTATCGCCCGGCGCGTCCCACTGCTGATTATATTTTTTGAGCTGACTCCGATACTAACGCCGCAACCGCGTGGAGACACAGAGCGGGAACGAAGAGAGTGAAGAGTGGGGAGCGGGGAAGAGAAGACGGGGAGACAGGGAGAGGGGGAGACAAGGAGAAAATATTCCTTGTCCCCTTGTCCCCTCGCCGCCTTGTCTCCCCGTCTCTGGAGTCTCCCCGTCTCCTCATCTCGTACTCTCCGTCCAACTCACTCCCTGACTCTGTGTCTCCGCGCGGCTGCGGCTTTAGGCAGGAGCAAGGCGTCAGTAGATGGCGAAGCTGAATTCGAGAGTGGCGCGCACGCTCACCGGCTTCCCGTTTTGAACCGCCGGATGAAAGCGTATTTTCTGAGCCGCCTCGATGGAGGTCTCGGTCAATCCGTTCGGCAGCCCGCGCACCGTGCGGATGTCGTGGATACGTCCGTCGGCGCCGAAGACGATATTCAACACGACCGTGCCCTCGACTTTGTTCAGACGGGCCTCTTCGGTGTATTTGGCTTTTTCACGATAGAGAATCGTCGGTCTCAATGTTTCGGACATGACGGGTATACCGCCGCCAGAGCCAGTAGTGGGTCCGCCGCCGGGGCCAGGCGGTCCCCCGCCGACGCCTCTAACCTCGCCTAGCCCATAGCCATCACCATTACCTGGCCCGGTTCCGTTCCCGTGGCCGGGGCCGCGTGATGGAGGGGCGTCAGGCGGGCTGTCCAGCATTCCGATCTGCCCTTTCATGATTGGCAACGATTTCGGATCGACATTGACCGTCGGCTTGATGGTGAGCGCCGAGTACTCAATCACCGGAGGTTCGGGGATGGAAGGAGGTGGAGGAAAGCCTCTGCTGGTTCGCCTCTGGTCATTGGCTCCGCCCCCGCCGTGCGGGCGCTGAGGCTGGGACAGACTTCCGCCGAGCGATCCGGTCCCTGATTTCGCCTGGTTTTTCTCGGTCTTTATGCGGATGGTTGGCAGTAGGATGTTGACCTCATTAAAGGGATCAGGATCGGATATAGCGACCACAGCCGATTCGGGCATCGAGATGTTGAGAAGGCCAACCAGCGAGACCACCACAAAAACCGACGCGTAAACGAGCAGCCCCGAGGCGAACCCGGCGCCCAACAACCTCTTCCGCTGCCGCGTGATTCCTTCGCCGCGCAGCAGCCCGCGCAGAAAGGCGCGGGGGTTGACTCTAAATTCGCCGAACGCGCCCGCCAACTCGCGCTTCAATCGGGCTATCAGCGATTCGCTTTCGATCAGGAAATGGAACTCATCATCGCGCCGGATGCGCGCGCGCAGGTCGTATTTCTGGAGCCGCGCGGCGTCTTTCGGGCAATATGTAAATCCGTCAGCAAAGCTCTGGCCACACTTTGGGCATACTTTCATAGAATCTCTCCTGAATTCTGAAGCAGACATAGACTCCGGGCGGCGGGACTTCGCCCGTATTTAATTTTGACGCCAGTGATTTGTGAGTTGGTGTCACTTGAACGTGAGGCCAGGTTGGTCTTGCAAAGCGCGGGAGAAAATTTTTATAGTTTCCTGCTATAGTTTAGGCCAACGGTCGCATTGGTCGAAAAACAATCTTCAAACCCCGGTATAGTACCGCGCGCGAGCGGCTGCGCGGCTGTCTCACTAGTCGGCCGATTGCTTACGCGCGAGGCGCTGTATCAATCTGTCGACCAACGGTCGCTTTGGTCGACAAACAATCTTCAAACCAGACTGAAAGAGGATCCCTATGAAAACTGCGCGCCTGTTCACCCTGCTCCTCCTCGCCTCGCTGTTTATCTTCGACGCGGGGTTTGCCGTCAACCATTCGCGCTCTTCGGCGCGGCAAGACGGCGGCTTCACGCTCGAACAGATCTTAAGCTCGCCCTTCCCGTCCGACCTGGTCGCATCTCCGATTGGCGAACGAGTCGCGTGGGTCTTCGACGCCCATGGCAAACGCAACGTCTGGGTCGCCGAGGGCCCCGAGTTCAAGGCCCGCCAGTTGACTCAATATAACGAAGACGACGGGCAGGAGTTGACCGATCTTTCGTTCACGCGCGACGGCAAGTGGCTGGTCTACGTTCGTGGAGGCAATCCGAACTCGGCGGGCGACGTCCCGAATCCGACAAACGACCCTTCGGGCGCTACACAGGCCATCTGCGCCGTGTCATGGGACGCGGGGCGGGTCATAAGACTGGCCGACGGCGATTCGCCAGTGGTTTCGCCCGCCGACAACCGCATCATCTTCAGCAAAGAGAATCAGATTCACATCGTCGAGATCGCCGAAGGTTCGGAGCCGCATCAACTCTTCGCCGCGCGCGGGTCGAACTTCACGCCCCAATGGTCGCCCGACGGGAAGAAGCTGGCCTTCAACAGCTCGCGCAACACGCACAGCCTCATCGGCGTCTACGATTTCGAGAAGCGGACGATCAAATACATTGCGCCTTCGATCGACCGCGACAGCGCGCCGCGATGGTCGTCGGATGGCAAGCGCATGGCCTTCATCCGCCAGCCGGCGCGCGGAAATCAGCCACGCGCGATCTTCCAGGAACAGCCCGACCCGTGGGCGATCTTGGTCGCCGACCTGGCGACCGGCGAAGCGCGGGAGGTATGGCGCAGCGGCGATACGCTGAACGATTCCTACCCGCGAGTGGCCGGCGCCTTCGTGTTGAACTGGGCGGCGGGCGACCGGCTGGTCTTCGCTTCGGAGATGGACGGATGGATGCGGATGTATTCGATTTCGGCGAATGGCGGCGAAGCCAAGCCTCTGACGCCTGGCCAATGCGAAGTCGAAACCCTTAGTTTCACCGGTGATCGGCGCGCGATCACTTATTCTTCGAATTGTGGCGACATTGACCGGCGGCATCTATCTCAAGTTGGCGTCGATGGAGCGGAAAAGCCCGAGTCCTTTACCGAAGGCGAGTCGATTGATTGGGGTCCTGTTCACGCCGGCAGACACATTGTCTACTTAAATTCTGACGCGCAAAGGCCGGCGGGCTTACGCGTAATGGCCGCGGGCCGGGCGGCTAATCGCCTCACTAAATTGATCGCGTCGGAAACACTGCCTAGAAACTTTCCCGCTTCGAAGCTCGTCACGCCGCAGCAAGTCATCTTCAAAGCCGCCGACGGACTCGAAATTCACGGCCAGATCTTCCTTCCCCTGGACGCAAAGCCGGAAGACAAACTGCCGGCGGTGATCTTTATGCACGGCGGCCCGAGCCGGCAGATGATGCTCGGCTGGCACAATATGTACTACTACCACAACGCCTACGGCTTCAATCAGTATCTGGCGAGCAAAGGCTACGCGGTGTTGTCGGTCAACTATCGTCTGGGCATCGGCTATGGACGCGCGTTTCGGCAGGCCAAGCAGGGGGGCGGGCGCGGGGCCTCGGAATATCAGGACATCGTCGCCGCCGCGCAATACCTGCGTTCGCGCGACGACATCGATCAATCGCGGATCGGGCTGTGGGGAGGGAGTTATGGCGGTTATCTGACGGCCCTCGGTCTGGCCCGCAACTCCGACCTCTTCGCCGCCGGCGTCGACCTGCACGGCGTTCATGATTGGTCGCTGCGAATTTCGAACTCGAATTGGATCGATTACGCCAACCGCGACGCCGTGAAGATCGCGGTCGAATCTTCGCCCATCGGCTCGGTCGAAAAATGGCGTTCGCCGGTGTTGCTGATTCACGGCGACGACGACCGCAACGTGGCTTTCGCGCAAACCGTGGAATTAGCGCGGCGGCTGCGCGAATTGAAAGTCCAGCATGAAGTGATCGTCTACCCGGACGAGGTTCACGACTTCCTGCTGCACCGCCACTGGCTGGAGATTTACGACGCGGCGGCGAAGTTTCTCGACAAACATCTCAAAGGCGCGAAGACCGCCCCCGCGCCCGCGCAGAGTTCACAGAAGATTTCAAAACTCGACGTCTTGATCCGAGGCGGCGGCGTAATTGACGGCGCCGGGACGGACGCGGTCAAAGCCGACGTGGGCGTCGCGGGCGACCGCGTCGTTTTCGTCGGCGACTCCGCGAAAGAGAATCTTCAGGCCGAGCTCGTCATCGACGCGACGGGTTTGATCGTCGCGCCTGGGTTCATCGATCCACACACGCACGCCGACGACGACATCTTCGACCCGAAGCGCGCCGCCAATCTCCCTTACCTGACGCAGGGCGTGACAACTGTTTTTATAGGCAATGACGGACGCAGTCGCACTCCACTCGCCAAAGCTTTTGAGCAATTGGAATCGCAGGGCGTCGGCGCGAACGTCGCGTCTTTCGTCGGCCACGGCGCCGTCCGGCAAGCGGTGATGGGAATGAGCGACGCCGCCCCGACGCCGGAACAGCTCGAAAAGATGAAATCGCTTGTGAGCCAGGGAATGGACGACGGCGCGCTCGGATTATCCACGGGCCTCTATTACGCGCCGGGCAGTTACGCGAAGACCGAAGAAGTGATCGAACTGGCTAAGGTCGCAGCCGAACGCGGCGGCGTTTATGACACTCATCAGCGCGACGAAAGCTCATACACCATCGGGCTGCTCGCTTCGATTGAAGAGGTGATCCGAATAGGCCGCGAGGCGAAGATTCCCGTACACATCTCGCACATCAAGGCGCTCGGCGCCGACGTCTGGGGTCAGAGCGCGAAGGCCATCGAGATCATCAATAGCGCCCGCCACGAAGGCCTCAACGTCACGGCCAATCAATATCCGTACGTCGCTTCGGGCACTGGCCTGAGCGCCGCGCTGCTGCCCCGCTGGGCCGAAGCCGGCGGCAGGCAAGAGACGCTCAAACGAATTGACGACCCGACAGTCCGTCCCAAGCTGATCGCCGAGATGGAGCAGAACCTGAAGCGTCGAGGCGGCGCGAAATCGTTGTTGATAAGAGGCGGCGTGGATCGCAACCTGATCGGCAAGCGCCTGGACGAGATCGCCAAATCGCGCGGCAAAAGCGCCGTCGAGACCGCGCTTGAGATCATCAAGGCGGGGAACGCCGGCGTAACCTCGTTCAACATGACAGAGAGCGACATCGAAAACTTCATGAAGCAACCCTGGGTGATGACCGGCTCGGACGGCTCCGGCGGACACCCGCGCAAATATGGCACATACCCGCGCAAGATACGCGAATACGTCCTCAGCCGTCACATCATCACGCTGCCCAGAATGATCCAGGCCAGCTCGCTTCAAGTCGCCGAGACTTTCAACCTGAAAGACCGCGGCAAACTCAGCCCCGGCTATTTCGCCGACGTGATCGTCTTCGACGAGAAGACCATCGCCGACCGCTCGACTTACGAAAATCCTGAGATTTTCGCCGAAGGCATGAAATATGTGATCGTCAACGGCACGTTGGCTATTGACGGCGGGAAATATACAGGGGCGATGGCTGGCAGGGCGTTGCGAAAATCAGCAAGTGGTGAATAGAGGGGCGAGGCTTCCATTCGTAAAATAGCCTTGCCCAGATCAGAACGGCCGACATTGGCGAATTCAGTTCAACTATGGTTTCATTCGATGCGCCAATGCCTGCGCCGAGTTCAGCGAAAATTCTCCACCAACATGAGATCGCTGCCGCTCTGATCCATTTGCGCAAAGAGAAGCGAGCGTCCGTTTGGCGCGACGGTCAGGCCCGGGTAAAATGGCGAGAGGGGCTTGTCCAACGCGGCGATCGTCGTCACTTTGCCGGTCGTGAAGTTGAAGAATTCGATGACCGGGCGAGCGGGCTCATTCGCCGTGGCGAAGTAGATCCCTTTTGGGGCCACAGTCCAAAAGCGCCAATAGCCAGCTTTGTTGTGATCCAGCACCGGAGTCTCGGCGCCTCCCGTCACAGGCGCCTGCCAGATGCCGGGAACCAGTCGGCCTTTCGCATAATAAAGCAGCCTGCCGTCCATTGATTCGAAGCCTTCAAAGCCGCCCTGTTTGGTCACCTGAGTCGCCTGGCCGCCTTCGGCGGGAACTTTCCAGATTTGCATGCTGCCGCCGCGCGTAGATCCGAAGTAGATCCACTTTCCGTCGCGTGACCAACTCGGGGTGACGTCTTCGGATGGCTCGCTGGTGAGACGGCGTGGCTGGCCGCCTTCGGCGCTGATGATGTAGATGTCAGCGTCGCCCTCACGACCAGTGTCATTAGATCGCGAGTCAAACGCTATCCATCGCCCGTCGGGAGACCAGCGCGGCGTGCCGGTCAGATAAGGCCCGCGATCGATCAATTGAACCGGATTCGTCCCGTCACGGTCGCAAACCCAGATCCCGAATCCGCCGGAGCGGTTGGAAGCGAAGACGACTTTCCGGCCGTCGGGAGAATAATCCGGCCCGTTATCGTCCAGTGTGGAAGAGATCAAACTCGTCGCGGCGCCGGCCCGGCCCGCCGCGTCCAATTCCAGGCGCCAGATGTTCTGGTCATCCAGGTACTGGGTATATGCCAGATGGGCGCCTTGCCGGGAAATAGCCGGGCTGCCCACGCTCTGTCCGATGGTGGGCAGGCGTTCGGGAGTTCCGCCGGCCGCCGGGATGCGCCAGAGACTATAAATGCTGCCGCCTCGCCTTGAGGCAAAGACGATTTCGCGACCGTCCGAAGTCCAGGCGAGGCCACGAATCGAACTGTTATCAAAAGTGAGTCGCCTTGGCGCGCCGCCGTCCAGGCTCAAGAGATAAAGGTCTGTGGTCGCTCGACTGGAAGAGCGAATAAAGGCCAGCGTCTTTCCGTCCGGCGCAAAGGCCGGATAAGAATCGCCGGAGGAGCCTGCGGAGGGCGTGGTCACTTTCCGTTTTTCCCCGGTCTCAATCGAAACCAAATAGATGCTGTGAGGCTCTTCCTGTGAATTCTTGTCGGCCACGGCCAGAAACTTTCCGTCCGGTGAGTAATATTGGCTGTTTCCCTGGAAAGGGTCCCGATAAGGGAAAACATCAGCCACTTTGCGCTCAGTCCCGCCCAGGGCCGGGATCAAATAAAAGCCGCTGCTTTCGGCGGCCTGGCGGAAGAAGGCGATGTAACGGCCGTCGGGCGACCAGACCGGATGCGTGTCGGGCGCCGGATGCGTCGTCAACCGGAGCGGCTTTCCTGCTCCGATCAGCTTGACGTAGATGTCGAGATTGTCTCCCTTCTCGCCGTCCCACACAAAGGCTACCTGGTTGCCGTCGGGCGAAAAAGACGCCTGCGTTTCCCGGCCCGGGAAACTGGTGAACGGGACGATGTTCAAAACCGCAAATGGATACTCCTTGGGATAGCGAAAAAACATCGCCCAGATTGCGACTCCAAGCGTCAACCCCAGCGCAGGCCAGATTGCCAACCAACCCCAATGGCCCAATCGTCTTGCGCGCGGCTTTGCTGGCAAAGGAAGCCTCTCATACCCAATCAGAGGAAGCGCCCCATACCCGATCGGCGCCCGCCGCGGCTCCGAATCGGAGTCGGAGTCGCCCTTTTCCTTTTCTTCCAGGTCAATAGGGGGCGCATCCGCAAGCGGCGACCACACCTGCCCACCGCGCTCATCGCAAACGTCCTTCACGCTTGCGACAAAGCGGTAGCCCCGTCTCGGGATTGTCTCGATGTATTGCGCGGCCTCTTCTCCGCCCAGAATCTTTCTCAGGTAGGAAACGTTTTTGGCCAGATTCACCTCTTCGACAAACGTGTCCGGCCAGACCTTCTTGAGCAATTCGTCCTTATCAATCACGCGCCCGTAGTTTTCGACCAGGATCAGCAATGTCTCAAAGGCTTTCGGGGTCAGCGGGACATGCTGGCCGTCGCGCAGCAGCAAGCGCTCGGCTGTGTCCAGTCGGAACGGCCCGAATTCATAGAAATGCTTGTCTAACTGCTTCATAGGGAACGGAAGAACTTTGCCAAAACTCGGGCAAGATTATCCAAAAAATTTGCCAAGCCAATCCCCAAACTTCGGAAAGACTTATGCGTCATGCCTGGGGCACTGTCGCGCGTAACAAAGATCGAATTACAAATTAGGTTGAAAAGAGAGGCGGAAATTGTAAGCCCGGTTCAATCTAACGCAAAACCTCGTCCGGAACAACGGCAAGGAATCGCAGCGGTGGAGGGAGGTTCAATTGCCGTTCACGGCTCCTACTGTCGGCTTTGCTGGGAGATAAGCTAGACCTACCGATTCAGTTCTCGAAATCCGTCAATTTTGCATTCGCTGAATATTCTTGGCGAAAGATCAAGAAAGGAGATTGTGATGAATACACACATAATTCGCGCCGCGCTCGCCCTCCTGGTGTTTACCGCCATCGGATTCGCCCAGGACTTCCGTGCGACCATCAGCGGCCTGGTGACCGATCAGAACGGACAAGCGGTCGCCAACGCTATAGTCAAGGCGGTCAACGTAAATACTAATGAATCCAAGGAGGTGAGGACTACTTCCGAAGGACGCTACAGCATTCCCTACCTCAACCCGGCCATCTACAACATCGAAGTGACGGCCAACGGCTTCCAGACGCTGAAGCGCGAGGGGATTACGCTTCGCGTGGCCGACAAGCTCAATCTTCCGCTGCAAATGACGGTCGGCCAAATGAGCGAGTCGGTCACCGTGACTGGCCAGCAGGAGGTAATCGAGACTGGCTCGGCTGACCGGGGGTCGGTCTTCGACCCCGTCAGGGTCCAGGAACTCCCGCTCAACGGGCGCCAAACCTACATGCTCATGTCGTTGACACCCGGCGTCATCTTCACGCAGGAGCAATTCGGATCGAGCGGCTTCTCGGGCACGCGCGGCTGGGACGTAAACAGTTCCTATAGGATCAACGGCGCCCGCCCGGGCCAGAACCTGTTCCTGCTCAACGGCGCGCCCATCAGCGACACCGGCGGACAATGGCAGCTTGCGCCAAATGTCGAGGCGGTGCAGGAATTTAAGGTGCAGACAAACACCTACGACGCGGCCTACGGACGGTTCGGCGGCGGCGTAGTCAACACGACCCTCAGATCCGGCTCCAATGATTGGCATGGCAACGTCTTCGAATATTGGCGGAATCGGATTCTCGACGCAAACAGTTTTCAGAGCAATGCCGCAAATCGTCCCAAGGACTTCCACAACCAGCACCAGTTCGGCGGAATCCTGGGCGGTCCGATTCGCAAGGACAAGGACTTCATCTTCGCGAGCTTCGAAGGCTGGCAGGAGGTGATTCCGTTCCCCGCTCTTTCGAGCACTCCGCCAATGCTATTACGGGACGGCCAGCACTTCACCGAATTTGGAATCAAGGTCTACGATCCTTTAACCACGCATCGCTGCGGGACGAAACCGGGAGAGACGGCGGCGGTTTGCCAGAATCAGACCTTCATCCGCGATCAGTTCCCCGACAATAAGATTCCGAAAGAGCGCATCAGCCCGATCGGCCAGAAAATTCTCTCTTATTACCCGGCGCCGAATGCCGGCGGCCCGACAGCGTTGAACAATAACTTCGTCGGCAATACCGCCGGTCGCTACTATTATGAGCAACCGATGGTCCGTTGGGATCACGTCTTCAGCGAGAACGACAAGTTCAACGCGGTGTGGACTTATCAGCGAGGCTATGAATATCGCGACAGCACCGGATTCGGTAAGCCGGCTGCCCAGGGCAATACGAATAACGAGCGCCGCGATATAAACATCATTCTCTCTTGGACTCACGTCTTATCACCGACCTCGGTGCTGGATGTCCGCGGCTCCTTCGGCCGGTTCACGCAAATTACACCGGGCTACAGTGATCTAGACCTCACAGCCTCATCGCTCGGAATGACGCAACTGATCCAATCGCCTTCGGCCCCCTTCGACATCGCGCCTCGAATTAATGACCAGGGACCTTACACACGAATTTTTTCGAGCGGCAGCGTGCTTTCAAGGACACCATTCACCCAGTGGAACTTTACTCCGAGCCTGAGCCTGACCCGCGGCCGGCACACACTTCACACCGGCTTCGAGTTTAACTACCAGGCACGAGGCAATTACAACACCGGGTTTACCCAATTCACCTTTGGCGAAGGCTGGACGCAACAGCTCCCGGCCCGCCGGCAGGGCGCCCTTGATGGAAATGGGGTGGCCACACTCTTGCTCGGTACCCCTACAGGCGGGACCGACCACCCTACAGGCGGGACCATTGACAATAATGACTCGACCTATCGTACCCGCCCCTACTACGGCTTCTATCTGCAGGACGACTGGAAGGTCAATTCTCGCCTCTCCCTGAACCTCGGCCTGCGCTATGACATTCAGGTTCCATGGAAGGAGCGATTCAATCGCACGAATCGCGGCTTCGACCCCACAGTCAAAAGCCCGCTCAGTGATCAGATCATCGCCGCCTGGACCAACGCGAAAGTGGCATTCGACAAGGCGAATCCCAATGCCAAATTTCCCTACCCGGCTCCGCCGTCGGCGATCTATGGCAGTTTTCTGTTCCCCGGTAAAGACGGCCCCGAACGGCTGTACGACACCGACTGGACCAACATCGCGCCGCGCTTTGGCGTCGCCTGGCGGGTGCGGGAAAACACCGTCATTCGCGCCGGCGCCGGCGTGTATTACCAATCAACCACGCAGTTTGGCACCACTACAGGATTTTCCGTGGCCACGCCGTATACGAACTCGCTCGATGGCGGCATCACTCCCTCCGCCGGTTTGACTGGGCCTTATTCGCTCGTCAATCCCTTCCCGAATGGGATTTTTCAGCCGATGGGCGCAGATGGAGGGGCATTGACCGGCATCGGGATCGGTAACATCAGTTTCGATCCTTCCGGCTACAGTGTGCCGCATACATATCAGTACTCCTTTGGCATTCAGCACCAATTGTGGCGCAAGATCGCTGCGGAGGTCTCGTTCGCCGGCAACTATCAAAACCACATCGAGAGCGGCTATGACATTAACCAACCGGGCCTGGCCAATCAGAATATCGCGATAGCTGATCCGAACTACTACAGCCGCACCCTGCCGAATCCGTTCTTCGGCATTCTGCCTGCCACCACCAACCTGGGCGCCAGCTCCACGATTTCCGCCAACAACTTGCTGAGACCATTCCCGATATTCAATGGTAACATCACCAACAACCTGATTCAGCAAGGCAAGTACCGATCCGACGCTCTTCAGGTCAAAATCGAACAACGCGACTTTGGCAATGCTCGTGGCGCCGCTGGTGTTCTGACCTGGACCATCTCCTACACCTTCGCCAAGGCCTATGAGCAGAACCACCGCTTGAACAACTGGAACGCGGCGGAGCCGCTCGTTCGCGAGTTGGACAACAACGACAAGCCCCATACTCTCGCTGTCTACGGCGTGTGGGATTTGCCTTTCGGCAAAAATCGTCGGTTCTTGAACCGCAGCCGGGTGGCCGATGCGTTCCTCGGCAACTGGCGCTTCACTCCCATCTTCACCTACGTTTCCGGGTACCCGGTCAACTGGCCCAACCGCATCAACACCTGCGGAACCTGGAAAGCGGCCAAACAGGATGAGGACCACTGGTTCAACAACGACAAGAACTGCATACAACAGTTCCCGCCCAACACCCTTCGCACGATTCCGGATCGGTTCCCAAACATCCGGCAGCACCAGGCTCCGCAGTTGAACGCGGCACTTGAGAAGACGTTCAGTCTCAGTGAGCGCTATCGGTTACAGTTCCGCGTCGAAGCTTTCAACGCGACCAATACGCCGATTCGCGGCACAGTGGACACGGATCCCAACAGCCAAACGTATGGGCAGTTGCCGAGGTCGCAGAATAACTTCCCGCGCTTTTTCCAAATAGCCGGGAAGTTCTACTTCTAACCAACAATTCTTTCCGCAAGAACCTTTGCGAACTTAGCGCCTTTGCGCCTTTGCGAGAACCTGGCCTTGTTTCTCGCAAAGGCGCAAAGGCGCTAAGGTTTTTTCCAGGGGTGGGCAGTTACATTTTTACCGATACCTGCCCGCCGCGGCGACGCGGCAGGGCCGGCTTGAAATCTCAGCCCCACGCCACTACAGTTGCCATCCTTCACTCAAATTCACCCCCGGAAAGATTATGGAAAGACTGAAATTCGGAATCGCGATCGTGTTGGCAGTGTCCGCCGGCCTGTTCGTTTACGGCGCGCAGAGCGGCGGGAAAGCCGAAAAACGATCTGACCTGCAATACCGCGAATGGCGGATGTTCGGCGGCGGGCCGGAGAATATTCACTATTCGACACTGGATCAGATCACCCGCGACAACGTCCATCAACTCGAAGTCGCGTGGCGGTTCGATTCGGGCGATGAGTTTTCCGGCTCCGAGATGCAGTGCAATCCGATCATCATTGACGGCGTAATGTACGCCACCACGCCGAAGTTGCGCGTGATCGCGCTCGACGCCGGGAACGGGAAATTGATCTGGAGCTTCGACCCGAACGAGGGCAGGCGGCCGCTAGGCAAGATGCGCAACCGAGGCGTGATGTATTGGGAAGACGGCGCTGATAAGCGAATCTTCTTCGGATTTCGGCATTGGCTCTATGCGCTCGACGCGAAGACCGGACAGCCAGTGAAAAGCTTCGGCGAGAAGGGACGCATCGATCTGCGCGAAGGTTTTGTCGGGCGCGACCCCAGGGAGATCACGATCAGCAACACCACGCCCGGCGCCGTCTACAAAGACATGTTGATCATCGGCGCTTTGACTAGCGAGGCGCTGCCCGCCGCGCCGGGCGACATCCGCGCGTTCGACGTTCGCACGGGTAAACAGCGGTGGGCCTTTCACACCATACCGCATCCGGGCGAATTCGGTTACAAGACGTGGCCGAAAGACGCATGGCGGTACGTCGGCGGCGCGAACAATTGGTCAGGGTTGGTTGTCGATCAACGGCGCGGACTGGTCTTCGCGCCGACCGGCTCGGCGGCTTTCGATTTTTATGGGGCGAACCGGCATGGCGACAACCTGTTCGCCAACACGCTGCTGTGTCTGGACGCGAACACCGGCAAGCGCGTCTGGCATTTCCAGGCGATCAAGCACGACGTGTGGGATCGCGATTTTCCGTCAGCGCCCGCGATCATCACGGTCAAGCGCAGCGGACGATTGATTGACGCCGTCGCGCAGATCACGAAATCGGGCCACGTCTTCGTCTTCGAGCGCGCTACGGGCAAGCCGCTTTTCCCGATCGAATATCGCAAGGTTCCGACCCTCGGCGTAGACGGAGAGATGCTCGCCGAGACGCAGCCGTTCCCATTGCTGCCTCCGCCGTTCGCGCGCCAGGTTCTGACCGAAGAAATGTTGACTGGGCGAACGCCAGAATCTCATCAGGACGCGCTCGAACGCTTCCGAAAAATTCACAGCAACGGCCAATTCGAGCCGCCTAGCCTGGAAGGCACTGTTATCTTTCCTGGATATGACGGCGGCGCCGAATGGGGCGGCGCGGCGTTCGATCCCGAAACGGGTTTACTATACGTCAACTCAAACGAGATGGCCTGGATTTTGCGGTTGATTGAAAGGCCGAATCCGAAGCCGTCGCAACTGAGCGGCAAGAGCTTGTACGAAGCGAACTGCGCCAGTTGCCACGGAGGCGATTTGCGTGGCTCTCCGCCTGAATTCCCCGCGCTCATCAGCCTGGATAAGAAATACACCGATTCGGAAGTTCGGACAGTCATTCGAGAAGGTTTAGGTCGTATGCCGGGATTTTCGAGGATCGACGGCGACGCGATTCGCGCGATCACCGATTACGTTTTGACCGGCAAAGATAACGCCGCTTTGATGACGGAATCGAAACCTTCGCCGCCAAATCCTATGGATTTGAAGTACACGATGGATGGCTACAACAAATTCCTCGACCCTGACGGCTATCCAGCCGTAGCGCCGCCGTGGGGGACGCTGAACGCGATTGATCTGAATCAGGGCAAGATCGCATGGAAGATTCCCTTCGGCGAATACCCCGAATTGGCGGCGAAAGGGGGGCGCGACACGGGGAGCGAAAATTACGGCGGGCCGATTGTTACAAAGAACGGACTGCTTTTCATCGGCGCGACCAATTACGACAAAAAGTTCCACGTCTTCGACAAGCTGACGGGCAAGCTGTTGTGGGAGACGACGCTCCCCGCCGCCGGCAATGCGACGCCTGCGATGTATGAAGTGAACGGAAGGCAGTTCATGGTGATCGCTGCTGGCGGCGGAAAATCGAAGGACCCGCCGGGCGGGAGCTATGTGGCCTTCGCATTGCCATTGGGCAAGGCCGGGAACAAATAGGCTATTGTCTCATTCTGATATCGCTTTTATACCGATTTTCAAATGTATGAAGAGTGTTAGCCACCGCAGCGCACAGAGAACACAGAGAAATCGTTATGCCCTCTGTGTTCTCTGTGCGCTCTGTGGCTAACACTCTTCATGAAAACCGCTCTAGAAATTGAAAGCTTGAGAGAAAGAAATTCGACTTTAACCGATCCGCGCGAGGAATACGCAAACCGTCTGGCCGCGCGCCGCGCCGCGCTCGACTACGAACAACAACGCAGCCGGAATATCTGGTTCTGGCGCCGCGTCGTTTTTGCGGTCATCGCGCTGATGATCATCCTGGCATTTGAAAGGGCCGTCGTATGGCCACTGATCGCGGCGCCTGTGATCGTTTTCATCGCGCTGATGGTTTTCCATCAGAGTATTCACGCGGCGGTCGCGCGGTTGGCGCGCGCGGTGAAGTTTTACGAGCGCGGCGTCGCGCGACTCGAAGACGACTGGAGCGGCGGCGGCGAGGCGGGCGAGAGATTCGCCGACAAGTCGCACCCTTACTCCGAAGACCTCGACCTGTTCGGCGAAGGCTCGCTATTCGAACTGCTTTCGACGGCGCGGACGAAGGCCGGCGAGGAGAGGTTGGCGTCGTGGCTGCTCACAGCCGCGCCGATCCCGGAAATTCTCGCTCGTCAGCGGAGCGTCGAGGAGCTTCGACCGCGCCTCGATTTGCGCGAAGACGTGGCGCTGCTCGGCGATGAAGTCAACGCGGGCGCGCATCCGGAAGAACTCACGGCATGGGCCGCCCGGCCATCCGTATTCACCGCGCATCAGACGCGATGGCTGCGACTGGCGGCGCTGCTGATAGGCCTCTTTTCAGCCGCCGCGGTCGTGATGTGGCTCGGGTACGGGTACCGGAAGACGGCGATGGTCGCGCTGATGGTCGAGGCTACCTTTCTTTTTCTCTACCGCGCGCAGATCGGGCGCGTGATTGCGGAGGTCGAGCGGCCCGGGCGCGAACTGTCGCTGCTGGCCGAGATCCTGGGGCGGTTGGAGCAAGAGCGATTCGCGTCGCCGCTGCTGGCGAAACTCCGCAGCGAACTCGACACGGACGGAAAGCCGCCGTCGCGGCAGATCGCGCGGCTCAGCCTCCTGATCCAGATTCTCGATTCACTTAAGAATCAGTTCTTCGCGCCGATAGCGTTTGTGCTGCTCATCCCCGCGCAGCTCGCGCTGGCGATCGAAGGATGGCGCCGGCATGCGGGCGCGAAGATTCCGCGCTGGCTCGACGCGGTCGCCGAGATCGAGGCGCTCTCGTCGCTCGCCGGTTACGCTTACGAACATCCCCACGATCCCTTTCCGGAGTTGGTCGAAGGCGAAGTCCTCTTCGACGGCGAATCGCTCACGCATCCGTTGATCGCGGAGTCGCGTTCGGTACGGAACGACGTGCGTTTAGGCGCCGAGCCGCGCGCGCTGATCGTCAGCGGCTCGAATATGTCGGGCAAAAGCACGCTGATGAGAACCGTCGGGACGAATGTCGTTTTGGCGCTGGCCGGCGCGCCGGTGAGGGCGAGACGCTTGCGCCTGTCGCCGCTCGCCGTCGGCGCCTCGATTCACATTCTGGACTCGCTGCAGACGGGCGCGTCGCGCTTTTACGCCGAGATCACGAGGCTGCGCCAGATCGTCGAACTGACAAAAGGCGAGCTGCCGCTGCTCTTTCTGCTCGATGAAATTCTGAGCGGAACCAATTCGCACGACAGGCTGATCGGCGCCGAAGCCGTCGTCCGTGGGCTGGTCGAACGCGGCGCCATCGGCCTCGTCACCACGCACGACCTGGCGCTGACGCGTATCGTCGAATCTCTCAAAGGCCGCGCCGCCAACGTCCATTTCGAGGATCACCTGGAAAACGGGCGGATGGTCTTCGATTACAAAATGCGACCCGGCGTCGTGCGGCGCAGCAACGCGCTGGAGCTGATGCGGAGTGTAGGACTTGAGGTTTGAGGAGGTGAAAGGGTGAAGGGGTGAAGGGGTGAAGGGGTGAAGGGGTGAAGAGGTGAAAGGGCGCCCAGGAGTTTATCACCCCCTCACCCTTTCACCCCTTCACCCCTTCACCCCCTCACCCAAGCATGTGTTATTGAAAGCTATCGAGGGCCGCCTGTTCGTCCTCGTAAATCTCGAAGACGGTCAGCAGCTTCGTGATCATGAGCAGGTCTTTGATCTTCTTCGGGAGGTTGAGCAGTTTCAGGCGGCCTCCTGCGTTCTTGGTCGTGGTGTAGCGCGAGACAAGCTCCCCTATGCCCGAGCTGTCGACGTAGCCGACTCCGCCGAGGTTCAGGACGATCTTGTTCTGGCCCGAATCGAGCAGTTTGCCGACGGCGTCGCGCAATTGCACACTGCCTTCGCCGATAGTTATCTTGCCGAACATTTCCAGAATGACTACATCGCCTACGGCGCGTTCTCTAATTTCCAACTGCATCGCGTTTGTGTTCTCCTTCGCTCACGTCGTGTGACGGCTGCTTTGGCGCGCGGCGTTTGGACATCGAGACGATCATGCCGCCTTCGGGGTGGCGGTCGTATTCAACGCTGTCCATGAAAGTTCGCATATAAAGGATGCCGCGGCCGGCCGGGTTGAGCAGGTTGTTTGGGTCGAGCGGGTCGGGGAGAGTCGCAGGGTCGAATCCTTCTCCGTAATCGCGTACCGTCACGCGCAGCGCGTCGACGCCGATCGTGTAGCGGATGTCCACGCTCTTCTGTTGATCGTATTTGTTGCCGTGTTCGACCGCGTTGGCGACCGATTCGCGCACGGCCATGTTGATCCAGTAGGCCGATTCCTCATCGAAGCCGATCATACTCGTGATGTTGTCGGTGAGAGTCGTGACCAGATCAATGTATTCGAGCTGACTGGCGATGGTCAATTCGACCACGTTTTCGGCTAGCATCATAAGCCGGGATTTCCTTTTTGGGCTAAATTTGATCCGCCAATTCGATCTGTTAAGATGCTCGCGAGTCTGTAGACTTCGACGATTACGATCAAGCGCGGCCCTGTGTAACATAGCGTAAAAAGCGCTGTCAAGATGGGCGTTTCGCTAGACGATCAGACGGTTGGCGTCATGCGCTACGCCGCGTTCATCGCAAAAGTTCCAAAGCAAATAATAATTCAGATGTCCGAGCCGAAAAATTCCTCCGCGACCAGAGTCCGGATTGCGCCTGTCACAAAATTAAGCGGCGATTTCCAACTACCTGGAGACAAATCCATTTCGCACCGCAGCGCGATGTTCGCCGCCATCGGCGAAGGCGTTTCGAAATTGAGCAATTACTCATCGTCGCGCGATTGTCAGAGCACGCTCGACTGCCTCGAAGCGTTGGGAGTGAGGATCAGGCGCGAACCCGAATTAATTGTGATTGAGGGCGCCGGTCTGGATGGATTGCGCGAACCTGAGCGCGCATTGGACGTGGGCAACTCAGGCTCGACGATCAGAATGCTATCCGGCATTCTCGCCGGACAGAATTTCACGACCGAGATTACGGGCGACGAGAGCATCCGGCGCCGCCCGATGAAGCGCGTCATTGACCCTCTCACCCTGATGGGCGCTCGCATCGAATCTCGTGAAGGCGGTTTCGCGCCGTTGAAGATTCGCGGGGGCGGTCTGAAAGCGATCGAATACGAGCCGCCCGTGGCGAGCGCTCAGGTCAAATCATGCGCGCTGCTGGCCGGATTGTTCGCCGACGGCGTCACGACGGTTATCGAAAAGACCCCGACCCGCAACCACACCGAAGTAATGATGCGCGAATGCGGCGCGGCGATAGAGGTCACGAAGACCGAGGCCGGCGAAAGAATTTCTGTCGCGGGGCGAAAGCCTCTCGGCGCGCTCGGGCGTTACACCGTCGCGGGCGACCTTTCGTCGGCGTCGTTCTTCATCGTCGCGGCGCTCGTCGTCCCCGACGCCGAATTGCGGCTGCGACACATAGGAATCAACCCTTCGCGCACGGCGCTGATCGACGCGCTGAAAACGGTCGGCGCGCGCATCGAGATCGAGAACCCGCGCGTCGCGCACGGCGAGCCCGTGGCCGACATTCTTGCCCGCTCGTCCGATCTGAAAGGCGACCTGGAACTCTGCGGCTCGGTCATCGCCAACCTGATCGACGAAATTCCTATCCTTGCGATCGCCGGCGCGCGGACGGACGGGACGCTGACCATTCGCGACGCGCGCGAGTTGCGCGTTAAAGAGAGCGACCGGATACGATCGATCGTAGATAACCTGCGCCGGATGGGAGTCGAGGTTGAGGAGTTCGACGACGGGTTGCGTTTGAAAGGCAAACAGCGATTGCTCGGCGCGCCGGTTGATTCGTTCGACGACCACCGCGTTGCGATGTCGTTCGCCGTCGCCGCGCTGATCGCCGAAGGCGAGACGGAGATCGTTAATGCGGACGCCGCTTCAGTGTCATTGCCGGAGTTTTACCGGCTGCTGGCCGCGAGCGGCGCAAACATCGAATTGCGATGAGCCAATCTCGAGTCTCAACCTCCCAATCTCCGATCTTTCTCCTGGGCTTCATGGCCTCCGGCAAATCGACTGTCGGCCCCGTGCTGGCTGCAAAGCTCGACCGCCGGTTCATTGATCTCGACCGCGTGATCGAGGCCAAAGTCGGCTGCGCAATCGTCGAATTGATCGAGCGCGAAGGCGAAGATCGGTTCAGGAAGCTTGAAACTGAAACATTGCGCGAGGCCGCGTCTCAGCAAGGGACGATCATTGCTCCAGGAGGCGGCGCGATCACGCGGGAGGAAAACCGCGAACTGATGTCGCGCCTCGGCGTCACCGTCTGGCTCGACGCGCCGTTCGAATTATGCTGGCGTAGGATTCAAAACGACGGCGCGACGCGCCCCCTGGCCCCGGATGAATTGACGGCCAGGGCGCGATACGAGGGGCGGTTGGCGCTTTACCGCCAGGCCTTGATTCACACCCCGATCAATCAATCTCATTCGCCAGACGACATCTCTGAAACAATCATCAACCAACTTCGCGAAGTCGCGGAAAAATAGGACTAAGTTATGTCACAACTATCATTCACCCCAACTGGCGATCTGGAAGTTATTCCGTCGAAAACTTCCTCTAACAACGATTTCGATTTTCTCGTCGGCGAGTGGAAAATCCGCAACAAAAAACTCAAGACAAGACTCGACAATTGCGCGGAGTGGCTTGAGTTTGATGCGACCGGCGTCTGCCATAAAATCCTGAACGGTTTCGGAAATACCGACCAATTCATTACTGAGTTTGACGGGGTCCCGTTTCAAGGCGCGTCATTTCGCCTGTTCAATCCGAAGACCAGACTTTGGAGCATTTATTGGGCGGATAGCAATGCGGTCGTAATGGACGTTCCCCAAGTTGGTTCTTTCGATGGCGACGTCGGAAGATTTTACGCAAAAGACGTTTTTGAAGGGAAACCTGTCGTCGTCGTGTTTCAATGGGACAAAACGAATCCTGATAATCCGGTTTGGAGCCAGGCGTTTTCGCCCGACAGCGGAGCGACGTGGGAATGGAATTGGTATATGACATTTAGCAGGCCGGAATGAACTTCTTGCGAGAGCGACATCACGCCCGGCTTTCAATTGCTGTGCGCGCGGCCCTACACTGAATACGTCGTGGCTTGGCATGGCGAAACGATCATTGTTTATTGGAGCGTGTACATAAATCGGTTCGGCGGAGCCTTTGGAGTGCGGCGAGCCCTGATACCGCTGGCGAATTGGTACGGTACAGGGAGCCATGTGCGCCAGGATAACGATAAATGAATTAAGCCCATGACTTTACACCGCGCCTCTCAAAGTGTTGTTTGTCGTTTGCGCAGGCCAATGCAACCAGATGCACACTTCTTTGGGCAGCGATTGCAACTTGCGGTTGCGTCTGCGCTCGGCCAGTGCGGTCAGCGCAGCCGGCCAAGCGCTCAAGTCCCAACATTGCGAGAGCGTGATCAATGGTGTGAGTTCCTGCTTGATGATCTTCCAGACTCTCCACCACGTGCCGCGTCGCCCTGTGTCAAGGTTTGTCCAGTCGGGGCCGCAGCGCTTGATCGCGCGCCGCTCGATCAAGCAAACATAGATCAATTTCCCATGCAACCAAATGTGACCGAGCGGACTCTTGGCGCGCGCCCGCAACCTATCCATATCCAAGAGGCTCTTGTAATGCTTAAAGATCAACTCCGCTTGCCACCGACAACGGTACAACGCCAAGATCGTCTCCGCACTCAAGACCTCAGGCGGAATGGTGGTCAAGACCATCACGAATTCGGCCAGGAAGAGCGTCTCCTGCTTGGGCGTGTATTTGCCTCGCTTGCCGCCCTTCCGACACCGTCGCCGCGCCCTCTCCGCCGCCGCTCCGGGCAAGCGGTAAGTGTGGATATAGACCGGGTAAGTCTTGCCATTGGGCGCCGTAAACTGCGCTTCGATCGTGCGTATCTCACCCGGCTCGCAATCGCTCAAGGCCTGAGCCAGATTGAGCGATCGGCCTTGGCGATCCTCGACCGGGATGTGATGCGGGTTGTAGCGGACGACCGGCCGCCCACCGCTGTCAATCAAGTGCGCCACCCCTTTGCGGTGGCTGTAGCCGCGATCGGCCAGCGCCACATCACCCTCCTGAAAATTGAAGTTGATCAAGGTCTCACCGGTACGGACATCCGTCAGATAAACACAGCTCAGTTGCAAGTTGACCAAATCCATCATCAGATGCGTCCGCCAACTGACTTTGGTTTGTCCGGGCGCGGTAATATCAGAGGCGTCGATCACCAGAACTCGAATGCCGGAGGGCAAAGCGGGCAGCGGCTTGCGCTCGATCAGTGTGGGCAAGAGCGCTTGCAGCCACCCCAAGCAGGATTTCAACCGATCATGCACGGATTGATCGCTCAAGCTCTTGATCTCCGGGTTGACCAAGACGAGATTGGCTGCGATCTCGCGCTCGCTCTGATCGAGTCCGGCAAAAAGCAGGACGACCCGAAACAGTTCGGCCACGGTTTTGATTTTGCGCGCGCGCGCGAAAGCTTTGAACTCGCGGGCCAACCGCTCAGTTTCTGGCGGCAGGTCTTTCATGAGTTCAGCAAATATGGTATCTGGATCAAGGGATGGCTTCTGCACAAATTTCTTCTCCTTTGGAGAGGTTGTTATCTCTATGTGCAGAATGCCATCCTTTGTTATCTCATTTCAAAGAGCTTACGGATATCCTGGCGCACATGGCTCCCTGTACCGTACCGAAGCCGTCCCGTACACGCATTTGCAAACCGCCATAAGTTATATGGCGGTTCCCTAACGCCGGTACAGTACCGCGCGCGTAAGCAAGCGGCC
>Ga0081455_10001620_pt1 | contig 27485 bp, 19 predicted proteins | sample TabmetS3T2R1_FD_70207 | JGI IMG/M metagenome (GOLD analysis project Ga0081455, IMG submission 70207) | Tabebuia heterophylla rhizosphere microbial communities from the University of Puerto Rico - S3T2R1 | ecosystem: Host-associated > Plants > Roots > Rhizosphere ...
ACGAATGTGCAGGGCCCACAAGAAAAAGCCAGTGAGACCACGGTCAGCCAGCTCCGGCAAGAAGAACTTTCCACGATTAAATCATGGAAGAAATCGGTCATTCCCTTCGACCGGAACCAAACGCGCGAAGTGACGATTCGTTACCGTGCAAAGTACGCCGAGAACGACGAATCGGTCTCGGACGATTCACACATCAGTGACGCGACATTCGCGTATTCGCTTTCGCCGGCGGCGACTTGGAAAGGCCCGATCGGCAAAGGGAAAATCGAAATCAACGTCTTGCATCCCGAGGCCGAAGACGTTTCCATCGAAAAGCCAAAGGGGCGTTTCCAAAAGATCAACGATACGCATTACGAATGGACGTTTGAAAACCTGAAACCATCGCTGGCGGACGATATCCGCATCATCGCGCATTCAAAATACGATAAGTATCCGACCGGGTACTCTGAAGAAGACCTCAGCCGTCATGCAGCGTATGTGCTCAAGGACCACCAATATTTTCTCGATCATACCGATTATGATGCGACGGCAAGCTCGACCCTGGCCGCGCAGGGCAAACACAATTACGACGTCGTCAACATAAAGGCTGATCCCAGCCGAGAGATTCAAACGCCATGGGCCGAAGGAGCCGAGGGCGACGGAATCGGCGAGAGCATCACGCTCAATGTAAAACGTCCACTTCCGCTGTACGGCATCTTGATTCGGCCGGGATATTACGATTACGAGAACAAGGAGTCGTGGTCGAAAAACAATCGCGTCGCGGCGCTCGAAATCACGCTGAACGACGAGCACACGTTTATGGAGAACATTCCTGACGAGCGATTGGAAGAGCCTTACCTGATTCGCGTACGCGATTACGCAAAGCCGGTTAACAAAATTAAGCTGGTGATCAAGGGTGTGTATCGCGGCACGCAATTTCGCGACACGTGCATCTCGCTCGTCGAGCTGCGGGCGCCCCTTGCCAAGAAACCCGAAATTCAGGCAGCTCGATGAACTGGCAAACGGCGGCGCTTTGCTCGGCGGCGCTGCTAACTGCCGCCAGCCCAGCAATCGCGGGAAAGGTGCTGCCCGTTTATATCGAGGACAATCACGCCGGGACGTTTTATTGGCTGGCCCAAAATCTGGATTTTGATCAGCCGTGTACCCTCATTCTTTTCGATGCGCACAGCGACGCATCCGGCATTTTTGATTCCGATAATGTTCGCGCTGCGCTACGAAACGTCGCATCCGCGCAGGACCGGCAGGCGCTGCTCGATCACTGGCGCCATGCGGGGACCATCCAATGCTTCAACTGGATCGAGCCACTAATGCCGACGCCCATTGGGAAAGTAATTTGGGTGCCTGCCGAGAAACTTTCCATATCCAGAATCGAGACGCTTACGCAACAAGCGACAGCGCTACTTGACGGACATCTCGAAGCCGCGCCCCGAAAATCTGGATCATTGCGCGAATCATATGTTGTTTCCGATTTCGACAATCTCGGCAAGCGCCTCAATTCAAACGAGCCGTTGGTTGTTACGATCGATCTTGATTATTTCTCAGGGCTCACCGCCGCCGAACAAGAAACCGCTTTTAATCGTATCTGGAATTTCGTAATCGAACGGCCAAACCTTCGCGCCGTCACAATTGCCATTTCGCGTCCCTACCTGAAAGACGAGGATGAGGCATATCGGCTGCTGAAGCGGGCGTTGACTTCCGCGCTCGCGTTGCCGTTGGTAAGAATCGAGTTCGAGCCGTTTCTGTCAGTTGCCAACGATCGATCAAACCTCGCGAAGGAATTGATGGCGAAAGGCGAGACATTGCCTGTCTTCGACATTGAGCAAGCGCCACAGGAGCTTCGCGCCGGAATTTTGTCCGAGCGTCAACGCATCCTCGTGCGACACGACGTGCCCCGCTGGCAAGAACTTTTGCGCACCTGGGACAATGAAGCGCCGCAATTGCATCTTCAAGTTAAAGGTCGGCAATGTTCGACGGACAATGTCTGGCGAATTCCTGCGAACGAGACGGCTGACATCGAACTGGTGACCGAGCCTTGGACGACGAAGCCGGAAAAGATCGAATGGTTCGCGCTAACTCCAAAATATTCGCGCTGCAACCTGACCGATTTGTCGACCGATCAGGTTGGCTTTGTCGCAAACGCGGCGCCGCGTCCCGGCTGGAATGAACTTCCGATTGCTCAACAGGATTCCGTACTGCCCATAACCCGGATTGACAATTTCTTTGATCCGGAGTGGCACTGCGGATCGCTGCGTTTGCGCGCTCGCGCTGTTGTTGACGGGAAAATTCGTGAGACTCCCGTTTTAGAATTGCGCCGAGTTCTCGGCAGCGGTTTCAGGGGCTCAATTAGTGAGCAATTCGGTCTGCCTTATCTTTTCGGGAGCGGCGAATTGTTGGAAAATTCAAACACGGGACCGGAAACGAACCTGGGCGCTGATTGCGCGAACTTCGTTGTTTACGCGTTGCGCCGGCAAGGCCGACGCGTTCCGTGGTGCGATCCCAAGCGACTGCGCGATCAACTTGAGTTGGTCGCGCGGTCAGCCGCTCCTGGTACAGCGAAAATAAGCCCGGAGGATCTGGACCGTGGCACAATCGTGCATCTGCACACGCACGTCGCTGTGGTAATGGAAGACCGACAGCCCGTCGGAATCCTCGATCAGAACGACCTTGTCGCACATCAACTTGGCGGTAATCCCGAAATTCTCACGCTCGGCAAACTCCTGCGAGATCGCAGGAAAAATTGCTTCGATTTGTTTCGTGTGCCGCCGGAAAAACCAGCGGCGACGCTTGTCTTTGGTGGCGATATAATGCTCGGTCGCAGTTGCGCGGCAAAGATTGAAAATGGAATAGATCCGTTTGCTGGAATCGCGACTCTTCTACGCGGCGCAGCGTTCGCCGCCGCAAACCTGGAATGCACGATCTCAAATCTCGGCGACTCCAAAGGACGATACGCATTCCGCGCTCCCGAGATCTCCGCGCAATTGCTCCATCGCGCCGGATTTCGCGTGATCGGACTGGCCAACAACCACACGCTCGATTTCGGAACCGCAGCATTAAACGACTGCGTAAACCATTTGTTGCGCGAACAAATCCAGACAGTCGGAATTGGAAAACGCGGCAGCAACGCGTGGAACCCGAGCTTCTTCTCCGTGCTCGATGGAAAGAAAATCGCTCTTCTGGCAATCAGCGACGTTGGGCCCAATGCAGGTCATCAAATCGCTGTGGCCTCGAACCGTCCTGACCTCGAAGCGGCAATCGTTGATGCGCGCTCACACGCAAATTTCGTGATTTGCCTGGTTCATTGGGGAGTTGAAAACCGACAGAACATCACTGATGAACAGCGCGAGCTTGCCCGTTGGCTGATCGATCATGGAGTCGATCTTGTCGTTGGAGCGCATCCGCATCGTGTTCAATCGCTCGATTTTTATCATGGCTGCCCAATCGCCTATTCGCTTGGCAATCTCGTGTTTGATGGTGCGCCCACGGTCGAGTCGTGGAATCGCGGAGCGTTACTTCAAGTCGGTTTGGACGAAAAAGCGCAAGCCTCGTCTGCCAGTCTGATTCCAGTCGTTCTCGAGGACGGTTTTCCTCGAGTAGACTCTTCACCAACGCAAAAAGCATTGAGTAGCCGTTGACCTGAACCGAGAGGCGGAAAGCCGCCGCGTTCATCGCTTGTCATCGAGCGTGACCTGCGTGAAAATTAACGCCCCGTGGCTCTGCGACTGCCGAAACTGCATTACCAGGACATCGAGCGAATCATCGAGTTGGACTTCGTTCGCGCGACCGAGGCCGCCGCCCTTAATTCATTGCGCTGGCTCGGGCGAGGCGACAAGGAAGCAGCTGACGCGGCGGCGTGTGATGCCATGCGCGGCATGTTCGATTTGATGAACATCTGCGGAGAAGTCGTCATCGGCGAAGGGATCAAGGACGAAGCCCCCGGCATTTTCAAAGGCGAACAGCTCGGGACGTGGGTTCCCGGTTCGCCGGAGTTTCATATCGCTATCGATCCAATCGATGGGACCACCAACATCTCCAAAGGCGCGCCGAACTCCATCAGTTGCATCGCTGCAGCGAGTCCGGAGGAAGGGGTGAAGGTCGCTCTGCGGGATGTGCCTTCGTTTTACATGTCCAAGCTGGCTTACGGGCCGCGTGTCATCGATTACATGAAAAAGCGCGGCGACTCACTCCACGTCGAGATGCCGATACCCGAGATGCTGGCGATCGTGGCCCGCGCGGTGGACAAACGCGTTCAGGACGTGGCGGTGATGATGCTCGACAGACCGCGGCACAAGGAAATCGTCGAACAAATCCGTGCGGCAGGTGCATCGTTGCGCATGATCGGCGACGGCGACATTGCCGCAGCCATCGCGCCGTCGCTGCCCGAATCCGATGTCGATCTCTACATGGGGATCGGTGGTTCTCCCGAAGCGGTGCTCGCAGCGGCGGGAATCAAATGTCTTGGCGGCGACATGCAATGCAAGATGTGGCCGCGCGATGAAAAGGAACGAAAGAGCCTGATCGACACCGGTTACAAAAAAGATCTGGACCGCGTCTTTTCAGCTGACGATCTGGCCAACGGCCAGAACATCCTTTTCTGCGCGACCGGCATCAGCGATAGCGCATTGCTGCGAGGCGTGCGAGCCCACGGCGGCGTCACCGCGGTCACGCATTCGATCCTGATGCGGGCCAAGAGCAAGACCGTGCGTTTCGTTCGAGCGAGGCACAATTTGCAAATGAAAACGATTCGTCTGCGATCAGATAATCGCGAACATCTGATTTGAGCGTTGCTGTTGGCCTGGTTCGTCAGGCTGCTGTCGGCCGAATTTGGAATTTGGCCAGTTCGGCGACGGTTTTTTCCATTGGCAAACCAACAACGTTTGTGAATGAGCCTTCAATTTTTGCGATGATTTCGCCGCCACTTCCCTGCGCGGCATAGGCGCCCGCTTTGTCCAAGGCGTTAACTTTCGCGAGATAGCTCTGGATCATCGCATCGCTCAGGCGGTGAAAGCGCACATGTGAGGTTTCATGAAAGATCGCCGACTTGCCCTGTGTCTGCCGGTAAATGGCAACGGCAGAACAAACCTCGTGAGTTCGTCCGCTTAATCGCCGGAGTATCTGGGCAGCCTCACGCAAATCCGCTGGTTTACCGATGATTTGATTCTCCAGCGCGACCAGCGTGTCAGCGGCAAGTACGACTGCGTCGGGGCGCATTTGCGCTATGGACATCCCCTTTCGAATGGCGTTCCAAAGCGTGACCTCGCGCAATGTGAGGATTGCACTAGACTTTTCCGCGACGCGCGGCGAGGCGATTTCAAACTCGAAGCCACTTTCCGAGAGCAACGCAGCGCGTCGGGGCGAACCGGATGCCAGCACTAATGAAAGCACGACACGTTAACTGTAGAGGCAGCTGTGCCCGCTGCAATCGGATGGATTCCTGTTAATCCGAACGGATGTCTCCCGGGAGCCGGGGTGACTCCAGTAATTGCTCAAATTCGCGCCAACGCTGTTCCGGTTGGTCCGACGTCCCGCCGCGCTTTTCGATGTAATTGCGCACCATGTCTTCGCCGACGTTGTAGTTAATGACGTAGCTGCGGTATTTCTCGATGAACTGTTCTCGTTTCTTGGCCTGGTTCTCGTCCATTAGCGCATATTTTTGTAACCAGCCCGCGACCGCCTTCGCATCGAGTTCTCCATTGACGTAGCGCCGGGCGGCTTCATTCACTGCGTAACCGAGCTTCTTCACCAGGTCTTGCACCTCGTAAAATTCCTCCACGCGCGACGGGTCGATTCCCGCTGCCGGCCAGAGGACTTTCTTCTCAAATTCCAATCGCTCTGGCTTCGTAAAGACAACGTCTCTGCCGAAGTTCGCAGTGCCTTCGGCTATAAGTGATTGAGGCGAGAAGAGCGCATACACCGAGAACTCGTTCCATCCCCGGTCGCGAACAAGGTTTTTCTCAAGCAGCGCGTTGTAAACATGGTGGCCGGGGTACCCTTCATGCGCAGCCAGATCGATCGCGCGATCGATGTAAATCGGCAGATCGGTATTCACCTGGATCACACTGTTGTACTGTCCTTTGTACCAATTGTAGCCGCCCCATGGCTTATTGGTGACGTATTCAACACTGAAATTTTCGCCTGGCGGCAGTTTGATGTGCGCGAGCGTTCGTTCGCGACACGCCTTGATCGCGAGCTGAAACACCGCGTCCAGCTTATCTTTGGGAATCACGAAAGCTTGCCGCCATTTCTCGTAACGCTGCAAGAGCGGTCCGTCACCCGGAAGTTTCTGCTCAAGCTTGGCAAGAATTTCCTGGAAGTGAGCTTCTGGAAAACTGGGTGCAACGGCGTCATAAAGAGCCTGCGATTCTTCATCAAACTTCAAGTGCTCGCCTTTCAACATGCGAACTCGTGCCGCGAGGGCTGAAAGTTGCTTTGCCAGATAGGCGCGGCGCAACTGCTCCATCTCGTCTGTTGACTTGGAAATCTTCGCCAACTGATCGCGTAACTGGTCAGCTTCAGATGCGATCGCATCGAGCGGTTTCTCTTCCTGCTTTTTCCACTCCGGCGGACCGTAATAAGCGTCAACGTAATCCGGATCATGTTGGCCCACGGCCAGCACCAGTTTCACATAAGCCTCCGCGATCTCCTGGCTTCTGGTCGCGTCGGCTGGTGTTGATGTGGGCGCGGGCGCCGCTGTTTTTGAAAACGAAAGCAGCACCGAGAAAACAAGAGCAATCGACGCGTATTTCATGAGCGCCAGGGTGGTCAGTGCAGAATAGAATCGGCGGAATAGACGACGCCGTTTTTTATCACGGTATCGATGTCGGAAGCCTGCGCGATGCCGTCGAGCGGATTGGAATTTAGAATGACAAGGTCGGCGAAGTAACCCGGGGCGACCTGACCAATATGCGCACCGGTATCTCCGCCAAAAAGTTTCGCTGCGTTGCCGGTTGCGCATTGGAGAATCTGCATCGGTGTTAGTCCGGCTTCTTTCATCAACTGAAATTCACGGAAAAGCGCAGGGCCGTGAATTGTTCCGATATTCCCCGCGTCAGTGCCTGCTGCAATCGTGACTCCGTTGTCTTCCAGCTTTTTCAAGTTCGGCAGGGCGACTTCGTAGGTTTTTTTGATTCGACCCAGCACGTCATCAGGTTTTGCAAGCGCGTCCTTGATTCTTTGCGGCAATTTGTCCGGCGGAATCTTGGTGACATCGAGTGATGCGATCACTTCGGGATTGCCCCACTTTTGTTCTTCAGGCGTGAGATTCAACTGATGTGAAAACGTTCGGCCGTAACGCTCGAACACAACGAGCGTTGGACACAAAATTGTATGCCGATCCTTGAGCAACTTTACGAACGCCTCGTCAACTGGTTTGTCCGTCACGCTATGGACGAGCACGTCGGCGCCTTCTTCAACGGCTGCGCGCGCTGTCTCCAGTTCGGTCGCGTGCACAGCCACTCGGATTTTGTGGGCGTGACTTTCTTCAATCGTTGCACGCACGATCGGCCGGAAACTTTCGACCGGATGATCTTTGTCGACGATGTACCAGATCTTCACCAGGTCGGGTTTTTGTTCGGCCAGTTTGCGCACGAATGCGCGCGCTTGATCCGGTGTGTCGATTTTCACGATCGGCGGATCGCCAAGATCGAGTTTGTCGCGTGACACGCTCGAGATCAATGGCCCGGCTACGGCCACGCGCGGCGCTTTCGGTGTTTGATTGGCGGTTTTGCGGACGTCGAAATTCCAAAATGGTCCGCCAACATCAACAACACTGGTAATACCGCTGCGCAAATAACGCTCAAACACGTCGTTCACGTGACTCTTTACCCACGCGACTTCGTCTTTGTAGGGTCGTACGCTATTGAGATCGGTGCCGTCGGGGCGCGTAAACAAATCGCCGGATTGAAAGAAGTGAACGTGCGTGTCGATGTAACCGGGCAAAATGAATTTACCGACGCAATTGATTTGTTTCCCAAGGGTTGCCGCGTCCTGCCTGCCGATGGCGACGCGCTCGATCCTGTCGCCGTCGATGACTACCGTGGCATTCGGTAAAGTCTTGCCTTCAGCGGGGTTGATCACGGTTCCGCCAACGAGCGATATCCGCTCCGCGCGAAGCGTCACCGAAAAGAGGGAGACCGCGAGTGCGAGGGCAAATCTAAATTTCATGCGAGAGATTCATCGACTTCGCTCGGAATGACAAAAGTTATTCTTTCGATTCCGGCACAGCTTTCTCGGCAGCTTGAAAACCGATCTTGGAATGTGTGCCGTCACAAAACGGTTTCTCAGTCGATGCACCGCAGCGGCAAAGCGCCATTCGTTTTTCTACCGGATATTTGTTTCCGTCGGCGTCGATCAACTCGACTTCGCCGGTCACGATGTAGGGGCCGTGCTTGATTGTTTCGATTGTAACCATGATGGCTCTAACCTAACAATCTCTGCGCACGCGGCCAGTCGCATCAGGCTATGTTCGCAGGAATTCCGGGGAGCGCACGCTTGCAGCGTGCAGGTCGCCGCATTCTGCGGCGATGAACTTTGTTGACTCGAAGTTCGGAACGAGTTGCTGCACAGCGGCAAAGTTCGCGATCGCAGAATGCGATCGCCGACACGCCAGAGGCGTGCGCTCCCCGGAACGGCTGTTGCACATCAAGAGCTTCCGTCAGAGTTTTGCGGCTCATGAGAATATTTCTCGCAATCATCCTTTCGTTTGCGAGCTCTTTGCTCGCGCAAACGCCATCGCAGAAACATCCGTTCACCTTCGAAGACATGATGAAACTCAAACGGGTCGGCGCGCCAGTGCCGTCATCGGATGGGAAATGGGTCGTGTTCGATTGCGAAGATGTCGATCTGGCAGCGAACAAGAAAACCTCGCATTTATGGATCGTACCCGCGACAGGTGGCGAATCGCGACGGCTAAATCAGACTCCGAATCACGAGGAGCGACCCCGGTTTTCATCCGATGGCAAACGCTTGATCTGGACTTCGAAGGCGACCGATCCAACGCAAATCTGGATGTGCGACTTCGATCCCGGAGCGGGGGCGCTGATTGGCAAACCACACCAAGTCACATCGATCTCGACCGGGGCTGATGGCGCGATTTGGTCGCCAGATGGAAAGAACATCGTGTTCGTGTCAGCTGTGCATCCAGATTGCAAAGACGACGCATGCAACAAACAGCGCGACGAAGAGCAGAAGAAGAGCAAGGTGAAAGGAAAAGTGTTTTCGCGGCTCTTCTATCGACATTGGAACGCGTTTACCGAATTCAAGCGTAGCCATTTGTTCGTGGTGAACGCAGATGCAAATGCCTCGCAACCGAATACAGCGCGTGACCTTACTCCAGGTGATCACGATGTCCCGCCGTTCTCGTTAGGCGGGCAGGACATGTATGCCATCTCGCCGGACGGTCGGGAAGTCGCGTACACGAGTAACATCGACGAAGTCGAAGCGATCAGCACGAACAACGAAATTTTCACCGTACCGATCGCCGGCGGCACGCCGAAGAGAATTTCTACCAGCCCGGGCAGCGACACCACACCGCTGTATTCGCCGGATGGAAAATATCTCGCCTGGCGCTCGCAAGATCGCGCCGGTTTCGAAGCCGATAAATGGCGGCTTCTCCTGCAGGATCGACCCTCGGGGAAAACACGCGAGGTGACGGAGAACTTTAAGCGATCAACGGGCAGTTTCACGTGGTTGCCTAACTCGAAGGCAATTTGTCTCGCAGCGGAGGATCACGGAGAGGCACCAATCTATTCGATCACACTCGGAAACGATCAGCCTGCCGAGATCGCCCGCATGCACGCTGACGATCTTATCTTCGGCGCGAATGGCGCTCTTTACTTCACGCGAATGTCAATTGGAGCGCCTAATGAGATCTGGTGTCTAGTTTTTACTGATCCGGCCCTGTTGAATTTGAGTTTGGAGCTCGGCGACTTAACGACAAAACACGATCTACCGATTGCAGTGACGCACATGAACGACGCGTTCTTGTCGCAGATCGACATGCAGCCGTTGGAATCGTTCACGTTCAAAGGCGCAAACAATGACGACGTGCAGGGATTTTTGCTCAAGCCGCCGGGATTCGATCCGAATAAGAAATATCCGCTTAAATTCTTGCTGCATGGCGGCCCGCAAGGGGCGTGGGGAAATTCGTGGACTTATCGGTGGAACGCGCAGTTGTTCGCGGCCACCGGAAACTACGTGGTGGTGATGATCAATTTCCATGGATCGACCGGTTACGGCCAGAAGTTTACGGACTCCATCAGCGGCGATTGGGGTGGCAAGCCGTACATCGATCTAATGAAAGGTCTCGATTACGTTGAGAAGACGTATCCGTTCATCGACAAGAACCGCGAAGCGGCGCTCGGCGCGAGCTACGGCGGTTACATGGCTAACTGGATTCTCGGTCACACCAACCGGTTTAAATGCATCGTGTCGCACGATGGAATGTTCAACGCCGAGTCAGCATACGGCACGACAGAAGAGATCTGGTTCATGAACTGGGAATTCGGCGGTCCTCCATGGGAAAAACGGGATGTTTACCGAAAATGGTCGCCACACCAGTACGCGCAGAATTTCAAAACACCCACGCTGGTCGTGCACGGCCAGAACGATTTTCGCCTCGACGTTTCGCAGGGATTCGATCTCTTCACCACGCTCCAAATACTGAAGGTGCCGTCCAAAATGTTATATTTCTCGGACGAAGGCCATTGGGTGCTCAAGCCGCAGAACAGCCAGCTTTGGTACAAGACGGTAAATGATTGGGTGGATCAATGGTGCCAATGACCGCCGGTCATGTCGGCCCAAGTGGAGACATCTCTAAATGTTCTCTAATCGGAAATTGACGGGAGATTCCCCCGACTTCGCTCGGAATGATAAGAGGGCGTCCGCTTGACTTTTTGCGCAGCTTGCGCATTAAGAACGCCATCGAAAACATTATGGCTCGTTCCCTTTTGTATATTTTGCAGGCAGTTATTTCAGCTGGGTTGGTTTTGCTGGTGACAGGATGCGCTGACGATCGTTCTGCCACTACGCCGTATTTAGGCGGCGTTTACGGCGGTGGTGAGCAGGCTGGTCCACCACGCGATACCGTTTCCTATTGGGATGGAGACAGCGTCGGTGGGAGTCCCTCAGTGAAGATTAGTCTCGGCGAACAGCGCGCATATTTTTACAAGAGCGGGGTCCTGGTTGGTGTTTCGCAATTGTCCACCGGCCGTGAGGGGCTTAACACGCCCACTGGTACTTATAAAATTATTCAAAAGGACAAAGACCACGTCTCCAGTCTGTTCGGAGACTATGTGGACTCGTCGGGAAAAGTAGTCGTTCCCAACGTTGACATTAAAAAAGACCCCAAGCCGCCCGGCACTCACTTCCAAGGCACGCCGATGCCCTACTTCATGCGCATTGTGTCGGGGACGGGCATGCACGCAGGTTATCTGCCGGGATATCCTGCGTCGCACGGATGCATCCGGATGCCTGAATTCATGGCGGAAGATTTCTTCAGATCAGTCTCGCTTGGGACGCCGGTCACGATCACAAATTAGCTCAGCTCGCGGTAGAGACATCGGCAACAAGCGGACATTTCCCATCTCCCTGGCAAGGGAGAGGCGACCCTCAGCGCTTGCTGCGTTGCAGCGCACAACGGCGAATCCACGAATTCAGGTCGCTCTTTTTCTAGCTGCTCGTATCTAGGCTTGCAGAAAATTCCAGCTAACGGCATCCTGATTATTCCATTTCCAGGAATATGATCGTCATCACGCAACCGAACGCCACGGAAGAACAGATTCAGCGCATCATCACGCGTGTGCGCGAGTTCGGCCTGGAGGCACAAATCAGCCGAGGCGCTTCCCGCGTGATTATCGGCGTAATCGGACCCGAGCCGCTCCTGCGTGAAAAGTCGATTGCCGCGATGGCAGGCGTGGAAGCCATCATCCCCGTGTTGAAGCCCTACAAACTTGCGGCGCGCGATTCTCGCGGAGCCTCCTCGGTAATAGTCGGCAACGTGCGCTTGGGAGAGCACGAGGATGTTGTTCTCATTTGTGGGCCATGCTCGGTCGAAAGCAAAGAACAGATCCAGTCGATCGCCTCCATTGTAAAAGAATCCGGCGCAAGAATTCTACGAGGCGGCGCGTTTAAACCGCGAACTTCGCCGTACAGCTTTCAGGGACTACGCGAAGAAGGACTTCGTTTTCTCGCAGAGGCGCGCGCGAAAACAGGCTTGCCTGTCGTCACCGAAGTCATGGATCCACGCGATCTGTCCATGATCGAGAAGTATGCCGATTGTCTTCAGGTCGGCACTCGCAACATGCACAATTTCTCCCTGTTGAAAGAAGTGGGTCGCAGCAGACTTCCCGTGCTGCTCAAGCGCGGATTCAGCGCCACTATTTACGATTTGATTATGAGCGCCGAATACATTCTTAACGAAGGCAATCCGAATGTGATCCTCTGCGAGCGCGGCATTCGCACGTTCGAGACCGCGGCCCGTTACACACTCGATCTTGGCGCGGTTCCACTTCTAAAGTCTAAAACGCATCTGCCCGTTATGGTTGATCCGGCGCATGCCCTGGGTCTTCGCGAATTTGTTCCACAGATGTCTCTGGCAGCCGTCGCCGCCGGCGCGGATGCGCTGATGATCGAAGTGCACGATTCTCCCGAAATGGCCAAGAGTGACGGCAATCAGGCGCTTACGCCGGAAATTTTCGCCGAGCTGGTTCCGCGTCTTCGCGCCGTTGCCGCAGCGATCGGTCGCGCATTGTAGCCGCCTCGCTGAGTCGAGGCGTCCTGCGCGAGCTGCACGGCGACACAGCGCCGTGGCTACAATAGCCCGCGTTTCAGCGATATAACCACCACACGCGCGCCACGCGTCTGACAGAGACGTAGCTATAACTCTGGCGCAATGTGGCGTAAACTCTGCAGTGGAAAAGCCCCTCCGCACTGAGCTTCTGGAACGGGTCGCCGCGAGCGAGCCCATCGCGCGCAAGCTTCATGCGATACAGGACGCTCAATGGCCGGTGCAGTTCTCACATGTCATCCAGCCTGCCCAGCCATTTCTGGCCGCCATAGTCGGGCACGCCTGGCATCAACATCCTTCGTCTGCGAATTCCGCGATTTGGATCCTTTGCCCCAGCGTGCATTCCCAAGAGTTGATTTATGAAAGTCTGCTCAATTGGCAGTCCGATGCGCTTTTTCTCCCGGAAGCGGAGTTTGCAGCGGCGGAAAATGTTCTGCCGGATCCGGAAATTGCCTCCGAACGACTGGCAGTCCTCCTGGAGCTCGGGCGGAGAACCGGCCGGCGCGCCATCGTGGCAACACGCGCGAGTCTCGATCAAGCTGCGCCGAAACATGGCGCGCTGGAGTCGGCTGTCACCAAACTTCAGCGGGGCGTGGCCTCAAAAATGGAAAGCCTGATTGAACGACTTGCGGGCAGCAGCTATGAGCGGGTCGCCAACGTCACCACTCGTGGACAATTCGCCGTCCGTGGTGGCATCATCGATCTTTATTCGTGGCAGGCTCCGATGCCTTTCCGTGTGGAATTCTTCGGAGATCAGATCGAATCCCTTCGTGAGTTCGACATCGACACTCAAACTTCGGTGCGCGATTTGAGATCAGTCGAGGTTTTGCTCGACCAGGGAGCGCTGGATCAGAGCGGCCAGGTTCGCCATTACGTCGGTCCGAACGATCTGACTATCGATATCGAACCGGAAGAAACTTCGACCGCGCAAATCCAGATTAGCGAAGGCTGGATTGAGACTGGTCCGGAAGACTTCAGCGGTGCGTTTCAAGATTGCGACATCGGCGAGTTTGCGGTCGGCGATCTGGTGCTCGCCGAGATGAAACGGGCTCAGTTTGTCGAGCGATTACAAGAATGGCGGCGCAACGACGCGAGAATCGCTATTTACTTTCAGACAGAAGGCGAGATCGAGCGTTTTCGCGAGATCATGGCCGGCTCCATCGAAGGGGTCAGTTTCGTGGAAGGAACTTTGGCGCGCGGATTTTGTTTTCCTGCTGCTAATCTCGTCGTCCTATCAGCTGCGGAATTGTTTGGACGGTTTGCTGCGCATCCGCGCAGGCGTTTGCGTCGTGCGGAACGCCATCGCGCACAGATTGATTTCAGTGAGCTCAACGAGGGCGACCTCGTGGTGCACCTCGAGCATGGCATCGGCCGATTTCTCGGGCTGCAAAGAATTCCTGTAGGCCAGGCGCACCGCCTGCCTGATGCGGGTGAGGCAGACCTGGCCACCCCGAATGCGTTCGGGGTTGCCTTACAGCGGCAAGCACAACCGCAGGAAGTGTTGGTTCTTGAGTTTGCAGACGAAGCGAAGCTCTATGTTCCACTTGAGCAGGCGTATCTGGTTTCCCGCTATGTTGGCGCAGGAAAAAAATCGCCGTCTCTCAGCTCACTCGGCGACGGAAGATGGGCCCGTGCCAAAATCAAGGCGGCGGCTTCCATATTCGATTACGCCGGAAAAATGCTAGCAGTCCAGGCGCAACGGGAAACGCATGCGGGCTATGCGTTCGCTCCGGACACCAGATGGCAGTCAGAATTTGAACATTCATTTCCGTTTCGTGAAACGCCGGACCAAATGAAGGCAATCATCGATACGAAAATGGATCTGGAACGTCCTCGACCAATGGACCGCCTGATCTGTGGCGACGTCGGGTTCGGCAAGACCGAAGTGGCGGTACGCGCCGCGTTTAAGGCCGTTATGGACGGAAAACAAGTGGCCGTGCTCGCACCGACCACGGTTCTGGCTCAACAACATTTCGAGGTCTTCCGGCAACGGATGCTCGATTACCCCGTGCGCATCGAAATGCTCAGCCGTTTTCGGTCGCATTCCGAGCAGAAGAAAGTTTTGCAACTGTTGCGCGACGGCGGCGTCGATATTGTCATCGGCACACATCGGCTTATTTCCGGCGACGTCGTGTTCAAAGATCTCGGCCTTGTAGTGATCGACGAGGAGCAGCGTTTCGGGGTGCTGCACAAGGAAAAATTCAAGGAGCTGTTCAAGCTAGTCGATGTGCTGACACTCTCGGCCACGCCAATCCCGCGCACCCTCTATCTGTCGCTCGTGGGCGTAAAAGACATGTCCACTATTGAGACGCCACCGCTCAATCGACTCCCCGTCGAAACAGTGGTGTCGGCCTACGATGAGCGGCTCATTCGCGCTGCTATTGACCGGGAGTTGGAACGCCAGGGTCAGGTGTTTTTCCTGCACAATCGCGTCGCAAGCATCGAGCGTGTGCGCGATCGGATCGTCCATCTTTGTCCGTCGGCCAGAGTCGAAATCGGCCACGGCCAGATGGACGCGGATGAACTGGAGGGCGTGATGTCGCGATTCATTGCCGGGAAAATCGACGTCCTTGTTTGCACCACGATCATCGAAAGCGGGCTCGATATTCCGAATGCAAACACCATCATCATCGATCGAGCGGATCAATTTGGTCTCGCGGATTTGTATCAATTGCGCGGGCGCGTCGGACGGGCGGAGCACAAAGCATATGCATATCTGTTACTTCCCCGTGAAATGATGACCGTCGGCGCAGCGCGCAAACGGATCAGCGCCATTAAGCAGTACAGTTCGCTCGGGGCCGGTTTTCGCATCGCCATGCGCGACCTGGAGATTCGTGGAGCAGGCAGCATACTGGGCACGGCTCAAAGCGGTCACATCGTTGCGATTGGCTTCGACTTATATTGTCAGTTGCTCAAACAGGCCGTAACACAGCTCAAAGGCAAAAAGCCGCGGTTCCGGCTCGATGTCGAGTTGAACCTCGATTTCGTCGCCACAAACGAAGCCGAGTTCGTGGCGACTCCAGATTTGGCTGCGAGGAAAGCTGGCGGCGGTGCCTTGATCCCGGGCTTCATTCCACTTACTTACGTCAGCGATCCCAGTTTGCGCATCCGCGCCTACCGCGACGTAGCAGAAGTTACAACGAACGAGCAATTGCAACGTCTGAGGCGCAACTGGCGAGACCGCTTTGGACCATTTCCAGAGGCGGTTGACAATTTGTTTGGTCTCATCGAAATCAAGCTCGCCGCGGCAAAATCTGGGATAACCCGGGTCGAGGTGCGGGAGCGCAAATTGATGCTGACCCGGCGCGGAGATTTTATACTTGTCGCGGGCAAATTCCCTCGTTTAGTTGGAGCCAAAATCGAGCAGCATCTCGGGGAGATTTTGGAGTTGTTAAAGAAATTATGAGAACCTTTGTGCATCCATTTACCGTCGCGTTGTCGGCGGTCTGTGCGTTTGCGCTATTGCCTATTTGTTGCGCCGCATTCGCCCAGGAAGCTCAGGTGGTGGACGGCATAGCTGCGATCGTGAATGGCGATGTTATTACGTATTCACAAGTTCGGCAGCTCTCCGCGCCGCGCGAAAAATTGTTGAGGTCGCAATTCACCGGTCAGGAGCTGGAAAACAAACTGAAAGAAGTGCGCCAGCTTGCTGTGAAGGATTTGATAGATCGGCGACTTATCATCCAGGCGTTCAAGAAGGAAAGCTATCAAATTCCCGACCATATTTTGGACCAGCGTGTGCACGACATCGTTCGGGAGAGCTTTGGCGGCGACCGCAATACCTTTGTCAAAACGCTTGAGGCGCAGAATTACTCGCTGGGCGAGTTCAAGGAAAAGGAGATGGAAAGAATAATCGTCCAGGCGATGCGCAGCCACAACGTTAAGACCAACTACATTATTTCGCCTACCAAGATCGAAGATTTCTACCGGAAACATCGCGACCTGTTTACGACCAAGGAAGAGATCAAGTTGCGAATGATCATGATTTCGGGACAAAAGGACACCGGCAACGCGGAGGCGCAAAAGGCGTTGGCTGAAGAAGTGCTCGGCAAACTTGCGAGCGGCGGCGAGTTCGAACAAACAGCGCAGATTTATTCTGAAGACAGTACCAAAGATAACGGCGGGGACTGGGGCTGGATCCAACGTAACACTCTCGCCGCGCCGCTGGAGAAATTCGCCTTCAACATGCCGGTCGGCAGAATCAGCAGTATCATCGATTACGCCGGCAACTACTATATCCTGAAGGTGGAGGACAAACGCGGCGGCACCACGAAATCACTGGCCGACGCCCGTGCCGACATTGAGAAAAAACTGATTCAGGACGAAGCGGCGCAAATTCAAGAACGCTGGATCGCCAGCCTCCGGGAGAAGGCTTACATCAAGACGTTCTGATTTAAAGCAGGGCGTTGGATGTTCGACTTGTTCTCCTGCTTCTGCTCATAATCCTAATCGGATCTTAGAGCAAAAAATGTTCGCCTTTAAAAGCGAATGTTCGTCTAGTTCTCGTTAGATCAATGTTGCGACGTCCGCTAAATCGAATTCTTTTGGCTTTTCTCTCCAGTGTTGTCCTCTGCTGGGTCGACTTTCTTATTCAAACACAACTCCCTCGCGAAGGACCGCGGAGTGCACTCGAAGACAGTTGGTGGTACAGAGCGCTGAATTGGACGGTTCCACCAGAAGGTCAGCGTGATCTTCGATTTGCACTTTATACTGCGGCCTCCATTGTTGGAGCGACAATCATTTTGTACATAGCCTTCACTCTATGGGAGTGCAGGCTTTCATCGAAGCATCGGGTCTAGCCAATCGATTGAAGCCAACGGCCCCACTACGAAATAAGTTCAGCGTGCTTGCCACCGCACCCTGCCGTGGCTTATCTCGTTCTCGTTAGGCCTATGCCGCGCGCGATAATTATTTTGCTGTTGAGCATCTCATGCGCTTTAGGGCAAGGCACGGTAGTCAGCGACGACAGACTTCCGACCGCGAGCATCGAGCTGAAGCGAAATGATTCCCCAGCAACATCCATTCCCTGGCAGTTGCCGAAGCCGAATGACCCGCTCTATGATGCGAAGAAGGAAGCAGCGATCAAGAACGATAAGGAATCGCACTTGGTGCATGTGTTCGAGCGTGGAGTGTTTAAGGGTTACGCGACGCTCACCTCTGAGCCACCGCCGGAGAAGCCAGCGAAGGAGATGCACGACACATTCACGCCCAATTCCAAATTGCCGGCGGATGCAGTCGAGCTTTCCGCCAGTGCTCGACCGGACAAAGCAGACTACTTCCCAGCGCGTCCGAAGACCCATCCGGCGAATATTCCTTCAGATTACATTCCCGTCCGCGTTTTTCACCACGGCCATTTTCTCGGCTGGAGTTTCCTTCCTAGAGATGCAGTCGCTACCTTACACAAGCCCGAAAAGACCTAACCATGCGATGGAGCGAACGGCGGACCGCTGTACGCTCCACTTTTGAGATGACTTCCACACTTCCACCCCGAGCGCCGCGCGGTCTCGTCCGCCGTCGCTCATCTTGTTCTCGTTAGCTAACTCAAACGATGGGGCGGTTAGAAAACAGAGGCACCTGGCGCGGGCATGTGGGTTGGCTCGCCGGCCAATTGATTGTCGTATTTGCCGGCGTCAGCGCTGCTTTTGTCGTGGAGAACTATCGAGATAGCAAGAACCAGCAGGCCGAATTTCGTCAGGCTCTTTCTGGCGTCATCGCTGAATTAAATCGATATGAAACACGGGGAGCGGAGTTCGCGGATGGTATCGACGCCAAAATTGCCGCATGGCAAAAGGCGGACCGTAGTGGGACGCGAGCTATCCCAGGTTACTATCGCATTCCGGGTGCTACACATCCTCCATCGGCCGCGTGGAGTACGATGGTGTCGTCCGGGTTGGTCCGTTTGATCGAGCCCGGCCTGCGAACTGAGCTTGGGCTTTTCTATAGCGAGGTGGTCGGGATCCACGATAACTACGATCGATACAACCAATTCACTGAGCACGAGGTGTTACCCAGGATTGTTCTCGGGCCAGATGCATTCTACGGGACGGATGGTCGCATTCTGCCAACCTTTCGTGTGCACATGGACCTGCAGAAAGAATTTGCCGCTGATCTGCGTAAGCTTTCCAACCAGGCGCACGACCTTCGAGTTAGACTTGAAAGCGTTCGAAGTTCAAAGTAGGAGCCTCGTCAGCTAACCAAGCGGATCTACGCCTGTGAAGTCTCTTCGCGATTCGAAACTATTACTTGCCACCCTCATAGCGGGCATCGTGCTGACGCAATTTGGCGGCTCAGTTGAGGCTGCGCCCGAGAATTCCGCCGCGCGTGAGCTTGCGGCGGCAAAATCGTTCGCGTTTGGAGGTGTTGGCGTCGCCGGACTTATGTCTGCGGGCGAACGAAATTTACGCACAGTTTTACAGGGCCAGGATGCATCGCAGCAATTGCAAGCTGCGTTTGCTCATGCGACGCCTGCAGGCGAGCTCTACATTTTGGTTGGCCTGCGCCGGTGCGATCGCGCCGCGTATCAGAAGATCTCTGATTCGCTGGCGGTTCCTAATGATAAGGTCGAAGTGGCGCATGGATGCATGATCAGCCGCGAACCGTTTCGTCAGCTGCTTTCCGAGATTCAAGACGGGCGATTTGATGATTACCTATCGCGGCCGCCCCGGTGATGGTTGACCGTTCTTGCTGTAGCTACGGCGTTGTGGTCCGTTTGCTCTGACGTGAGAAGCACGTCGAGGGCGAACCGGCCACAGAACTGTGGCTACAGCATGTAAGGTCACGCCTCGACGGCCGACCAAGATTTTACCTGGGAGATAAGGTTAGCGATCCGCCACTGCTGGCCTTGGCCATGCGCAGGTTTTCCTCGGCTTCCGGGAAGTCCGGATGCAGACGCAACGCTTCCTCGAATTGCGCGATCGCGCCGGGGACGTTGCCTTCGCCCATGAAAACTCTGCCAAGATAGTTGTGTGGCTGCGCAAGCTTTGGATCGAGCTTGGTTGCTATTTGTAGATGCTCCTTTGCTCCTTGCAGATCGCTTTGTTCCAAAAGCGCCGTCCCAAGGTCTATTTGAGCATCAACGAAGCTGGGGTCGGCGCGTACCGCCTCGCGATACTGCGCAGTGGCCTCTTCCAATTTCCCATGTTTTTCCAGGAACGCGCCGTAGCTATGGTGGGCCTGCGCTGATTTCGGAGCCAGCCGGACCGCAGCTTCGCACTCGGCAGCCGCCTGGTCATCGTGACCTTGTTGCTCTAGCAGATACGCATATCCGGAGTGGTACTCGGCGTTGTCCGGGTCGATCTTCAGCGCTGCCTCGTAATGATTGTGCGCATCGTCCAAATTTCCCTTGCCAATTAAGATGGTCGCCAGACCGGCGTGAGCCTTCGCGGAATCGGGATTTAAACGCAGCGCCTTGGAAAAAGCGTCTCCGGCCTCATCGTTTTTGCCAGCGTCCTGCAAAGCCGTGGCATGATTGAGATGCGCCCGGGCACTGGTCGGAAGATCGGCCGCGATCATCGCGACGCGCTCGAGTTCGGTCCGGGCCGTGTGCGTCTGTCCAAGCCAGAGCGCTCCCAATGGAATAACAAAAACCGCTACCCATTTGGCTCCGTGCAACGTCCAGCCCGGAAGAAAACCTCTCGCTGACACATCCGCTGTCCCGCCACTTATGCCGAGAGACTGCCGCGTGGATTTCTCGCGTACCTTCCAAATAAATCCGTCGTAATAAAAATGGAGCAATGCCGACGCCGTAACCACACCAGCCAGAATACTTTTGACTGACTCAACGCCGACGCTCGATTTGAAATAGCCAAGGGCTCCGTAGGCGAAGATCAAACCGACATAAAGACCAATCAGTGAGCCACTCCGGCGGAACACAAAACGCATGAACCCGCCGATCGCCGTGTCCGATTCGACGCGTTTGCGATTATAGATCCAAACCAGCGAGAGATACTGGACATCGTGAAAGACCTCGAACAAGGCGACCCCGACGAGGACACTGGCAATGATGTTATTGCAGTACCACCAAAATGTTATGCTGGTGATGAGAAGCACGATCTTCACCGGGCTTGGTCGCTGCCCGCGCGTCCACGACAAGACGTAATTTATCAGGAACAACACTGCGACTGCGACCGCCACCGCCAGCAACGCCTGCTGCGCAGTGTGAAGAAACGCTGGCGGAATGAAGGGTCCACCGGCGGAATAATAAGTTTCGAGCGTATCGGTCATTCGCTGCGGCGAGAGCAGGACGGCCGTGGCAAACCAGATCCCACACAACGCGAAATCCAAACGGCGCGTTCTCTCGGCGAACGAACCGACTTTCGCATCGTAGATTCGACAGAACCCGTAGGTCTGCATCATGCCATGCCAGACGCCCCAGACAAAAGCCACGAGCACAATGCCTTTAAGATCCCAGATGGAAAACGCGGCGCAGACGACTACCAAAAAAATTGGTGCAAAAATGAACCGCCATTTGAAACGCTGGAATAACGCGCGATCCCCGTAAGCGCGAATCATCCCTGGCAGGTGGTGGCCCATTGCGCCGAAAGCTGCGACAAAAAGATAAATGTCCTGTGCGCTCCAACGCGCCTGTGCCACGAGAAAGATCGGTATGATTAAAAGCGGAGTGCAGACGTAAAGAACCAGGTCCCGCCAACTGTCCAAAATCCACAACCCCTGCTTTCGCGCGGCCGCGGGCGCAGCGGGGACCGTTTGTGGACCAGAGAACGCGGTGACGTGCTGCATGCCGGGGAGCAGTTTTCCTTAAACTACGGGGAAAATCAATTCGCGTAATCGAAAAAAATGCACTGGGATTCGAGTCTCGTACTCGTAATCGTGCCCGTCATCGATTAAGTAAGCTCCATTACGATCACGAGATGAGCACAAATAACAAGCCTCACATCGGGATTACGCTTGGTGATTGTGCAGGAATCGGCCCGGAAATTGTCGATCTTGCTCTGAACTCCAATCGCATTACGCGCGCCGCTGAATTCAAAGTGATCGGTAAATATCCCGGCTCCAGGCCAGGAAACCCTACCGTCGAAACTGCGCGGGCTGCGGCAGCAGCGCTGGAAGAAGCGGTAACACTGGCGCGGCGCGCGGAGCTCGATGCAATCGTAACCGGCCCGGTTCACAAAGCCCGCATGTACGATGTGGGTTTCAAGTTTCCAGGGCAGACGGAATTTTTTGCCGAGCGCTGCGGCGTCAAAAATTTCGCGATGTGTTTAACAGGACGAAAAATCACTGTCGCTCTGGTCACCGCGCACCTTCCTTTGTGCAAGGTCGCGGGCGCGCTCAAACAATCGGAGATCGTCCGGGTCGGTCTGTTACTTGCGGCTTTCCTCGATTCACGATCCGTCAGCTCGGCGCGCATTGCGGTTGCTGGATTGAATCCGCATGCCGGCGAATCGGGCAAGTTTGGCAGTGAAGAAATTGAAATCATCGCCCCGGCGGTCGCGGAACTAAACCGGTTACGTCCCACCTCTCACCAATCGCAGCCAGCTTTTACTGGTCCACAGTCTCCGGACACAATTTTTCACCGTACGATCGAGGGTGAATTCGATGGGGTCCTCTGCATGTATCACGACCAGGGTTTGATCCCGCTGAAACTTCACGCCTTTTATGAAGGGTTGAATGTTACGCTTGGACTTCCTTTTCCTCGCACCAGTCCGGATCACGGCACGGCGTTTGAAATCGCCGGCAAAGGGATCGCCCGTCCCGACAGCATGATCGCGGCGATTAATCTCGCGGTAGAACTGGCAGGCGATGGCAGTGGCTCTCTGCCAGCACAGGTTTCATCTCGGTCCTAGAGCACGGGTACAGCAAATCCCGCTCTTGCTCTTGGTCTTCCTCATGCTCGATTGCAGCAAGCGCGGGTACGACTAGGCACATGAGCACAGGCAAAGTCGAAAAATACATTTCGGTTTTTAATATCGGACTGCAGAACACGTTCGTTTATCGGTGGAATTATTTTCTGCGCGCGTTGTTCGGACTGATCCCACTAGCCGGCACAGTGTTCCTTTGGAGTGCGGTCTTCGCGGAGCGCGGCGGGGAACTGCACGGCTACGACTACGGGTTGATGATCTATTACTATTTACTCGTCATCCTGGTAAGCAATCTGGTCACGCCAACGGAGGATGAATGGCAAATCGCTGCGGATATTCGTGAAGGCCAGATCAATGCGCTTCTTACCAAGCCGATGAGTTATCTCGCGTACCGGTTCAGTATTTTTCTAAGCGGTCGCCTCGTTTTCACATTCGTCACCCTGCCACCAATTGCACTGATCTTTTTTTATTTCCGCGACTACATCGTGCTGCCTGCCGATCCGATGACCTATGTGTTGGCAACGGTGTCGACGTTAATGGCTGCGTTTATTCAATTCTTTATCACCTACAGCCTTGCAATGATGGCGTTTTGGATTCTCGAAATCTCCACAATCGTTTTCATCGTCTATTCGTTCGAGTATTTCCTGGGCGGCCAGATGTTTCCTATCGACATCATGCCGGCTACGGTTCAGGCGGTGTTGAAATGGCTGCCGTTCTATTACGAGCTGTTTTTTCCCGTCGCCATCTTTCTTGGCCGATTCAAAGGGATTGAACTGGTACAGGGGTTGGCGATCCAAACCGGCTGGGTGTTGCTCGCGTGGGCTTGGGCAAACTTCATGTGGAAACGCGGCCTCGGCCATTACCAGGCTGTGGGCGGATAGCCGCGCGCGTCTCGCGTGCGCTCGATCGAAATCTCGCTAAAGTCGCGCGACACAAGGCATTCATGGCACGGCTTCACGAATATCAGGGGAAAGCAATTCTCGCCGCTAACGGGTTCAAGACCCCGCGCGGTTCTTCGGCTCGAACAGCAGAGGACGCTGTGACCGCAGCCGCGCAGCTAGGGAGCGAAGTGGTGATCAAGATTCAAGCCTGGACGACGGGGCGAGCCGGCATTGGCGGTGTCGCGTTCGGAAAAAAGCCGGACGAAGTTCGCGAGCACGCAACGCGAATGCTCGCGATGAAAGTCGGACAGTTTCCCGTCGAAGCCGTGCTGGTCGAGGAAAAGATCGACATCGACCGGGAATTTTTTCTTTCATTTGCCATTGATGACGCGGCTCGCGCGCCCATTATCATCTTCGCAGCCGGTGGCGGTTCCGGAATTGAAGAACGCGCTGGCTCGACTCGACGAATCCCGTGCGACGTTAATAAGGGACCTCTTGATTCGTCTTTAAACGATGCTGTCGCTTCCAGCGGCCTTTCTTCAAACCAGGCAACGCAACTGTCCGAATGCATTCGAAAATTGTTCGATGCCGCGCGTAAAGTGGAAGCCCGTTCGTTCGAAATTAATCCGCTTGTATTGACCAAAAAGGGTGAATTCGTCGCGGCCGACTGCCGCATCACGATTGATGACTATGCCGTCGCGCGTCATCCCGACCTGGAGATTGAAATCGCCCGCGAGTTCGATCATCCGCCGACTGCTCTCGAACGCATCGCCTACGCAGTCGAACAAAGCGATCACCGTGGCACATTTTATTTTGCGCAATTGGCGACAGCTGCTTCAAAAAGCTCCAAAGGTCTCGTCGGTTTTCATGGGGCTGGCGGCGGCGGCTCGATGATGTCGATGGACGCCATTGTGAATGCGGCGTTCACCATCGCTAATTTCACCGATACCAGCGGCAATCCATCCGCATCCAAGGTGTATCGCGCAGCGCGAATCATTTTGGCTCAGCCTGGTCTGGTCGGATATTTCGGTTCAGGTTCCGGCGTAGCAAGCCAGGAGCAATATTGGTCGGCCTACGGATTGGCCAAAGCCTTTTGGGAACTCGACCTCGACATTCCAGCCGTGGTTCGTCTCGGTGGAAACACGGAGGATCGCGCAGTGGAGATCCTGCATCGAATGTCGAAGCTGTTACGCGCTCCAGTCGAAGGCTATCGCAAGACCGATACGCCCGCTACAATCGCTACGCGATTTGCCGAACTCGTGGAGAGCGCGGGAGGCACGAAATGGAAACCGCGTATCCCGCGTGCGCCTAAGTTCATTAAGAATTCGTCAGTTGTTTCCCTGCCCGTCAAAAACGGTAGCGTTTGGATCGATATTCAGCAGTGGCCACAAATGCGCGGCGCTGTCGAAACGCTGTCGGGCGGACTGATTGTCGATCGCGAAGGCGTGCCTGTGCCTTCGCTTCCTGATGAAGAATTCGCCACTAAAGATTCCGAATTACTTGCTTGCGACGTCGAGTGTCGCCTCAGCGAAGTCGAAGGCTTTTATCTGGAGCTCGATATTCCGGGATTGGACGAACTGATAGAAGGCGCTCACTAGATGGCAATCTTAATCGACGAGAAAAAGCGTGTCCTGGTACAAGGCATCACCGGACGGGAAGGCCGGGCACGCACCCGGCTCATGCGCGAGTACGGAACTAATGTAGTTGCCGGTGTAACGCCAGGCAAAGGGGGCCAGACCATTCTGGGTGTTCCTGTGTTCAACACACCACAAGACGCTGTAAATTCGTTAGGGAATATCGACATCTCCGTCTTGTTTGTGCCGGCTGCTGGAGTGAAGGATGCGGCCATTTCGGCGATTGACGCCGGGATCAAACTCACCGTGCTGGTGCCCGATCGCGTTCCTGTGTGGGATGCCATGGAAATCGCGGCGGCAGCAAAAGCAAATGGAGCAATGTTCCTTGGACCGAACACGCTCGGAGCATTGAGCCCCGGCAAAGCTGTCGTAGGCATGATCGGCGGGCGCGCAGAAAGTGCGCGGCAATGGTTCAAGCCCGGCATCCCAAAAGGAGTCGGAGTCATCAGCCGCTCCGGCGGCATGGCTTCAAGCACTGGTTATTATCTCGGGCAGGCGGGCGTTCGCCTTTCAACCATTCTGCATATCGGCGGCGACGCGGTCCTCGGAATTCGAATTCCCGATGCCGCGTTGATGTTCGAGAAGGATCTTTTTACTGAAGCCATTGTAGTCTTCGGTGAAATCGGTTCATCGCAGGAGGAAGAACTGGCTCAACTGATTGTCGATCGAAAGATCACCAAGCCGGTGATTGCCTATATCGGGGGCAAGGCTGCACGCGAAGGAACAAGATTCAGCCACGCCGGAGCGATCATCGAGGGTGGGCGCGGCACCCACGCCGGGAAGGTGAAAGCTCTGCGCGAAGCCGGCGCAACGGTGGTCGATTCCTTCGGGGAACTCCCGGAGGCGGTCGTCGAGATTCTCAAGACAACGAAAGGAGAAAGTCTCATGAGCGAAGCCGACAGGAAAGCAACATGGAACACCGCGATCACCCGCATAGAACCCAACAGAGTCGGAGTGCGCGGATACGATATTGCAGAGCTCATGGGACGCGTCTCGTTCGGAGCAGCGGTCTATCTGATTTTGACAGGTGAACTGCCTTCGGCGGCGATCGCACGTTTGATGGACGCCATCCTGGTCGCGTCGATTGATCACGGCGCGACGCCTCCCAGCGTATTGGCGGCGCGAACGGTCGCGTCAACGGGAGCAACGTTGAGCGCGGCAGTTGGCGCAGGGATCATGTCGATCAATCGTCACCACGGCGGGGCAATTGAGGATTGCGCCCGACAACTGAAAGCAATCGCTGATCGCGCAGCTCGCGAATCGATTCCAATGGACGAAGCCGCGGCGAAAACGCTGGCAGCAATGAGAGAGAGCGGCGAGCGAATGCCAGGATTTGGTCATCGTTATCACACGAAAGATCCGCGTACCGCGCGCCTTTTCGAGCTGGCACGCGAAGCCGGTGTCGATGGCGTGCACATGAAAGCCGCGCGCGCGGTTGAAAAAGCATTCGCGGCAGCGAAGAAGGCTTTGCCCATCAATGTGGACGGCGCCATCGGCGCCATCCTTGCAGACCTGGGAATGAACCCAACAGCGTTTAATGGCGTTTTCATGATCGCGCGCACGCCTGGCCTCATAGCACACATCATCGAAGAACAAACTCGGGAGAGACCGATGCGCCGGATCGATCCGGTGAATCATGGTTATGATGGGCCTCCATCCAGAAGTCTTGCCGATACTTCCCGGCCATAGCTCCATCTCAAATTCGAGGCACGGTTAGGTACTGCTTGTCGCCAAGTCCCAGCTATCGCGAGGTCTGCCTGCCGTAGTTCGCTGCTGTCTCCGCGTCGGTGTTTGTCTCACCTCTCCCCTTGGCAAGGGGAGAGGACTAAGGTGAGGGGCTCGAACTCCTCAAGTGGCAACATTCGCTTGATCAACCCTCACCCTCCCCTCTCCCTTGTGAAGGGAGAGGCAACCGTTTTAGCGCAGGCATGCCATCTCCAGGAACCAACGTCTGGCAATCGCCTAACAAATGCTACGTCCGGGACGGGAAACAAAAACGATTGATTGTTCGAAACGTTTCGATCAAGAATCGTTAATTCAAATGAAGCTCCACCATGAAAAAACACTCTACTTCAGCGTCGGCACCGGTCCGCCGTAATTCCGGCGAGGCTGGTTTTTTTCACCTTCGTCTCGTAATCGGTTTGCTTGTCTTGCTGGCAGGCGTTTTCATAGCGCTGCTGGGATTTGGCACGTTCTCCGCGCAAGCACAGCAAAAGTACAGGTTTGTCCTGAACCCCATCGACCCGCTCGTCCCTGCGGGATTCGATTGTTCAAAAATTCGCCAATTGGGAATCGATAAGCAGGAGAACTTCCGGGCAGGAGCAATTATGATTGCTTGCGGCGAGGCAGCGGGAGGCTCGGCATTTCCCGG
>Ga0081455_10001621_pt1 | contig 27482 bp, 22 predicted proteins | sample TabmetS3T2R1_FD_70207 | JGI IMG/M metagenome (GOLD analysis project Ga0081455, IMG submission 70207) | Tabebuia heterophylla rhizosphere microbial communities from the University of Puerto Rico - S3T2R1 | ecosystem: Host-associated > Plants > Roots > Rhizosphere ...
GGGGGGGGGGGCAAACCCCCCCCACCCCCCCCCGCCCGTGCCGCCTCGGCCCGTACCGACCGAGCAGGAGCAATGACCACCGACGACCTGGCCATGCCGCTCGCCCTGCACCCACTCACCTACCTCGACGAGGGCGCCGAGGTGACCGTGGGCCGGGCCGACATCGACTCCTACGCCGTGCTGCCCGCCGACGGCGCCGCACTGCTGCGCGAACTCGAGCGCGGCGTGGCCCCGGCGCAGGCCGCGGCCTGGTACGAGCAGCGGTACGGCCAGCAGGTGGACATGGACGACTTCGTCGCCGTCCTGGTCGAGTTGGACTTCCTCAGCGACGGGACCACCGCCGCCGCGGCCGGGCCGGTGCGGTGGCAGCGCCTGGGCCGGGCCCTGTTCTCCCGCCCCGCCTGGGTCCTGTACGCCGCGCTGCTCACCGCCGCGGCCGCGGCCATGGTCCGCCGACCCGAACTGGCCCCGCACTACCGCAACCTGTTCTTCACCGAGTACGTGACCGTGCTGGAACTGGTGCTGTTCCTGGGCCAGTTCCCGCTGCTGCTGATCCACGAGAGCTTCCACGCGCTGGCCGGCCGCCGGCTCGGCCTGCGCTCCCGGCTGGGGATCGGCCGCCGGCTGTACTTCGTCGTGCTGGAGACCTCGATGGACGGGCTGGTCGCGGTGCCGCGCCGGCAGCGCTACCTGCCGATGCTGGCCGGCATGCTGGCCGACCTGCTGGTGATCGCCGTCCTGACGCTGACCGCGGCGCTGCTGCGCGACCCCGCCGGCGGCTACCCGCTGGCCGCCCGGATCTGCCTGACCCTCGCCTTCGGCACCGCGCTGCGCTTCACCTGGCAGTTCTACCTCTACCTGCGCACCGACCTCTACTACGTCGTGGTCACCGTGCTCGGCTGCGTCGACCTGCACGGCACCGCCCGGCAGCTGGTCCTGAACCGGCTGCACCGGCTGCGCGGCCGGCCCGACCGGGTCGTCGACGAGACCACCTTCCACCCGCGGGACCTCGCCGTCGCCCGCTGGTACCAGTGGTTGTTCACCGGCGGGTACGCCGTGTCGATCGCGATCCTCGCGCTGGCCGTGGTCCCCACGACGCTCCGGATCCTCCACACCGTGTTCGGCCGGCTGACCGGCGCCACCGCCGCGGGCGCCGCCGGGCTCGCCGACTCGATGCTGTTCATCGTCCTCAACGGCGGCCAGTTCATCCTGCTGTGCTGGCTGATCCGCCGCGGCCGCCGCGCGAACTCCCGGGAGCGAACATGACACACCACTGGGTACGCGGCGGCCTGCGCGCCGACCGCGAGCGGGCGCTGCGCACCCTCGACCTGCCCGCGCCGCTGGTACCGTCCACTGTGGACGCCCACCGCCGGCTGCGCGGCCCGTACACGGTCGCCGGCACCCTCATGCGCCACCTGGTACCCGACCTGGACCCCACCCTGGTACGCCCGCACGAGCTGGAAATCCTCTCCGTGGCACCGGAGCTGCGGGCGATCATGCGGCCGAGCCGGGACACCCTGACCTCGCTCGCGATACCGACCGAGCGCACCAGGTTCTACTCCCGGCTGCGTACGCTGCGCCTGGCGCACGGGCTGGTCGAGCTGATCCGCGACCACCTGGCCCTGGCCGGCCAGCGCGCGCTGGTGGTGGAGAACGCCGAACACGCCGACCCCACCGACACCGAGTTCCTGTCGGTGCTGACCCGCCGCGTGCCGGCCAACCTGCTCACCGTGGTGCTGTGCACCGGCGCGACCGACCGGCCCGACCTCGACCAGCTGGCCCGCCTGGACGTGGCACAGTCCACAGTAGACTCGTCCACAGTAGACTTCGTCCAGACCGACGGGGTGAGCGACGACCCGGCCGCCCGCGCCGCCTACGAGGCGCTCGACCCGCCCGCCCGCGCCGCGCTGCACGACCAGCGCGCCGCCGAACTGCTGGCCCGCGGCGAGGACAGCCTGCTGCTGGGCGCGATCCCCTACCACCGCGAGCACGGCAGCGACCCGGAAGGGGCTGGCGCGCAGGCCATCCGGTACGCCATGGACCACTGCATCGACATGGGCTACTACCACGCCACGGTCGAGCTGTGCGTACGCGGCAGGGCGCTGGTGGACTGGGCGGCGCAGACCGAGCTGTGGTGGGCGTACACCACGAAGATGACCACCTCGCTTGCCGCGCTGGGCCGTGCCGAAGAAGCGGAAGCCCTTTACCACCAGGCGCGGGCGTTCACCGCGTCCCCGAACGTCCACATGCAGGCCTCGTACGCGACCGCGATGCTCTACACCCGGCACCACGAGGCCGACCGCAAGGACCACGAGGTCGCCACCGCACTGGTGAACCAGGCCATCGCCTTCGCCAGCCTGCTGCCCGACCCGAAGGAGCGCGCCTTCAACAGCGTGTTCATGCGCAACGGCCTGGCGCTGATCGAGGTGCACAAGGGCAACCTGCCCACGGCGCTGGACCTGGTGAACAGCGGCCTGGCCCGGCTGGACCGGGACCTCGGCCCGGACGAGCACCGGCTGCACCGCTCGGTCCTGCGCTACAACCGCGGCCAGGTGTACGCCGCCCTCGGCCGGGTCGAGGAAGCGCTGGCCGACTACGACGCGGTCATCGCCGAAGACCCCAACTACGCCGAATACCACTTCGACCGCGGCAACCTGCTGCGCACACTCGACCGCGACGGCGACGCGCTGCTGGCGTACGAGCGGGCCATGGAGCTGTCCCCGCCCTTCCCGGAGGTCTACTACAACCGCGCCGACATCCACCTGGACCGGGAGGACACCGCCGCGGCCCTGGCCGACCTGAACTACGTGCTGGAACTCGACCCGGACTTCCTGGACGCGCTGATCAACCGCGCCGGCCTGCACGCGTACGAGGACCGCCCGGAACAGGCGCGGCGCGACGTGGCGGCAGGCCTGGCCATCGAACCGGACAACCCGTACCTGATCGCCGTGCTGGGCCAACTCGATCAGTGATCAGCATGCCGTCAGGACACCTGGTTAGCGTCGGTCAACCAAGGTCAACTGTCCGGGCCGGGCCTCCCCGCGGATCGGGTGGGGCATCAGGGGGTCAGGGTTCGTGGAGGAGATCAATGCTCAGCGTGGGTGACCAGTTCCCGCAGTACGACTTGACCGCATGCGTTTCGCTCGAACCGCAGGCGGCATTCCGCAGCATCGACCAGGACGCCTACCCCGAGCAGTGGCGGGTGGTCTTCTTCTGGCCGAAGGACTTCACGTTCGTGTGTCCGACCGAGATCGCCGAGTTCGGCCGGCTCACCACCGACTTCGCCGACCGGGACGCGCAGGTCCTCGGCGTCTCCGTCGACTCCGAGTTCGTCCACTTCGCCTGGCGCAAGGACCACGAGGACCTGCGCGAGCTGCCGTTCCCGATGCTCAGCGACATCAAGCGGGAGCTGGCCACCGCGTGCGGCGTGCTCGGTGAGGACGGCGTCGCGCAGCGCGCCACGTTCGTGATCGACCCGAACAACGAGATCCAGTTCGCGATGGTCACCGCCGGCTCGGTCGGCCGCAACGTGGCCGAGGTGCTGCGCGTGCTCGACGCGCTCCAGACCGACGAGCTGTGCCCGTGCAACTGGCAGCGCGGCGGGTCCACATTGGACGCCACCGCGCTGATGGCGGCCTGAGCATGGGCATCGAGGCGCTGAAGGCCGCGCTGCCGGCGTACGCGAAGGATCTGAAGCTCAACCTGGGCTCGGTCCTCGGTACGTCGTCGCTGCCGGCCGAGCAGCTGTGGGGCTGCGCGCTGGCGGTGGCGGCCGCCGCGCGCAGCCCCCGGGTCCTCGGCGAGATCGCCCCGGAGGCGGCCGACCAGCTCAGCCCGCAGGCGTACCAGGCTGCCCTGTCCGCGGCGGCGATCATGGCGATGAACAACGTCTACTACCGCGGCGTGCACCTGATCGGCGACGAGGCGTACGCCAGCCTGCCGGCCCGGCTGCGCATGTCGGTGATCGGCAACCCGGGCGTGGACAAGGTCGACTTCGAGCTGTGGTGCCTGGCGGTCTCGGCGGTCAACGGCTGCGGGCGCTGCCTGGAGTCGCACGAGCAGGAGCTGCGCGGCAAGGGGGTGCCGCGGGAGGCGGTCCAGGAGGCGCTGCGGGTCGCTGCCGTGGTCACCGCGGTCGCGGCGACGCTGGAGGCGGAGGCCACACTGGCCGCGGGCAGCGGGCTGCAGCGGGCGGCATAAGCTCGGGACCATGCCCGAGTTCGCGTACGAAGACCTGCTTCCGCTGGGCGCCGACGACACCCCGTACCGGCTGGTCAGCGCGGACGGGGTGGCCACCTTCGAGGCGGCCGGCCGCACGTTCCTGCAGGTCGACCCGGCGGCGCTGACGCTGCTCACCCGGGAGGCGATGCACGACATCGCGCACTACCTGCGCACCCCGCACCTGGCGCAGCTGCGCGCGATCGTGGACGACCCGGCCGCCAGCCCGAACGACCGCTTCGTCGCGCTGGACCTGCTGAAGAACGCCTGCGTGTCCGCGGCCGGCGTGCTGCCCATGTGCCAGGACACCGGCACCGCGATCGTCATGGGCAAGAAGGGCGAGCTGGTCGTCACCGGCGGGGCCGACGAGGCGGCAATCTCGCGCGGTGTGTACGACGCGTACACGCAGCTCAACCTGCGGTACTCGCAGCTTGCCCCGATCACCATGTGGGAGGAGCGCAACACCGGCTCCAACCTGCCGGCTCAGGTGGAGATCTACGCGACCCCGGGCAACGCGTACAAGTTCCTGTTCATGGCCAAGGGCGGCGGGTCGGCGAACAAGTCGTTCCTCTACCAGCAGACCAAGGCCGTGCTGAACCCGAAGGCCATGGCCGCGTTCCTGGACGAGAAGCTGCGCAGCCTCGGTACGGCCGCCTGCCCGCCGTACCATCTCGCCGTCGTCGTGGGCGGTACGAGTGCGGAGTACGCGCTGAAGACGGCGAAGCTGGCCAGCGCGAAGTACCTCGACACGCTGCCGACGGCCGGCTCGATGACCGCGCACGGCTTCCGCGATGTGGAGCTGGAGGCGGAGATCCTGGCGATGACGCGGGAGTTCGGGATCGGCGCCCAGTTCGGCGGGAAGTACTTCTGCCACGACGTACGGGTGATCCGGCTGCCGCGGCACGGCGCGTCCTGCCCGGTGGCGATCGCGGTGTCCTGCTCGGCGGACCGGCAGGCGGTCGCGAAGATCACCGCGGAGGGTGTGTTCCTGGAGCAGCTGGAGCGGGACCCGGCGCGCTTTCTGCCGGAGACCACCTCCGAGGAGCTGGGCGGCGAGGTCGTCCGCATCGACCTGAACCGGCCGATGGCCGACATCCGCGCCGAGCTGACCCGCTACCCGGTGAAGACCCGGCTGTCGCTGTCCGGGCCGCTGGTGGTGGCCCGCGACATCGCGCACGCCACCATCAAGGAACGGCTGGACGCGGGCGAGCCGATGCCGGCGTACCTGCGCGACCACCCCGTCTACTACGCCGGGCCGGCCAAGACCCCGGACGGGTTCGCCTCCGGCTCCTTCGGGCCGACCACGGCCGGGCGGATGGACTCCTACGTTGCCCAGTTCCAGGAGGCCGGCGGGTCGCTGGTCATGCTCGCCAAGGGCAACCGGAGCGACCAGGTGACCCGGGCGTGCGAGAAGTTCGGCGGTTTCTACCTCGGCTCGATCGGCGGCCCGGCCGCCCGGCTCGCCGCCGACTGCATCCGGCACGTGGAGGTCCTGGAATACCCCGAGCTGGGCATGGAGGCGGTCTGGAAGATCGAGGTCGAGGACTTTCCCGCCTTCATCGTGGTCGACGACAAGGGCAACGACTTCTTCGCCGACACCGTCCGCCCGCTCACGATCGGGCGGCGCCCATGAACTACCGGGTCGAGCATGACTCGATGGGTGAGGTGCGGGTGCCGGCGGCGGCGAAGTGGCAGGCGCAGACGCAGCGGGCGGTGGAGAACTTCCCGATCTCGGGTACGCCGCTCGAGCCGGCGCACATCGCGGCGCTGGGGCGGATCAAGGGTGCCGCGGCGCGGGTGAACGCTCGGCTCGGGGTGCTCGAAGCCGACGTCGCGGATGCCGTCGCTGCCGCTGCCGATGAGGTGGCGGCGGGGCGGTGGGACGCGGAGTTCCCGGTCGATGTGTTCCAGACCGGCTCCGGTACGTCCTCGAACATGAACGCCAACGAGGTGATCGCCACGCTGGCCGCCGAGCGCCTGGGCCACGCCGTACATCCGAACGACCAGGTGAACGCCTCGCAGTCCTCGAACGACGTGTTCCCGTCATCGATCCACCTGGCGGCCACCGCCTCGGTGGTGCACGACCTGGTCCCGGCGCTCGCGGAGTTGGCGGCGGCACTGGAGGCGAAGGCGGCGGAGTTCGCGGACGCGGTGAAGTCCGGGCGTACGCACCTGATGGACGCGACGCCGGTGACGTTGGGCCAGGAGTTCGGCGGGTACGCGGCCGCGGTGCGGTACGGGATCGAGCGGGTGGAGGCGAGCCTGCCGCGGCTGGCCGAGCTCCCGCTGGGCGGCACCGCGGTGGGCACCGGGATCAACACCCCGCCCGGATTCGCCGCCGCGGTCATCGAGGAGTTGCGCGGCAGCACCGGCCTTCCGCTGACCGAGGCGCGCAACCACTTCGAGGCCCAGGGCGCGCGGGACGGGCTGGTGGAGACCTCCGGCCAGCTCCGTACGATCGCGGTCTCGCTGACCAAGATCGCCAACGACCTGCGCTGGATGGGCTCCGGACCGCGCACCGGGCTCGGGGAGATCGCGCTGCCCGATCTGCAACCCGGCTCCTCGATCATGCCGGGCAAGGTCAACCCGGTGCTGTGCGAGGCGGTCTGCATGGTGGCCGCGCAGGTCATCGGCAACGACGCGGCCATCGGTGTCGCCGGCGCGTCCGGCGCCTTCGAGCTGAACGTCACCCTGCCCCTGCTGGCCCGCAACCTGCTCGAATCGATCCGCCTGCTCGCCTCGGTCAGCCGCGTCTTCGCCCGCCGCTGCGTGGCCGGCATCACCGCCAACACCGACCGCCTGCGCGAGTACGCCGAGTCCTCCCCCTCGATCGTCACCCCGCTCAACCGCTACCTCGGCTACGAGGAAGCCGCCAAGATCGCCAAACAGGCCCTCGCCGAACGCAAGACCATCCGCGAGGTCGTCATCGAACGCGGCCACGTCGAAGCCGGCACCCTCACCGAAAAGCAGCTCGATCAGGCGCTGGACGTCCTGGGCATGACCCGGCCCTAGGCCGCCAGGGCGGCTGCCTTTTCGGCGGCGGTTTGCTGGGCGGCGTGGTCGCCGTCGCGGTTGCGAACCGCGACCAGGAGGTCGTCCCAGAGGAGTTCGGACAGCGGCTCGACGCGGAGGGCGGCGCGGGCGGCGGCGGCCGCGCCGTCGTACTCGCCCCGGGCCAGGTAGCGCTGGGCCAGCCGGTGCGCGATGTCGACCACGTAGGCGGGCAGCTCCTGGCTGACCGGTTCGCGGGCCAGCCAGGTGTAGCGGCGCGCCAGGTGCGGGGTGGCCAGCGGGCCGCGCGCCAGCTCCAGCGCGCGCAGCAGGTCGGCGTCCGCCCCGCGCTGGGCGTGCGCCACGAACTGGTGCCAGTCCAGCCGTACGTCCGGCGACAGCACCAGCTGACCGTCCACTGTGGACAAACGCGGCCGGCCGGAGCCATCGGTGCCGAGCCATTCGGCCAGCCGGTTCAGCGAGGCGTCCCGCTCGGCCTCGGTCACGCCGTACGGCCACACCGCGGCGGCCAGGTTGCGTGGCGTCACCGGACCGGACAGCGCCAGGTAGGACAGGATCTCCACGGCCAGCGGGGTGCCCGGCGCCAGCTCGTCGCCGCCCTCCGCCGCCGGCTCGCCGAACAGCCGTACCAGCACGCCGTACGGCTGGTCGGGGTCGACCGGGCGCGGCACCGTCGGGGTGATCGACTCGGCCGGCACCTCGGTGAGCAGCGCGGCAAGCTCCGCGGGCGGCACCGCCGCGACGCCGCCACCCACCCCGCCGACCGGCTCGGTCAGCGGCAGCCCGGCGGCGACGGTCAACCCGCCCACCAGCGCGGCCCGCTGCCCCTCGGCGTCGACGGTCGCCACGTACTCGGCGTGCATCAGCCGGGCCACCGCCGCGTACGAGCGGGCCGACAGCTGCTGCGCGCCGACCCGCAGGCCCAGGGGCCCGGTGGTCATCACACCGTCCGCGCCGATGGTGAACCGCCACTGCGCGCCCTCGACGTCCCCGGCGATCAGTACGCCCAGCGGCGCGTCGTGCCCGGCCCGCGCCCACCCGGTCAGCTCGGCCAGCTCCGCCGGGTCCGGCGGGTTGGCCAGCACCAGGAACTGCGGCGTGCCCACGCCCGGCACACCGCGTACGCGCCCGGTCAGCACCGAACCCACCCCGGCCGCGTCCATCGCCTGCCTCGCCCGGGACAACCGGTCGGTCACCGGGTCCAGGACGTGGCTGAGGCTGTCCACGCAGCGCAGCCGCTCCGGGTTCAGCGCGGCCAGCGCCGACCCGAACCCGACCAGCGTCACCCGCATGTCGTCCGACCAGCGGTTGGTCACCAGCTCCACCGCGGCGGCGGCCACCACCGACCGGGCCGCGTCCTGGTCGCCGGCCACGCAGATCGCGCCGCCGGCCGCCTCCAGGTCCACGAACACCCGGCCGCGCCCGTCGCCGCCCAGGCTCACCAGCCCCGGCAGGATCGCCGGTACGCCGGTCAGGTCGGGGAAGACGGTGTCGCGCGCCAGCATCCAGCGCCCGCCGCCGTCGGCCGTGAACGGCATCGGCGGCGCGTCCTCGGCCACCGCCAGCAGCAGCTCCAGGCCGGCCGCCGAGACCCGCGCGGCGTAGATCTCCGGCACCGTACGCTGCTCCTGCGCCAGCTCGCTGGCCAGCAGCCGCAGCGCGTTGTCCAGGAACTGGGCGTTCGCCGGGTCGGCGCCGATCCGGATCGCCGCCTCCGCACCGGCCGCGTCGGAGTCCGGCCGCGCCACCGGCCCGCCCGCGTAGCGCGCCCGCGACCGCCGGCGCCGCAGCCCGACCAGCACCTCCAGCAGCCCGGCGGCCAGCAGTTCGGCGCCCACCAGGTCCCACGGGATCGACGGCGAACGTTCCGGCGCCGGGCCGGCCACCCCGCCGATCGTGCCCCGCGGCGGCGCGGTGATCGAGGTCGGCCCGACCGGCAGCCCCGGCAGCGCCCCGCCGGGCATGGTCGCGCCGGCCGTGGTCGTGGGCGGCACCACCGGGGGCGCCGTCGGCAGGACCGGAGGCGCCGGCGCCTCCGCGATGGGACCCGGCCCGCCCACCTCGACCAGCCCGTCACCGCGCGCGTCGGCCGGCAGCACCAGCGTCCAGCCCGGGTAGATCAGGCTTTCCAGCGTCAGCCGCTCGCCGTCCGGCTGGAGCCGCCCCTTGTTCAGCTCGTAGATCTCCTTGTAGCGGATGCCCTCGCCGAGGTACCGCTCGGCAATGCCCCACAGGCTGTCGTGGTGCCGGCCCTGCGGCGGCAGCACGATGTAGGTCTTCACCCCGTGCGCCCGGTGCGCCGTCGCCCCCGCGCCGGCGGCCCCCGGCGCGCCGGGCACGGCGGAGGGTCCGGTGTTCGGCATGGCCGCGCGCGTACCGGCCTGGGTCGCGGTCTGCGTCCCCTGCTGCCCGCTGCCCGGCCCGTACTGCACCGTCCCGCCGAACTGCCCCGCGGTCGCGGCCGGCCGGCTCGCCACCGCGGCCGCCGTGGTCGCGCTCTGCAGCCCGTGGCTGGCGGTGGCCAGCAGCAGCACGGCGGTCACCAGCCGGCGGGCGAAGTCCTGCTGCGCGGCGACCGCGAACGGCACCCGCCACGGCATCCCGGTGCCGCGTACGCCGGCCACCAGCTCCACCAGCAGGCAGGCGGCGACCTGCGCCCAGGCCAGCCACGCCACGCAGGCGAAGATCTTGATGATGAACTCGCTGGACTGCCGCCCGGTGAACACACCGGACCCGGACACCTGGGGTAGTGGGTTCCCGATGACGACGACGAGCGCGACCGGTACGCCCAGCACGATGCCGGTCATCAGCAGGCCGGCGAGCAGGCCACGTAGCGCGTCACCACGGCGACGCTCCCGGCGAGCACCCCGCAGCGGCGCGCTCGGCAGTGAACGGCTCCCTCGGCTCACGTGGCTCCCCCCTCCCCAACGGTGTCGTTCGCGTAGAACGCCCGGATATTACTGGCTTGTGTAAACCCGTGCAGATTGCTCGGATCGTACGGTCAAGTTGCGCATCGCGATCCCCAGGAACGTCGTCTGGATCTGGAACTCGACGCTCACCGTGACCACGTGCTCGTTGTCCTCGACCCGGCAGCTCAGCATGTGCGCGTTGGCCGGCGCGTTCGCCCGGATGCTCGCGTCGGCGTCGGCGCACGCCTCCGGCTGGGTGAACACCGTGATCCGGCACTCGGACTGGATGGGCCCGCCGGTCTCCGGGTCGACACCCCGCAGCGCCAGCGGATCGCAGTTGTTCGCACCCGCCCTGGCCGCCTCGGCCGCCGCGTTCTTGGCCCGCAGCTTGGCCTCCAGCGCACGCCCGCCGTCCACCACCAGCCCGAACAGCAGCAGCAACGGCACCGCCAGCACGGCCAGGAACGCCGCGGTGGAGCCCTTCTCGCCCCGCCGCAGCCGCCGTGCGAACCAGCCGATCATGGGATCACCTGATTACCCGTGGTGACCTGCCGGTACCGGTCGACCACCGACTGCTGGGTACGGCTCAGCGTGCGCGAGCCCACCATGATGAACTGCACGTCGCAGGTCACCGTCGCGGCCACGGTCTGGTCGTTCCCGATCGCCGCCGTGCGCGGGTCCGGGTTCAGCGTCAGGGTCGGCGCGCCGCAGTCGACGCCGCTGTTGGCCAGCGCCTCGTTCATGGCCTGGAGGGCCGCGTTGTACGCCGCCTGCCCGCTGTTGTGGTTGATGCTGACCGCCCGGGCGGCGTCCCGGGCCGCGCCCTGCAGGCGCGACCCCGCCCAGGTGAGCCGGCCGCCGTCGATGACCATGACCAGGAAGGCCAGGATCACCGGCGCCAGGACCGCCAGCTCGACCGCGAACGAGCCGCGCTCGCCGCGCGCGAGCCCGGCGCGCCGCCGAACCCAGCGCGGCGAGCGGCGGCCCGTCGTGGTGGTCATGTCAGTTCGCTCCTGGTCGCTTGAAGATCTCCACCGAGCCACCGGCCCGGGCGTGGATGTTCATGGTCGGGAAGAAGTGCGGCAACAGGTTCACCGAACTGCCCCGGACGTCGACGGTGACCAACCCGCTGGCCTGGTCGCCGTCGGCGACGACGCTGCCGTGCTGGAAGTACCCGCCACGCGGGTCCAGGGCCGTCAGCGACCTGGTGAACCCGTCCTCGGCGCGCTGCTGCAACTCCTCGTCGGTGGGGAACGGCTGGTTGATCGGGTCGGCGATGTCCTGGGCGCGCGCCGGGGTGGCACGCGCCGCGCGGGCGGCGTCCTCGGCGGCACTCTGCGCCACGTTGCGGGCGTAGTAGTACATCCCGGCCTGGATGATCAGGAACGCGAGCACCAGGAACACCGGGGTCAGGATCGCCAGCTCGACAGCGCTGGCCCCGTGCTCGGGCGACCGCCGCAGCCGACCTACCCGACCCCGACCCGGACCGGACCGGCCGGCGGAGCCGGGCCGACCCGGACCGCGGATACCAGCGCTGGACCGGCGTGCGCTGGGGTTGCCGCGGGGGTCAGTCCGGCCACCGCCGCGCCTGCGACCGCTACCCGAGGTGTCCATCGACATCTCGCACAGCCGCTGGCGCAGGCCGATCACGGCCCGCCGCCCCCACCGCCGTCGGTCGGGATCTCGGTGTTGATCAGGTCACGCCCAGCGCGGACCTTGTTCCAGATCACGATGCCGATGGCCGCGGCGGCCGCCACCGTGATCCCGGAGATGACCGCCCACTCGACCGCGGAAGCGCCACGCTCACTGCGCTTTCGAAGCGGTTCGAGCCGTACGCGCACGTACGCCATGAGCACTGCCGCGACGAGCAGCGGACCGCTCGCCCACCTGCTGATCGTTCTCAATCCCGACACCTCCAGGTTGGGTTCGGGTGCGACCGTCCGATTACGGTCAGCGTGAATCTAACTGGCAGAAAAAATGTTGTAAATCGCTGGGTATGCCAGGAATAGGAGGAAACCCATACATACCACCAACTGTGCGACCAACATGGACTGCGAGCGTTCCGCCGCCTTGCCCTCCGTCTCGGACAGCTCGCGCCGCCGGAGGGTGGCCGCCCGCGCGGTCAACGACTGGCGCACCTTCGCACCGTCGTCGGCCACCAGGGTGAGAGCGGCGGACAGGTCCCGCAGCTCGTCGATCATCAACTCATCGCCCAGCCGGCCCAGCGCGGCCCAGGGGGTCAACCCCTGGAGCCGGGCAAAGGCCAGCGTGTCCCGGATCCGGGCGAACGGCCAGCCGCCACCGATCTGCGCGGCCGCCGTCAGCGACTCTGGTACGCCCCGCCCACCGGCCAGGTTCATCGCGACCAGGTCCAGGAACGACCCGACCGCGTGCCGGAAGTCACGCCGGCGGACCGACGCCTCCTGGCGCAGCGTGATGAACGGGACCAGCCCGAACCCGGCCATGCAGGCCAGCGACAGGCCGAGCGGGAGCACCGCTCCCACCCCGACGCCGACCGCGACCAGCGCCGCGACCACCACCGGGCCGAGTGCCAGGCCGAGCGCGGCCAGGATGGCCGTGGTGGCCAGGAACCCCTCCATGGACCGGCCGAGTACGGCCAGGTCCGAACGCGCCGCGCCCAGGGTGATGCCCCGGCCGCGGAGCGCCGCGTCCACCCGGCCGCCGAGGCGGCGCCGCCACTCCGGCAGGCCCTCGGCGCGGATCGCCGCCGAGATGGACTGCGAGGCCGGGTCGCGCGGCGCCTCCAGCCGGGCCAGCAGCACCGCGAGGCTCGGCCGCGCCGGGCGCAGCGCGTAGTAGAGGACCAGCAGGCCGGTGCCGACCAGCGCGCCGGTGAGGACGGCAGGGACCAGCAGATCGCTCACCGCACACCCCCACTCGCCGCCACGTTCCTCATATACACGTATTCGTCCGGGTTCGCCCGTTGGATGCGCCTCATGCTGGAACCTGCGTCCCTGTTTGAAGCGGACTGTCCGCGGAGTCCCGAGATGTCCCTGTCAGGAACCGGGCCGGGACCTCGAACTGGGCCAGCCGCCGCAGCCACAGGAAACCGGCCCCGAACAGGGCGAAGATCAGCACGAGCACGCCCTGCCCGGCGGCGGTGTCGTACGGCTGCACGTACGCCCGGTTCAGCAGCGTCATGCCGAGGACGACCACCAGCGTGATGCCGACGATGATCTGCACGCTGCGCCGCGTCGCCTTGCGCGAGGCGTCGATGCGCTGGCGCATGTCCAACTCCTCGCGGGCCGAGGTGGACAGCGCGCCCAGCACGTCGCGCAGGCCCGGCCCGCGCAGCTTCGCGTTCAGGATCAGCGCGGCGATGATCAGGTCCGCCGACGGGTCGTTCAGGTCGTTGGCGAACTTCACCAGCGCGTCGGCCAGCGGCTCGCGCGTACGCAGGCGGTCGATGAGCAGCGCCAGCGGCTGCCGGATGACCGGCGGCGCGGCCAGGTACGTCGCCGGGATCGCCTGCTCCAGGCCGACCGAGCCGGCGATGGTGTCCCGCAGCGACTCGGTCCAGGTGGCCAGCGCTTCGAGCCGTACCATCTCCGACCGCGCGCCCGCCGCCCCGCCGACCAGCGACCGGCCGAAGAAGCCCAGCGCGAAGGCGGCGATCGCCGCGGTGAACCAGCGGGTGATCAGCAGCGTCACCGCCGCGGCCAGCACCCCGATCAGCACCTGCTGCCCGGAGTTGGCCAGCCGCTCCTTGCGGAACAGGCTCGGCCGCGAGGCGTCCGCGGCGGGTGCCGGCCGGCCGATCAGCGCCTCGATGAGCGCGAACAGGCCACCGCCGGCCAGCGCGCCACCCAGCATCGCCAGCAGCGCGACGGTGTCGATGACCGGGGGGTCGGCGAGGATCATCCGGCCCACCGCCCGTACGCCAGCGGCTCGTACCCGTGTACGACCAGGTCGTCGAGGCTCGCGATCGAGGCCGCCGGGACCGCGCGGCCGTCTGTACCCGGCTTCCAGATCTCGCTGGAGACCACCCGCCCGTCCACGCCATTCACCTCGCGCACGCTGGAGACGTACCGGCGCAGCGAGCCACCGTGCCGGTAGTCGTTGTGCCGCTCGATGAACACCACGAAGTTGATCGAGCCTGCGATCAACATGTGGGTGGCTTCGATGGGCAATCTTTCCTCGGCCTGCAGCGCGTACGTCGCGATGCGGTTGAAGACCTCGGCCGAGGAGTTGGCGTGGATGGTGGACAGCGAGCCGTCGTTGCCCTGGCTCATGGCGTTGAGCATCGTCACAATTTCGTCGCCCAGCACCTCGCCGACGATCACCCGGCTGGGGTTCATGCGCAGCGAGCGGCGGACCAGTTCAGCCATGCTGATCCGGCCGTGGCCCTCGGCGTTGGGCAACCGCTCCTCGAAGGCGACCACGTTCGGGTGCAGCTCGGGGTACGCGTCCAGGCCCAGCTCCATGGCCCGCTCGACGGTGATCAACCGCTCGCCGGGCGGGATCTCGTTGGCCAGCGCGCGCAGCAGCGTGGTCTTCCCGGCGTTGGTCGAGCCGGCGATCATGATGTTCTTGCGGGCCGCCACCGCCGCGCGCAGGAACGCGGCCAGGCCCTCGTCCACGGTCCCGTTGCGGACCAGGTCGGCGAGGAAGACCCGCGGCATCCGGGCACGCCGGATCGACAGCACCGGGCGGGCGCAGACCTCCATCACGGCCGAGAGCCGGGAGCCGTCGGGCAGCCGCAGGTCCAGCTGCGGGTTCGCGGTGTCGAAGGGCCGGCTGGACAGGCCGGAGTACGCCGCGAGGGTCTGGATCAGCTCGACCAGCTCGTCGTCGCTCTCGGCGACCGGCTCGACCAGTTCCTCCCGGCCGTCGGCCCAGCTCACGAACACCCGGTCGCAGCCGTTGGCGTCGATGTTCTCCACCATCGGGTCGTCCAGCAGCGGTTGCAGCCGGCCCACCCCGTACAGGGCGGCGTGTACGGCCTTGGCGAGGTCGGCCTCCTCGTCCTGCGTCGGCGGGACGCGGCCGGCCTCGAGCTCGGTCTTGGCGTGGTCGGACAGCGCGCGCGAGATCAGCGAGCGGGCGTACTGCCGCTCGTCCTCGCCGGTCATGGTCAGGCCGAGCACCGCGTCGTCGCGGCGCTGCACCGCCACCTTCTCGGCGACCTCGGTACGCAGCCGGCGTACCAGCGCGTGGTCCATCACACACCTACCCGGTTGTTCAGCATGCCGGCCACCCGACCGGCCACGTCCCGGGCGGAGCGGATGAGCAGTGACTTGTCCAGCCGGCCGACCCACTCGCCGGTGATCATGCCGGCGCCCGCGGGGTCGTAGGCGATGCGGCCCAGCACCGCGGCCGGGATGTGCGACTGCCGCAGCACCAGGCCGATCTCGCCGGGCGACTTGTCGTCCCGGGCCGAGGCGATGACCGCGACGAACAGCGGTACGCCCCCCTGGTTGGTCTGCAACTGGCTGGTGAGCTGGGCCAGCCGCGCCCGCAGGTGGGCCACCCCGTCGATGGTCGGGCGGGTGACGATCAGCACCGCGGAGGCGTTCTGGAGGACCTCGAGGGTGGGCGCCTGCGAGTACAGCCGGCCGCAGTCGGCGATCACGTCGACCCCGGGCGTACGGTCCAGCAGCCGGCCGACCGGCCCCCACAGACCCTGCATGCCGCCGGCCTGGTCGCCGCTGGCCAGTCCGAGCAGGACCTCCAGCCCGCCGTCCAGCCGCTGTACGTGCTCGAACAGCTGGTCGGGCCTGCCGCCGCGCCGGGCGCCGACCGCGAGCGTGATCAGCCCGGTCTCCGGCGAGAGCGGTACGCCGCGCGGCCCGCGGAGCCGGTAGGCGATGTCGCCGCCGAAGGGATCCAGTTCGGCCAGCACGCAGCGCCGCGGCCAGATGGCGGCCAGGCTCAGTGCGGTGGTCGTGACGCCGGGGGAGCCCTTGTCCGCGGCGACCGCGAGGAGCGCCAACTCAGGACTGCCCTTCTCCGGTCGGCGGGCGCACGTTGTCCGGCAGCTTCACCAGCGTGATCGACTGGGTGGCGTTGGCCAGCGCCAGGAAGCGCAGCTGGTTGTTCGTCAGCGCCTCGCTGTTGGGCACCACGATGGTGAAGATGCCGCCGCCGTTGCTGCCGGTCTTGGAGCTGACCACCTTCGCCTGCTCGATCAGCGTCGCCCCGGCGACCAGCCCGGCGATGGTCGGCTTGCCGTCCGCGTCGGTGGCGCCGTTGTTGCCGCGCGGGGTGTAGATGACCTTCACAGCGCTACCGGGAGTAATCGTTTGCGGAGGAAACTGACCCTCCGCGACGAGCAGCGCCATGGACACGTAGTTCTGCCCGGGGATGGCTCTGCCGGCCAGCATGCCGGGCACCAGGATCGTCCCCCGGGGGTACCTGCCCTGCGCGCGGTAGTGCTGGTTGACCACATCGTTGAACTGCGAGGCAGGGATCGTGTCGACGCCCGGAGCGCTCACGTCCTTGGTCGTCAGGTCGGCGGCGGTGATCAGGTTGCCGTCCGGTACGTCCCGGGCCAGCACGATTACACCTTTTTTCTCACCGCTCGTTATGGCGATATATCCGGACAGCGCCGCGCCACCCAGGATGAGGACCAACGCCAGCGCCGCGAGCCCTGGCCGGCGCTGCCGGGTAGGGACCGGGACCCGGTCCGCGGATGTCGCCCGGCCACGCCCGGTGGCCGGTGTCGACTCGGTCGTCGTCATTCGATCTGTCTCCTGGGATCGGCCGACGTTCCGGACAGTTCCGGCGCCCGGCACCGGAGAGTCTAGGCGTCTGGCCACGCTCTGTTGAGTCTTCCTATCCTTCGATGGGTGGTGCTCGACCGGTTCACCCGGAACGGTCTCTTTCGGTACCGATGATGTTCAGGACGGCTTCCCGACCTCGTTGTCAGGCTCGCCCATTGCTAGACTACCCGTATCGGGTGAAGATAGGGCAATTATGGACATTCAGCTCACGGTTGTCGATGCTCCAACCGGGCGTCGTCGGGATGTAGTCCTGGTCGTCGAGGCGGACAGCACCGTCGGCGACGCCGAGCGGGCGCTGCGCGCCTCCCTCGCCACCGAAGGGCTGACCCCCGGGCTGTCCGGGCAGCTCGCCCAGCTTGCCCGACCCGCCTTCGCCCCGGGCATCTGGGTCGCCGGCCGGCCGGTCGCGCTGGACACCCCCATCCGGCTGTCCCCGCTGCGGGAGGGCGCGGTCGTCGGGCTCGGCGGCCCGGTCGGCGTCGGCATGCACGACCTGGACGTCGGCGGCGTCATCGAGGTCCGGGTCGTCGGCGGGCCCGACGCCGGCCGGGTGCACCGGCTCCCCCTCGGCGAGTACGTCATCGGCAGCGCGCCCGACGCCCGGGTGTACATCGCCGACCAGAGCGTCGCCGCCCGGCAGGCACGGCTCCAGGTCAGCCCGGGCGAGCTGCGCTGGACACCGTACGAGCGTGCCGCGGCCGCCGCGGTCGAGGGCCGCGACATCACCGGCCCGGTCCTGCTCAAGCCGGCCCAGGTGATCGCGATCGGCGAGACCCGGCTGATGCTGATGCCGGCGCAGGCCCCGGACGCGGCGCTGGTGCCCACCGACGACGGCGGGCTGGCGTACAACCGGCCGCCCCGGCTCCCCCCGGCACCCAAGCGCACCACGATCGAGATGCCGGCCGAGCCGAAGGACCCGGAGAAGCAGCCGATCCCGATCATCATGACGATTGCCCCGCTGCTGTTCGGGGTGGGCCTGTGGGCCGTCACGAAGAACCTCAGCTTCCTGCTGTTCACCGTCCTCTCGCCCCTGATGTATGTCGCCAACTACATCAGCGGGCGCCGGCAGGGCAAGAAGTCGCACCGCCAGCAGGTCGCCGACTACAAGGTCGCGATGGTCGAGACCCGCAAGCGGATCGCCGAGGCGGCCCGTACCGAGCGGCGGCTGCGGCGGCACGACGCGCCGGACCCGGCCACCATCCTGGTCACCGCGCTCGGCCCGCGCGGCCGGCTGTGGGAGCGCCGCCGCGGCGACCCGGACCGGCTGCTGCTGCGGCTGGGCCTGGCCAGGCTGCCGTCCGCGATCGAGATCACCGGCGCGATGGGCAGTGAGGCGCCGGGCCCGCCGGCGCTGCGGGACGTACCGGTCACCGTCGAACTGCTGGAGATCGGCGTGTTCGGCATCGCCGGCGCCCGGCCCAGCGCGGTCGCCTCGGCCCGCTGGCTGGTCGCCCAGGCCGCCACCCTGCACAGCCCCAAGGACCTGTCGATCATCGTACTGTCCGACGAGCGCGGCGGCGCCGACTGGGACTGGCTGCGCTGGCTGCCGCACTCCCGCCCGGACAGCCGCGAATACCTGTCGCTGACCGGCACCAGCCCCGAGGTCACCGCGCGCCGCATCGCCGAACTGGCCAACCAGGTCAACTCCCGCGTCAGCGAACTCGCCGCGCGCTCGCAGCGGTCCATGGACCTCGGCGCCGGCAGCATCACCCTGCTCATCCTCGACGGCGCCCGCGCGCTGCGTTCCATGCCCGGCATGCCGCAGATCCTCAAGGAGGGCCCGGCGGTCGGCGTGTTCGCGATCTGCATGGACAGCGAGGAACGGCTGCTGCCGGAGGAGTGCGGCGCGGTGGCCAGCTACCCGGCCGGCTCACCGACCCGGCTCACCCTGCGCCGGGCGTACGGCGCGCGGCTGCCGGGCGTACTGGCCGACCAGGTGAGCACGCACTGGTCGGAGCGGGTCGCCCGCGCCATGGCCGGCGTACGGGACGTCAGCCGCGAGGACTCCGACGTGGCGCTGCCGAGCTCGGCGCGGCTGCTGGACCTGCTCAACATGGAGCCGCCCGCGGCCGAGCGGGTGGCCGGCCTGTGGCAGCGGTACGGCCGCACCACGGAGGCGCCCATCGGCGCCGCGGTGGACGGGCCGTTCATCATCGACATGCGCAAGGACGGGCCGCACGCGCTGGTCGCCGGCACCACCGGCGCCGGCAAGTCCGAACTGCTCCAGTCGATCATCGCCTCGCTGTCGGCGCGCAACCGGCCCGACTCGATGACCTTCGTGCTCATCGACTACAAGGGCGGCGCCGCGTTCAAGGACTGCGTCGACCTGCCGCACACCGTCGGCATGGTCACCGACCTGGACGGGCACCTCACCGAGCGCGCGCTGGCCTCGCTGAACGCCGAACTGAAGCGGCGCGAGCACATCCTGACGCTGGTCGGCGCCAAGGACATCGAGGACTACTGGGACACCATCGACCGGCCCGAGTTCGTCTCGCCCACCGGCCGGCAGATGGACCCGATGCCCCGGACCGTCCTGATCATCGACGAGTTCGCCACCCTGAAGGAGGAGCTGGGCGACTTCGTCGACGGGCTGGTCGGCATCGCGATGCGGGGCCGGTCGCTGGGCGTACACCTGATCCTGGCCACGCAACGGCCCTCCGGCGTGGTCTCGCCGGTCATCCGGGCCAACACCAACCTGCGGATCGCGCTGCGGGTGACCGACGGCGCGGAGTCCTCGGACGTGATCGACGCGCAGGACGCGGCCCGGATCAGCAAGACCACGCCCGGCCGCGGGTACGCCCGGACCGGGTTCTCCGCGCTGCACGCCTTCCAGACCGCCCGCGTCGGCGGTCGCCGGCCGGGCGGCACCGTGGCCGGGCCGCCGCCCGTACTCGCCCACCCGGTGGCCTGGGCCGACTTCGCCGCCGAGATCCCGCGCCCGGTCTCCGAGCAGGACGACTCGAACATGGAGACCGACCTGCAGGTGCTGGTGGAGTCCATCGGCGGCGCCGCGCAACTCATGGGCATCCCGAAGTACCGCAGCCCGTGGCTGCCACCGCTGTCCGAACAGCTCGCCCTGGCCGACCTCGTGCTGCCACCCGGCTCGCCGCCACCCGGATCGCCGGACGGGCGGGTCGCTGCGGTGCCGTTCGCGCTGGAGGACCTGCCGGACGAGCAGGCGCAGCGGCCGGTGCTGTTCGACCTCGAGCACGGCAGCCACCTGGTGATCGCGGGCGCGCCCCGGGCCGGCCGGTCCACCGCGCTGCGTACGCTCGCCGCCTCCATCGCCACCTACACCAGCTGCCGCGACGTACACCTGTACGCCCTGGACTGCGGCAACGCCGCGCTCGTACCGCTGGACAAGCTGCCGCACACCGGCGCCGTGGTCACCCGCGACCAGGTGGACCGGGCCGACCGGCTGATCAGCGTGTTGATCGGGGAGATCACCCGCCGGCAGACGCTGCTGGCCCAGTACGGGTACGGGAGCCTGGCCGAGCAGCGCGCGCACGTGGCGCCGGAGGACCGCCTGCCGTACCTGGTCTTCCTGCTCGACCGGTGGGAGGGCTTCATGGCCTCCTTCGACGACCTGGACGGCGGCGCGATGACCACGAACATCCTGCGGATGCTGCGGGAGGGTCCGGGTGTGGGCCTGCGCGCGGTGATCGCGGCCGACCGGTCCGGGCTGCTCGGCAAGCTGCCCACCACCGTCGAGGACAAGCTCATCATGCGGATGGGCGATGTGAACGACTACTCGCTGGGCGGGTTGTCGGTCCGCCGGCTGCCCTCGGTGTTCCCGGCCGGGCGGGCGTTCCGCAACGACTCGATGATCGAGACCCAGCTGGCGTTGCTGGACCCGGACCCGGCCGGTCCCGCGCAGGTGCGGGCGCTGGCCGAGGTGGCGCGGGCGACCACCGAACGCGACGCCTCCGTGCCGCGCGCGCTGCGGCCGGCGCGGGTGGACCAGCTGCCGGCCCGGATCGCGGTGCGCGAGGTGCTGGCGCTCGCGGCCGAGCCGCTGCCCACCGCCCCGATGTGGGCGCTGGTCGGCGTCGGCGGCGACGAGCTGCGCCCGGTCGGGGTCGACCTGGACGACGACGGCCCCGGTTTCGTGATCGGCGGCCCGCCCCGCTCCGGCCGCTCGACCGCGCTGCTCACCATCGCCAACTCGCTGCTCGGCAACGGCTGCGAGATCGTCGTGGTCACCCCGCGCTCGTCCCCGCTGCGCCGGCTCGACGGCCAGCCGGGCGTACTCGGCGTGTTCACCGGCACCGCCACCGACGGCGAGATCCTGGCCGCCCTCGACTCGGCCCTCGGCCCGGCCGCGGTCCTGGTCGACGACGGCGAACTCCTGGTCGACGAGCCCTGCGCTGCAGCCTTCGAGACCGTCCTCGCCGAGGGCCGCGACGCCCAGCGCGCCCTGGTCATCGCCGGCACCACGTCCGAGCTCGTCAACGGCTACCGCGGCTACATCGTCGCCGCCCGCAAGGGCAAGACCGGCCTCCTCCTCACCCCCGAACACCCCATGGAAGGCGACCTGCTCGGCATCAAACCCCCCCGCTCCTCCGTCGGCCCCGCCCCCCAGGGCCGCGGCCTCCTCACCATCCGCGGCGGCTACTCCACCATCCAGGTTCCCCTCCCACCCCCGCAGTAAATGCACTAGACTGCATTCCAGATGCAATCCACTGCATCTATCCCAGGAGGGAGCCGCATGACCACCAAGACCATCGGATTCGCCGTGGCTGAAGAGGACGTCGCCATGCTCAACGAGCTGGTGGAGTACTTCGGGAACGGCAACCGGTCGGCGTACCTGCGGGCCACGATGAAGATCATGCAGTCGGTGCGGCTCGCCGAGGAGCTTCAGGAGCTCCAGGCGTACGGGCAGGGTCGGCTGGCGGCGAAGGGCCTGGACATCGACGACATCCCGATGATCACCAGGCAGGTCCTGAAAGGGAGCGAGTGACCGACCCTGTCCCAGTGGTCTACGACGTCAACATCCTGGTCGGGGCGGCGGCCGGCGGGAACAGCCCCTTCCGGTCCTGGCCGTCGCCACCGCCCACCTCCGGCAACCCGTACGCCGACTGCCTCGGCATCATGGTCGACGCGGCGGAATTCTCCCTGTGGCTGTCCCCGCACCTGCTCGGCAACACCGAACGGGTGCTCGACAAGGCCCTCAACTGGGAGCCGGAGCGCATCGCCCAGTACCTCCGCGTCCTCCTCCGCGTCGCCGAACACACCGGCGGCGGCCACCTGGAGCCACCCAGCACGGTCCACGACTGCGCCGACTGGGAGGACAACCGCGTCCTCGACCTGGCCGCCGACGTCGGCGCCCTGCTCATCGTCTCCGAGGACGCCGACCTCACCAGCCTCTCCCCCTGGCGCGGCACCCCCATCCTCACCGCCCGCGAATTCGTCGCCAAGGTAGACGCCATGCGCCGCTACCGCCGCCGCACCAGGTAGCCGCCGCACTAGGCTTGCCGTTCATGACTTCGGAGCGTGACAGGCAGTGGCACCCGATCGCCCCGCTACCACCGGTCAACGGCTCGGTGACACCGTTGCTGTCCACTGTGGACTCGCTGCGCAGCGCGTGGCGGGAGGCGTTGCTGTTTTCCACCGACGAGGAGTTCGAGGCCGCCCAGGCCAAGCGGCTGCGCCGGCACGCCGTCGAGACGGGCATCATCGAGCGGTTGTACGAACTGGACTGGGGCGTCACGGAGATGCTGGTCGCCGAGGGGCTGACTGTCGAGGTGGCCGACCGGGCCGGTGGCGTATCCGGAGACACGCTGGAGACGATCCGCTCGCAGTACGACGCGCTGGACTACATGGCGCGGCTGGCGAAGGAAGGCCAGGACGTCAGCATCCAGGTCATCCGCGAACTGCACCAGATCATCACCCGCAACCAGGCAACCTACGAGGCGCGCGACCAGTTCGGCCGGATGTTCGACCGACCGCTGCGGCACGGGGACTGGAAGCAGCACGCCAACCACGTCCGGCGACCTGACGGCAGCCTGCTGGAATACACGCCGCCAGAGCACGTACGGGCCGAGTTGGACCGCCTCATCGACCTGTACCAGGGCGCCACCGACGCGCACCCGCTGGTGCTGAGCGCCTGGCTGCACCATCGCTTCATCCAGATCCACCCGTTCGAGGACGGCAACGGCCGGGTCGCCCGCGCGCTCACGCTGCTGATCCTGCTCCGCGAGCACTACGCGCCACTGGTCGTGGACCGGCGCGAGCGCGAGGACTACATCCACGCGCTGGATGCCGCCAACGACGGTGACCTCGCCCACCTGATCCGGCTGTTCGCCAAGCTCGAAATCATCGCGATGCAATCGATGCTCACCCAGCCGGTCACCTTCGGCAGGGAAGACCGCGATGCGGCGGCGGTCGTCGATACCTACGTGCGCCGGACACACGGCCTGCGGAATGCGCAGGCGGCAGACCGCCGCGAGGCTGTCGGACGGCTGGCGTTCGAGGTCCACGCCGGGGTGGTCGGCTACCTCGACATGCAGGCCAGGTCGCTGGCGGCGGCGCTCGGTCGACTGGACAGCACCGCCCAGGCAAACCTGACCAGTGCCCAGCCGCCGGAGGCGCAATCGCGGTCGTACCGCCGGCAGATCATCGCCGCCGCGAACAGCGTCGACTTCTACACCAACCTCGCCGACGGCGCGTGGTGGACGAGCGTCCAGGTGGATGCTCTTGGCGAGCGCCTGGACTATCTGGCCACGGTGCAGAAGGTCGGCCGCGGCGAGTCCGGCGTACTCGCCCTCACGGCGTACGCCGAGTTCGTACCGGCGTCCGGCGACTCCGCCCGGCCGGAGCTTGCCTTGACCCTGAGTCCGACCGACTCGGTGACGCTGGCCTACACCGATCATGTCGCCGACCGGCTGGATGAGATCGAGGAGTTCCTGCGGGATACGTTCCGGCGGGCGGTGGAGCGGTTTGTGGGGCGGTTGGGTTAGAAGCGGCGGAGGGCTTCCATGTCGCGGACGGTGATGGTGCGGCGCTGGGTGTGGATGTAGCCGCGGGTGCGCAGGCGGGAGAGGGCCTTGGTGACGGCTTCGCGGGAGGAGCCGACCCAGCCGGCCAGCTCGTCCTGGGTGAAGGGGACGGTGATGCGTACGCCGTCGGGGGCGCGTTCGCCGAAACGCTCGGCGAGTTCGACCAGGCGGCGGGCGACCCGGCCGAGGGTGTCGTGGGCGCCGAACTCGACCCGCTTGCGGTCGGCGTCGCGGAGCCGGCCGGTGAGCATGCGGAGCAGGACCAGGGTGACCCGCGGGGTGGACTCGAGGTATTCGGTGAAGGCCGCGGCGGTGAGGACGAGGGCGTCGACCGGCTCCAGCGCGGTGACCGAGGCCGAGCGGGGGCGGCCGTCGATGGCGGCCAGGTCGCCCAGCAGCGAGCCGGACCCGCGTACGGCCAGGACGACCTCGGCGCCGGCCTCGGTGAGGGAGTAGACCTTCACCCGCCCGGACAGCACGATGATCACCACATCGGAGGGCGCACCCTCGGTGAACAGGGTCGCCCCGCGCGGCCAGTGCCGCTGCCGCCCGCGCTGCCGCAGCCCGTCCACCTCGCCCAGCGACAGCAGCGCCAGGAACTCGTGCCGGTCCACATCCAGGCCGTGCGGCGCAGCGCCGGTCATCGCCCATCCCCCGTCAACGTCGCCTCCCCGATGGCCAGCAACCGGTACGCCCGTACGACCTGCTCCCGGCCCTTCACCGGGAACGCGCCCAGCGGCTCGACCACCGCCGCCGTGCCGATCAGCTCGTAGGTGGACGCGCCGATCACCACGTGCCCCGGCGCCGCGGTCTGCTCCAACCGGGCCGCGACGTTCACCGCGTCGCCCATCGCGTTGAAGTTACGCAGCTCCGCGCTGCCGATGTTGCCCACCAGCGCCGGACCGGTGTTGATGCCGACCCGGAACGTCGGCATCCCCTCAGCAGCAAGGCCGGAGACGGCCGCCTGCATCGCCAACGCGGCCCGCCCGGCCCGCAGGGCGTGGTCCGGCTGCCGCGCCGGGGCGTTGAACAGCGCCATCAGCGCATCCCCGACAAACTGCACCACGGTCCCACCCTCGGCGAGTATGCACCGGGTGGCCGCCCCGAAGTACTGATTAAGCATCTGCACGATCTGCTCCGGCGTGGACCGCTCGGAAAAGGTGGTGAAGCCGCGCAGGTCGGCGAACAGCGCGGTGACCTCGACCACCGCGCCGCCCAGCGCGGCCTGCGCCGGGTCGGCGATGAGCGCGGTGGCTACGTCCGGCGAGAGGTAGGAGCGGAACAGGCCCTCGATCTGGTGGTACAGCCGGGCGTTCTCCAGCGTCACCGACAGCAGCGCGGCCAGCGATTCCAGTACGGGCCGGTCGCGCTCGGCGTACCCGCCGCGGACCCGCCGGGTGGCCAGCACCCCGGCCGGCCGGCCCTTCACCAGCAGCGGCAGGACGTACCCGCCCTCGCCGGTACGGACCGGCTCACCGGACTGCAACGCGGTGTCGGCCGCGGAGCCGAGCCAGCGGGAGGCGGGCGCGCCGCCGAGCCCGGGCGGCCAGGTGAGGACGCCGTCCTGGATGAGCCCGATGCGCACCTCGTCGCGGCTGAAACCAGCGCCGATCCGGTCCACCGCGGCGCGCAGCAGCTCCGGCTCGCTCTCGATGGCGCGCGCCTCCCGGCCCACGGCGACCAGCGCGTCCAGGTGCCGGATCTGCTCCCGCTCGGCGGCCATCGCCTGGGCGGCCCGCCCGAGTACGTCCCGCTGCCGGTCGGTCAGCCCGAACCGGCTCGCCATCCCGGCCGTGGCCACCGCGAGCCGCTGCCGCACCTCGGCCTCGTCGCCGCCCTCCACCCGGTCCAGTACGCCCACCAGCTGCTCCAGCGCCTGGCCGTACTCGGCCCGGATGCGCGCCGCGGTCGCCTCCGTACCCACCGAGTCGAACAGGCCGGCCGCGCTGCCCTCCCGCCGGTACTGCACGTGCGCGCTGTAGGCGACCAGCCCGAAGCCGGCGGCCATCAGCGCGTGCCACTCCCACCAGGACAGGTGCCAGTTGCGGGCCACCGCCATGGCGGCCACGGATTCGGCCAGCAGCGCCCAGGCGGTGAGCACCGAGAGCAGCACCACGGCGGGGCGGCGGCGGTAGACCAGCCAGTAGCGCCAGGCGGCCACGGCGTACAGGACGACGGCCGGGACGGCCAGGGCGCGCAGGTAGGTCCGCTCCCCGTCCACATCGGGTACGCCCGACAGCGGGGGCAGCGCGAGCAGCGAGTCCAGCGCCCAGGCGCCGAGCAGGGCGCCGAGCGCGGCCACCAGCCACCACCGGTACCGCAGCAGGGTGGCCGAGCGCTGCGGGGTGAAGTCGACGGAGGAGGCGACCGCGAGGACGGCGGTGACCACCAGCCCGACCGGGGAGGCCAGCTGGAAGCCGGTGTTCGCCTTGTTGAGCACCTCGCCGGGGGTGGCCAGCGCGTGCAGGCCGAGGAAGCCGGCGGCGGCCAGGAACGCCAGCCCCACCAGGTAGACCCGGCCGTCGGCGCGCTGCCGGGCCGCCCGGGTGATCACCACCGCGAGCGCCACGTTGACCGCGGCCACCCCGGCGACCAGCCAGAAGTGGCTCGGGTGGTGTTCCCAGCGCACATCGGTCTGCTGCTGGGCGCCGAGCAGCCACAGCCCGAGCACCGGCAGCGACAGGTGGAACACCCACATGCCGCCGCGCAGCCACGCCCTCCCCGGCTCCATGGACCAGAACTATCCCGCAGCACACCGCCACGCCAAGCGGCAAGGTAGTTTTCCGCACCCACGGGCACAAAAACGGGCGGCCCCGCACGCTCGCGGGGCCGCCCGGAAACCACCTAGAGGGGCATGTCCTCCAGCATCTCGGTCACCAGCGCCGCGATCGGTGACCGCTCGGAGCGGGTGAGGGTGACGTGCGCGAACAGCGGGTGCCCCTTCAGCGTCTCGATCACCGCGGCCACCCCGTCGTGCCGGCCGACCCGCAGGTTGTCCCGCTGCGCCACGTCGTGGGTGAGCACCACGCGCGAGCCCGTACCGAGCCGGGACAGGACGGTCAGCAGCACCTGCCGCTCCAGCGACTGCGCCTCGTCCACGATCACGAACGCCTCGTGCAGCGAGCGGCCGCGGATGTGGGTGAGCGGCAGCACCTCCAGCATGCCGCGGTCCAGGACCTCCTCGATCACGTCCTTGGACACCAGCGCGCCGAGGGTGTCGAAGACCGCCTGCGCCCAGGGCGCCATCTTCTCGCCCTCGGAGCCGGGCAGGTACCCCAGCTCCTGGCCACCCACCGCGTACAGCGGCCGGAACACCACGACCTTCTTGTGCTGGCGCCGCTCCAGCACGCACTCCAGCCCCGCGCACAGGGCCAGCGCCGACTTGCCGGTGCCGGCGCGGCCGCCCATCGACACGATGCCCACGTCCGGGTCCAGCAGCAGGTCCAGCGCGATCCGCTGCTCGGCCGACCGCCCGTGCAGGCCGAACGCCTCCCGGTCGCCGCGGACGTGCCGTACCTGCTTGTCCGCCGTCACCCGGGCCAGCGCCGAACCGCGGGGGGAGGACAGGACCAGCCCGGTGTGGCAGGGCAGGTCGAGCGCGC
>Ga0081455_10001622_pt1 | contig 27474 bp, 32 predicted proteins | sample TabmetS3T2R1_FD_70207 | JGI IMG/M metagenome (GOLD analysis project Ga0081455, IMG submission 70207) | Tabebuia heterophylla rhizosphere microbial communities from the University of Puerto Rico - S3T2R1 | ecosystem: Host-associated > Plants > Roots > Rhizosphere ...
AAAATGAAATGGATAGCTGGCAGTATTTTCTGCCATTTTATTTACACCGTCATTCATAACTATGTCAACCTTCTTTATTGTATTACAGAAATTTCTTATCCAACTATTAGTGGTTTTAACTACATTGTCGATAGAATCTTTTCTTTTGGAGGATTCTTCATTGCTTAATTGATATCTATCTACCCAATCTTTATAGTCCCTACTTATGTCGCTTATAAACTCCATACAAGTATTTTGGTAATCTTCAACGCTTGTTGCTCGTTCAGAACTGGAATCGGTTGCAAACATAGGATAACATCACCAACTTCAGTAATTAAGATTTAAGTGTCATTAATATGGGCTAATTAACATTGGGCTATATTGAATAAAATTTAGATGATATTCATTTAAGATATTTTTCATTTTTGCTACATAATAAATACAGTACAATAATATAAGAAATTCAACCATTCTGCTTAAGAGATGAGTTTTTCTAACTTGTATTCAGAGCTGCTATTTAATATTAGGTATCATAACAAAGAAATTCAAGAATCGTTAAAAAAGAGTCCCAATGTTGCGTATCAGCTTGTCAATCAATTGTCACAATTCACAGGATCAAGATATCAAGTAATCCTAAACTTACATTTTCCAGAACCAAATAAAATTTACGATGTAGAAGACTATGGTACAGAAAATCTTGGCTTGGTGGTAGATAAGTTCCGAAAAAGGTTTCCTATTCCTAGAGAAGTTATCAAACAAAAAGCTATAGAAATTTTAGGTGACGTCACACCCCAGGATGCTTACATGTATGAAGGTAAGGAGGGGCTGAAGATTTTAATTGATCAAGGGAGAATAGAAATTTTACCTGGTTCAATACATCTTTGGTGTAGAATTGATGAAAATTTAAAAAAATTTTGTGATTGGTTAATGCAAGAAGTGTTTCTAATCAACAAAAAAACATCTAATTAGTGTTTGATATCTAATCTCAAATATTACCTTCAATCATTTTTAAACATTTAAGTTGAAAAGATTTTTTACATTCATAATATACAATGATTATTTTTAAAATTTAGTATCCTCTAATTTGCGAACGTAAACTGTACCGTTATGAATTTACTATCCAATTTTCAATTTGGTAAACATAAGATACCCACATGATAACAGTTCTATAGAATAGAACATTTGTAATTCTAAGTTCCAGAAAATTCATGTATTTGATTTGATATCCCTTTAAAATAAAATCTTACAGTTCATCTTAACCTGCAAGGTCTCTACAGAGGCATGAATATTAAATTGCCTATTAAACACTATCCAATCCAAGTTGCTTTTTCATTCAATAAATAATTCTTGTTAATCTACTTGTGATTAATCTTGTCTATGATATTCGCTAGCTTGACATCGTAATCCGTAATTGCACCTGCATCATGAGTGCTTAGTTTAATTGTGACAGTATTATACACATTTGACCATTCTGGATGATGGTTAATTTTTTCGGCTTCCAAGGCAATTCTTGTCATGAACCCAAATGCTTCAACGAAATCTGAAAATCTGAAAGACTTTTGCAATTTTCCTTCTTTTAACTCCCATCCATTCAGGCCCTTAACAAGCTCTTCTAATTCATTTCCAGATAATTTCTTGTACTTCATTTGAGACATAACAGTTATTATCATCATTGTTTTATTTATAGCCTTTTCATTTAGGACAATATACCTATGTTGACTTGACTACTTCCCTTTCACCAATCTATTTTTTGAATTTGAAATCATCATAATTGCTGCGATAGTTTTACAATCTACTATTTTCCCAGACTTACATTTTTCTAGAGCAGAGGTCAATTTGATTCGCTTAATCTTAATTTCTTCATCTTCATCCTGTGTGAGCCTTTTCTTGGATATTTTCAGCTTTGATGCCAAGAAGAAGTGCATTTTTTCAGTAACATAACCAGGAGCAAGATAACACTGAAAGAACGGTGTTAATTTTCCAGAGTATCCAATTTCTTCAATCATTTCACGTAGTGCTGCATCTTTAGGAGCTTCACCTTTTTCAATTTTACCAGCAGGAATTTCTATCAAACTGTTTCTCGTAGCGATTCGAAATTGTTCTACGAGTATTAGATTATCCTTGTTATCTAATGCAATTATTCCTACGGTATCTGGATGCTCAACTATTTCTTTTTCTATTGTCTTATCTCCCAAGTGATACTTGTCTGATCTGACCGATATTTTGCCTGAATAAAGATTATTGCTACTCGTAATAATGTGCTCGTTCATTATAATTACCATTATCTGAAGATACTTTATGTTTGTTTAGTAGAGTTAGTAAAAAGAATTGCAAATAACTGAGGGAGAGAGATTATTATCTTAATATCTGAGCTTGAAGATTATTAGCTCAGAATCTAAGAATGAAACGTGTCTCTAAAGCAGTAATTTAAAATTTCTGGTTGCCTAAGGCTCAATCCAATAAATTAGATGATATTAATGATTTCACTCAAAGCATCAATTCTAACTGGCCATGAAAAATTCTTGTTCCATGGTTGATTAAATAGTACCCCCATTCTAGGATGCACTAGATCACTAAAATTTATCGGTGCATCATCAACTAGGATATCAAATGGATAATCTGTCTTGGGTGCATCATCGTAGACAAATAATAGATCGTCGCAATGAATCTTGTGTAAATCTAACCATTTTATAACATTGCTTACCGATGATCTATATCTTTTTGTCAAGATGGATATTCTGAATCCTCTATTGTGGAGATTAGATACTATATTACCAATTGAAGGTTCTGTCGAAGGTATATCCACCCATCGCTTGTCCCATATATACGTAAAAATGTCCGAAACCTCCGTAATTGAAATATTAAGAATTTTTGAAATATCCCATGAAATAATGCTCTCTTTGGTTATACTAGAATTGTTACGTTTGTTGTATTCCTCTGCCCAAATAACCATCGTATCTGCAAGGACAGAATCCAAATCAATTGCAAGTTTTCTTCTAGAAGCCAAGTCAGGCATCGTATTTGATAATGAATAGCTAAAAAATACTATTTATTTTTTGATTTATAATCTTGTAATCTAATCCAGAAATACGGATCAAATCATGTATTACTGTTTGAAAGTGAAACTTTAGGATAGGACAATCTTCTTAAAGCAGGAGTAGCAAAAACTTTACAGTTATGTCTTCTGACTCTAGACATAAAAGTAAATTTGATGGACGGATAGGAATATTAAAAATATTTGCAGGTATCATAAATCCCAGTGAAAAGGGTGAAATACCGTTAACCCTCAATGTGCATGGAACGATTGTCTCAGGACTGATGATTGGCATGAAACCTTATTACGAACAAATACGAAAAATATTTGTTGAAGCAATAAAAAGCTCATCTCGAAAACATGCCTCTGTTGCTAAAGAAGAGTTTAAGATGGTCTTTGATAAGATAGAAGAGCCACCAATTTCGAAGGAACTAGTAGAAGGAGAGTACGAATTTAATCATATATTTATGAGAAATACAAAAATTTACAACGGGGCACAAGTTATCCCTTCCACTGGAACTACATACTGGATTGGAAAAATAGAATCGGTTGATGGATTCTTTATTGGTATGATACATCCTTTAGAGACCTGATAGTTAATTTTCATATCAACAATCAGGCACAACTTGCGAAGTCTGACAAAGTAATTACTAGTTTAAGAACTGGATATTCCACAAAATAAGGTCTTGATAAAGACCAAACTAGTTATAGCGATTTATTCGATGCCTTAAACTTTATTACACCGAAATTTTAGTTTCTACCTGTGACAAATTTCTTTAAATCATTTTGCGAAACAATAACGAGGTCTGACAAAAACATTAGGTTTGCTGCTATTGTGGATCATCATGGAACAATAATGGCCTCCTCCGAAAGAAAAGGTATTAAGCCATTGTTAAATGAAGAGCAAACTGCCCAATATGCACTTGCCGCTGTGACCAGGCAATATACGAGAATCAGATGGCAGTTAATACTGGGAAAAATCGATTATACCTGCTCTAGTTATGAAAAATTATTGAGGATAACTATACCCATAACTGATTCTAGAAATCATTTGTGCTTTGTCATCATTTTTACCCTTGATGTAGGTACGAAGAATTTTCACCACATAATTATGAACAAAGTAAAGCCAATAGTTAAAGAAAAAGAAAAGGAATTGTTGAATAGAGCATAGTCCATACCTAATATTCTTCGTATCTTGATATTGTTATTAAAACGGTCTCTAAATTAGGTGATCAAGGCAGAAAGCCTGGGTGTTTGATAATATTGATATATTCCTCTTCTATTTCCATTATAACAAATTATGCCAAAGGAAAGGATTAAATTTTTCAGGTCATATGAACCGCATGGCCTTGAACAGGATATTAATAATTTTTTAGAGAATGAAACAAAGGCTGTAATGGATATCTCTTTTTTACATACAGTTACAGGACACGGAAACGAAATTTTTTATGACGCATATATACGGTATACACCAAAATCAGTGTCAAAGTCTAAGGAAGTGAATTATTAAAAGTAATCAGGAATTGAATTTGTACTATAGAAATCTATACAGTAACAGGAACAGAATAAATCTTTATATAAGATCCGTATTCATTTTATTAAAGTATTTCCATACATTTTCTAGTTTGTTTACTAACTGAATAACCGTTACCCAATACTATCATAGACGACGTTTGATATGTAGAGGATATGAATTTTAGAATCTTCTACTTCCGTCTTATAGAACATCCCTTCATTCTCTTTTTATTTAAGTTATAAAGAGTTTAACAATACAGCAACTAGTGGCTATTAAGTTGTTTCTTGTTCAGAGGGATTAACGTATAACCACTAGTTGCCTGTTTAGTTTCAGATCAGACATATTTATTATATTTCTATGACAAGCATGGGACTGATGGGACGAAGGGAAGGGTTGATTTGATTGCAGGATGATCAGACTACAACCAATGGTGTCCCACCAGAGAGAGTCTATTAGTGATGATTAAACATAAGATTCATGTATACAGTGCATTATCTTGTAACACTATGTATTCTCCTTGATTTTACGTCAGATTATTAGAATTTCGTATAAAATTCCTTAATTTTCTTCCACATAGCTAAACCTGCTTTCCATCAGTTGCTTTATACTTGTCTTTAAAACTTGCGTTACAAGTATCTAATTGTCTTATCCATAGCAGTGGTCCAATTTGATGTCTAATTGAAATTAACCGTTTCACTGGGTGGGACCGTTCTATAAATCATTCAACCAAAATAAGTCAATAGGTTGATATAAAAGATTAAAATTAAGTAAATAGATTGATAAAAAAACCATAGAGAGATACCTAAATGATTTCAAATATTTTATAGTTGTCGTTGTCTATATGGATGAGCAAGAAACACCCAATATTCACTGGTCGCTGGGACTGGGACTACTGCCATATCCCATATATCTGCAGTTCAGTCCCAACGCGGATTATTAAAATCATTTAGATTGCGGGTTCTCCCTCTCCTACATGTAATTTACGTTTTAAATTGAATAGATTGTCATAAACAATTGTTAAGTATGGGTCGAACAATACCTTCGTTCAGAATTGCATCAGAAATGGAAAGATGGAAATGGAGACCATTCAGAAAAGCGTTAGACAAGCAGGACAGAAGAAAATTTGATGAAATGTTATCTATTCCACGACTGTATAACGCTGCGGGAGCTATGGCTTGTAGACCTATCTTAATTCATGTTATCCTTATGTCGATTATATTTGAACATTATAAGCAATTAAGAAAATATGTAAGCGAACACAAACACAACTGTTCCATAGGTGCGACTTAGGAATATGAAACAACAAGAAAAGAAAATAATTGTTGCAGAATGCCAGCATTTTGATTTTAGAATAACTCGTTTGGATTTTGAATTGGGTGACAAAGTAAATAGATAAATGAAATAGTTTTTCCAATAGTCCCTCTCTTCAAGGGACATTGTGTATTAAATCTTCATCAACTAAAAGTGCAAAGACTGGGAAAAAAAGAGAAGAATTTTAGTATGTTTCTATTCTAATCAGTTAGACTCTTTGCTTCCGCGTCTACTGTATATGTAACAGTGAAAGGTACGCCGCCTAGTGTATGGAATGCTACTTGATTAGCGGCAAAGTCCATAGAACCAGCATTGTAACTTGGTACCGTTCCTGCGCCATTACTTTGTAATAGCAATGAGATTGCAGATTCTCCATTAGCAAATGGTGCTGTCACTGGCTTACCATGAGCCGCATCTGTTTTCACGTTCGCATCATAATTTTGCAATAGTCTAACTTCAACTGGCTTGCTAGCAGACCATGACAATGTACCTACCCAAATCTTTCCATCAGTCCTTTGTGGAACTACTATTGCTGCCTGATGCATTTGATGACCAGGTAAAGCATCTACTGTTGAGGTTACAGTTTTTTGAGCCGTAAAATTTGTGCCTGTCTTTGATGTCGTTTCGGTCTGGTTCTGTCCTGCTGCTCCTCCTGTTACGTTTTGTGCGTTTGTAGTTACTACGAGAACTTGCGTGGCTGCACCTACTAATGCTAGTGCCAACACTGTTGTAATAACCAATGGTGTTAAACCATTATGAAATATTGATTTCATTGTATGGAACATTCTTCTATATGAACTGTATTAAAGTTGACTCATTACATGATTACTTATTATGCGATCAGTAATTGATTATTTTTTTCTATAAAGCCGTTTCTCTCTCTTTAAGTGCCATTTCACTCCAGGAGCAAGATCTTAATCAAATGCAGATAGAAATGAAATATTATATATCGCACAACATTGGTAGAAGATTCATGGGTTACATGTGTAATGATTGTTGGACTAGGAAAATAAAATGAATACCACATTGAAGAAATTTAGTGGGACCTATCTGAATTTACCATTTGCCGGATCGCTTTAACCTTTTTATAATTTGTTGGATTATCATGAGGCAAGTGCCGCAAAGTACTTTGCATATTCATTCTGGCGGGCCTTTGTTGGGCCCGCTGGTTGGTTAATTAAATGATTAGTGTTTTAGTGTAGGTAAAACCTCCGCATTTTGCTCAACCGATATAAAGTTTAAAATCCTAGATGGTTTTGATGAAAATTCCAGCACCAATCGCGGTAGCGACATTTGCTCTTTCGTTGGTAATTGCATATCCAATGATGAGTTTAGCACAGCAATCAGGAAACCAGTCATCGTCTGAGTCACAGATTGAGATCCCAATGAATTTCACTCTAAAAGCAAAGGGTGGAGAGAAAGCAAAAGAAGGGCAAGAGAATAAGAGTATTTCAGTGGATGTAAACATTCAGCCGGGTGGAGGCGGTAGTCCCATGAAGGTACCAGTAACAGCAGAATTGCCAAATAATACCAAAATGCAGGATGTACAACTTTGTTCAAAGATGAAAGAAGGAAAGGAATCGTGCCAGTCGTTAAAGGACTTCATGCCGAAACAAAATCAATCGTCCAGCGAAACATCTGAAAAGTCAGAAAAAGGCCCTAGCGAGTCTAACGAAACATCTGAAGAGTCAACAAATGCGTCCTAGCAACTCTACTGACAACGGCTAAAAATAATGTCAACGGAAATAACTAGGCGATTTACCTAGTTAAAATATTTTTTTTTATTATTAATTTTTTTGTCAAGGATTTGAATCATACACAACCCTAACATTCTCTTCGCATCTTATAAAATACAAAGGGATTGTTGTTGTTACTATCAAATTTTATCTTGAATGTCATTTCTTACCGCCACCATTATTCTCTAGTGGTGCCAATACGATATGATTATCTCTAGCCGTTCGCTGTGCTTTAACCTATTATCACTTCAAGGCATTTATGGTTGCCAGTGGTACCTTCTAGTAGGGCTTTACAGTCGGTTTTTTTATCGCCGCAATAAGGGCCTCCATCGATGCAATATTTAGTAACAGGCTTGTCTGCCTGAATTGTATTTGGAATAGTAATTGAAACCACCGCAATAACCAGTATTAGGGATGTTGCTAAAAACAAAAATATTGATTTCATGTCTCACTCATGAAAGAACAGGAGTATATTTAAGTTCGCTTATTACCTGATTACTAATTGTCTGATAACTAGATTAAATTATATCTTTTCCATTACTACGTCTCCCTCTCTTTGGTGCACTTGCTATATTAATTCCACATAATGCTAATTCAATCTGTGACTATAGAACAAACACTACTACAAGATATTGAAGAATCTAAAAGATGGCTTAATTTAGAAAAGGACGAAAGTACTTACAAAAGAGAACTCAGAAAAAGAATTGAATTGATAAGTTGGGTTCTAGTAAATATGAAGAATCCTGAAATCAATATCTGTGAACTTATTGATCTAAAATGAATGAAATTATAGATAAGGTAAACAAAATGGATTCTGCGATAGAAGCCGATCCAATGCATAGTGAATTAAGAATTCTAGATTGGATTTTGTATTAGACAAAGAACAAACTTCTTATGATGATTTTCTTGATTCACTAAGGCTAAGTCTAAAAGGATATGACATTAAATAATTAACTTAGCACTTCTAATAAAAATAAAAAAAGTAGGGGGGACGGTAGTCACACATCGTTATCCGTTATGTAATATTGTTGTCTTTAACCTACTTCGCTGAATGGATTTCCGTTAACGGATGCATCGTTCCCAGCATTTTGAGCGCTGTTTTGGCAAGTTACTTCGTTGTCGTTATCATTTTGTTGATTGTCGTCACCGTGCTCATTTTCAATCTCTATCTTACAGTTATTTTCCTGATCTATCTTCTGGTTTTTGTCGTCCTCTTCGGCGAATGCTGTTTGTCCTAGTGACACACCTGTTGCTGTTAGTCCTGTCAACACTGCTGCAGACAGTACTACAAACATCAACACGTATTTTGTATTCAACATTTGTTGTAGTAAAATGATACTAAACAAAAGTATAATTAGATTTAAAAAGAACAATTACTAAAAAAAGAACATATTCTTCTCTACTACATTAAATCTGAGTTTATGAATAGAAGATTATTCATAATAATTAGATAGAATAAAATATGTGATCAACTATTTATTGTTGTATTCAACGTAGATTTGGGTTAGGTGACATTTGCTGTATTGGCCGCCTTTTCTGGTCTATTCTTCTTTAAGGCCAATTCACATACTAGTAACAAAATTCTGAATTATTTAACATATCATTTTTCCCTGAAAACTTAAGTATATTCTCTACTAGAAGAACTGTTATTGAATCAAAAAGTAATAATCGTTTCAGTAGGGATTGGAATTTTGTTGGTAATTAATGCATTTGGGAATGGCCTTAATTCTGCATATGCAAAGCATGACACAGTTAGAGTCGATTGTAAAGACCTGGGTATAGCACTTATAACTTGGGACCAAATGTTGGCAATGACTGATGATGGCGAAAGAACAGATATAGAAGATAATCTAGGAGAAGATGGTATTGCAAATGGTTTGTTCCAAGATTGGATTGACAAATATCTCAATGACTTACAGGATGATTTTAATGATGATTGTCATCATTTAAAGAATGAAATCAAAGACTACTTGGATGATAACGAATTCGAAGTTCCTTAAATTTTTATTTTTCAGGTTCTTCTGGAATATCGACAATATTCACATTTAGTGCATTTGTTCCCAAATCTCTTGAAAACATTTATCCAATAACTTGTCAGAAAGAGGTATGCAATTAGAGGTAATGCTACAAGAATGAAAGAGACATCTTGGTCAATTAGACTAAAGCTCCGAAATTTCAGGCAAAAGTTGGTCGATTTCTTTGATGAATTGCTCTCACCTTAACCAGACTCATATAATGACTTACTCGACGGAATCATAAACAACCTTAACATTCTCTTCACCATGTTGCTGGATCTCCCTATCAATGTCCTTGTCTTTATGGTGAGCTCGCGTTCTTTCTTTAGTACGTTTTGCAGTCGCACGTTTGCCGGCAGGAGTTGATCGTTTAGGTATTCCAGTTACAAGACCTTTCTTAGCATCAAAGGGGTTTGCTTCAACTTGTAGTTTAGTATCTGACTTTAACATCTTTTGCTTTTCAATTTCATGTGTTGCATAAATATTACCACAATACGTACATTGAAGCCAATTTTCATAATCGCTAGGCCTCTTTTCAATTCCAATTAATATCTTAGGCCCTATGACTTCTCATATAACATAATTGGACAGATGGTGACATAAAATGACATAAACCATGTTCTTATTGTTGCATAAAAGGTGATTTATATAAATTGTGCACATTGTTGCACAAAGTAGCACATAATTAGTACTGACTTAAAATATCCTAAACTCTGTGCGTATTGTTACATAAAAGTAGTATCGTATACTTTCATACGATCAAATGTCCACTTTTTCAGTTCCGAATGTTTTATTTTCAAACTATTGATTTTTCTTTCACAGACTCTTAGACATAGCAGATCTAAGAATGAAAGTATCTTTAACAATAAAGCGGGTTTGTCTATTCCGTTAAACTTCATAAAGTCCTTGAGGCAATAATCATACTTCGTTTTAGTTTCTTGTGCACGGATAGCATTGATAAAGTTGTAGTAGGTTCTATCTTCCTTGTATTCTTCTTTTGTTGTTTGCAATAAAATCTAGTGTATTACGAGTAATAAACAAACTCTTATTAGTAACGTACAGTCAATATATTAAAGTATTTCCACACTTTATCTAGTTTGTTCAAAATTTGAACAATAATAGTTCAACCGTTACCTACTACTATCATTAACAATATTTATTTCTCCTCGTTCTGATAGGATACCAGTATATGAAACAAGAAAAAAAGGAAATAATTGTTGGTGAATGCCTGCATTTTGATTTTAGAATAACTCGTTTAGATTTTGATTTGGGTGATAAAATAAAATAAGTCGTATTATCGAGCAATCTAATCATGATACTGCAGTCGTATCACTATGTGAATATGCAGTTAGGTGTGCATCTAATATCTTCATTGTCTTCAACCACATTCCACACTTACGTTTGATTCATTTGTGACTTGCCTAAATGACCCATCTATAGAATCATCATCATTATCTGGTAGGAAGCTTTCAGATATCATTTGTATCCTTCCTTCTTTCTTTTGTTCATCTTTATCTTGATTTTAATTCATATTTGCATCTAGCACAGTTGATTTTATTGAATTTCCCTCACTGAATAATACTTCAAGTCGATGTTTTCAGCATTGTTTATTCTAACCCAATTCCAGTATGAAGGCCTATTCCATATTTGATGATTGTTCAAGTCTCCACTAATCTTATCCCCTTTATCCTTGCAGTAATTTAGCCATTCTTGATGTTCTGTTAGTGTCCGATTATCCACTGGCGCATTGTTACCATCAAACAAAAATTCTATTGTCTTTTTCCAGTTAGATTGACTTGATACATCTAGATTGTTATATCCCTCTAGTCTAACTTGACCGTTTTGTACCGTTCTTGTTACTGTTTTAAATCCAATGTATTTGTCCTTTGGAATAGTAAAGGGTTCGACTATTAATCCCCTTATATAAAGTGGATGCATTATTTCTAGTTCAATAGAAACTAAATCAAGTCGAGTTTCTCCCCATTTTACTAGATAGTTACCAAATCCGCAAGTTGCTACATCATAATTTCCACCACCTTTATCAATCTGTAAGACATCTGGATAAGGAAGGTATAGTATTCCATGATGATTAGATCGACTTCTTAATTGAATACTAGTTGCTCTACCGTTGGGTAAAACTTTAATATAGATAGTTTGTTCGGTATTTAACCAAGGACCTTTAACATACAGTCTATGTCCACCGTAAAACGCTCTAATCCTTGCTTTACCATCCCCAATGATTAAACCAGTACCAGTTCCTAAACCGAATCTATAATCATAAGGATCAAATGAGTTAGGATAAACCGTTCTGTGATCATCCCAATTAGCAAACCATTCTAATCCGTTTTCTTTTGTTGGATAAAATTCCGTTATTCCGAATTTATCTACCGAGTTGAACATTGGATATAGATTTACCTTCTTGTTTCTGTTCATTATTAGCCTTTATTTGCAGTTCCATTACGTATCTAGAGGCATCGTAATATGGTGAAATATAGGTTTGAAGATCTGCAATCTTCTTATATTTAGTCTCACATGGATCAATATAAAATATATCTAATAGGAAATTAAATTACCTGCTATCAATAATTGGACTTACGACAATCCCCGGATTTGATGCTAATCTATTTAATATAATTTCGATATGCCCTTGCGGCCATTGCAGCAAGTCGCAATGGTTCTGGTTTACCACCTTGTATAACTAGCGAGTTTAGCAAATTTGAAGTATCAGAAAAGGCTAGCCCCCAATGACGTATAAATATTGTTTTTCCAGTCCACAACTTTAATGGTTTTCGCTCTTCAAGTCTCAAATAATCTTTAATTTTTTGTTTTTTATTGATTCCATAAACAGAGTTTTTCAATCCAAGTGATCTTTTAGATGAAATGGCTATTACTGGTAACCCTGTTATTTCATTAATATATTTACCATTTATAATATTAAATAGGCTGATTATTAATCCTCCTAAAAGAACACAATTAATATCATTTCTTCCAAGACGATCGACCATAGAGATAACTTTGTCGGTACTATCGTTTCCACCTACAATTGTATCAGTATATATAATACCATCTACTACTAAATCGCGCCGCATAACTATACCTGCTAAAATAGATTTCTTGTCATATCTTTCAAAACTTTCTGCAATTGCAAGAACTCTAATTCCTTTTTTACTGTAATGAATTCGCACCAACTAAAATAGTATTGGATGCAAATTATAATTAAATCCTTATTTCAGTGCAATAATTCATTTTTCAAAACCACTGTACTGCGTTTATAATTAATAAAGAAAGGGTCTAAATATCATATTTGCATTTATGCTTATGTGGACGATAATCAAAATAAGGGGCAAAAAAGACCCAACAGTCTGGTCAATGAAAGCAGCCCTTATCTTCTCCAGCACGCGTATAACCCTGTTGAATGGTATGGTTGGAGTAAAGACGCGCTTGAGAGGTCAAAGAAGGAAGATAAGCCAATTTTCTTGAGCATCGGATACAGTTCATGTCATTGGTGTCATGTGATGGCTCATGAATCATTTGAAGATAATGATATTGCCAAAATAATGAATGAAAATTATGTAAATATTAAAGTTGACAGGGAAGAAAGACCCGATATCGATGATATATATCAAAGAGCGTGTCAAATGTATACCGGTACTGGAGGTTGGCCGTTATCTGTTTTTCTAACTCCTGATCAAAGACCTTTCTACATTGGTACTTATTTCCCAAAAGAGAGCAGACATGGTTTACCAGGATTTGGAACTATATTGTTAAGATTAGCTGATGGATACAAAAATAGACGGAATGAAGTTAATTCTTCCAGTCAAGAATTCATTACGGCATTAAGGGAGTCTTCTACTGATATAGTATCTGATAACGAATCAGAAGTAGAAAAAACGATCCTAAATGAAGCAGCCGTGACGTTATTGCAATTGGCTGATAACTTATATGGAGGGTTCGGTAATGCGCCAAAATTTCCAAATGCATCAAATTTGCTGTTCCTATTGAGGGCATTTGACTATTCTGGAATTACCAAATACAGAGACTTTGTACTTTTTACAGCAGATAAAATGGATTCAGGAGGGATACATGATCATGTGGGTGGAGGTTTTGCACGTTATTCAACCGATCAGAGATGGCTAGTCCCACATTTTGAGAAAATGCTATATGATAATGCCCTTCTTTCAATTCTCTATTCTGAAATTTATGCAATCACCTTAAATCCGAATTATTTGAATGTGCTTCAAAAAATTCTTAGATACATTCAAAGAGAGATGACATCAAATGATGGAGCTTTTTACTCCTCACAGGATGCAGATTCTGAAGGAGAAGAAGGAAAATATTATTTATGGTCGTACAAGGAACTTGAAAAAAACATTGATAGGGAAGTCTTTGAGATATTTGCAAATCGATTTGGAGTTACTCAAGGAGGTAACTTTGAGGGCAAGAATATTTTAAACAAGCAGTCATCTATTCAAAGATTATCAGAGAGATATTCCAAAACAGAAGAGTGGATAGCCGCTAAGATTGAGTCTTCATTAGAAGAGCTTTACCAAATTAGACTTAACAGAATCAAGCCAGGTACTGATAGAAAGATACTGACCTCGTGGAATGGGCTCATGATTTCAGCCTTTATTAGCGGATACAAAGTAACTGGCAATTTAAGTTACCTTGAAACTGCACAAAAGGCTGTTAGATTTATTGAAAATAATTTAAGAAATAGAGGAGATAGACTAAATAGAGTTTTTAATAAAGTTTCAAAAATTTCTGGATATCTTGATGATTATGCTTTCTATATAGAAGCTTTAATTAATCTTTTTAGCGTAGAATCAAAATCTTACTATCTTCAAAGAGCTATAGAATATACTAATTCAATGATTGAACATTTCTGGGATGATGAGACAAATGACTTTTTCTTTACTCCCGACGACAATGAAAAACTCATTGTAAGAACAAAAAATCACTACGACCTTGCAATTCCCAGTGGAAATTCCGTGGCTACATCCAATTTAATCAAGTTATATTATTACACCCAAAATGAAGACTTTCTTGCAAAAGCAGACCAGATGATAAGAAGGATGTCACGGCCGGCATCCGGAAATCCCTTTGGATTTGGTCAGTTACTCTCAGCAATATATTTGAGACTAAAGACACCATTGGAAATTTCTATAATAAAGCATGGAAACCATTCAGAACTTGGCAGTTATATAAACAGAAAATTTCTTCCGAATGCAATTACAGCGATAGTGAATAAATCAGAGCTATCAGAACTCGAAGCCTATCCATATTTTAAGAAAAAATCAATCAACAATAACGAGAAGGAATTTGCATTTGTCTGTAAGAATTTTACTTGTTCTCTTCCTATTAATACAATAATTGAACTAGAAAAAAATATTTCATGAAAGTGTGTAACCTGTTAAACAAATATCAATGACACAACGTGTAAATATCGTCAACTATTTCACATCATTATCACAATAATTGTCAAAATCCAATACGATATATTCTGACTTGAAAAATGACTTTAATCCCCTTACGTGGTTATCAAAGTACAGACGAAATTCTATATACTACCTAACAATTATGGTGCTATTCTATCATTTAATTGGGTTAATTATCATGGCTATAGGCTCTGTCATAGTGGATTTAGTAGTGAATAACTATAATGAACCCACAATACCATTGACGGTGACTTCAGTTATCTTTGCTGGTCCCTTTGAAGAAACGATATTTTTTGGCATCCCATTCTATCTAACCGGTAACAATCTTGTAACTTTTGCAGGAGGTGTTATTTGGGCATCATTGCACATTCTAAATACTCCGACCGTCCAGGCTAGTAGTCTTGCATATTTAACCTGGCTATTTGTAACACCATCTATTTTTGCAAGTCTTAGGACCTGGATAAGTGGAAAAGGATGGTTTGCAATAATTGCGCATTCAATATGGAATTTGATTTTTTTTGCAGCTGGATGTACTAACGGGGAATTTCCTTGTCAAATAGTCAATGAGAAGGACTTTCTTATCGATATTGCCTATGTTTCAACTTCTATTGTTTTTATTTTGCTCACATACTTTCTATATCTACGATACGAAAATAAAATGGTCTCTAGATCCATAAAATGAATATTTCTCCCTCTTATGATTCCTGTTAATAGGTGGATCGCTGTTAATTAGAAGTTATGAATAGATAATGGTCTTGATTTAATCAGTCGGCAATGGTCTAAATAACGTTTAGTTATTACTCTAAATATGGGCAAAATATTCCTCCAATTAATATGTGACGAGTGTAACCAAATTATTTTGGAAAAAGAAGGGAAGGAAAATTTAAGTTATGAAAAATTCCCAATTACAGATGATGAAGCTTTGGCGCTGGATAAGGCCCATAGAGGGCATGAATGTCACATTGAAGCAGTAGAAAAAACCTAGCCATCAACCTGAAAATCAGGAACTCAAACTTTAAATTATTTATCGGTTCACAAGTTTCAATACTTGCCAATGATGACTATTTTTGTTATCCCTCTGAGGCAAGTCTCATCCCACTTAACTGCTATATTCATCTAAGACTACCAACTTCTGATTTGGAATAAGAATCAAAGCTGAGCCTTGTAAAACAAGCATTGTCAGATAAGTTTACTTTACGGTTTTCTTAAAATAAATAAAATGGAGAAAAAATGGATTTCTGATTTTCTGGGGGTAGGATATCGATATACCGACATCTACATGAATATTCTAATACTGTTTACCGACAGAAAAGTTGCAATTAAAACATGGAATGAGAACATCCATTGGTGGCCGGATGACCAAATAATTTTAAGGTTTATTGAAGACGAAGATTATTACTGGTTCATCCTTTATCTACAAGGAAAGGACCTTTTTTCAAAAGAAAACATTGGTTTTCTTAAAAAGAATCAGTTGACCCAAAATTACCTTCGCTTCAAGAAGAATTATGATGAAAAGACAATTCTTCGATTTGCACTATACAAGTCCTTGGAAAAGAAAATCGCAGACAAGGGTCAAAATAATGAAGATGCTGAAAGTGACACTGGCAAGAATACTAATTACGAACTTAATATATTTAAAAGAATGAAGAGTATTTATGATGTAAAATTTCTAAAAATTAACGAACTTGATGATAATAGCTTTGAATATTCTTTGATAAAAAACGTAGACACCCAATATGCTTAGAGAATTTCGTTGCATCCAGGATTGCTCTGATTGTTGTATTTATCGCCAGTATTATCCTTCGGTTGATTATGGAAAAATAGGGGTTCTTCTTTTGCCCGAAGAAAAAAAGGAAATTGAAAATCTAGCTCAACCCCACAAAATTAATTTAACGATATTTCCAAGATTGGGGATTGGCGTTAATAAAAAGTCAAATGGTCCTAGTAAGGTAATTGCATATCAACTTATGGGTACGAATATCAATGGTGATTATTGTCCATTTTTGGATATCAAGAGTAGTAATCGTTCCCCACATGGGGGTTTTAATTGCATGATATATAATAGAAGACCCCTTTCTTGCCGTGCATATCCGGCAATAAAAGAAAATAAAATGCAGGTAGAACTTGATAACAATTGTAGATTCTCATGTCAACATTCTAATCAAGTAGGTAAGAACTTGCTTGATAATGAATTGAGTGCGTTAACACGAATAAGCAATAATTTTGACAGATTTTCCAAGCAAGTAATATGGCGCTATGCAACGCATATTGGAGACGAACCCTTCATGAAACTTTTACTGCCAAGAGGGTGGTATTTACAAGACAAATGATAATCATCTGCACTAATATTATTATTATGACTGACACATTATGAATTAAAAGTTGATTTTGAATACATTACTGTGCTTCCCTTTTTTATTTCAACTATCCTACTGACTGGAATCAACTCAAACTTTGAAGATAGTAAAATAAATTCTTTCAGCGGAATGGTGACAATTTTATCAAAATCACGATATGAAACTTGGTAAAGTTCTATATCATCGTAGAATCTTGCTTTACTTAATATTTCTTCAAGTTTGCCTTTCTTTTTCCTCATTCCTTATAATACATCAAACCACCACTATCAATAATTTTTTTTATTAATGGTGGAAATGGAGAGATGGAGAAATTTTTTCCATTGGTTATATCGTGAATTTGATTCCTTTCAATATCTATTTCCAGCATATCATTGTCAGAAATTTGTTCCAATGTTGATGTTTCGATTTCAAGAGGTAGTAAATATCCACCATCAACACAGTTACGATAAAAGATTCGTGCGAATGATGGTGCCAGTACTGCACTGATCCCAGAATGAGAAAGAGCTATTGGAGCGTGTTCCCTGCTTGATCCACATCCAAAGTTATTCCCCGCCAAAATGAAATCACCCTTGGATACTTTTTTTGAAAAATCGTTATCGATCCCCTCCATCGCATGTTTTGATAACTCATCATGATCGTGGATCTTTAGATAGGGACCAGGCAGTATTACATCCGTGTCTATATTATCCTTGTCATATTTATGAACAATTCCTTTCAAATTCATTTCGATACATCCCTTGGATCGGTTATTTTGCCTTTGATTGCCGAAGCAGCAGCTACCAGAGGAGACGCAAGATATGTCTTTGATTCAATATCTCCCATCCTTCCTGGAAAATTCCTGTTGGTAGTACTGACACAGACTTCATCCTTTCCCAAGACCCCCATATGAGCACCGCAGCAGGCACCACACGTGGGAGGACCAACTACTGCTCCTGCTTCCATGAAAATATCAATCAAGCCCTCCTTCAATGCCTTCAGATAGATAGATTGCGCAGCAGGTAAAACTTCAGTTCTTACCTTCACCTTTTTTCCTTTTAAAATTTGAGCAGCTGATCTCAAATCCTCTAATTTCGCCCCAGTACAGGATCCTATATAGGCCTTGTCGATTTCAACGCTTTGCAACTCTCTAGCAGCTGCAGCATTTTGTGGTGAATAAGGTTTGGCGACAATTGGTTCAAGTCTATCAATTTCGTAAGGATACTCTTCTAGATAATTGCGATCATCTCCTAGAATTGGTCTGTACGGATCGGCTGTTCTTTCTCTAATATACTCTTGTGTAATAGAATCGGGCTCAATTATTCCGTTTTTTGCTCCTGCCTCTGTGGTCATATTCGTAAGTGTCAGTCTTTCCTCCATCCTCATGTCGCTTACCGCCTCTCCGGCAAATTCCATGGCCTTGTAATTTGCTCCATCAGTTCCAATATCACTTATTATTTTTAGAATGATATCCTTGGCCATTATGTGATCTGGTTTTTTCCCAATTAATCTAAAGAGAATGGACTCTGGTACCTTTAACCATATCCGTCCGTGCATCATTGCATAAGCAATATCAGTGTGCCCCAAGCCTATTGCGAGTGCTCCCAGGGCGCCAGTTGTATTGGTGTGAGAATCACCCCCAACGTAGAGCTCTCCTGGTAATACTAAGGCTTCCTCGTGTGAAAGGGTATGACAGATGCCATATTGTCCAAGTCCGTACTTAAAGTGCTTTTTAATTCCATATTTTATTGCCCAGTCTGTAAGCTTGGTAATATTTTCTGCAGAAATCTTATCTGCAGAAGGAACAAAGTGGTCTTCGGCTATCCATATTCTATCTGGATCCCACACCTTTTCAAGCTGGATTCCTTTTTTAGACCATATTTCAAATACCTTAATTACACCTGGACCAGAAACATCATGAATCATTAACTTGTCAACATCGACAAAGACTACATCGCCGGGGCTAACTGAATCTCTGTTCGAAGCACGTGCAATTATTTTTTCAGTTATATTCATTTTTAAACTTAACCTAATTCCTTTATTGACTTTAATAATTTTTCCTGAACACAAATATTGTGATAACGATCTTTATAAACAGATGGAAATTTTACCCATAAAGATCCCAAAAAAAAGTGTGGGTTTTGATCTTTTTAGGACGATAGCTGATTCAAAATTTAAGTTTCAGGAAAATGACATTTTAGTAATCTCGAGCAAGTTTGTTTCAATGAGTGAGGGTTCTTTAATCGACTTAAAAAATGTCAAGATATCTAAAAGAGCAAAAGCCCTGGCATCAAGATTTAAGATTGATGAGAGAATTGCACAGGTCGTCTTGCATGAATCAGACCATATAGTTTCAGGAATCCCAGGTTTCTTGCTGACAATAAATAATGGCATGATCGCACCCAATGCAGGCATTGACAAATCAAATTCCCCTCCAGGCAAAATAATACTTTATCCGAAAGATTCTTTCAAATCTGCAAGACAATTATGCAAAAAATTTTTTGACAAGCTCGGAGTAAGGATAGGAATTGTAATATCCGATAGTAGACTCATGCCCACAAGGATAGGGTGCACCGGGATTGCAGTTGGTGTTTGTGGATTTGAGCCTGTAGAAGATGAGAGGGGCAAGAAGGACCTGTTTGGAAAAAAATTAAGGGTAACTTTTAAATCGACTGCCGATTGCCTCGCAACAATGGGGGTATTTGTAATGGGTGAGAGCAATGAATCTATCCCAATTGTGGTCATAAGAGGCGCAGATGTCATTAGAACAGATCGCAATCTCACCATGAAAGACATGACTGTTGAACCAAATATCGATATTTATCTACGAAATTTGCCATCTTGTGAATTCTAGAAATAGTTCAATTATCCATAGAGTTTTAATACTTCTTTCCTTGTCATCTTGTTATAACCGGGATGTCAGAATTCCTAACTCGTTATCCGAGACGCATAAATTTGCTCAAGGGTCTGAGCGAGTTTATTCGGCATGAAGAGATACAATTTGACCACCTGAGTCTGATAGTGAAGGTAAAGAAAGAAGAATTAGTTAAGACATTATTTGCCGAAGGTTTCAAGAAGGTAAAATTCGAGAACAAGAAACCGACACAGATTGGAAGCGGCTTTTCTAAACAACTCAAGTATCCTTGGGAGATGCACCTTCGTCTTTTGAATCTCCAACAGGGATTGATTGCTATAAAAGCCGAGGTTGAAATTTCTCGACGATATATTCAACACATAGGTTCTGTAAGGGTACCTGTGGTCTACGAGATTGAATCTATACTCAAAGAACATAGGATAGAGTATAACATATGGAATGAAAAGTTGAGAGATTACATAACACATATCGTAGACAATTATCAAATTAAATTAGAGGGCCCAAAATTGCATGCTATGCCATGGAAGCTCATGATAGTAGCTTGTTCGTCACTGTTAATTCTTTACGGATTAAATTTTCTTAAACTAATTTAAGAAATATTATATGGTACTGGGTAGGTCAACTGTCTACAAATTCATTACTATTGACTGATATCATTTCTATATCTCGCTAAGTTTAAACTTTAATAATTCTTGTCTTCTATGCCCAGACTTTTTCTTTGAATGTAAATTTCTTATTTAATATGAAATTAATCGTAGTGGCGACAGCTATTGCTACAATTAAGGAAATTCGGTATGGGACAAAATTCTCAACCATATAATAGAGAAGAGAAATCTGAATGATAAGCCCAATGCCACTAATAGCAATGAATGAACCGAACTGTCTGACTGTTAATCCTACGTCAAATCGTTTGTCCTCAAAAGTCCAATACTTGTTCAAAAAGAAGTTCGATGTCGATGAAATTGCAACCCCAATAATCGACGCCTCAATATACCATACGTTTGACAACAGTCTGATAGAATTGGCCACATCATTGGCCAAAAGAAATGAAACAACATAGTTGATAATCAGTCCAGAAATACCTACTGTATAGTATCGACCTACTTTGGAGATGAAAAGTACGGACTTTTTATTTACCTGTTCATTGATTTTGACCTGACCTGACTTTTGTCCATGCCTATATAATTGCCATACTGCTTCGGTGTAGTTCATTATTACATTGTAATTCATTTTACTTTTTCCGGACTGCCTATCAGTGAATGTATATGGTATTTCCTTGATGGGGATTTCTTTATTTTTTACCAATATCTCAAGTAGAATTTTGTATCCTTTAGTAGCAATAGAAATATTTTGTATCAATTCACGAGGCAGAGCAAAAAATCCTGACATTGGGTCTTTTACACGTTTTACATTTAATCCGAGGCGTGCCAAAGTGGAAGCCCCCCTGCTCAGAATTTTCCTTCGCTGTGGCCATCCAACTACCTTTCCACCTTCAATAAACCTAGATCCAATTACGATAGAATTTGGATTCATTTTCAATTCTCGCATCATTTTAGGAATGACTTCTGGCGGATGTGAAAAATCAGCATCCATTATTAGCACATTACTGCCGCTAGATTGCTTAACTCCATCAAGTATCGCAGGAATTAACCCGTTTTTTGCGGTCCTATTAACAATTTTCACCCTGTAATTTTTTGTATTTGTATTTGATGGATTTTCTCTTTTTGCCTTTGCTTTTTGCTCATTTATATAATTCTCTACCAATTTTCCCGTTCCGTCAGGAGAATTATCATCAACTATAATAATTTCAGTGAGCTGAGATGTAGGTAAATTTTTTTCAATCTCACTAATCAGTCTTAATATATTCTCAGATTCATTGTACGTTGGAATAACTACTGAGAATGTTACAACATTTGAATTTGAAAGGGCTGTATTGCTCGGATTAGAATACAAGTTCCAAAAAAACTATAGAAATATCCGCTATTAAGACTTTTTTATCTTTTTTATATTATTTTTATCAATTGACATAATTTGACAGGACCTATCATTAATGCTTAGCTTTCGCTTTAATGATAGCTGCATTTATGACTTGCTATACGAGGCATTTTACAAATAAAAATTAATTTGATTTGCCTTTATTGTTAGATGCGTCTTTGGTACTAGTATCGTCTTTGGTACTAGAAGCGTCCTTGGAAATTTTCCCTACTTCTACATTAGCATCATCAGAGCTTGATGCATCTTTATCGTCAACTACCGTTAATTTGAATGTAAGTTTTGAATCAGCAGCTGAGTCTGGTACGTCAAAAGTTGCAGTTTCCTTGTCAGCGTTTTTAAGATCTACTTTAGGACCATCAGCTCGTTCCCACTTGTATGAAACAATTTTACCATCGTCGTCGCTGCTCTTTCCTCCATCAAGTTTAGCTTCACTATTGACTTCTACTTTTTGATCGCCCCCGGCATCAGCCTTTGGAGGGACATTTTCCGCCACTTTTATTTGTTCTTCAGTGTTACTTTGTTGATTAGTGTCAGTTTGCTTGTTGTTAGTATCTGTCTGTTGATTGGTGTCAGTTTGCTTGTTGTTAGTATCTGTCTGTTGATTGGTGTCAGTTTGCTTGTTATTAGTATCTGTCTGTTGATTGGTGTCAGTTTGCGCAGATACCTCATTTCCGACTTGTACAGTAACATCATCAGAGCTTGATGCATCTTTATCATCAACCACCGTTAGTTTGAATGTAAGTTTTGAATCAGCAGCTGAGTCTGGTACGTCAAAAGTTACCGTTTGTTCATCTGCTTTCTTAATATCTACTTGAGGACCATCAGTTTGTTCCCACTTGTATGAAACAATTTTACCATCATCGTCGGTGCTCTTTTCTCCATCAAGTTTAACTTGAGTACTAACCTTCACATATTGATCGTCCCCAGCATCTGCCTTTGGAGGTTGGTTAGGTTCTTCCACAGAATTCGTTTGTGCATTCTGTTCGGTGCCCGTCTGATTACTTAATTTCTCTTCAGAATTGGCCGCTCCAGTATCAGTATTCTTAGTTTCAGACGGTTGACTTGCCGTATTGATTTGTATATCTACATTTGCTGGTTCGCTTTGACCGCCTTTATTATCGCTTACTCTAAAGCTGAACTTGTCATCTCCAGAATAATCCTTTTGCGGTATGTAGGTTACTGTACCTTTTTCTTTATTAAAATTATCCAAGCTTCCATGTAATGGGTCGGCCGTTATATCAAACTGTAAATTATCTTTATCTTCATCATCAGCAGCAAGTGTAATATCAATACGGGTATTCTGATCTACAGCTACACTTTGGTCAAATGCTTTTGGTAAACTGTTCTCTTTTGAGGGTTTAGATTCTGAGGTCTGATTTGCTATTAGAGTTTCACCGGTAGGCCCTGTTTCATTTTTGGTTTGTGGTTTTTTAATAGATTCTATGTTATGTTTGGTCTCATTAGCATTTCCGGTACCATTCTTAGTAATAAGGTTAGTTTGACCATTAAGTTCTTTAACAGCAGTTTCATTGGCTCCTTGGACTCCGGTTTCATTTGTAGCAGTTTCATTGGCTCCTTGGACTCCGGTTTCATTTGTAGCAGTTTCATTGGCTCCTTGGATTACGGTTTCATTTGTAGCAGTTTCATTGGCTCCTTGGATTACGGTTTCATTTGTAGCGGTTTGATTTGCTATAGATGTTGCATTTATAGCGGTTTGATTTGCTATAGATGTTGCATTTATAGCGGTTTGATTTGCTATAGATGTTGCATTTATAGAAGTCTGATTGACTCCCGATGTTTCATTTAATAATACTATAGGTTTTGAAAAGTCAAGATACAATTCTTGATATTTTGTATCAAAATGACCTTGATAGGCATCTTTGACCTGATCAGGTGTCAATGCCACTCTCCAAACTCTAATCTCATCTACATTACCGATAAAGTAGTTTTCTAGTGCTTTGGAGTCAGCGCCAACTCGTACTGGTTCGCTCCCACCGTTGTCAGGAGATCCCGAAGTTGATCCAGTGGCGACCTGAATTCCATCCACATAAAGATTGATAACAGAACCGTCAAACGTTACCACTGTATAATGCCACTTTCCATCACTATATGAAAGTGGTGAAGTTGCATAGACAGGCTTTCCGTTTGAGGTTTCAAATCCTCCCCGTATTTTTTCCGCGTTGGTCATCCATATTCCATAGTTCATATTGCCACCATCTCCATCTTTGTTGACGATAAAGGCATCTGATTTGTAATCATTGGATGTCTTGAACCATGCCGCCACGCTGAATTTTGAAACAGAACTCGTATCATTTACATCAAGATAACTTACTTCTGGGTTTTTAGAATAGACAGGTTGGGAATTTAATATCAATACGATAGATAATACAGCAAAAGTCGAGATTACACTGACTAATGTTAAGCTATAATTGTTATTAATTCTCATAAAATTTTCGTTTAATTTACTGTTTGCCCATTTATTACTTTATCTGTAATTTGTCTCTAGAAATGAGTTAGAGTTCTTTATTATATTCGAATTTGGACCGATTTTCTATGAACTTTGCAATTAATTGGCATTATTATATCTTTTTACTCTCCTTCTTACTAAATGATAATATGTTTTCATGTTCAAGACAAATGCTGTCTAGCCCTTTGTTTTTGTGCGAACTTGTCGTGTCCCAATATTAGGTAATAATTTTTGAATCAAATAATAGTGATATACTACTCACGATGCACTATTGAGACTCATTGACAGTTAAAATTTGGAATTTATATGAACATATTGCCGGAATGTAGCCGTCAGACTCAGCTTGTTTAATCTTTACAGCGCAGTGGTCCTGTTGCGTAAAGTGTTCGCAATTAAGTCCCTCTCCTTGTCCTTTTGTCTGCCCTAGGCGTTTACCATTATCACTATTAATCATCATGATTATTTTCGGCATTAATTTGACCATCATTTACACCATTAGGCTGCGCATTCTCACCTGAGATGGTCACGGTGGGACCGAATGAACATGATTCTGGCAGGTTTTTGTGATTGCAAATTTGTCAAGTTGTGATCTCATTCGAGCATCAAAGTCATCTACTAGATTTAACCAACATGTCGCACAATCCTGATACGAATCGTGACCCAGTCCCAGAACTAGTTCGGGACCTTTAGAGTTGATGTTATTTACAGTTAACAAAGAGGACATCAGGAAAAGTGAGAATGTGACTTTTGAGAACATTAGGCAACCTTCTATAGACAAGTCTTTAGAAAATTGTAGAAGCTTTATTGTATTTTCTTAATAAAGATATAAAAGAATTAACATATTTGTTCAAAATTTAAATAATGTGGAAGATAAGGAATGGTATGGGATTTTTTGATAAACTGAAAAGGGCCATTATGGGCGGAAAAGATAAAGCTGAAAAGGCAGGAAAAGCAGTAGAGCATGGAGCTGAGAAGGCTGGAAAGGATGTAAAGTACGGGGCTGAGAAGGCTGGAAAGGATGTAGAGCATGGAGCTGAGAGGGTTGGAAGGGATGTAGAGCATGGGGCTGAGAAGGCTGGAAGTGATGTAGAGCATGGAGCTGAGAAGGCTAAAAAGGATGTAGAAGATGAGTCTGATTCCTCGGACGAATTGAAGAAATAATGATGTAAATTCATTATCGGCTCCAGATTAATATTATTTAGTACTAATTTCGATCGTTACCTTCCTAACCTTTAACTTACATGAACCATTTTGTTACTAACAATTAGTATGGATAATGTGATAGAGCGTACTGACTAGAATTCTGTCTTCTGTACTAATTCACTGCCTCCACATCAGATTAATTTGGAACAATAGAATTAGATGTTATTTGACTGGTGATAGGATTCAATCTGTATCGTTGCGTGAGTGATCTCAAAGCGCTTTTCAAGGATAGAATTTATCTCCTGTAATATTGCACTAGCCCTATTATTATCCATGATTACAACATGAGCAGATAGGGCGTGAATACCTGAACTTATAGTCCATATGTGCAGGTCAAAAACGCCCGTTACACCTCTTACCTTGAGTATTGCTTGTTTTATTTCTTCATGACAAAGATGGGACGGTGTACCTTCGATTAGAATGTGAATTGCTTTTTTTAAAAGCAACCAAGTTCTAGGGAGAATTAATGCTACAATACCAACACTAATGAGGGGATCTACAAGGTAGAACCCTGTTGTTTGGATAATAATTCCAGCTGCTATAACTCCTAGAGAACCAATGGTGTCGGCGAGTACCTCAAGGTATGCCCCATGTAAATTTAGATCCTCCTCTACTGGTGCATTATATTTTCCTTGTCCATAATCTTGTGATGTTCTATTCTTTAGACGTACTTTTCCTAGTAGACGAATTCCTAGTAAATTAATCCCAAGACCTACCGAGGCTACTATTATCATAGGAAATCCGCTTATTTCAGTTGGGTGTAGAACTCTTTGAAACGCTTCAAATGTAATAAATACAGCCAATAATATCAGAAATATGCTATTTAGGAGAGACGCCAAAATTTCAGCTCGATAAAATCCATAGGTCCTTGCTGGAGTAGCTGGCTTTTGTGTAAACGATATAGCCAACAGTGCCATCACAAGTCCGACCGCATCAATAAGCATGTGTCCAGCGTCTGAAATGACGGCAAGACTTCCTATCTTAAAACCGACGATAATTTGTATCACAAAATAGGCTGATGTTAATAAAAGTACAACTTTTAAGGCCTTTTTCCTGTTATTACTTTCAGATAGGATGGGTTCCAATTAAATTCGCTATCTGAGATAGATAAGTTCAAATCTTATATAAATAAGACAAATCAAAGTAGTGTGTAAGATAACGCTCCAAACGCTCTTTGAAATTAAAATTCAAAAATCCTAACAACATTATCTAGATCGCTTCACACTGTCCAATCCCATCTAAATCCGAAATTTATTTTATCTCCAATTATCATATTAAATTTCAAAATTGTTAGAATATAAAGAAACAAATTGGAAATATCAAAGGGGTTTTAAAACTCATAAATACGATATAGTTATCGACACGATACTTGCTTCAAAGACGATGAAGGAGCAGCAGACAAAAATTGAAAAAATTTCTCTGGTTGCGTTTCTAAACAAGGAACAAAGGAAATTTTTTGTTAATATATGCAGACGTCTTAAGAGAAACGATAAAAATTTTTACCAAAATAAAAACCTTCATGCAACTTTATTTGGTTTTGGTCCCCTCAAAAAAAATGACTATGAAAGAATACGG